>Ga0209624_10000600_pt1 | contig 31596 bp, 29 predicted proteins | sample JacPinW_OM2H0_O1_FD_188565 | JGI IMG/M metagenome (GOLD analysis project Ga0209624, IMG submission 188565) | Forest soil microbial communities from Algoma, Ontario, Canada - Jack Pine, Ontario site 1_JW_OM2H0_O1 (SPAdes) (version 2) | ecosystem: Environmental > Terrestrial > Soil > Boreal...
AAGGATACTTACATTACAAAAGATTGCTGGCGACCCTGATGGAGATATTGGACATACACAGGCTAAATCCCGTGAGCTTGAAAAAATTAATTGATTAAAAAAAAGAATTAAAAAAATAAAAATATGGCACGTTGTTCCTCGTAAGGAATATCTCATTGCTACTACCTTTTTTTGAACTTCTTATTAATTGAAATAAAAGTACGCAGATCTTTCTCTATCTGTCAAGCTAGTAACAAGAACCTACTCTTAGAGAGTAATACCTAACGATCGCTGTAAAAAAAATCCTTCCAAAGGAACTTTTTGTGCGTGGTATGTTACAGCATTGTTGTATACTTTTGCTGGAATTTCCAAACCAACATGGGTCATTGATTTAGCTAAAAGTTCATAACGAGTTTTCTCGTAGAAATCTTTTTCTACAAAAAGCACATCTTGTGGATAAGGAACCTGGCAGGCAATATAGGCATACAAAAAAGCAAGATCGTATAAATTATGATTTAAATAATACACAGCAATGCGCACTAATGGCTCAATTCTACACGGACGTAACATGAATGCATCTAAGTAATGCCGCAATGCACATGGCCAATCTATATTTCCTTGGGCGTCTTTCAATCGTTCAACTACACAGCCAAGCCTATAATGAGCCATATAATCTTCTTCAACAAACCCAGAAAGTCTTGTTCGCTGAGAATAATAAAAATAGGCGCTCGATAATTCTTCTAAACAATCATATGTCTGAGCTAAATAAAAAGTATTGCGTGGTTCAAGCGGATTACGAAGATACTCCTTGAGGAGCAAATCACGGTCACGCACCCATCGCGCTTTGCTTTTTTCTAAACCAGCCGGCATTTCTGGATATTCAAAATAAACATTTTTAGGCCCCAGCAACGAGCCGTTTTCACTGTATAAATATTCATGTACAACTCCTTTAAAATAAGCATCTTTTCTAGCACGTAACAACCGTACCGAATAAAAGTCTAACCCTGGTGATAAGATTTGTATTAAATAAGTGTGATAATATTGCTCATGGAGTTGTTTTCTACAAAAATCCAAAAGCGCTGGCACATTATGCAAATACCATTCAGCATCAGGCATCAGCATAAATGCTGCGTTAGGAAATTTTTCATGTGCATATTTTAATGCGCGATTACGAGAAGTAGCAAAATCTTCAAATGGCTCTTGTAATATAAAATAGTTAGTTAAATTATACTCTTTAAACAGTTCTTCCGCTTTATCCATCGTCGGACTCCGAGGACTTAATCCCGTGTCGTACACTAGATAACCAATCTGCTGGCCATAAGGGTCAGCTTCACAATACATACGCAAAGTTTGTTTAATAACTGCCTCTTCATCCTTAACCATTATCACAACAACAAGAAGCGGATTTTCGGCACAAAAAGTAGATTTGACACTTGCAGCAAACGAAACAACAAGAATAAAATTTAATAAAAATAATTTTTTAATATTCATCACTACCTATCCTCATAACAAAAAAATTTACTCCACTGTAAAAAAAATTTTCAATATTGTCTATGCTCAAATTTCATTGCAAAAATTATTTTTCTTTTAAAAAAATTTGCAAAGATTTTTTTTGTCTTATACCATCTTTGCCAGTGAACGTTGTAATAAGCATATGAGAAGGAGAGTGTGATTAATAAAATATCTGTATTGCTATTATTTTTTTACCTGCATATTTGCATGCAGGCAGAAAATTATTCAGTAATTGTCTCTCTCTACAACGAACAAAACCAAGCAGCATTATGTACTATCATAGAATCTATTGAAAAGTGTCTAAACAGCTTATTAGTAGACGATGTCCATATTTTATATGACAGCTCTCGTGATAATAAGACCAGCATGCTTTTATCATACCTTCATACCAGACCAGTTAACCTCTATTGCCAAAGCAGTTTTCCATCAATAGAGTTTTATTCAAAAGTTATGAGTCTTTGTAAGCACACTATTATTCATGCTTTTGCTTACGATAAAAATAGTTTCGCTCATTTCATACATTGGTCAAAATCACTACCAACTCCAAATGTGTATCAACTTGATATATATGCTCCCCCAAGTTTTGATCATACAGTCTCATTTTCAACTCAACAACTTAAATCTTTAGCTGAGCACAGCACAGCTATTTTTGTAGGACGCGATAATGGTCAATCTAAAATGCAAAATATCACCGATAAACCCATCCTTAATGAACTTTCTTATATAAAGCAGCACAATATTACAAATTCAGTTATTATTCTCGATAATGCTCGCTTCCTATATAATCCTTTACACATGGTAAAAAATAGCATTTTTCAAACACTTCCCACACTCAAAGAATATCTCAATGCTGTTTTAGAGATTAATCCTGCCTACCAATTTGTTTGTGTTCACGACACCATAATAGCTTTTACTGATCAACTATGTACGGTCTCACCCTTGTCCCATGCGTGTACCATTAGCAGACTGTATGATGAGATCGATGGATCTATCGCAGATGTGCTGCAAGCAGAAGCCTTGATAGCCCAAGCTAAAGGGACAGAGAAATGCGCTCTTAATGATCTTGCACAGCAGTATACAGAATCATGGGGACATCGCATTGGCTTGAGCCGCCATTATCTACTATGGAAAGGATTAGTGCTGTTTCATGAAAAAAAATATTCAGAGGCCTTAGAAAAATTTCAAGAAGCCTATGAACGAGGGTTAACACACTGGCGCGTTGAATGGTATATACACCTGGCCAAATTATCTATGGAATCTACATGAATATCCCTTTGCAAATACTATTAGCACTCGCATGTTTAATACCAAAGCAGCAGCCAAAAATAAGTATTATCGCCACTATCACTGATAATACTCCTGCATTAGAGCAGTACTTACTTAATATGGTAAGCCAATCAATTTTTTCTGAAGCAGAATTTATTATCATCGATCAATCGCACTCAATAGATATTAGAATTTGCCTTGAAAAGTATGCAAAAGCATTTAGCAATATTATCCTCGTATCATTCCCTGAAAAACTAAATACTGCAAACGCATGGAATCGAGCAATTACTTTATCATCAGCACCATATCTTACTATTGCTCACGCTCAAACCAGAAGATCTCCTAATTCATTAAAGCGCCAAATTCATCTTTTAGAGAAAGATCCCTCTGCTGATATTGTCTATTCAGATTATTGCTACACGCATCAACAAGATCTGCAATGGTATAACTTACAGGAGTATCCCCGCACACAATTTCCTGATTTTAAACCATACTATTTGACCGAAAAAATAGTCGGCCCATACACCGTATGGCGAAGATCTGTTCATGAAAAATATGGATCCTTTAATGAGAATTTATTACATAACCCAGATTTAGAATTGTGGTGCCGTGTTGCTTTAGCAGGAGGCGCTTTTATTAAAGACTCAGAAGTTTCTGGTGTTTGCTCTCATCAAATACATAGAAAAGATGATGAGTACCTTTCTGAGACAAATCACATTTTAGAAAATTATATTACTATGCTTACAACCGCATAAGGGACAGCAATGAAGATTATGAAACAGTTACTCTTATTAGTATATTTAACCTGTATATCCCATGCACAATCGCGGGTAACTATCATCACTCCTATCGTCAGCGATGATCCTATACACGATTTTATACAACTTCTTATCGAACAATGCTATTTCGATGATATTGATCTTATTTTTATTGGTAACAAGATAGATGATCATGATTTATGTATTATACATGAATACCAATCCATATTTTTTAATATCCAAGCTATTATTGGCAATAAGCAGGAACCGCTCGGCAAACTTTTTAATCAAGCTCTAGAACAATGCAAAACTCCGTTCATTACTCTTATGAGAGTTGAGGATTACCGAGACCCCCAGCTCTTTTTAGCGCAGCTAGATGCATTAGAAAAAGATAGCACTATTGATATAGTATACGCAGATTATTATACCTCCTATAGCCCTAATACACCGACAGAAAATGCTGATAATTGGTATCTGAATGAGCTACCAGAATTTAGCCCTCAACTACTCTATCGTGACATCCCAGGCCCTCATGCAATGTGGCGCAAATCATTGCATACAAAATATGGTCTGGTGAAAGATGATTTTCATTTTTGGTTTCTTTGGGAATTTTGGAATCGATGCGCATACGAGGGTGTTCTTTTCAAAAAAATAAAGGGAAAACCGAGCACCTTCCATTTTAATTATTTTAATCAAAAAAAAATACTTTTCGGTCCTGATGATTTTAGCCAAAGCTATTGCGAAGAAGAGTATATCCGCAATAAATATTCCGCGTTGTGGAGTTCTGTTCCGCATACAGAAAAGCCATTTGTAATTGTTACTGCATCATACAAAAATAAAGATTGGTATAAACGCAATCTCGATTCCGTATTATTTCAAAATTATTCCAATTATCGCATTATCTATATCGATGATAATTCACCCGATGATACCGGCAAATTGGTACAAGAATATTGTCAGCTCTTACAAAAAGAGGACAAAATTCAGGTAATTATTAATCACGAAAACGTTGGTGCCCTCGCAAATATTTATAATGCTATTCACTCCTGCAAACCAGATGAAATTATAATACTGCTTGATGGCGATGATTCTCTTGCCCACAACGATGTCCTTAAGCATTTAAACAGAGTCTATCAAGACGGGAACGTATGGCTCACCTATGGGCAATTTCAATGGTTTCCCGCTCAAATTCCCGGTTTTACTTTTGAGATGCCTCAATGGGTAATAGAAAAAAATTGCATTAGAGAATATCGTTGGGTTACCACTCATCTGCGCAGTTTTTATGCCAGCTTATTCCATAAAATCAAAAAAGAAGATCTTTTATACCAAAACAAATTTTATTCTATGGCATGGGATCTTGCTATCATGTATCCCATGGTAGAGATGGCTGGCTATCATACCCGATTTATTCCCGAAATTCTTTATATTTATAATACTGCCAATCAAATAAATGATTCTAAAGTAAATTTAGAACTCCAAGGCACACTCGACTCTCATATTCGCAATAAACAACGATATGCGCCAATCGCGAACTACTATGATTAACTATTTTGAAACTCCTTGTGATTTTTGTAAACAGCAACTAAGCGTGGTGCACACGGCAATCCCCAACCTTCCTCTGGGAAACAATATGCACATGATAAAACATGCGGGGGATGGTCAATAAAATATCTATTAAGGTGGCTTTCATCATGCCATTGAACAATAATATCGCGCACAAGATCCTGCATAATATGTATATGGCACGTAAAAACTAATTTGAGAAACTCTGCACGGCAACCACCATAAAATCCACCCGCAAAATAATGGGTCCCTCGTCCGGGGGGCACATAAGCTGTTGATGCACTATTACGCTCATAGTCATCATGCCGTTGGTGAGGAAAGCTAAATCCTGGATGCTTAACCCCTACCAAATCTGCCAAAATTTCATCGCCAACGATATCAACAAATACCATATCCGCATCACAAGCAAATACATAATCTAAATCTTGAAAATATGGCTCGGCGCTCAAGTACACTCCAAATCGCATTAAGGTATCATGAGGCCACCCCAATCTCTTTTGCTCAATTCGAATTACATTGTCCAACGCTGGAACTTCTCCATCAGTAAAAACAAAATAAGTTCGATGATGGTCAGGTAAAAAATATTTGTCTGCCGAGGTAAGCAACTTTTCAAGAAAGCAGGTATATTTGCCAGTCGCCATAACTACCAACCCAATATTAAATCGGGCAGGGATAGCGTACACTTGAATTACAAAAACACTCAATAGTATTATCAGATACCGCATAAGCCTCATTACTTTCCCTGCACCTTGTTTTACTGAGCCACAATAATATGCAAAATACATTCATTGGTATTTTTAACTTCTTGCCATGAGAAACTCTTTACTTTAGGGAGTGATTTGAGAAACGATTCCATTTTAGGTCTACTATATTTATTTTGATAGGTTGCATACCCGCCAACATTAATCATACCTGGTTTATCATGCCCATTTTGATCTGGCGCAATAAAAAACACAATTAAAACTTCTTCACTGGCAACCCTAACCATTTCTTGAATCGCTTGCTCATACGAATCAAAATGTTCTAATAAATGGCGTGCATACACTATTTCTATAGATGAATCGGGATAAGGCATCTGCTGAACACGTGCCACTTCAGCACAAATTCCTCGCTCTAAAGCTTTTGTGATAAATGTCGAAGAGATATCAATCGCTTTATATTCTATTTCTGGCATATTTCTTTTTAAGGCATCAAAATCAGTACAAAAACCGCAGCCAACATCGAGTATTGACTTATAATCTTTATGAATAATACAAAGTCGGGCTAAAACTCGGGAAGTTGCACCCTCATTACCCCACCAGCCAGCAAAGGTATCTTGATCTTTTTTATCTCTCGTTTTATATTCCCACAACTTTTCATATTCTCGCAAAGGACTCAACTCTGCTACGATGGGAACTATTTTAGTTAAGCTGATCGCAATAAAAAATAAGCATTTTAAATTCATAGAAAACTCTTACATTAAAGGTTTTTACAATACATTCTCTTTCTTTACAATAAAGGATTGATCTTGAATAGTAAGATTAACCTCATCAATTATTGTTTCTCGATCAATAAAAATACCATGCCAAGGCACCATTTGAATTTTATATGTACCAAGCCTACTTGCCATATATGAAAAATTAGAATCAGCACGAATAAGGCAATCAAATTGTAGTAATCCAAAAAAATCATCAAGCACATTGATAAATTCATTATTTTCAGTAGTTCGATAATCGAAAATCATACGGCTACAGTTAACAGCCTCTTTATAGTTGTGCGCAAGCTCAGCTGGATTATTGTGATCAGTAAAAAGATACACATAGATCCGATCATGCGAAAACATATGCGCAACTCTTTTTAACTGTTCTACGTAAAAAGAGTCAGGAGCAAAGCGCAAAGGATGTGATGCACACAGCTGCGATGGGGTAATCCCATAGTTAGGGATATCCCAACCGGTCCCTTTACGAGCATGCACTGCAACACTCACATAACCAGCTGGTATCGTATATTTCTTTGTTGGCACTATAGGACGAATCATAGTTGTAAGCAAGTTTTTAAAAACAGTATTATGCCAATCAACCGTAAATAAAAATGGAAACTCCGTATCATTACGATTAAAAATAGACTCAGGAAAAAATGGAATAACATACAGAATCCCGCCATTTGCACTAATGGCACAATCAGGGGAATAGATAATTACTTGTTCAAATTCATCTTCTAATTCTTTACTATAAGACATCTCTAATATATGCATCATTACCTGATCTGAATATTCAAATGGCTTATATAAAAGCGGAATATTATATATATATGAAATCCACTTTGCATGACAGTAGGAAAGAAGATTATCACCGAATCTACCGCCACTAAACGTATACGTTACGGCGCTAGTCATGCCGTAGGAACGAAATATCAAGAGAAAAACAATTAAAAAATATCGGCAAGTCAAAAAGAAATTACTACCCATGTATTACTCTTTTTCATAGTTAAAAAATTATCCCATAACATAACGTAAAATTATGTGCTAGACAAGCCTGCATAAAATTAGTATTTCTTGAGGCATTACAAAAGTGATAAAAATTAAGGGGATAGTAATGCATATACAAAAAGTTTATTTTATTCGAATGCTCACAATCAGCATTTTAGTTTCTCAATCATTTCTTATCAGGGCTTCTTTTGATGAACAATGGCACTATATGCAGCAGGAATATAACCGCGTTCTTCACTCTTTACACAATCAAAATTTTGATGTCTTAGAACCACATTATATACATCCATATTGGCAAGGATCCCGCTCAACTATACAAAATATTATACTTGGCAGCCCTAAAAAAAATTTTCTTGATGACGGTCAACTTGGCTACGACATGATTAGGCGTACTATGGGCGTTTCACAAACCTATGAAATTTGCTATTTACAACACTGCATAAGCCCAAAAACACAAAAGATGATTGGCCTTTTTCAAGAGAGCGATTATGCACAATTGAATATTGATTGTTATCAATATAATTGTTCCAGCAATACATTAGGCCATCTTTTTTATGCTGCTAAAGTTTTAGAAAATAGAAACAATATACCTCTCAAAACTATTGTTGAATTCGGTTCAGGCTATGGGAATTTAGCCCACATTTTTAAAACCATTTTGCCGGATACAACATTGTATCTTATAGATTTGCCAGAACTTTTGGCTATACAGCTTCTGTTTTTGCGCCAATCAATGCCGCAGGCACCTATCTATTTTCACGATACAATTCCTGTGTCATATCAAGAAAATGCGATTCATCTCATTCCTGTACACCTAATTGAACAATGGACTATTAACACTGATCTATTCATTTCTACGTTTGCATTAAGCGAAGCTCCTGAATTAGTACAAAAAATTATAATAAAAAATAATTTTTTTAACGCCCATATGGTGTATATTACTGGCCAAATTGATGGCTGGAGCAATCTTAATTTTGTTCCTCACGCCTTACTCATGAATGCGGTGAAAAATTATTACCAACAATGTTGTTGTCAACCGACACACCTTATTTTTAACGAACGTGTTTCTTATGAAATTATAGGTACTAAACATTAATATTAAAGAGTTTTTTATGAACGCATCTCCGTTTATTAAGACAACAATTTTTATTGCGTTGTGTCTTTTCGCTATAAACCAACAAGCCCTTCCCATAGCATCTGATAATCGAACAGATCTAATTATCTATTCCTATGATCGCCCATTACAACTATATGCGTTACTTGAATCAATAGAGCACTATGTAACCGGGCTAGCCCATATTTTTGTTATCATGCGCGCTAGCACCAATGAATTTGAAAATGCGTATCAAACGGTTAAAAACTCTTTTACGTACATTGAATTTTATCAACAGTCAGCGCCTTGTAATGATCTTAAGCAGCTCACACTTGATTGTTTATCTAAAACTGATCAAGAATTTATCGTCTTTGGTGTTGATGACATCATTGTTAAAGACAGCATCGATTTTAACGAATGCATTGATACTTTAGAAAAAACACAAGCACACGCATTCTTTCTCCGCTTAGGCAAAAATCTTGATTATTGTTATGCCGTGAACTGCTCTCAACCATTACCGCGATTTAAACACGTTCAAAAAGATATCTATAGCTGGCAATTTTCACAAAGCAAATATGATTGGCGCTACCCTAACAACCTTGATTTCACTCTATATCGCAAAAAATACATTAATCCGATTTTTTCTCTTATTCAATATAAAACACCGTACTCATTAGAATCTGAATTTATGGCCTTTGTTGATATGAATGCATACGGGCTTTGTTATCAAAATAGTAAAATAATTAATATTCCCCTTAACGTGGTGCAAAGTGACTGGCCCAACAATGCTCTTAATAGTCATAGCACGCAACAACTGCTCGAGCTTTTTAATCAAGGTCTTAAGATAGATATTACGCAATTCTATAAAATCCGGAATAAATCGGCTCATTTTCCTGAAACCGATCTACTCACTTTCATACCCCGTTCAAAAAAGATCGAGGATAAGGTTGAACATAAGGCTGAAGATAAGCTCTTTGTTATTGTTACACCATCGTATAACAATATACAGTGCTGGGAATGGAATCTTAATTCATTAATTAATCAAGATTATAGTAACTATTATATTCTTATCACTGATGATTGTTCCACCGATGGCACTGGACAAGCCCTAGAAGATTACATTAAAGAAAATAAGCTTGAGCATAAAGTTTTTTTAACAAGAAATAAGGAAAGAAGAGGCGCACTTCATAACCTGTATTACATGATTCATAGCTGCCCTGATAACGCTATTATTGTGACTGTAGATGGGGATGATGCATTATATGATACATCAGTTCTTTCATGGCTTAATAAAATATATAGCGAACAAGACATTTGGCTTACGTATGGTCAGTTTGTAGAACATCCAAGCGGCGCTCAAGGATGGTGCGTACCAATGCCTGACCATATTGTTAAAAACAATGCCTTTCGAGAGCATGAGCATATTCCATCCCACTTGCGCACTTTTTACGCATGGCTTTTTAAGCATATTAAACTTGAAGACATGTTAGACAGGCGCGGAGATTTTTATATGATGACCTGGGATTACGCAATGATGCTACCCATGATAGAAATGGCTGGAGAACGCCATAAATGCCTGGAAGACCAAATCATGTATATCTATAACAATGCTAATGCTATCAGTGACCATAAAATAAGTCGGCAGCTGCAAGCACATATTGCCCAACTTATTCGTGCCAAAAATAAGTATCAACGATTACCAGGAAGATTAGAAGATCTCACCCAACAGGTTATCCATGAAAAAGCAGACTTCATTATATTTGCCGAAAAATCCGCACCACAAACATTGGATCTATTTCTAGATTCTATTCAACAATATATAACCGGCATAGCAAATATATATGTTCTCTATCTCCCCTCATCGCACGAAGATGAGAGCTATTATGCTTTGTTAAAAGAAAAATATACAAATATATGGTTATTAAAAATACAAAATAATCCAGAAAGCTTTAGAGGATTGCTCTCTACTATTTATTTCCAGGCATCACACAGCAACTATATAGTTTTTGCACGACCCAATAATAAAATTATCGAGCCATTAAACCTGGGTACCTGCATTCAGGCGTTAGAAGAAACACAAGCATACGCATTTTCATTACGGCTATCAAAAGAGCTTTGCCATTGCCCTATCCCAAGCCGTTTATCAGTCCATGAAGTAAAGCCTACTATTTACGCATGGAATTATGCGCTTGCAAATAATGTCTGGTCATGTGCTTGCTCCATGGATATGGTTTTATATCGCAAGGATTATGATTTAGCATCTTATATTTTAAATGAGCATTACTGGGTATTTTCATCATGGGATTTTGAGGGCACCTGGGCAAATCTGGGGAACTTAGATAAAATTGGTCTCTGCTTTAAATACCCTAAAAACGTTATCTTACCTTAAAATTGGAAAGTTCATATGAAACATATCATTAAAATCATATCAGGTTTAACAGTTTACTGTTTTCTTACCCTCAACGCTCAAGTGCTGATTATTACCCATAGTTATAATCGCCCTGACTTTATTGAAATCCAACATAAAACATTCAAAAAATTTATGCTGGATGATTATGAATTCGTTGTATTTAATGATGCCCGCGATCACAATATTCGAGAGCAGATCAGACAGGTGTGTAGTAAATATGCACTAAGATGCATTGATATCCCGCAAGAAATCCATGATCGGCCTTATCTACAACGACAGTCAAATGATAACTATAATGACTATTCAGCACGAGCAGCAAATGTCATCCAGTATTCTTTAGATGTAGAAGGATTCGATCATAATGGCATGGTAATGATTATTGATTCAGACATGTTTCTTGTTGAAAAGTTTAGTGTTACGCATTATCTAGGCACCTATGATCTTGCAGGATTACCTCAAAACAGAAAAAATGAACACCAAACAATAGATTATATTTGGAACGGCTTACTATTTTTTAATATGAGCACTTTGCCCGACAAACGGGCACTCAACTTTAATTGCGGATGGGTTGAGGGTGTCTTAACAGATACTGGTGGTTATACATACTATTATTTCCAAAAAAACCCACATGTTCGTTTTAAATCAATTGACGGCTTGCTTTATTTAAAAGACTTTTGGTGTAAAGAATGTTTTGACAACATACAAACAACTATATGCCAACACAACAGAGAAAAAATGTATAACTTTAGTGATCCCCTTATAGATTTGGCTATACAAGACAAACATAGCATTATGGAAATCTTCTTAGGCAATACTTTCTTACACTATCGTGCTGGCGGAAATTGGAATAACCAAGCACCGCAATACCATCAAAAGAAAACTGCATTATTAAAAGATTTTATTGATAAATTACTTCGCCCAAACTTTTTTTTAACAGGAGAGCTTGCAGATTTGATTCCTTTATCCCAAAGATCTGTTAAAAATCCCGGTACAATAACCGTACTCACGCAACAGATTCATCCTGAATCTTCTAGCAATATACAAGGCCACTCAGGAGTCACAAGCAGCGTTTTGCGGGGATTAAAAAAGCTGGGTATTCCGATGAATTATAATCCGCATACTATTGAGGAAGTTGGTGATCATATTTTTGTTCTAGTTGACATTCCAGCATTACAACAAGCCATTGAACTTAAACGGCTGGGGCGTATTAAAACACTTATAGCTGGCCCAAACATTTTAAGTAACCCTAACGAATATGATCATATTTTAGGATTCCCAGAAATCGATTGGTATATAGCGCCCTGTAATTGGGCACGAGAATGCAATTGTGAGCAAGAACCTGGAATTCAGGGCAAAACAGCAATTTGGCATGCAGGGGTAGACACGGAATATTGGCACCCCAAACAGGAAAAACCGCAAACAAAAACAATGCTCGTTTATTGGAAAACTGAACCCGAAAGCTTTTGTGTTGAAATAGAAAGTCTTTTGCATGAAAACGGATGGAAAACAAAACGCTTGCAATACGGTACTTACGCTCAAGAACAGTATAAGCAACTATTACAAGAGGTTGATGCAGCCATTTTTATAAGCGTTTCAGAATCTCAAGGAATTGCCTTAGCCGAATGCTGGGCCATGAACGTACCAACACTTGTATGGAATCCTGGCAGCGCATTTATTTATAACCGATGGCTTCCCGTAAGCTCAGCGCCATATATAACCAATAAAACGGGTCTTCTATGGCAAACTATAAATGATCTTGATCTAATCCTTAAAAATTTTAATTCATTAAAAGAACAGTTTAATCCACGGGAGTGGGTTATTAATTATATGACTGATTCATCATCTATTCATTTATTATTGGACCTTATTAATTATACCTTAGATAAAAAAAACTATGAATAAACAATTTCTTTTAACGCTATTTATTATTGCTAGCTTGTGGATACGTTATAGCCATCCAGTTATCTCTAGTAATGATCAACTTTTTAATAATAAAAGTATTTTAATTTTGGGCGGTACCGGTTTTTTAGGGAGGGCACTCATTACTGAAATTTTAAAGTACGATCCGCGTAAAATTATTATCTATAGCCGTGATGAAGTAAAACATTTCGACCTCGCTAATGCATTTAGAAATAATCCTAAAATTGAAAGTATCATCGGTGATATACGTGACTATGAGCATCTTCTACAAGTTACTAAAGGTATCGATATTGTTTTCCACGCTGCAGCATTAAAACGTATCGATGCTCTTGAAAATAATGTGGCCGAATCAATAAAAACAAATATTATTGGATCTCTCAATGTATTTAATGCGTGTATAACCAATAACGTTGGGCATGTAATATTTGTATCAACCGACAAAGCCTGCTCTCCGGTGAACACCTACGGCGCCTGCAAATTTATCAGCGAAAAAATTTTTACTAATTACGACCGTAAGAAGATAGGAACTAAATTCGTGGTAGCCCGCTATGGCAATGTCCTTGATAGTACAGGCTCAGTTATACCGATTTTTACTAAAAAAATTAAAAATGGCGAAGAAATACCATTAACTGATGAGCGTATGACTCGGTTTATTATCACCAAAGAAGAAGCCATAGGGCTCTTGTTTGATGCACTGCGTTATGGCGTTGGGGGTGAAATTTTCATAAAACGGCTACCTTCATTTAGAATCATCGATCTGATTGCTGTTTTAAAAGAAATTTTCAATGTAAACAACCCCCTAAAAATAGTTGGCTTGCGCCCCGGTGAAAAAATACATGAAGAGCTAATTAATGAAGTAGAATTCCCACGATCAATTGAGTTTAATAATTGCTTTATTATACGGCCATCGGTCAGCGAACAGTTTTATAATGATGACCAAGAAATACCAGTATACGTACATAGAGGAACCACAATAACTAAAGAAACCGCGCATGGCTATAATTCAGAACAAACTGTTATTACTAAAAGTGAACTTTTGACATTATTTAATAATTTAAACTTATTTAACAAAAGCAAGGAACTCTCATGAAAAGAGCATTAGTTTTAGCACTATTTTTTATTCCGCTGCAGGCAAACAAAACTATCTTAGTTTTTGGTGGCAAAACAGGCTGGATAGGACAAAAAATTGTTAAAGTCATTAAAGAACTCGGGCATAATCCTATATGCGCAGAATCTCGCTTAGAAAATAGAGAATCTATTATCAATGAAATTGAAAAATGCCAGCCTCATGCGATCATTAATGCTGCAGGCATTACCGGCAAGCCCAACGTTGATTGGTGTGAAGATCATAAACAAGAAACTATAAGAACTAACGTAATTGGCACTTTAAATCTTGCTGATATAGCCTTTATGCACAACCTGCACCTTACCAATATTAGCACCGGATGCATCTATGAGTATGATAATTATCATGCTATGACAAGTGGCATAGGTTTTACCGAAGAGGAAGAACCAAACTTTACCGGCTCATTTTATTCAAGAACTAAGATTCAAATGGAAAAACTACTCCTTGAATATCCCAATGTTCTTAATCTAAGGGTAAAAATGCCTATTTCATCCGAACTTGATAAAGGTTTTGTCGGTAAAATTATCACATTTAAAAAAGTGATTAATATACCGAATTCATTAAGCATGCTCGAAGATCTGCTTCCCATCGCAGTAGACATGACATTACAAGAAACAAAAGGAAACTATAATTTAGTGAACCCAGGACCATTAAGCCATAATGAGGTTTTAGAATTATATAAACAATTTGTTGATTCGAGCCATACGTATGAAAATTTTTCACTGGAAGAACAAGCTAAAATACTCAAGGCTCGCCGTGCTAATGCTGAATTAAGTACTGCCAAACTAGTACAATTGTACCCAAATGTTCCACTAGCCAAGGATTCTCTAATCAATATATTCAAAAAAATAAAACAGTCTCACCAGAAAGAAGCAGTATGCAAATAAAAAAAACAATATTTTTTTTATACGTGTCTACTATTTCATTGATAAGTGCCAATGAATCTATAAGCCTCTATAATCAAAAGCAAACAATATATCTTTACTCAGATAATAATGTTCGCTATAAAAATCTAGAAAGTACACTTAGGCAGTTTCATATCAATTTCGAAGTAACTGATACTTTTAATGAGGAAAATTCTCTTTATATAATTCCTAATATTTACAATATCGATCAAGAGCAACTGCCCAAATATTATATTGCTTATCAAACACTAGATCTTGAAAAAAACCTTTTAACCGAAAGTTATTTACTTAAGCTCGCAAATGCTGTTGCTGTATGGGATTATAGCCGGCATAATATTGATCTTTATAAATCTCAAATCTATAACTATTATTACCTGCCCAACAACTATGAGCATGCAGATCCCGTTATATTGCCATGTTTTTTACCTATCAGTGCACTCGATACCTATAAAGCACTTTTGATATATAGCAATCACGACGACACAGAGATATCAAGTCTTATACCGGTATTATTCTTCCACAGCTTTATCCAAAACCCCAAACTCATTGTAGAAGCTGGTGTTTGTTTAGGATACTCAACACAATCATTTCAGCAAGTTAATAAACTCACTCATTCCCTGCTTATCGGTATTGATAATGATCCTAACGCCATACCAGCCTATTCTAATATATATAATGGCACCTTTGCTCTTATTAATGATTTAGACTTTCCAGAATATTATAGAAAAAGCGATTTTAAAGATACCCCTATAGATATTGTTTTTATAGATACCAGCCATGAATACACCCATACACTTGCTGAAATTCAGCAGTTTGTCCCTTTACTTTCAGCGAATGGCATAATCATGTTTCATGACTCATATGTTACACCCTTAATAGTTGATGGTAGAAGAGCATTTTGGCGATTAAATAATACTATACAATTAGCATGCGAAAATCCCTTTGGCGTAGCTCCTGCCATAAAAGATTATTTTGGAATTTCCTTTGATGAAAGTGCTTATACAAATAAAATCTTTACACGCGATGGTTTATCATGGCACATGATTCATTACCCCTTTTGCAATGGGCTAACTATATTGAAAAAAATTTAAATAGTTACATTTATTTTTTTAAGGTAATTTTTCAAGAATTTCTCTTATTTTGTCTATGGGGCAAGCAACTGATGCATCCCAAAGATTAAATGGGGCCAAAACAAACCAATAATCAGCATGTACAGCCGACGATAACCACCAGCACCATTCTCCGCCCCAGTTATTTATCCCTGCTTTATCAACTAAATAGGGAAGCTCTGGATGGATTTCTATAACTGAAGTTTGCGGGTTAGCAAAAAGTACATTTGTTAGCCCGCTCGCCATAACACCAATTACTAATCGCGCATGATTAAAGATATCAATCTGCTGGGCCACTGACATATTTCCATCAAAGATCACAGTTTCATACTCTTCGCTAGAAAATTTCGATTGGATAACCTCAACCAGTTCAGCCAAGTTCGCAATTCTCCTATTTGATTCCACTCTTTGGACTATAACAATGAGATTATTTTTATAACGCACAGGCAATTTCTTTCGCTGTGCTCCTTCTAAGAGTGCACTTCGTAAAGCTAATAAAAGCTCTTTGGGTATTGGTTCCATTAAGAATGGGGTTGCAAAATAAACCGTGTCAGCATAATACAAGGTATTTGCTTGAGCCACAATGATTTGCTCTGCAGGAATACCTAATAGATCAAGGTATTCAGTCACATAGCCTGCAACTCTGCCATCTTGATTATTGATAATAAGTTTAATTTCTGGATCAGCTAAAAGAAACTCTTTCAAAAGCAAAACACTGGGTAACCTATCAATTACCCAATGATAAAAAAATGTTGGTCCCTGGACTGTAGCAATTTTTTTATACTTAACAACCTCATAATTTCTTACATTGTGCTCTATTGGCCAAAATATAGGAAAACCTGGGCTTACAAAAATATCAAAGAGCAGCTGTTGCTTCTTATTAAAAATAGTACCCAACTGAGGTGAAGATACATAGGCATCATTAATGGTCGCAACATACAGCTCTTTTTTGCTTTTTATGCCATAAGAGTTCTTGTCTTGCCAATTAAATGTAGAATTTAATGCCAATAAATTTTCTAAATCAACGCAGTTAGGCAAAATTCCATAAGATTCTGTATCTTTATATTGCTCAAAAAATGCTAAAAATTGTATATCTTGCGCATTGGAAATATAATAAACCTTTTTTAAAGAATCAGGATTTGGAATTTCCGATGCAAACAAAGCTCCACACAAGAGCACCTGCAAGCCAACACAGCTTTTCATATCGCAACCAATTAATAAAACAAGATTTGTTCTGCAACGCCAACACACGTAGTGCTGCCCAGTAAATTAGCAGTCATATCAAGCTTATCAAGATAATAAACTTTAAAATTGCCCTCTCTCTTTTTCCGCTTGATATAGTCACCAACGCGATATTCAATAGGAATCATATGCTCATTCAACCCGGCATAATCTATAGTTTGATACATCTCTTTCAGGTATTTGTATTTCATAGCAAAGCCCAAAGTAAATACATTTTCATCCTCGTTAACCTTAACAAATGCATCAAATTCTGGGTTATTCTCCACAATTTTCAAAAAATAGTCGGAGATCAATTTATGGCGGCCAGTAAATTTAATAATCATATCTTCTGGCTCGAAATTAAAATGCTCGCATGCCTCAAGCAACGTGATTGCTTCATTAATGCCTTGATTTCTTAGACTTGGGTCATTGAGAGTCGCATAAAAAACATGCTTACTATAATCATCTAAAAATGTAGGTCCATGCTTTTTTAGTGCTTCAACAATAAAAATATTGCTATAACCATATTTGGCTAATATCGTGAAAGCATCGATATATTGTTGCTTTCTAAATTCATAGTAAGAATCTGCCAATGCAGCAGTACATATAACCTGTATTTTTGCTTCCACACTAATGGCAGCAATCAAAAACCACAGTAATACAAGCAAAGTTTTTTTAGCACTCATTATTTTCCTTTCAAAAAAGAAGGTATACACAATTTAATTAATAACGCATTATTTGCTCGGGAGCACCAGGTATGGTAGTGCTACCCAGCAAATTGGCTGTCATGCCAAGTTTATCGAGATAATAAATTTTGATTGCTTCCTTGTTCGCTCTAATATATTCACCAACGCCAGTTTCGAGAGGAATCATTTTTTCATTCAGACGAGCAAAATCCATAGTTTCAAACATCTCTTTTAAATATTTATATCTCATAGCAAAGCCAAGCGTAAACACGCTCCCAGGCGTAAATACTTTCCCATCTGCATCAACCTTAACAAATGCATCAAATTCTGAATTATTTTCTACAATTTTTAAAAGATGATCAGAAGTTACCTTATGACGACCAGTAAATTTAATAACAATATCCTCCGGCTCAAACTTAAAATGTTCGCACCCTTCCAGCAGTGTAACTGCTTCATTAATGCCATGATTTTTGAGATTTGGGTTGTTACGCGTAGCATAAAAAACATTTTTGCTCAAATCTTCCAAAAAGGTTGGGCCATGTTTTTTCAGCGCCTCAACAACAAAAACATTATTAAGACCGCGCTGCCTCAAGGCTTCAAAAGCATCAATATATTGCTGCTTTCTAAACTCATAGTGAGAATCTGCCAATGCAGCGGTACAGATGACATGTTTTTTTGGCTGCATTGCTAGAATAATAACTGGGCTAACCAAAAGAATCGCTAGTACAAATAACATTTTTTTATTACTCATTATTTTTTCCTTCAAAAAAGAAATGATACACAATTCTACTCTGTTTAGTACATTACTAGAAAAAGGATCTTTCTATGATGAAAAAAATCATTTTTCCACTTTTTACATTGCTCTCCTTCCATTCCTTACTATCAACATGTGTTCATGTTTTTGGTGATAGCCACGGATCATTTTTTTTCAGTAATGACCGCACAATGATTCCACGTAATGAACAATCTCACTTTAATTACTTGAATAACACATATTCACAAAAAATAGAATTCCAGATTAACTGGTTTGGCTCAAAAACAATGCATAGCATCGGCAGGGATGGCCTTAATACTTTAAACATAAAGAATTTTGGCGTTGAAGAAAATGACGTTGCTGTTTTTGTTTTTGGAGAAATCGACGCCCGTTGCCACATCGGCAAACAAAGAGATATAAACCACCGTAGTTTAGAAGAAATTATAGACACACTCAGCAATAACTTTATGGAAACATTACAAAAAAATAGATCCTTATTTAACAATATATACATTGTGGTGGTTTCAGTTTTACCTCCCACTAATAATGCTTACAATGAGACATATCCATATCATGGCTCGCTCAATGATCGGGCTCTTATCACACAAGAACTTAATAAAAAGCTGAAGCAGCTATGCAATGCTTACTCATTCGATTTTCTTGATGTTTATGGTCAGTACGTAAATACCGAAGGAATCTTAGATAATAACCGTAGTGATGGTGTTGTTCACGTTAACCCGCAAGAAAATGATATAATTAAAAAACAGCTCATTGATTTATTAATGCAACGCCACGGATTATTCAATATTTCTCGAGAAAATCACTAAAACACCATAAAAAGGAAAAATTTATGCTTAAAATTTTAAACAAAAGCTTAGCATACCTCTATTGCATACCTGCTCTTTCTTGTCTCGGTTTATCTATTAACCCTTTGGAAAATCTCCTTATCCAATTCAAAAGTGCACAATTATGGCATGAAAATATTCCGCTCAAATTACATTTAGGCTGCGGAGAGTGCAGGTTACCTGGCTATATAAATATAGATTATCCTCCATCACAGCATACCGTGCAACAAACTTCGGCGGCAGACATCTTTGCTAACATCATTACATTACAATATCCTGATCAAACTATTGATGAAATTAGATCTCATCATGTTTTTGAACATTTTGATCGCCAAACAGCTTTAGGCTTACTTTGTAACTGGCATCAAGCATTAAAAATAGGCGGAACTCTGGTTATAGAAACACCCGATTTTGAAGAAAGTGCACGATTAATCTTATTAGATCCCAGTCTTTCCTACAAAGAAAAACAGGCAATCTTACGCCATATCTTTGGATCCCATGAAGCTGATTGGGCAATACATTGCGATGGGTGGTACAAAGAAAAATTTCTTCGCGTATTATCATTATTTGAATTCGAAGAAATTGTTTTTACCCATTCACGATATCTAAATCTTTGCAATATAACTGTTACAGCAAAAAAAACAAACCCGCTTTCTAAAGAAGCTCTCCTTAATAAAGCTAAACTAATTCTTCAAGAAAGTTTAGTCGCTGATTGCGAAACAAAGATGTATCAGGTATGGGTGGAACAATTATGCATAATATGCAATTAAGAAATACTGGGACTTAATGACTTTCAAATAATAACCCAATTTTTCGATCTTGCGCCATTATGCTGTGCATATATTTTTTTATTGCTTCTTTATTAAAACCGCCGTGCACTATGGCCTCAACATTCTCTTTTCTCAAAAGAACTGCGTTCAATAATGCTGGATCTTCCCAAACATACGTTTCATAGGCAAACTGCCATGCAGCAATCCCATTGCTCAAAAAAACTAAGCGGTAATCGATGGTTGCCTCTGGATATGGTCCATAGTTTATAGCTTCGTTGCATGCCTTAAATGATGATTTTGTTAATCCAAAGAAAAAAGCTGCGGCATATGTTCTTTCAAGCTCATACACGCATTTCTCTAAAGAACATTCTGGCAAATGAATTGCTGTATTACTAATCAGCAAACAATGATTATACGCTAAACAGTTGAGATATTCTTCTGGTTGAAGCTCATCAATATCAACAAAAAGGGCATTAGGAATCTGATTTGATACTTGAATTTTTTTTACAAAATCAGCCGCTTCAGTATGATACAGTATCAAGATCTGGCCGATATCTTTTATTTTTGGTAATTCCTGAGAAATAAAATATTCAAACTCATCAGTATTATCAAGAACAATCATAATATCTGCCTGTTTATTACTGCTTTTTTTAGTAATTCCATCCTCTTTTGCCATTAATGCCTCATATTTTTGCCAGGAGCTAGCTGGCGGAATCTCTAGCTTGATAGGCATATTGCACGTACTTAATGAATTACTACGATTATAAAGATAGAGCCAGTCACTAATAAAACAAAAATGGTCTTGCCCAGCCATTTCCATCATAGGAAACATCATCATATAATCTATCGTTGGCGTTGTTGGTATAAAACTGCCTTTCCAGATTAAATCTTTTAGCTGTATTTTTTTAAACAGCCATGCATAAAAAGTGCGGGGATGGGAATACCAGAAACCAAATTCTCTAAACTTGTTTTGCTCAACAATATCACGCGGAACATCCTGCGAAAATCCTGGCCCTGAGATTGGCCAATCTTCATATTGCCCATAGGTAAGCCATATATCCCATCGGTTATATACTTTATTCAGTAGCGGTAAAACAAAAGATCCCTTGAGCATATCATCGCCATCAACATGTACAATAATCTCATCATCGTCACATAAATATGCTGCTTTATAATGATTAGCCATCACACTTTGCCAAGAAGAATTGCGAATTAAGATAAATCTATCCCATTCATTTTTTGCACTTACATACTGCGCCACCAAATCTGCGGTATTATCAGTAGAATTATCATCGGCATATATAAAGCGAACTTTATCTCTAGGGTATTCTTGTGAAAAAACAGAATCTAAATTCTGTTCAACCCATTTTGCATTATTACGTGAACAAATTACTATTACAAATCGTTTGTAAGTCGGTGGTTCGTAACCGGCTAAATCTGTCGAGTGAATTGCGATACCAAAGCATGTCTGTATCATGCTCACACAAGATAACAACAAAACGGCGTATAGTTTTGCATTGCGAAATATCTTCATTATAATAATCTCCTCATTTTTTTATCTTCTCTTACAAAAAATAATATAGATTTTTCAACAAAGCTATTGAGAGTTTCACTTGGTACGCTGCTCCTATTTTGATAAAATGTAAAAAAACTTATAAAGGATTATTATGAAGCATGCATGTTATATCTTTTTATCACTTTACATTTTTGGTTATTCTCAAGATTTTGCGTATGATCGCCCCGTAACTATCGCTATTTTAGCTAAAGATAAAGAGCATACACTCCCGCTCTTTTTAACCTGCTTAGAAAAACAAACATGGCCAAAATCTAAAACATATTTATATATCCGAACTAATGATAACAATGATAATACTGCGCAAACACTCAAAGATTGGATTGAACGCGTAAAAGACAAATATTTAGGAATTTACTTCGATGATTCTGACGCTCCTATTAGCGTAAAACAGTATGTTCAGCATGAATGGAACTGTATCCGATTCAAGGTTCTGGGCAAAATACGCCTCGATTCCATGCTGTGGGCTTATGAGCATAATTCTCATTATTTTGTTGCCGATTGTGATAATTTTATTTTACCCCATACGATTGAGAGAATGGTACAGACTAACTTACCAATTGTTGCCCCCCTTTTGCAGAGTGATTGCGCCTATTCTAACTTTCATGCTGATATTGATGAAAATGGTTACATGAAAGATTCGCCATTTTATTTGCCGCTGATTAATAGAGAAATAGTAGGCTATATTCAAGTTCCCGTTGTGCATTGCACCTATTTTGTACACTATGAAGTACTACTCGATATGGCATACGATGACGAAAGTTATCGCTATGAATATGTTATTTTTAGCGATAATGCACGCAAGAAAGGAATTCCTCAATATTTAGATACCACTGATTTTTTTGGTTATGTTACCTTCGCAGAAAACTCTACTGCTTTAGTATCAGAGCCCTGGTTTTTACGTTTCTTGCATACCCTTACCAAATATCAATACACAAATCCCTGCCGAACATAAATATCGTCTACATGGAGACGCGTCACAAATATAAAGCCCTGTGAAGTTAAAAATTCGCGAATATACGGTTCATCATAATTATTTTCAACCGTAATCACATCAATAGTGATTTGAGAAAAATCGAATGTTTTGAGAATTTCCAGCTCACTTCCCTCTGTATCGAGCGAAAGAAAATCGATATGCGTTATACCATATCGTTTAAGAATCGTATCAATTCTTACCGATGGCAGTTGTAAAATTTTAAGCTCACCGCCTAAATTGGCAATATCATTCATAACGGCATTGAGAGCACGCTGATCATAGGTGCCACAAAGCCCGCTCAACATTTCATCACACCCATCGATATGCAGAAAAGGCACCGTATCGCAGACTGCCGATACACAAGCATCGATACAAATACAATCGCGATTTTCACACAAAAGTTTATAAAGATGCGGCAAGGGCTCGAAACAAATGCCTTGCCAACCCAACTTCTTTTCAAAAAACCAGGTATTGCTGAAACTTAGGCCATCATGCGCGCCAATGTCTAAAAAAAGGCCTCCTTCTTTGTTGTGAAAAAAATGTGCATTCACAAACTCATCCTGCCCGGCTTGACTCTTATACACATTTTCATTTGCTACAGCAAACATACAGGGAAAAATCACGCTCAGCATTATTTTGATTAACTTCATATACTTTTTTCTTTCTCTAAAATAACGATAAAAACTCTCTCTGTTGCCAATGATTTTATACCATAATTTCTGTAATGCTGTAATCCTCCTCGAACATGGTCAGAATTTTTTGGCTGAGATCAGTCTGATCTCTATAATAGAGATTGATAAAACACAAAAAAGATCTTATCCTCTTTTGTATTTGAGACAGAAAAAAGGAAATCATGATGTTGAAACAAAGAGAGAGTATATTTTTATTTATAATTTTTTTATTGCTACATAGCCAATCCATTCATGCTAAATGTGCTCTTATTTTTGGTATAACTGGCCAAGATGGCTCCTACTTAGCAGAATTTCTTTTACAAAAAGATTACACTGTGCACGGTGTAATGCGGCGTTCATCAAGTTTCAACACACAGCGCATTGAACATATATATAAAGACTTATGCATCAAAGATAATAAACTTATTCTCCATTATGGAGATCTTGCTGATTCTGCAAATATTTTTTCCTTAATTCAAAAAATCAACCCCGATGAAATTTACAACTTAGGCGCACAAAGCCATGTTCGCGTATCTTTTGATATTCCCGAGTACACTGCAGATATTGATGCAATTGGCGCTTTGCGAATTTTAGAAGCTATTAAAATTATCAATCCCAAAATTCGCTTTTATCAGGCATCAAGTAGTGAGATGTATGGCAAAGTGATGCAAATACCGCAAACGGAAAAAACTCCTTTTTATCCGCGTTCTCCGTATGCTGCAGCAAAAGTCTTTGCCTATTGGGCCACGGTAAACTACCGGGAAGCATACGGAATCTTTACCTGCAACGGCATTCTTTTCAACCATGAATCTCCATTACGAGGAGAAACCTTTGTGACACGAAAAATAACGCGCGCAGCGGTACGTATAAAAAAAGGGCTCCAACAAGTATTATATCTGGGAAATCTTGATGCTCAACGAGACTGGGGATACGCCAAAGATTACGTTGAGGCCATGTGGCTTATGTTGCAACAAGAACAACCAGACGATTATGTGATTGCTACCGGTGAAACCCATTCAGTTCGTGAATTTGTTGAACTGGCTTTTAATGAATGTGGCATTTCAGTAGTATGGTGCGGCACGGGCACAGAAGAAGTCGGCATTGATAAAGATACCGGTAAAATAATAGTTGCTATTGATCCTATTCATTTTCGACCTACTGAGGTTGATTTACTTATTGGAGATTATTCAAAAGCAAAAAAGATTTTACACTGGTATCCCAAAACTGATTTTAAAACATTGATAAAAATAATGATGGAAGATGATTTTAAAGAGATTTAAAAAATTTATGTTGCCCTTTTGCCGAATAGAAAATTTTATGAAAAAAAGTTTACTCCTTATTCTTTGCATACAATTTTGCCCAATTTCTTCCTATACCGCCCAAACACCAAAAATAGCTTTAATTTTTGGTGTTAATGGACAAGATGGCGTTTATCTTACTGATTTTTTATTAGAAAAAGGATACCATGTTCACGGCGTAACACGATCATTACGTCGGTCGCGTTCAGAAAGAGTTGTCAAAATAGCACGAAATGTTCAATTATTTGCAGAGCAATTTGTATTACATGAAGGAGACGTAACTAATGCAGAAAGAGTTAGAAATCTTATTAATACAGTTCTTCCCGATGAGATTTATAATCTAGCGGCTCAAAGTAATGTAGCAGATTCTTTCGAATACCCAGAATACACCGCCCATACTAATGCATTAGGTGCGCTCCATATTTTAGAATCAATCAAAAATTCAGTAAAAAAAATAAAATTTTTTAACGCTTCAAGTTCCGAGATATTTGGTAAAGCATATAGGGGAATACAGAATGAAAAAACTCCTTTTGATCCTTGCTCTCCTTATGCTATCGCAAAAATTTATGCTCATTATATAACAAAAAACTATAGAGATGCGTACCAGATTTTTGCCTGTAATGGGATTCTTTTTAATCATGAATCGCCATTAAGACCTATTAATTTTGTTACGCGTAAAATAACTCATGCGGTTGCGCAAATTAAACAAGGAAACCAAGAGATACTCTACTTAGGTAATCTTAACGTCAAACGCGATTGGGGCTATGCTCAAGATTATGTAGAAGCAATGTGGCTTACATTACAGCAATCCGAACCTCATGATTACGTTATTGCCACTGGAAAAGTACACTCAATAAAAGAGCTCATTGAAATAGCGTTCAAATATGTTGGTATTGAGATTATATGGCAAGGGAGTGGTCTGGATGAACAAGGAATTGAAAAGAATTCAGGGAAGGTGCGCGTTGCTATCAACCCAGAATATTTTAGGCCGCTCGATGTAGACATTACGGTGGGAGATCCATCGTTTGCATATGAAAAAATGGGATGGTTTGCTAAAACTGATTTTGAAAGATTAATTAGAATGATGGTTGATTTTGACTTAGAGCCATAGCACCATTCCAATTCTTGGTTATTGTGCTCTCTTGCACATTCTATTTTGCACTTTAAACTTTATGCATTCTTTACTATACTCCTTGTGTCTTACATATAAAAAAGGATGAGCTCGTTATGAAGTACAATTATACGGTAGTTTTTTTGCTTGTTTTCTCATTGGCAAAAATTTTTTGCTTAGCCAATCACGATGCGTCAAAACCGGTACTATTAATCGTAGGAACACGGCCTGAAGGCATTAAAATGTTACCGATATATCATGCCCTTAAAAAATATAATATTCCTACTATCGTATGTTCGACTGGGCAGCATGGCGCTATGCTTGATGAAGTTTTTAATTTATTCGATGCCGTTCCTGATAAAGCACTCAATATTATGATTCCTGGACAAGATCTTTTCCATATTACCACTGCGGTATTAAGTCATATGAAAGATTTTTTACAAGAAATAAATCCAAGTTTAGTGCTTGTACAAGGTGATACAACTACTGCCGTGGCTGCAGCTTTAGCATCTTTTTATTTAAAGATTCCAGTAGGGCATATTGAAGCAGGCCTACGATCGGGCAATATAATGGCCCCTTATCCGGAAGAGATGAATAGACGCATTATAAGCATTATTGCTACCTACCATTTTGCACCAACGCAACTGTCGGTGGAAAACCTAAAGAAAGAAAACATAACACAACAAATTTTTTGTGTTGGCAATACGGTGGTAGATGCACTCCATGCTATTAGAGAAAAAATAGTAGCCCAGCGTATTATGCCATCACACTCCTTACAGAATCTTATACATAGCTGCAAAGAAAAAAAACAAAAAATAATGTTATTAACTGCCCATCGCAGAGAATCTTTTAGTGAGGGGCTCAAAAATATCTTTACTGCAATCAAAATAACTTTAGAAAAAAATCCCGATCTGTTTATTATTTATCCGATGCATCCAAATCCTGCTATAAAAAGAATATACGAAGAAGCGCAACTGCGTTCTTTATCAAACATTTCGGTAACATCGCCACTGGCATATTCCGATTTAGTGTATCTTTTAGATAATGTTGATTTTGTTGCCACAGATTCTGGCGGCATTCAGGAAGAAGCCGTTAGTTTGGGAAAACCAGTACTCATACTTCGCAATGAAACAGATAGGCCCGAAGGGATAGGGTGTGGCATTGCACAATTAACCGGTACCAATACACAAGCAGTAGTTCAAGGCATTTCGCACATAATCCAAACACCGGTCATGCAGTTTGAAAAAAACAATGTTTATGGAGATGGCACTGCATCTGAACAAATAGCGCATATAATAAAAAATATCTTAATTTCTTAAAAAGGATCTGGTATGAACACGCATTTAAAATTCAATATTTTTCTAATAAGTATATTAACTATTTTTATCAGTACTAAAGTATATCCTGAAGAACTTAAACGTGTGTTAATCGCAAGTCCTGTTAAGCAAAAACCGCATATTTTGAAAGAATTTTTACAATCTCTAAAAGAGCTTGCGCGCACTAATATCACTATAGATTATTATTTTATTGATGATAATGATAATGCTGATTCAATAACAGCTTTGATGCTTTTTGCATTTGAAAATATCAATCAGTGCATAATTATGCAAAACCGTTCCAAAGGAGCACAAGAAGAGTATGTTTGCAATGAGGCTACTCATTATTGGAAAGAAAATATTATATGGAAAGTGGCAGCGTTTAAGGATGCCGTTATCCAATATGCAGTCCAACAAGAGTATGATTATCTGTTTTTAATAGATTCTGATATTGTTTTACATCCGCATACCTTAGAGCATTTGATTGCTACTCAAAAAGATATAATCTCTGAGATTTTTTGGACAAGCTGGACTCCTGGATCAGGCAAACAACCACAAGTGTGGCTCTATGACGCTTACACCCAATATCAGATAGGCATCAATGAACACATTAGCGAAGAAGAAAAAGTAATTCGCTATCATGCATTTATACAAACATTACAAATTCCTGGAGTCTATGAAGTCGGCGGCCTTGGCGCTTGTACTCTCATGAGTAAAAAAGCACTGGGGGCAGGAATAAGTTTCAAACGAATCAAGAATTTAACCCTTTGGGGAGAAGATCGGCATTTTTGTGTGCGAGCCGCAGCACTTGGCATCCCATTATTCGTTGATACCCATTATCCGGCTTACCATATTTATCGTGAAAGTGACCTTGAAGGAGTAAGTGTATTTAAAAGTAATAATAACAAAAATCAATAATCACCTCTCTAAAAAAGTGAATTTTATGGCATATTTTAAAGAAAAAAAAGCATATCTATTAATAACCGCAATAGCTTTTTCTCTAGGGCTCTCTATTTTTACCTATGCCCAATCAAAAAAACCATATGACGTGACTATTGTTGGCACCATTGCTCAAGAGAGCTTACCAAAAGTATGTGGCTTATTTATTCAAAAATTACATGAGCAATGCAGTATTAACTTTATTCCAACCGGATATTGCAATTTCGATGATTTTTCTCCTATCGTACGTTCTATCGCTGAAAATCCGGATAAATCACCGGGCAAAGTAGCGTTTTTAGTTGATAATCTCTGGTGCCTCGATTTTAACCCATCGGCACTCGTGCCCAACAGTCCAATAAAAATTGCGTATTCCTTGATAGAGTCAACAAAATTACCACCGCAATGGGTTTCTATACTTAATAATCAATTCGACGCGGTGGCCGTTTCAGATCCCTATTTGGTGGATGTTTATATTAATTCAGGTGTACGCATACCGGTGTTTTTATTACCGATAGCCTTAGACTTAAATCCATTTTTAGATTTACCTTCAAAAACCAAAGCCAATAATCCTTTTACCTTCGGTATATCGGGAGCTTTTTGGCCTCGTAAAAATCATTATCAAACATTGCTGGCATTTGACCAAGAGTTTCATAACAATCCTAATGTGAGACTTATTATCCACGGTAGAGGAGGAAATGCTCCAATCATCAATCAAATACAAAGCTACATCGCTGAACATCAAATAAATAATGTCTATTTCCTCTGTGGTAAATTAACCGATTATCAGTTTAAAGAGTATTTAAATTTACTCGATGCCTATGTTTTAGCTTCTACCGCAGAAGGCTTTTCAATTAGCCCTCGAGAAGCAATGGCAAGAGGAATCCCGTGTATTCTCTCCAATAATACGGCTCATATAACACTGTGTAATTCTGGCTTTGTTAAAAGTATAAAAGCTGATATTCCAGAACGAGCAGATTATCTTAACTCATTTGGTGATGTTGATTTTGGATTCCAGTTTAACTGTACTGTAGCCGACATTGCGCAAAGCATGCGTGATGTTTACCTTAATTATAAGGACTATCTTATAAAAGCCCAAGCAGCACGAGAATGGGTAAAACAATATTCCTATGATAATTTGCAACAAAAGTTTCTCACGCTCGTTAAGCCTAAAAAAGTTATTTTTGGCACAGAAAATAGACTAGAAAATGATTATCTGATCACCAATGATCTTTCTTTATATCAAAAATATAGCAAATTACTTAACCAATAAGGAGAATACATGAAAAAAATAATATTTTTCATAGCCGCATGTTTTAGCTTAGCAAGTACAGCAAACGAAAAACCTAAAGTTATTTTTTCTATGATTATGAAAAATGAGGCTGATAAACTATTACGCAAAGTTTTAGAAGAAGTCACTCACTATATTGATGTAGCAGTTATTATTGATGATGGCAGCACCGATAATAGCCGAGAAATTTGCCAAGAAATAATGGCTCAAGCTCATATTCCTCTGCATCTCATTTGCAATAAAGAGTCTAAATTCCATAATGAAATTGATCTGAGAAAACAGCAATGGCAAGAAGCGGTGAATGTTATTGGAAATCATCCTAATTGTTGGATTTTGAATATTGATGCAGATCACATTTTTGAAAAAAGAATGCGCACCGAAATTTACCATTTGATTAATCAAGAGCAGATAGATGTTTGGTGTTTCCGTCTGTATGATTTCTGGGATGAAAAACACTATAGAGACGATCAATTATGGTGTGCGCATAATACCTATCGCTCTTTCTTGCTTCGTTATAAAAAGAATTTTAACTATCTCTGGAAAGAAACACCGCAGCATTGTGGTCACTTTCCTATGAATATTTATAATCTTGCCTGCGGCAGATCAGATATGCGCTTGAAGCATTATGGCTGGGCAAACCCGGAAGAACGCATTGCAAAATATTTCCGTTATATGAAACTAGATCCGGAAGCTCGTTATGGCAGCAAAGCTCATTACGATTCTGTACTTGATAAAAACCCACATTTAGTAGAATGGGTCGAGTAAAATCAACTAAATAACCTCGCGAGTATCCGCGAGGTTATTTATCTTCTTCTATTTTAAGTATAACATTCAAGAATGTAGCTTGCTACACCTTCTATCTATAATGTGCACCGCATCTACCACATTATAGCCATCTATTATCCGGTTGCATGCAGGAGATATGTGCACCTGATAATCTCCCAACTTTGAGGCAACGATAGAAAAGTTAGAATCGGTTCTAATTAAACAGTCAGCTACCGTTAAAGCAAAGAAGTCTTCAAGCACATTCACATCATGATTGCTCGAAGCATGACACGCAAAAGTCATGCGATCACATTCAACAGCAGCGGCATATATATCTGCTAATTCTTGAGGATTAGTATGATCTGTAAAGAGATATACGTATATATGTTGATTTGGATGGAGCTGTGCAATTGTTTTCAGTTGCTCTATATAATAAGAATCTGCAACAAACTTAAGCCGAAATCCTTCCATCATCGTCATAAGCATAGAAAAATCTTCATCAAAACCAGTACCTCTGCGTATATGTACTGCAACTTTGATATCATCCTTTGCAACTCCGGGAAAAGATAGAGCCAATTGCCGGCAAGGAGCAATTGTTTTTTGCAATTCACGCTTAAAAAGGCTATCCTCCCAATCAACGGTAAAGCAAAATGGATATCTTTGGTTATTGCGATCGGCTACTGATTCAGGAAAATAAGGAACCACATATAAAATGCCAGCATCAGGATCTATACTAGAAACATTATTTGGTGTAATAACAATAACTTCCTTAAATTCCTGCACCTTATTTTGATCAAAATGCTCCTCCAGAACATGCATCATAAGCTGATCAGAATAATAAAATGGTCTATGTAAAAGACGCGGTATACGATATTTATATGAGATCCATTTAGCACGGCAGTAAGAAAGCAGATTATCGCCAAATCTTCCGCCACTAAAGTTGTAGGTAACTGCGCTTTTTTGTGCAGACAAAGATAGAGCGCTCAATATCGTTATGCTAATTATAATAAGCAGTTTTTTATAGCTCATGATATTCCTATGCAACGGGTGCAGCGTTTTGTAACGTTAATCTTCTTTCTAGATAAAAATTTAAATTCCTATAAATAATCTACCAACACATGATAATACAATCTTGAATAAAATTAACTAAAGTGAATATTTGAAAACAGTGTTTGTGACTCTCACAATCTTATTTGTTATTTTAATTCTAAAGAGCATTACTGTCTGTTGTCCTTGCTTTAATTTTATTAGCGATCCGACCATGAAAGAAGCAGTGTA
>Ga0209624_10000604_pt1 | contig 31450 bp, 31 predicted proteins | sample JacPinW_OM2H0_O1_FD_188565 | JGI IMG/M metagenome (GOLD analysis project Ga0209624, IMG submission 188565) | Forest soil microbial communities from Algoma, Ontario, Canada - Jack Pine, Ontario site 1_JW_OM2H0_O1 (SPAdes) (version 2) | ecosystem: Environmental > Terrestrial > Soil > Boreal...
TTTGCTGCACGGATCGCTAGAAAAGACGCCGCGCAAGACCGAATTTAATTTTTCGCTGAATCTGAATCTGCCCACCGGCACGCTGCACTCGACCGGCGTGGGAGCGGACGTGCTGGGCAGCGTAAAAGCCGCGTTCGCCGAACTGGAACCGCAAATAACGAGGCATCAAGCCAAGCTGCGTAAAGATTACGTCTGGAAACGAAAACGCGCCATCGCCCTGCCCGCGCCACGCGAAGCCCCTTATTCGGACTAAACTAAACAGCTAGCTCGGTGTCCGCACGTCGGTTGCACTCGCGGAGCCGCTCGGAGTCTGCCCGCGCACCTCAATTCCTCCTAGGCCCGCGAATTTGTTTCCGTGTAAGATGATCAAACGCATGTAGGGGCGTAGCTCAGTGGTAGAGCAGCGGCCTTTTAAGCCGAAGGTCGTGGGTTCGATCCCCACCGCCCCTACCAACTCCTTCCTCAGAGTTTGTTTTTGCTTCTGGCAACGAATCCCAACAGCGGCGCACTCATCTCCGGGAGGCAGCCCACTTCACGACGGTAACTGCTCCGCCATACCCAAGGATCACGGATGACCCAATTCTGGAGCTTGAGGCCGGGGATGCGCTTGTTGGTGGTTACGAGAATTACCCTCAGGGATTTGAGCAGCGATCCAGAGATCGTTACCACGGATCATCTCGCCATGGGCCTCCAACACGGCGCGAATCTCGCCGTAGGCGACTGCCGCGTCCCCCGGCAACGGAAGCACGGATAAAAAGCGATACAAGCCGTGAAAGAGATTCCAGGGCGTGGGTTCGGTGCTGGCTTTGCCGTCACTCCGCGCGTGCCGCGAATTCTGGAGGGATTACGGGCGACCCGGAAACTGTTGACCTGTCCCTTTCAATTCAAACTGATCCAGTAACGAGTTGACCGTCAAGTACTGTTGCCACGGATCCGTTCACAGGGCAAAAACGCGATTCAAACGTGGCAGCGGTGTCCAGCACAAACGTCTGGGCGGTTGGCTGCCAAAGACTTTGTACCTTCCGTTTCAAACGCTTCGTTACATTGGGATGGCAGCACGTGGGGCGCTGGTAGATGTCGAGATAGACCTGCGAAATGCCGAGCAGGAAAGCGTGATCGAAGCCAATCTCCTTTAGATCGCCGTGGCGGCCACTTGCCTTGCCGCAACGATCTAAAACGAATCATTCATTCGTTGCGCAACGCAGTAATTGGGTCGATGCGTCCCGCGCCGCGCGCCGGAATGTAGTTCGCAAGCATTCCGATTACGACGAGCGTGATTCCCGCACAGGCAAGGACCAGTCCGTCTTCAGAGTTGACGCCGAACAATAAGGCCGCGAGCATGCGCCCAGAGAATACCGCTGCGATGCAACCACATGCCATTCCCACCAAAACGGGAACCATTCCATCGCGTAGGATCATAATGACCAACTGCTGGCGGCTGGCTCCGAGAGCCGAGCGTATGCCGATCTCCTTTTCACGCCGCACCACGGAATAGGAGGCAATCCCGTAGACACCCACACAAGTGAGGAGCAACGCTACCAGCGCGAAGGCTCCAAGCAGCCACGCCGCAAAACGGCGATCGCCCACTCCGTTGCTGATCAAATCCGTCATCGCTGTCATGTCAGAGACGGGCAGATCGGGGTCGACCGTTTGTATTTCACGCCGCACATTACGCGTCAACGCCGCCTTGTCTCCTATGGCTCGAACAAGTACACCAAAGTCCCTTTTTGAACGCTGGTACATGCTCTCGTAGATGTGAGGCACCTCAATTTCATCGAGGCTGGAGAGCTTCGCGTTGCCAACAACGCCCACAACCGTGATCCAGGGCGCAGGCACGGGCTTCAAACGGCTTAAAATAATGTCTCGGGAAGAGCGGACTCTGCGCCCAACCGGATCGACGCTACCCCAAAGAAGGCGCGCCGCAGCTTCATCGACCAGCGCGACTGGTTGGGACATCGAGTCATCGCTTTCCTGAAACATGCGTCCGCGCAGCAGTGGCGTACCCATGGTCGAAAAGAACTCTGGAGTTACAGATACTTCCACTGCAGTGGGAGCGTCTCCCTTGTCGGGCACGCCTTCGACGCGAAATCCGCCCGGAATCACTGGGCCATTGAGTGGGACAACGCTCGACATGGCAGCATTCTCGACCCCGGCTATGCCATGCAGGCGGCGAATTGATTCGCGAACCAAGTGCGTACGTTGATCGATATCGACGTATTCATCTGCCTTTGGATCGTTCGGGACAGGAAGCCGGAAACTTCCTGCAAGAAGATGGTGCGAATTAAAGCCGGGATTGACCCGCAGAAGATTCCAGAAAGTCCGCAACAACAGGCCCGCAGCAACCAACAGCATTAAGGACAGGGCAACTTCAGCCCCGACGAGCGTTTTGCCCAACGTCGTTGCGCGCCGGGACGCGGAACCGCCTCGCTCGCGCAATTCCGCCGTCCCAGGTTGTGTCCTCGAAGCCTGCAGCGCCGGTATCAGCCCGAAAAGCATCGTAGCGACTAAAGCGACGATCAAGGAAAATGCCAACACACTGGCATCCACGCCAATCGGATTAAGGCGGGGAAGTTGAGACGGCAAGAATGAGACCAGCGCGCGGACGCCGATTGCAGCGGCGGCTGCGCCGCCGACGGCCGATACCAGGCTTAATAATGCGGATTCAGTAAGCATTTGCCGGATGATTCGCCCTCGTGTCGCGCCAAGAGCAAGCCGAAGAGCCATCTCACGCTGCCGTGCAGTGCCATTGACCAGGAGAAGATTTGCAACATTGACACATGCGATCAGGAGAATCAACCCAACTGCGAGCAGAGGAGATGTCAGCAGAGTTCTCGCGCTGCCCGCGACCACTTCCCTCAACGGCGCGATCGAGAGAGCCCAGCCGGCGGTTGTCGGATAGTCGCTGCCATAGTCGCGGCGCAGGGAATCGCTGAGGACTTCCAACTGCGCCTGCGCTTGCTGCAGAGTGATTCCTGGTTTCAGTCTTGCGATGATTCCGGGGAGAAAGCGCAGGCTGCGCCGCGGCGCCGGGAAGGGCTCCGCACGATAGCCCGCGGTGAGCCACATATCGACCGGGTGCAGGCCCGGGATCGAAGGATGGTGAAACTGCGGAGGAAGAACGCCAACGATGGTATAGAGGTCGTTGTCGAGCCTCACACTGCGTCCGACCGCGGACGGATCACCTCCAAACTCCTTGTGCCATAGGCTGTCACTGATCACCACGGCCTCTGCAAATCCATCGGCGGTGTCTCTCGCATCAAACAACCGGCCTAACTCTGGCTGCGCTCCCAGAATGCTGAAGTAGTTCGGACTTACGGCCAAGACATCAAGACGATCCGGGCGATCTCCGCCGGTAAGATTCACAGTGGTCGGCCAAACTACGGAGACCGCAGTGAAAATACCGGCTCGATCGCGAAGATCATCGAGCTCGGGAACAGAGAAGCCGACGTTATGCGCTCCAAGCCCTCGCAAGTCCGCATTTAGCTCAACCAGTTCTCCTGGATTGTGAAAGGGCAACGGTTTAAGGAGAGTGGCGTTAACAACGCTGAAGATCGCTGTGTTAGCACCGATTCCGAGAGTGAGGGTTGCCAACACCGTCAAAGCGATTCGTGGCGACTTCCGCATCGACCTAAGCGAGAATTGGACATTCTTCCACAAGCTCATTTGCACTCCTCGTCGTACGATCGAAGATGTCGAAATCTGGCTTCCCGCCATGCCAGCCCGCCACCCCTGTTGAATCCATCACTCCGACTTCACCCTCAACTGAACCTAAGGAGCGAGCTGAGACGCCGGGCCCACCACAAAAAAATCTGGTTCCGTGGCCGGTCAGTTCTGCTCCCAAATTCCCAAATCAGCGTGACTGATCAAGGTTTTCATCTCATCCCGCACCGCTTTGAATTCCGGCGCCTCAAGTCTGGTCTTCAGACTCCGCTGGTGCATCGGGAGCGGCCAGATCACCAGGCGGCGCTTCTACTTAGACCAGGGCGGAACCACGCCGTTGGTCCGCGCGTAGGCGATCGACTGCCCCAGATGCTCGTGTTGATCTTCGAGAATCAGAAACAGCGCATCCTGCTTGGTCATGTCTCTTCCGAACAGTTTCACCGGCGCCTGCAGGTCGTTGTCGGAAAGTCCCGTAATCGCTTTTTGCAGATTGACGTAGGAATCCTTCAGAGCTTCCTGCAACATCTCCGGATCGGTGATGGGCGCGGTCTTTGCCCCCGTATTCGGTGTGCCCGAGAGCACGCCGGCGAGCATGCCGTTCTCCCTAACGATCAGGTTGAACACGTCGCTGACGGAGCGAACGCCCTGACCGGGCTTCCAGTCGTCCTTGCCCGACATAACGCGCGCGAGTCCGGTGAATTTGTCGGAAAGCGTTCCGGCATCTTTTGCGAAGGCAGCCTGCAATCCTGCCGGCTGCGCCTGCGCCAACGGCACCATCAGAGCGACCGCAAGCGCGCACACTGCGTACTGAGTCAGAATCTTCTTCATGTGGAACTCCTCTACGTCAATTTAAACGACTCGTGCTTGCTGCGCGTAACGCCGAATCCAGGTCTCAACGCGGCGTTTTTTTAACTCCCCTGCGCCAGCGAACCGGCTAGCCGTTTTCAGCACCGCCTGGCGGCGCGCCTCCGTCGGCCCACCAGATTCATGTGTTCTTGGCGATGCTCCTGCTCACGGAACATATGCCGCGAAGAACCAGAGTTCGCAGGAAAAGTGACATGCGGTGTCCGAAATGAGACAAGCGGTCAGAGTTGGCCGTCAAATACTGTTGTCACGGATCTGTTCACAGGACAAAACCGGAATTCAAAGTGTGGCAGCGGTGTCCAGCACAAACGTCTGGGCGGTTGGCGGCCAAAGACTTTGTACCTTCCGTTTCAAACGCTTCGTTACATTGGGATGGCAGCACCGGGAGTCTTCAGTTCCTTATCTTTCTCCCCAATCAACCTAGACAAAGGCCGTTCTACAGCCGCGATGGACGTGGGGTTGGCGCTCTCGAAGGCCCTGTCTTCAGTGAAGTCTCCTTCGAAGGTTCAGCTATAATCCGTGGAGGAGGGTCGATACACCCATTGCTGCAAGCCACACCAGATATGGGACGGACGAGATGGATTTTGATCCTGTGTGCGTGGACGATTGTAGGACTGTTGTTTGCCGTGCGCAGGATCGTGCTGGTGAAGGTGCAGGGCAGCCAAGACAGCTGGCTGATCGTGGGTGCGCTCGAACTTGTCTACTGGTACGTATGGGCGGCATACACACCGCTTGTGATTGGTCTGGCCAAACGGTTCCCGTTGACGGGGCCGAGGTTTGTGCCTCATATAGCGATCCACACAATTACGTCGCTCCTGATGGCTCCCCTAGCATCTGTCACCGAATACTTTCTGAGCCGTGGACTTCTGCGATCAGTTTTTCGCATAACTGATCCTGGCGTGCTGCGCTTTCTCTCGCCGTTCGCACTCAGTGTTCTATCTATGAGCTTTACTGGCAGAGTTTGGCTCTACGTCCGCGATGATGGCCCGGGTCCGGCACCGGGATCGCGCCTGCGATTCGGCGTCGGACTCACCGATGTCCAGTCACGCTTGAAACAGCTCTACGGGGACGAGTCGTCGCTGGAACTTACCGGGGGCAACGGTCGAGGCTGTGAGGCCATCATTACCATTCCACTGCGGAGTTCGCATGAAGACGCGAGTCCTCATCGTCGATGACGAACCGATCGCCCGGCGCGGTATCCGTCGCTATCTGGCCGAACACAGCGGCATTGAAGTTGTAGGCGAGGCGGCGAACGGAATAAGCGCGGTGGAGCAGATCAATGAACTTCATCCCGACATCGTTTTTCTCGATGTGCAGATGCCTGATCTGGATGGTTTTGGAGTCATCGAAAATGTGGAGCCATCGACCGGCCCCGCTCCCGTTTATATCTTCGTCACGGCTCACGTTGCGCACGCCATTCGTGCATTCGAAGTGCACGCTGTTGACTATCTCTTGAAACCGTATGATAAGGAGCGATTTGCCAAGGCCTTAGTTCACGCACGCCAGGTCCTCGAACAGTCCAGGAAAGCAAATCGAGGACTGGAACCACTGCTCCAATCCCTCCGCAGTCTCCGCCCGTTGGAACGCTTTGTGGTAAAGGACAAGAAGCGGATTTTCTTTGTCCCCGTTTCCAACGTGCTGTGGATCGAAGCCACGGGAAACTATGCCTGCATACACACCGCCAGCGACAGTCACCTGTTGCGGGAAACCCTGGCACACCTGGAAGAGAAGCTAGCGCCCCACCACTTCATCCGAGTGCGGAAATCGGCCATCGTGAACACTGCCCGCATTAGCGAAATTCGTCCGATGTTCGATGGGGTATACGACATCATACTGGCGGAAGGAACGGTGGTCACGTCGAGTCGCAGATATGCTCACAAGTTACGGGTTCTGCTGGAATCCTAGTCATGGCACCCGGGAATTGACATCCTCCGCGCCATGAATGGCGAGGATTCCTACGGCAGAGGCGGCGTTTTTCATCCGCTTGCTTCGGTGGGTTCCTGGCGACGAGCCGGGTTCAAGGCCTCAACTCTCGTGGTAGCGGACGATTACAGTCACAATTCCCTCGACACAATGGTACAACATAAAAAGCTAATTACCGTACACCGCAATAAGCTAGCGGAGGACGCCGCTGATGGCCGCGCCGCCGAAAAAACTCGCCGAATCACTCGAACTGCTAGAAAAGCTCCAGGCCGCGGGCGGCGCAGCCGCGATCCGCGCGCGCGACCTGACGCTTACGCACCGGGAGCGCCTCATGGCCGCGTCGAACTGACCTCCAACCGTGCTGCTTGTGGGTCTCTGAACCGACCGGCTTCATCGCGCCAAAGTGATGAAAACCGCTGGCAGAAAAGACCAAAAGCGCTGGCTGAATGAACCAGCGTCCCGAGATCACTCATGCCGAATCACTACGGGGAGGTAAACATTTTATCCGGCATCATTCGAGCTTGGCGTACTCCTGTTTGGCTTGGAGTAATGCGGGCAGGTCGGCGTCGGCATCCTTCCACTTCGCGAACAAATTTTGGTACGCGACGCGGGCTTTTGCGTCGTGTCCTGCGAGAGCGTATGCCCGCGCAAGGCCCAGATACGCCATGATTCCGTTCGGATTGTTTTCCTCGCCGTTATTCAATGGCAAATTCGGTGTATCCAGCGAAGCCAACTAGACGTCCTAATCGTAGAAATCCGCTTAAAGGAAACCTGCTCTCTGTTCAGGGCGAGATCAGTAAGCCGGCGGCCCGGAAAGTTACACGAGGATTTCAGGGGTGCTGCGAAAGTTGACCATCGTCGCAAGTTGTTTGTTCGGTGCGGTGCTTGCTGGTGTGTGCTTACTTGAAAGCCAGGTCAAACCCTCGCAGGACGCAATCGACGGGAAAGATGTGTTGAAATCGGAGTCGCCCCTGGTTGTCCTTGATGTTGTGGTGACGGATAAAAAGGGCCAACCCGTCTATGGCCTAAACCGTTCCGATTTCACCGTATTCGAAAGAGACGAGAAAATGACGCTGCAGAGCTTCGAGGAGCACCGTGCCGATCAGGCTCCGCCCTCGGCTTCGCTGCCGGCCAAACAGGTTCTCGCGCGGAATGTATTCAGCAACGTCAGCGATACGCCCGACAATGGGCCGCTGAACGTCCTGCTGATGGATGCACTGAACACCCCGATGGCCGACCAAATGTACGTGCGCGAGCAGATGCTGGAGTATGTGAAGAAGGTACCCGAAGGCACGCGCATCGCCATCTTCGGCTTGTCCAACCGTTTGTATCTGCTACAGGGAGTCACCACCGATCCGGCGTTGGTGAAGGCCGCTGTGCAGATGTTTATGGCCAAGGCCCCCGTCATGCCCCAGCTGCGCGGCTGGTACACGCTCGCGGCGATAGACGAGCTGGCGCGATATCTCTCCGGCCTGCCCGGGCGCAAGAATCTCATCTGGTTCGCCGGCTCGTTTAACCTCGGTATTGTCTCGGACGGCGACCGGGCGGATCGCTTTGGATCACTGGCGAACTTTGCGGACGACGCGAAGCAGACCGCCAACCTGCTGACGCGGTCTCGGGTTGCGGTGTATCCCATTGACGCACGCGGCCTGTTTAGCAATCCGGACATGAGTGCGGGTGTCGCCCTCCCTCCGGGGGCCCAAATGCTGGGCCCCAGTGCGTGGCAGATATCGGACGGAAAGTTCTTAGGAGAGCGCGCGGCCGAGAAAATCACGATGAACACGCTGGCTGAGAGAACTGGCGGCAAGGCCTTTTACGACACCAACGGCCTGAAGGAAGCGTTACAGCAGGCCATCAATAACGGCTCCAACTATTACACGCTAGCCTACGCCCCCACCGATCGCAAATGGGATGGCCGTTACCGCAGCGTGCGCGTGAAGTTGGAACGATCCGATGTGGATCTCTCCTACCGCCGAGGATACTTCGCGTATGACCCGAGTGTCCCGCGCGCGCACGAGGGAAAGTCGCAGTCCATGAGCGTGATGCACTCCGCCATGCTGCTCGGTGGACCCAACCCGACTCAGATTCTGTTCACCGTAAAGATCGAGCCCGCTGCGAAATCGGAGAATAGCCTTCCGCCAACCAATCAGCCGAATGTAAAGAAGATGAAGCCACCCTACCGACGTTACACCGTCTCCTACGATGTCAACCTCAGGACTGTCGCGTTTAAAACCATACAAGACGGCATTCATCAGGGATATCTTGAGTTTGAGGTCTCACTGTACAGCCCGGATGGCGAGTTGATGAACGCGATCGGAAAACTGGTGAGGGTCAAGGTGCCTGCGGCGGCCTATGAGTCGAGGCGGCAGAGCGGGTGGAAATTCCAGCAGAATATTGATGCGCCGGTTAAGAGTAAATGCTTTCTGCGAATAGGAGTGCACGACGTGAGTACTGATCGCGTCGGCGCAGTCGAGGTGCCACTTGCGGCCATCCAACCGGTGTCCGCCGCGGATGGCAAAACGTAAATAGGCCATCGCGGTCGGGCAGAAGCACGGATATTGCTCAAACCACGTTCTTGATGAATCATGAATGAGCGTTTCTGGCATGAGACTTAAATGCATGGGCAAGCGTTCTGGCTTTATCGCGTTATTGCTACTCGCTTCGGCAGTTGCTGCCAACTCGCAATCGACTGCTGCGCCAGGCGCGGAGTGGACACGCTTGGCATCGCCGGAGCAAGCCGGGTGGTCAGCTGCGAACCTGGCCAAAATACGCGATTACCTCGAGGAGATTGGCTCGACCTCGGCGATGATCGTGCAACACGGCGTGGTGGTCGCCAGTTGGGGAGACATCACGCACCGGTCCAACCTGCACTCCTGTCGCAAGAGCTTGTTAAATGCACTGATTGGTATCGCCGTGGCCGACGGCAAGATCAACCTCGACGACACACTCGCGAAGCTTGGAATTGACGACAAGAAGCCCTCTTTAACAGAGGAAGAAAAACAGGCCACTGTACGCGATCTGCTCGAGGCTCGCTCCGGCGTTTATCACCCCACGGTTTACGAGACCATTGGTATGGAAGAAAAAAAGCCTCCACGCGGCTCTCATGCACCGGGCACCTTCTGGTATTACAACAACTGGGATTTCAACACCCTGGGTTACATTTTCGAGCAGGGCACGGGCAAGAAGATATTCGACGCCTTCTACCGCCAGATCGCTCAGCCCATTCAGATGCAAGATTTTCGGGCACATGACGGGCATTATTTCACCGGAACCGATACGCGCTTCCCCGCCTATCCGATCGAGATGAGCGCTCGCGACCTGGCGCGCTTCGCGCTTCTCTACCTTCATGGGGGCAAATGGAACGGCACTCAAATCGTTCCGGAGGATTGGGTCAAGGCCAGCACCCGCCCGTACTCCGATTCAGAGTCCGGCGGCTACGGGTATCTGTGGTGGACAGGCGATTCCGCCAGCGGAGCGCCGCAAGAAATAGTTTTTCCCAAAGGAAGCTTCTGGGCGGAAGGCTCTCTGGGGCAATATGCCGTGGTGGTGCCTTCACTCGATCTAGTTGTCGTCAACCGGGTGGATGAAAAGATGACCAAGCGCGCAGTGCACAAGCCAGAGATGGCCCACATGGTTAGGATGGTGGTAGCGGCCGCGCCAGCGAACTAAGGAACTTCCTCTATGCTGACTAGCAGAACATCTCCGGTTACGCGACGCTAGCGGCTAATGCTTCTGGGCAAACTTCGTGCCGAAAAAATCTCCCTTATTCCACTCGGGCGGCTGATTCCGTTGGGCGAGTTGGTAACCCACGAGAAAATTCAATCCCGCCGCCTTCGCGCCGGAATCGTAGTCGAGAGGCTGGTCCATATTGTCGAGAGGTGTGTGATAGCGAGTGATCATCCATTTTTTCTCGAGGGCAAGGCCGTTGATTTTCGGGTCCGTGCTGGTGATTCCATCCGAAATAACCACGGCTGGAACGCCCTGAAGCACGAAGGAATACTGGTCGCTGCGAATGAAGCCGGTCTCTTCCGGCATGGGGTCGGGAATGAGCGCGTAGCCGAGCTCCCCGGCGGCTGATTCCGCTGCTTTATCGATGCTGGAGTGTTCAGCGCCCATCGCGACAGCATCTTTCATGGAAAAGAGGATTCCCGGAGCGCCATCGATATTGACGTTGGCGACGATCTTGTTTAGCGGGACTGTCGGCGTATGAGCGAAGTAATCTGAGCCCAGCAGACCCATTTCTTCTCCGGTGACGAAAACGAAGAGTATCGAACGGCGAGGCGGCCGCTCGAGACTGGCGTAGGCTCGCGCGATCTCAAGAAGAGTGGAAACACCGGAGGCATTGTCAACTGTGCCATGGCAGACGTTGTCGCGGTCGATTGGCGGACATATCCCAAGATGGTCCACGTGCGCTGTGTAGACGACGTACTGGTCGCGAAGCGCCGGATCGGATCCTACAACCTCGCCGATGATATTCGGGCTTTCATATGTGGTCTGGATACTCACAGTGTGGATTCGCGCTGTCCAAGTGAGCGGGAAGGCTTGGGTTTGGCTCAAGCGCGCCGCCGCGATGGCATCTTCCAAGGTCTTCGGCCCGTTGGAGAACAGCAGTGCGGCTCCAGTTTGGCTAAATTGCGCGACGCCTCCCCCGGGAAAAGGATCGACAGGCGTCCCTGTTTTGTCGAGCCAATTGGTGCTACCCATTCGGAACTGCGGAACGTCCCAGTCCCAGGGCCAGCGCTTCCAATCCTCCGGGAGGAGGGTGCTGAGCATCGCGACCGCGCCGTGCGCGAGGGCGTTTTTCGTCTTCACGATGTCATCAGAGTAATAGGCGCGCACGGTGGACGGGAAACGTGGCGGAGCGCCGTAAAACGTAAGAACGATTTTCCCACGCACATCGATTCCCGAGTAGTCATCATAATTCTCGTCTGGCGCGGACACGCCGAACCCCACGAAGACAATTGGAGCTTCGAGTTTGTTCTCCGCATGAGTCACGTCGCCGGTCAAGACATAATCCTGACCGTCGATGAGCTGTTGCTCTTTGTTATTGGCCCCACGGCCGCTGGCGACCAGTACCAACGAGCTCTTCGCAGTGTCGAGCACGGCTTTGCGGAGCGGAACTGGCTGGAACCACGTGCCGTTCAGGCCGCCTGGGCGCAGGCCCAACCCCTCGAGTTCTGTGGCGACGTAGCGAGCGGCGATCTGATAACCAGGAGAGTCGGGAGCGCGGCCTTCCAACATACCGTCGGAGAGGAACCGCATGTGCGCGGCGATCGCTTCGGGACGGATCACTTTGATGGCCGCGTCGGCGGCGGACTGATCGGCCGGGCTGAGCTCTTGCGCGCTCGACGGAGCGCAGAATGATGTCGCTAAAAAAACCGCGACGAATAAAGTTCTCATGTGTGATTTCCGTTTCTTGGGCTTGATGCTCGCGCCATTCTACACCCTGCACTGTCTTTGCAAAATCAGCCAGCTCCATTTGGAGCTTGCCGTTGATTGCGGCTGACTGACCGGCCAGCCGGACGGAGTCCGCAAATCCTGATTCACGCTGCGAGCTCTGGCCCTGGTCGGGCGAGGCGGGCGCAGTCACCCTCCGAGACCGATGTGTTCGTACAGTGGAATGTTTATCCACTTATGCTATGCGCGGAGCAACGGCCACTCCGGCCACTCGTCTCGGAATTTGCTTGCTGGCGATGCCATTCAGCGGGAACGTTGTAGCGCCGTGAATGGCCACCATCATCGAGTTCAGTGTGTCGAAGAAATCAACGATGAGCGCGGCGTTGGCGTTGACCGGATTCTTCAGGCCATGCTAACCTGACGGCATGTCGCTTCTCCTGATTCATTGTTGTCGCAGCCACCAGCCGTTCCTCGGGTGAGCTGCGGACGTTTTTAGTGCTCCTGAAACACCTTCCCCAAAAGCTCATCTGAAATGCGCATTGTTTTGCCGTTTTGATCCAGCTAGAAGCCGGCATCCGCGTCCGGGCTTCGTTGCGACATTCCAGCCGTGGAGATTCCATGCGACTCGCGACAGATAAACGACTTGTGAAAGAAGGCGACAGCACATTAGCAGCAGCGACGAGCCTATCCGGAGCCGTCCGCGGGACACCCGAGGATCTCGCCAACATCGTATCTCTGTTCGCGTTGTCTGATGGATGGATGGAAAAAGTGCGGCTGCGCGTCGAACAGCGCTGGTATGAGCGCCTGTATCTCGGACAGGATTATGACATATGGGTGATCAGTTGGCTGCCAGGGCAATCCACCGGCTTCCACGACCACGGTGCCTCCTCGGGAGCTTTCGTTGTAGCGACCGGGATTCTGGAGGAGCATCGTGCCGGTGAGCGCACCCGCGTAATGCACCCGGGCAAGCCGCGCGCATTCGGTCCCGATTACACGCATGACGTCCGCAACGTCTCGCTCGCGCCGGCAATCAGCATTCACGCATATTCTCCTCCGCTTAGCGACATGAACGAATACGAGTTGGATGGCGGTCAACTGGTTCCCCGTGAGCGCGCATTCGGGCAGGGTGCGACGGTCGATCAAGAGGGGCAAGTGCAAGAGCGGAGACCCTTAGACCGGACCGGTACCTTGAGCATTGAGCAGGTGCTTTCAGCGGCACGCGCCCGACTGCGACGGCTATCCCCGGATGAGGCCTATGAAGCGATGATCAAGACAGAGGCCACACTCGTCGATATTCGTTCCGAAGGCCAGCGCGCAATTGAGGGTAGTATTGGGGACGCGGTGGTTGTTGACCGTAACGTGCTCGAGTGGCGGTTCGACCCGGCTTCCAGCGCACGGCTGCCGGTCGCCACCGATCACGACATCCAGGTCATCGTGTTCTGTTCAGAAGGCTATACCTCAAGCCTCGCGGCAATAGCTCTGCAGGATCTTGGACTCTGCCGCGCTACGGACATGATTGGTGGATTTCAGGCATGGAGGGCAATGGGTTTGCCGATCATTCCGCCAAGCAAGACTTCCTAGGAATTGTCTTTCAACAATGGGCTGTCGGGAAGACGGGGACTTCACTTCAGTGCAAAGAGCTTCTCGAACAGTTCTTTCGACAGCCGAGCCCCGTTTTCGGTGAATGCGACAGACTTGGCTTTGGTAGCCGGATTCGAGATGTAGCCTTTCTCGTGCAACAGATTCATTACTTCCCAATCGTGCCCCTTCCACGCCCTCATGCCGAATCTGTCCTTGAAGGAAGTCAGATAGAGCAGTGCCAGAACCGTATGTTCCAGTTTTTCCTGATCAATCTCCATCGAGCACCTCCTTATTCCATCCCGGGCAACGCGACGCAATATGAAAGCTCGCTCGCTTTGCAGTGGGTATTGAGCGAGCTCAGAAAAGAGCGCCCGCTATGGATAACGCGAAGTTTACCGGGATGGATGTGCCGAGGGAAGCGATCTCTACAAACAACCCCCCTCAGTTTGGCGAGCTTCCAGGGTAAACTCATGGCCGCGCGAGCGAGCGAACAGTCGCGAGGAGGTGCGTTGGGGACAGTTGAGTTTCTCTATCTGGACCAGGAGGCCGTGCTCGCCGCCGATGTGCTCGATATGCGCCGAGCAATCCATGTGGTTGCAGGCGCGCAGGCCCGGTCCGCCAAAGGTGACGTTCGAGAACCACATAAGATTGTGCTGCGAAGCGCAGAGACCGCCGAAAGCGAACCGCTCGGCCGCTTTAACGGTCTCGCGGCATCGATCGAAGCCCCAGTGCGTTCCGCTGTTGGCATGAAATGGATTGCCAGTTTCCCCGCCAACCGGCAGCTCGGTGCGCCCCGCGCCAGTGGGCTGATTATACTGAACTGTCCAAAAACCGGTGTGCCTCTGGCTGTGATGGACGCAGGCCTGATCAGCGCCGTGCGGACCGGTGCCGTGACAGGCCTGGGCGTTCGCTATCTGGCCCCAAAAAAGACGCGCAAGATTGGCATCGTGGGCGCTGGATTGCAATCTCGGACCCAGATCCTGGGGCTGTGCACGGAACTAGGCGATATTGAGGAGATCGCTCTGTTCAGTCGGCAAATCTCTACCGCAGAGTCCGTCGCCGAAGACTGCCATCGCCAATGGGCAGCTCCTGTCCATGCGGTGCGGACTATCGAGGACGCTCTCCGTGGTGCAGATGTGGCGCTGACGGTAACGACCTCCCAGGAGCCGCTGATTCGGGCGCAGCACATCAAACCTGGCGCGCTGACCATACAGCTGGCGGGCCATGAATTCGATTTTGACGTCATCCTGCAGTGCAAAAAGATAGTTGCCGACGATTGGGAAACGGTGAAGCAGCGCGGTATTATGACTCCCGCCATCATGCACCGCCGAGGTTTGTTGCGCGATGAAGACGTGCAAGCAAATCTCGGCGAATTAATTCTAGGGACGAAAACGGGCCGGGAAGGCGACGAGCGAATCCACTTTTGCCACATGGGTATGGCTGTAAATGATGTGGCACTGGCCTGGGCAGTGTATGAAAACGCGCGCGAACGCAACCTAGGCGTGAACTTGTCTCTATGGAAAGAACCGCTCTGGGTTTAGCCGACACCTTGTCCAGACGAGACCCGTCAATGCATAAACAAGGGTGGATCTGCATTGAGAACAATTCGGTCCCGGTGGTTGTTCTGGTATCGTCCCAGCATGGCGGCGTCGGGATCATTCGCAGTCTTGGACGGGCCGGGATTCCCGTGTATGGAGTCCACCAGAATTTCAGGGAACCGGCGGCGCGATCACGTTTCCTGAGACGAGTCTTCCGCTGGGACTTTTCTTCCGCACCGGCTGCGAATTCGTTGTCATTCTTACGGGAAGTCGCGAAACAGATCGGAAGGCGGCCTCTGTTGATCGCTAGTTCCGATATCACCGCAATCTTCGTTGCTGAAAACGCCCAGGTTCTGGCACAGGATTACCTCTTTTCCACTCTCCGCGCCGAGATGGTGCGCTGTCTTGTCAGCAAGCGACAAACTTTCGATCTCTGCTGCAAGCTGCGGATTCCCACGGCCAAGACCGCCTGGCCGCGGTCTCCAGAGGAGGTAAGGCTGTTCGCAGAGATCGCGAGTTTCCCCGTCGTCGTAAAGGGCGAGTCCCAAGAATTTTTGGTGAGAAAAGGAAAGCGGCTGCGGGTGGCGATTGTGGCCGACGAAAACGAATTGTTGGAAATCTTCCATCTGAATGCGGCGAGCGGGGTGCCCGGCATTATCGTCCAGGAGTACATTCCTGGCGGCGAGGATGCCGTCTGGATGTTTAACGGCTATTTCAACGATCAGTCGCGTTGTTTATTTGGCGCGACGGGCAGAAAACTTCGCCAGTTCCCGCCGCATCGAGGCAGCACCTCACTCGGAATTTGCGCGAGAAATGACACAGTGGAAACGCAAACGAAACAGTTGATGCAAGCAGTGGGCTATCGCGGACCTTTGGATATCGGCTATCGCTTCGACGCCCGCGATGGCCAATATAAGCTGCTCGACGTGAATCCTCGGATTGGCTCAACTTTTCGCTTATTTGCCGCTGAAAACGGATTGGACGTTGCCCGGGCGCTCTACCTGGATCTCACGGGCCAGAGTATCCCGGTTGCGCAAGTAACGGAAGGGCGTAAATGGATTGTGGAGACCAATGACCTGGCCTCCAGCTGGTTTCACTTTCGCGATCGAAAGTTGACGTTCAGCTCATGGATGCACTCCTTGCGAGGCGTTCAGGAGGGCGTGTGGCTCACACCCGACGATCTATCGCCGTTGGCTATGCTGCCGCTGCTGTGGTGCCGCAAACGCTTCAATTGGGGATGGGGACTTCATGCCAGGCCCAACTGATTACCTTGATGGAACCTATCTGCGGCAGAATCCCGGCTGGCATGTGGCCGACTCGCAATGGAAGGTGCAGCAGATTCTGCGGATTCTGAATCGCAATCAAATCGCTCCCCGAACAATCTATGAGGTCGGTTGCGGCGCCGGCGAGATTCTCAGGTTGCTGCAGCAACGCCTGGATCCGACTTGCGAGCTGTGGGGGGCTGATGTTGCGGCCCAGGCGATCGACCTGTGCCAAACTCGAGCGAATGAAAGATTGCATTTCGCGCTGCTCGACGATCAGCCATGGGGCAGGAATTCGTTCGATCTGGTGATGGCGATTGACGTACTGGCTCACGTTGACGACTATCGCGGCTTTTTGCGGAGACTCAAGTCGCAAGGCGCCTACAAACTGATTCATATTCCCCTGGACATTTCGGTGCAGCACCTTCTTCGCGAGACAGCCATGATTCGTAACCGTCAACAGCACCCGCATCTTCATTATTTTTCCAAACGTACGGCGATGTTTGCCCTGGAAGATCTCGGATACGAGATCGTCGATTGGTGCTACACGCCGCGCATGATCGATATTCCCGCTCATTGGCGAGGCAGACTCCTGCGGCTGCCTCGCAGATTGTTTTTCGCCATTCATCGGGATATCGCAGTCAATCTACTTGGGGGATTCAGCTTAATGGTCCTTGCGAAGTGAGGAACCAAAGGTGGGCGCGAACAGCCATTAGGCAAACCTCTGATTAACGCTTACCGTACATCTCTAACAACGTCGAGCCTGTCAAACATTTTTTGAGCAGTCTTTCTTCTTTTCACTTAAAAGAGTTCTTCTGTTTTGTTTTCGTTCGTTGTTTGCCTTCTCAGCGCTGATGACCGCGGCTCGCCTGTAATGCCCATGCAAGTGGACAGCGTTCTACTTCACGCCCTCTACGGTACCGAGCTGTCTCGCGTGCGAACCGAACCTGTCCCACTCTGCATATTTCCAACTGTTCCGCCACATCCAGTGCATCCGAACCGCGAGTCTTCGGGTCGTGGCCATCTTGGCGATGTTCCACTGGCGCAGCGCCAGATGCGTGCACCGTCGCCTCCAGTCCGAATCACATCGCGCCGCGGCTTGCGCTGCTTCTACTAGCAGGAATCGCAGCAGAGAGCTGCCTTGCCTGGTGACGTGTCCCAGCCGTTGATGGCCAGCACTGGAGTCCTCGCGATTCTCCGGTGGACGGTAAGGCGGCGGTAATCTCGCTGAGGCGTCCGCTGGCGGCGCTGGCGCCTCGTCCGTGTGCTTAAGGCCGAGGCAGCGTACGGCACGCGAAACTAGGTCCAAACCGGATGCTCTGCTAATAATTTACTGGTTCGTTACGTAATTCTGGATGTATTAAGCGTCGCTCAAACGACTGGGCTCTATTCGCCGTAGCGTCAAATTGATTCGTCCGTTCGGCAGTCCAATTCGGTCGAGCAATCGGGAAGTGCCGGACTTGATACCCTGAACTCCGTGGAAAATCAGCCGCGATGCTCCGCCGAACCAAACAACGTCGCCGCCATGAAGCGAGAGTCGGCGGGTCGCATCCTTCCGCGAGAGCCCACCGAGCAGGAAGGTTGCATCGTCTCCGAGCGAAATTGATACCACGGGCGCATCCAAGCTGGAATCACCGCGATCCTGATGGAGTCCCAATCTTGCATCGTCACTATAGAAGTTGATGAGGCAGAGATTGGGAGGCTGCCTCTCGCCGGTGAGGTCGCTCCAGAGCTTAAGTAATCGCTCGGGAATGGCAGGCCAGGCCTGGCCTGTGAGGGGATGGGTCCTCTGATATCGGTATCCCTTTTCGCGATCGGTCACCCACCCGTACTCACCGGCGTTCGACATGCGCACGCTCAGCGGCGCGCCCGTGCGTGGCATCCTCTGCTGAAAAAGAGGCGCTGTTTCAAACAGGCGGCCAACGTCCACGGTTAGTGCGATCTGTGCGGTCTCGTCCAGGTATCCGGGAAGGAAGTGGAATCCGTCCGGGAATTTCTGCGCATCTTTACTTGTGTTCGACATACCGATTGAGTCGTGACTCGTATACGCCCCTTCTGCAGTTGGCCGGCGGTTGCCGCAATGTCACCTCGGCTCGGCGTCAATCCAATCCTGGCGTTGCGGAGCAAAGAAATCGATGTCGATCGTGTCCTCCGTGCAGACAAACTCATGTGGCGCATTAGGCGGAATGACGATAATCATCCCTGCCAGCATTTCGAATTTCTTGCCTTGCGAATACACGTCGCAACGCCCCTCGGTGATCCAGGTTATTTGCTCCGAGCTGTGGTGACGCAGCGCGAAGACTCCGCCGGCCTTCACGATCCACTTCATAAGGGTAGATTGCGATCCGTGAAGAATCTGGCGCTGGATGAGCGGCCCGACATGCTCAATTGGCTGAGTGTCGAGCTGATAGAGCACGGGCAGAGCGGCGGTATAGCGACTGACGCCCGGTAAAATGCCCCGACCGGGCGCTTCGGAAACGATAGGGAGCGAGGCTGCGAGTTGAAACTGGGGCTTCGAAGACATTGGTTCACCTCCATGTGTCGATTAAAATTTCATTTCCGCATCCAAGACGGCAAACGGCCTACACTCAACGGCGTCCGCTCGTACTTATTTGGTCCGTTCCATGGCCGTCTCGCGCCATATGCGAGGAAGTGCTGCTGCTGAAGAACCACTCCCTCGCCTAAACCTTCTTGGAAGCCGCCATCAGATCTTCGATTCCTTTCGCGAAGGGAAGTGGTCCTTCCTTGGGCGGGCAGTGTCCCACTCCCGCAAGGATTCGACGCTCGTAGAAATTGGTAAACAACGATTCTTGCCCTTCTGAAACTGAGATCGGGTACAGCGGGTCACTGTCCCCATGCAGAATCATCGTCGGAACAGAGATTTTAGGTTTTCTGGCAAGCTGGTCTTCGTATTTCTGCAGTGCCGGATCAACCGGAGCGTTGCCATACCAGTTTCTGTAGCAGTTCAAGGTTGTTGCGATCCAATCGGGGTTGTGAAAAGACTTCGCGGTGGCGGCGAACTCCGCCTCGGTGAATTGCCACTTTGGCGACCACGCCTTCCAGCATTCACGCGTCAATGCTTCCGGGTCTCTCTCAAGTTCGATCTCTCCCAGCCGCATATTCAGGAACCAGCGGTACCAGCTCTGCCGGATCACCTCGATGCTGCCGGGCTCCTTCGCATTCTTTTCAAGGTTCTGGATCGTGTATCCGGTCGCAGATGCCAGGCCGTGGACGCGCTCAGGCCAGAGTGCCGCGGCAACACATGCTGCGCGACCGCCCCAGTCATAACCGACCAGCGTTGCCTTCTCGATCCGGAGCGCATCCAGCAGATCGATGACGTCTTTGCCCAGGGCCGACTGCTGGCCCGACCGGAAAATATCCGCCGAACGGAAGACGGTCGGTCCAAAGCAGCGAAGATACGGCACAATGACGCGATGGCCAGGCGCGGCCAGAGGTCCGCGGATATCATTGTAACAGCGCGGATCGTACGGCCAGCCATGCAGCAGGACGATGGCTTCGCCGGAATCGGGGCCGGTCTGCTCATATCCGATATTCAGTGACGGCGTTTGCGCCATCTTTAGCGTGGTCGTAGGCGTCTGTCCCGGAAGGTTCTGTTCCATATCCGATCGATCCTCCTCCGGCTTGTCTGTCCCGGCGTGCAGGTCTAGCATGCCGACCAGTCCCAACGCGGTCTGCGAGCCCAAGATTAGCGCGCCCGTTGCTGTGTCCTTCAGAAATTCGCGGCGGCCCTTCATCGCAATCCTCGCGTTCCCTGAGTTCTTCAGACGCGGCTGGCGTTGCAACTGGGGGTTGCCGAAAGCGGGATTACGAACGTTGTTCCTGAACGGAAAGTCGGCAGCATTGCGGGTTTGCCGCATCGCTGGGGCCATCGCGCGCCGGCAGAATGGGATCGCGTCTTTCGCCTAACCGCGAACCGGAGGGATTCGCCAGGCACCCGGCAAAACTCTACTCTCGCGTCCAAATCGGTGTCAACCGAAACACTTCTTTGTCTCCAACGCAGCAGAACCGTGCGACGCGCGAGACGGCAACGCTAAAGGACAGCCAGCCAAACGAATTGCACGGCCTGATTAACGTAGCTCTAACCGGGCATGTCGTTTACCCGACTGGTTTATGGCGTTTCCCACCGTCCGGATTCCGCGGAGCGGAAAATCGCCTCAATCACGGCCATGTTGTTGATTCCGTCGGACACCGAAACCGGCACTTCGCGATCCTCGCGTATGGCGCGCGAAAAGGCGTCGCCTTGAATCGTGTATTGGTCACAAATGCCAAAAGTCTCGGTTACGACCTCGTTGCCGACGGCGTCGCGGCCTTCCGCGATGAAAATTCGACATGGCCGGTCGTTAGGAGCATTGAATGGTATCTCGATTTCAATGCGGCCCAGTGTCCCCAGGAAATGAACCCGCTGATAGGGAACAAGCTGAGTGCTGCACGTAAAAGTGGCGTGCCCGGACGGAAAATCGAGGATGGCAGAGACCAGCCGGTCCACCTGCATATCTGGATCTCTCGCAACGAGCCCGAGAACGCGCGACGGCTCCTCGGCAAACGCGAAACGCGACGCCGTGATTGGATAGCATCCTATGTCCATCAGAGCCCCGCCCCCGTATGCAGGTATGTTGCGAATGTTAACGGGATCGCGATTGAAGTAGCTGAAGAAGCCGACGACGGAGCGCATTTGCCCAATCCGGCCCGACGATATCAGCTCTCGTGCACGCAACCATTGCGGATGCGTACGCACCATGAACGCTTCGCCAATCTTGACGCCCGTCTGCTTCTGTCGGGCTAAAAGGGTGAGAGCTTCTGCCTTCGTCATCGCCAGCGGCTTTTCGCACAACACGTGCTTTCCGGCTTCCGCCGCCTTAACTGACCAAGGAACGTGCAAATGGTTCGGCAGCGGATTGTAGATTGCTTCCACCTGCGGGTCGGCCAGCAACTCTTCATAGCTTCCGTAGGCCTTTGCAATGCCGAGTTCGTGCGCGATTTCATCGGCTCGGCGCTGATCTCTGGAAGCAATAGCGATCACTTCACTCCAATCGCCTTTTTGCATCGCCGGGATCACCTTCTTGACGGCAATCTTAGCCGTGCCCAAAATTCCCCAGCGGACTTTCTTCGGCATAGTCGTGTTTGTGCTCATCACGAACGCAAGCATCCCGTTGCAATTGCGTCTTCGCTCACGCTTTCAGACGGGTCACGGAAGCCGAAACACTCATTCGCAATGGAACACACAACCGCATGATATAAAACAAAGTCTCAAGCCGCCAGTAATAGCGCCCATATTTTGGCGGCTGAATTCATAACTCCATCGTTCCGCTTCCTATGGACGATTACGCCACTCTACGTCCGCTGGCCAACTTCTGAGCCGGTGTCCGAATTTGGACAGTGACAGGCGAAAACGAGCATCCCCTAACGATGCGGCCCATGGTAAGTGATTTACAATGTGAGGCTACCTGTTGGCACCCGTAGTGCAGATGAAGCCGCGAGGAGAACAAACATGTCATTTTTCCGCGATCTTAGAGTTGCGTTCCACTCGCTGATGCGCAGCAAGGGGCTTGCGGCCATTGTGATCCTCACGCTGGCGCTCGGCATCGGGGCCAATGCGGCCATCTTCACGCTGGTGCGCGGAGTCTTGCTGAAGCCGCTCGTCAACCGTGACGAGAACCGGCTCGTGTACATCCGCCAGAGCGCCCCCGGCGGCGGGCAGGACAACACCACGTTTTCCGTGCCCGAAATCAAGGACATCGAGGGTAGCGTCCACTCCCTGAGCGAGTTCGGCGATTTCTCGCAGATGGACTTTACGATGGTCGGACTCGGCGAACCTCGCGGAGTTCGAGGCGGCGTCGTCAGCGGCAGCTACTTCGAAGTGATGGGTCTGCGCCCTGTTCTCGGGCGCCTGGTTGGACCTCAGGACGACGGTCCCGATGCGGCCGGCGTCATCGTGCTCACGTATCGCTTCTGGTCCACCGCTTACAAAAAAGATCCCAGTGTGATCGGCAAGACCGTTCGGCTCAGCAGCCTCGGCGATCGTTCTGCGACGGTTATCGGCATCCTCGAACCCTCTGCGCCGTATCCCGCGGATACAGAAATTATCGGCAACCTGGTCATCAGCCCGCATCATCTTTCCGCGACGATGGTCACGGGCCGCGTCCATCGCATGACTGAACTTTTCGGCAAGCTCGCTCCCGGTGCCACCCTCGACCAGGCTCGCACCGAGTTGCGCACCGTCTACGCCTCCATGGAGAAGGATCACCCCGATGCGTATCCCGATAACGGTGGCTACCGCATTGATGCCAGGATGCTCCGCGACGAGATCACTTCCGGCGCGCGGACCGTTCTCCTCGTGCTTCTCGCTGCCTCGGGCCTGGTCTTCATCATCGCTTGCTCGAACGTTGCCAACCTGATTCTGGCGCGGACGGTTCGCCGCGAGGGCGAGTTGGCCGTCCGTGCCGCGCTGGGCGCGAGCACCTGGGCGCTGCGCCGCATGTTGTTAGCTGAAAGCCTGCTGCTCTGCGGCGCGGGCGCAGCGATCGGCGTAGTGATCGCGCAGCCATTGGTCACAATCCTGGCTGGATACGCCTCGCGCTTCTCGGTCCGCGCGCTGGATTTGACGGTTGATTCCAGCCTGCTCTGGGTGGGAGTAGCGCTGGCAGTCGTCGCCGCAGTGATTTTGGCGTTTGTGCCGCGCCTGCCCTCGGCTAAGGCGTCGAATGGCATGAACCTCGCGAGCGGGAGCGTCCGCATCACCAGCAGCACGAGCCGCCGCCAACGGGCCTTCGCAGTCACGCAAATAGCCGCGTCTTTCGTGCTGCTCGCGGGCGCGTGCATGTTGATCACTACGCTGATCGCGATGCAAACGGTTCAGACCGGTTTCGATACGCGTCGCGTCCTGGTCGTTGACGTTCCGGCGCCGTCCAACGGAAGAACGCCTCAGCAAGTCCTCGATTTTTACAAGGAATCGATACGTCAAATCGATGCGCTACCTGGCGTCACCCAGACGGCTGTCGGTATGATCGCTCCGTGGCGTGATGCGGAGAACTTCGGTGTAGGCTTCCAATTCTCGGGTGATGGTCATGTTCATGGCAAAGACGATCCTCGCGCGCTTTGGCGTACCATCTCTCCCGGGTTTTTCACCGCGCTCGGGGTTCCCATTATTGCCGGCCGCGATTTCAACGCGCTCGATGACCAGACTCGAGAGCCCGTCGCGATCATCAGCGCCACTCTCGCCCAGCAGATGTTTCCTGGCCAGGATCCGATCAATCGCCATGTCTACTGGACCGATCCAGTGCTCGAGTATGCTCCTGGCACTGCGGCAGAAAAGGCGCGACTTATCTCGCCGCAACGCATCGTTGGTGTCGTCGCCGATGTGGACGACGAACATATCGTTCCGGTGCCCACCTCCACCATTTACGGCTCCTATGCCGACGGCGGAATGTTCGGCGGCCACCTCTTCATTCACACCACCGGAAATCCTTATGCGCTGGTAGCGCCGGTAACGAAAATTATCCGGCAGATGGCCGCCGATGAGCCCGTTGAACACGCCGCGACTCTGGAGGACATCCGTGCAAAAGTGCTTGCGCCAGACCGCTTGAACTCCCTGGTCTTTGGCGTGTTCGCAGCGGTCGCCTTACTAATTGCGGTTGTTGGCGTTGCAGGTGTGCTGGCGTTCTCTGTCAGTGCGCGGACACGCGAATTCGGCATCCGCTTGGCGCTTGGGTCACAACCGGAAAATATACTCAGAGGTGTTGTCACGGAAGGCGCTGTGATGGCTGGCGTTGGCGTTCTGGCGGGCGCCGCATTCGGGCTCGTTGCGGCGCGCGTGGCAGGCAGTTACTTCGGCGATCTAAAAATGCCGGGCGCATTGCCCGTGATCGTTTCTGCGTTTGTGCTGCTCGGCGCTGCGGTCGTTGCGTCGCTGCTGCCGGCGGCACGCGCCGCGCGCATCGACGTCATACAAGCGCTCCACTCAGAATAATTTTTCCGGCGCTTCGTTTCTCACCTCATGGCCGCGCTGCTCGACGGTGTGTCGCCATCCGATCTCTCCACCTTCGTGGGCGTCACCGTTGTGCTTACCCTCGTCGCGCTCGCCGCCAGCTGTATCCCGGCGCTGCGTGCCATGCGCCTCGATCCAATCACGACGCTCCACTCCGAATAACTTCGTGGGGTTGGTTCAGAATCGTCGGCGCAAGTTGTTGCGATCCCAAACGCGACTGGGGGAGGCTGACACCTCCCCTCCAAGTCGAGCTCTGCCGGATAAGTAGCTGCAGCCACGGTCGACCCAAACGGGCACGAAGCTGGAAACGGGCCGATACAGCCAAGGACAACCCAGCGCGCCGAGTTCTCCTCTACCCGGATGAGATCATGTGGATGCTTTCGAAGAGAACCGACCTTTCCGCGCAAGTGTTGCGCCGATCCTCGGAACCCGCACGCGTTATCGGAGATGTCCGAGTAGAGCGTGAATCAGGACTTGGCCGCTGAGGGACGCCAGAGGGATCGAATTTCATCTGAACAGGCTTCGAGAAAGTCCTGCACGTCACGACTGAACGCATTCTGATTATCACTTTCAACATCAATCGTGCCAACCACGCTCTCGGCGGACCCGTCGAAGATCGGCACGATTATCTCGGACCGTGTCGTTCCAAAGGCCGTGAGATAGCGAGGATCGGCGGTAACATCTCCGACATTGATTGTTTTCCGTTCTGCCACTGCCGCGCTCGTCAGGCCCTTGGTAAGGGCAAACGTCGGGTACTCAAGTGCGCCCTGTCCGCTCCAGACAATGTTCGACACTCTTCCATTCGCGTGGTCCACATCATAGAGGCCGACCCAACGATAGTTGCCCGCATTCTTGACAGTGTCGGCTACTTGTTGGAGCGACGCCGTCCGGTCCTTGTCATCTGAGACTATTCGCCTGAGTTCAGACAGCAGCCGTTCGTGATGGGCGAACATATTGGCATTGTAAACAAGGCGTCTCAGTGGATCAAAGCGTGGCAAGGGCACACCTCTCCTGTAAATCGGAGAGGGAGCGCACAATCATCGAGTCGGTCGAATCTATGACAGAATGATGCCTATGATTTGGAGTAAATCAGCAATCTCGGCGACAGTGACACTCGTGCTCGGCCTGAGCGCGGGACGGCAAAGTGAGAAACCAGTAGTTCAGACAAATGTCGAGATGGGTTTGATTGACGGAACCGTTGTGTACGAAGACGGAAGACCCACCAAAAGTGCCATCGTCTACGCCTCCCCACTAGGGCGACCGATAGCTGCGATTATTCCTCAAGCCGAAACTGACGAGACCGGGTATTTCAGAATCGACATCCCGATTTCGTGGTTTGGGAAATTTGCTGTCGTTGCGAAGAAGGAAGACGAGGATTATCCCGACATGAGTCAGCAGTTCTACAGCGAGGGCAAGTTCAAGACTATAACCCTGACCTCTGGCCATCCTGCCGAGACCATCATAATTCGCCTGGGGCCGAAAGCGGGAGTCTTGGTCGGTACAGTGGCTGAAGTAGTGTCGAACACTCCTTTGAGTCCGTGTGTTGAATTCAGACGAGCTTCCGAACCGAACAATTTCTTGCGCGTCAGCGGGTCGGTCAAGCCGCAATACAAACTCCTTATTCCCCCTGACACAGATATTCTGGTGAACATTTCGCTCGATGGCTACAAGACTTGGTATTATCCGGGAAGAATCGACCACGCAGCGGCACGCCTGTACGACTTGGACCGGGAGAGAAAAAAACTCTGGATATTCGGCTAGAACCTGACGCTGAAGTCAAGACTGGTTGCCCGAAGCCCATCAACTCCCGATATACGCCCTGACTGCGTCATAAACGCGTCGCTAGTGCCAGAAACTGGCAAGATTCGTTTATTGATTCGACAGGAGTGATAAGCCAAGTTTCTGGGAAGCGTTCCCGGACAAATGGTTTTCAGTGCAATAATGTTCGCACGATCACGGCGAAAAGCGTGACAGGACGAATTTCGAGTCCATTTTGGATGAACCTATCGCGGAAAAGTTGAACACTCGCAGGGCCAAAGTCTGCACTTGCCGCTTTACTGGGCTTATAGCTGGGCTACCCGTAGCAGAGGGCCTATCAAGCTTGGCGGTGGGAGTCTGATTGGGTTCGTCGGTTCTACTGGTTCGAGCCGATGCGCCTGTCGTTAATCTTTAATTGGCCCAATGTTGTCTTCATGAATCTGCCTAACTCTTCAGAGGCTTGCTGCGCCACCTGAGCACCGTCTGTTGCTTGTGGTCGGACGCATTGCAGATCTCCACTGGTCTTGCTCGCATACGTGATCTGAGTGTGCGTTCCGAAGGAGACTGATTTCGCGCAGCCGCCAGTCGGGATTTTGCTGACATCTCCAATTTCGGTGAGCAGGCGCCGCAGGGTCTTTGTATCGATCGCTCCAGGAGGAAACTCTTGCGATCGCGAGGACTCGGTACGAAGGCCAGAGCCGGCGCCAGCGATTTCTGCTGTGGCGCTGCCATCATTGTATATAACAATTCTATAGCCAAGCGTGTTCGTAGAGCGCGATTGGGTTATGGTAGCCAGAATACCTTTAGCGCCCGTTTCCTGACCCGCCGTCGCCGTGACCTGGCGGTTCTCTGGTGTGCTTGCCTGCTGACCGGCTGCAGTGGTGCCAGGAAAGAATCCTGCGAACACCAGAACCAACGGAACAGACAGCAGGAAAGCATTCGCGGGCCCGGTCCCATATTTCTTTTCAATCTGGATTCGTGCTTCTACCTTAATGGTGTGATTGTGTTTCATGCCGCCGACCGCTATGGCGCGAGAGCGTTGATCAAGCCGGTGCCATTCGGACTACCCCAGCCAGTGACCAAGTCGTAGCCCGGCCCCGCCGGATACTTGTTATTGCTGCCGCTGATGATGTCGTGGAAGGCATTGCCGTAGCTGGCGCCTTTACCGATCGAGTACACGGCCGGATTAATGAACCCCACAGTTGACTTCCCGCCGGCCGCCGCTTGTTGATTGACGAGCGCGAGGAAACCGGCCCAGCGCGGCGCGGCAAAGCTGGTTCCGCCAAAGTCTCCTGTACAGGATCCTTGGTCGCAGAGATAATTGTCTGTATTTGCTTCCGCAGCCACGTCCGGAACATTGCGTATGGTCGCGGAAGCTTGGTTGGAGGAATTGGCGACGCCGACCTGCCAACTCGGAATCGCGAAGCCATCGTCGGCGGGGCCGCCGCCACTATCGAGCCAAGCCGTTTCTGATTGCCAATGACCGCCCGCGGCATTGGTGGCCAAATCCGTTCCACCGACTGCCACTACGTAAACGGATTCCGCCGGATAGCTATTGTCAGTAGAGTTCGACCCCGTGTACGCCCCCGCGTCGCCAGATGCCACGAAAAGAGTTTGGCCTTGCGCCGCAAATTCCTGGAATATGGGATCAAGCTGCGCAGTGTCATCCGGATTCCATCCCCAGGAGCAGCTCAGTTGCTTGGCGATATTTTCGGTGGCCATATCATTGAATATGTCGACGTCGCCGACACCGATTTGCGAAGTGCCGGGAGCGATATATACGCGAATTTGGCTTAACCCCGGAGCCATGGACGCCGCCTGCACGATATCCAGAACTTGTTCTCCATCATCGCCGTCTGAGCCGGCACTGGCCCCGTCGAGCAGCTCGTTCTGAATGGGAACGCTATTGCTCTGCCCGGCAAAGCTCGCGGTGACATCGCTCATGTCGTAGCCGTCGAACTCCAACAGCCCGACCGTTTGGCCGTTGCCTGTGAGAGCGGTGCCGCCGTAGTAGGCTGCACGCATGTCGCCACCAAGATACGCGCCACTCGGCCCCGAGCCAGTGCTGTTGCGGCGAAAGTTCGCTGGGGCCCTTTTGAACTTCGGACGTGGTAAGGAGAAATTGTTCAGCCCCGCAATATGCGTCACCGGGACGCTCAGGTCGAGCGACGGCTCACGGTCCGAGGAATAGAAATTACGGTTCTCTGTTGGGTGGCGATAGGTCGTCATCGCCACATGGAATGTCTTGTTGATCTGTGCCACTGTGCCATTAATACGTACCAGCAGGCGATTCGCAGGTGCATTGCTCACGCTGAAGCCGTTAGATCTGGCAAACTTCACGACAGCCTGGTAATCCCGCTTGGTGGGGCCAAATTGTTCTGTGAACTGAGCCACAGAAAGAAAATGCCGGTAATCAGGGCTAGATGGGTCATAAAGCCGTCTCAATAAGTTCGTAAGTTCGCTTTGATTGCGGAGCGGCAAAATGATCGCAAGCCTCATGCGTTGACTGGGGGCCATCGGGCCGACACGTGCTGCTTGGCCGTTGGCAACGGCCGGGCGAACATGCTTATGCAACAACTGAAATCGCTTTCGGGCTGCTACCGGAATTGAGAAGAAACAAAAGGCGGCGAGGCAAATAATGAGGGTCGGCCCGGTGCGAACCAATGTGCTCGTTCTCATTTTCTCGGAATCTCCGTTTTGAACTCTCCCTTTTCCCGAAAGCCTAACCCTCCTGTCCGGTCGAGTCAACCGCAAGCCGTGCTGGCCTCTGGGGGGGCGGTACTGGGGTTCGATCATCCCGCGGAGCCGCTGAGCTGTTTTTGATCGCCGCGGCCTTCCTCGCTACTCACTATTCTCCCGCTGTGTCATCTGCGAGAAGACATTTACGCCTGCGTTGCGCAGTACCCCCCAGAACGCGGGCTCCTTCTCTGACCTTGTTGAGAATCAACGCTGAGTAGTGTTCGATCACGCGAATCTCTTCTGCCATGACTCGCTCGTTCAGGCGAATCTGTTCTGTCATGACATCCTCCTTGCGCAGACCTTGCACTGATTGGAATTGAGTTCGTTGGCGGCTTTCTGGTCGGGGCGGCTCGCGCAGAAGGTCGTAGGCGAAATTCTTGTTTCAAATCGCTCAGCGACTGAGGCGGAGCTAGGAGTAAGATAAGGATCCAGATGCGCAAGCGCCCGATTTCGCCAACTCGTCCGAGTGACCCACCTTCCGATCGGGCCTGGCTAGACCTGAATCGTACGGCTTTGGTCGAGGTTACATCGGAAGAAAACGGTTATCCGATCGAATCAGCGCTGCTGGAGGCGGAAAGCCCGGGCTGGCGTGCGGCGAACCCAGGGCCTCAGACAATCCGGCTGGTTTTCGATGAGCCACAAAAACTCAGACGTATCTGGCTGGCTTTCGAGGATAGCGAGAATACGCGCACGCAAGAGTTCGTCCTGCGATGGTCTCGTGACGCTGCACATTCTTTTCAAGAAATCGTACGCCAACAGTGGAACTTCAGCCCACCCGACTCGGCGCGGGAAATAGAAGACTACGCTGTCGAACTCTCCGGAGTGATGGTACTTGAATTGATTATCGTGCCTGACAAGAGTGGCGGCGCAGTTCGGGCATCGCTTGCCAGTCTCCGTTTAGCTTAGTTCGAGCGCTGCGACTCCTGTCCTTGAGATTCGGAGAAAAATATTGCGCATGCGAGTCGATGTCTTTGCAGAGGAAGACGGGACGTCGGACCGGCTGGTCTGCCCGACATGTTCCGCAACGCTTGGAAAGATGGCCCAGTAGCGTGGCCCGAGAGAATGAACCTGTTGCGCTGAGGGCGATGCGCTAATTGCAACATTGGATGGCGGAACGATGCAGCCAATTCCACGAAAACTAACCACAGAACAGAAGGCGGTTCTGATTCAGGTGCTCGTTGCGTTCCCTAACCAGCAGGTCGACGTAAGCTACCACCCCGCTGCAAGCGACGCACGGGATTATGCGCAAGATTTCCTCACCGTGTTCAAGGTGATTGGGTGGAAAGTGAGTGATGGAGCGCCGTCCGAGTCCTCGAACAGGAAATATTCGGGACTGGCGTTCGTCGTAAGCGAACGAGACAGTCTTCCTCCCAGTGCTGAAGCCTTGCGGGATGCATTACGAGTGTTTGGTGTTGAAATCGCGACCATTGCTGACCCGGCTCATAGCACACCGCCCGGTAGCTTCCTTCTGAGTGTCGGCCCTCATGCCTGAATGGGGATCGGCGGATAAGCGAACTCATCGTTCCATTTAGAGAATGCCAGCAGAGGGGCAGTAGCGAAAGTTGGAGAAGCTGTGCGGCGCGATGTCCAAATCTGGGCCGAACACAACTTTGTTTCCTACCGTTCCGCGGAATGTGGAAAAGAAATCTCGAAAAGCAAGTTTAGCGGTTATAATCATATCCACCACGATTGTTTCGTCCGAGGCTCCTGTGTCTGAACTCAAATTCGTATCCTGGAAGGAAATATTCGAAAAGGCTATCGAGGAAACGGACCGCGACAAACGGGCGCAGCTCGTGCAACAGGCGGACAGTGCGATCTTTCATCGTCAGCAACAATTGTTTAACTGCGACCGGCACCGCGAAGAATTGAGCGCCTTGAACGCGGCTACTGAAGAGTTACGGGTCATTAAGCACGCGGCACGCGCCCTCGATAAATCCGGATGGCGGCAGTACCGCACAAAGTCCGCATGATTGCCTTCCGACCATCCGATCAACCGCATCGGTGAACTCTTGCCTTGGAATTTCGCAGTATCCGCGGACGACCAAGTCGTCACCGCTTAACACATCGCCATCGTCCACACGGTACCCACCATGCGGCTACCACGATAGGGCACCTTTCATAACACGACTTCAAATCCGCACCCTCGCCTGCAGCGAGCGTTCGACACCCGCAGAAGGTTGATACGTTCATTTGAGTGGTGCGAAAGGTGCGCCCCCGGCTCAGCCCCCCGCTAGGCGGGATTTCGCTGGCGCGCTCGACCGGTAGTTCTATCCAGTCTGGCGGATGCGATGTACGGCGAACCGGGACGAAGCTGGTACTCGTATTCGCTCTATTTTGGTTTAATTTCTCCAACGGCATCGAAGCCGAAGTGAGGATCCTGGTATGTGCCGGTCATCTTTACCGGGACATCCGCCCCGGCCTTTTTCCGCTTGAATAGTGGATCGAACGGTTTCAATAGGGCCGACTTGATCCCGGTGGTTTCTTGCGATAACTGCGCGTCGGTCTTCAGCATTCCATGGAAATCAATCTGTTGGTTCAGCAAATTATAACTGCCGTCCATGTGGGCCGATGCTCCCGGGACGTTGAAAGATAGCGTTGTAAACTTCGCGACTCCATCCCGCACTTCCACGTGGCCTCGCAAATTCAAGACCACATTTTCCGGATCATCCGCGGCGGCATCCGGCTTCGCCTTACTCTGATCTTTCTTTTCACCTCGCGCGCTC
>Ga0209624_10000605_pt1 | contig 31432 bp, 30 predicted proteins | sample JacPinW_OM2H0_O1_FD_188565 | JGI IMG/M metagenome (GOLD analysis project Ga0209624, IMG submission 188565) | Forest soil microbial communities from Algoma, Ontario, Canada - Jack Pine, Ontario site 1_JW_OM2H0_O1 (SPAdes) (version 2) | ecosystem: Environmental > Terrestrial > Soil > Boreal...
CACTGGCGTGCGTCCTGCTGGTGAGCGCTGGGCTGCTGCTACGCAGCTTCGTGAAGGTGCTCGACGTCGATCTGGGTTTTCAGCCGGATCGCGCAGCGTCGATCAAAGTGGAATATGACGACAGCGCTCCGACGCCGGAAGCGAGCCAGGCCAAACGCGGCGAGATCTTTCAACAGATTATTGTCCGCGTGAGTGGATTGCCGGGAGTCGAGGCAGCCGGAATCTCTGATTACCTGCCGCTGGGACCGAACCGCGAGTGGGATACACCGTCGCCGAAGGGGAAAGTGATTGCGCCGGGAGAACTGCCTGACCCGCTGGTGTATGTGGTGACTCCAGGATTCATCCGCGCGATGGGAATTCGGATGCAAGGGCGCGATTTCACGTGGGCCGATGGGCCGCGTAGCGAGCGAGTCGTGCTGATCAATGCCTCAGCGGCGCGTGTGTATTGGCCCGGAGAAGATGCGGTAGGGAAGATACTGATGCGCGGGACTGAAGAAGACCGCGTGGTGGGAGTGGTCGACGATGTCCACGAGGAGACGGTCGAAGGCGGAACCGGATCGCAGATTTATTATCCGGTGACGCAACAAGGGCCGTCTGGGGCGCAGTTGGTGATACGCACCAGCCTGCCGCCAGCGGCACTTGCTGCAAGCGTGCTCCGCGCATTGCGAGAATTGAACCCGAACCAGCCAGCTGCGGAATTCCGGCCGGTTCAGACGATTGTCGACCGCGCGGTTTCTCCGCGACGATTCTTCATGCTGCTGGTCGCAGCGTTCGCAGGGCTGGGGTTGTTGCTGGCTGCGCTGGGCATCTATGGAGTGATCTCGTATTCGGTGACACGGCAGGCGCAGGCCATCGGGATCCGCATGGCGCTGGGAGCGAGTGCGTGGAGAGTGCAGAGCCAGGTGCTGGCCGGTACGATGCGACTGGCGTGCGCAGGGATGGTATTGGGAACATTGCTCGCGCTGGTTGTGGCGAGGCTGATTTCGTCGCTGCTGTTCGGAACGTCGTCGTGGGATCTGCCTACTTACTTGGGAATGGCCTTGGCGTTGCTGATGGTGGCGGCGATCTCCGGGTACATTCCGGCGAGGCGCGCTTCGGGAGTGAATCCCATGCAGGTCTTGCGCAGCAACTGAGATTCAATCCCGAAGTTTGTCGCCGGCTCAGAATTGGCGAATCGGAGTGGAAGTCGCGATTTGACGAGCCAGCCGCGAGGGAACCGCCCAGCGCTTCGCCTGCGCGATGCACACCACGTGAAAAATCAGATATAGCGGAACCAGGAATGTGGGCACGAGGCTGAGCGGAAGCCTCGTCATATAGAGCATGGGTACGCCGTGGGGATCGAGCAGGCCGGCAGTTGTGCCCAAGGCGACAGCAGTGACCAAGTCGGCAATTCCGAGCAATTGCCAAAGAATAAAACTGTTGCGATGGCCGGGATTGGCCAGCTTCCAGGCCACGATGGTTGCAGTCGCACCGATCGCCATGTCGCCGTATCCCGCGGGTAGTGCGAAGATTGCGGGAAGTCCGCGATGGGCTTCGAGTAGAACGAAGGTGAATCCTATTATCCTTCCCGATTGAGCGGCGGTGAGGATCGTCGGATTCCACGACATGACGAAATCCCGGAATTTCCGGGAGACTCCGAACCATCCGAAGAACACAATGAGCGGTGCGATTGCGCCCACCGCAACCGCGCCTCCCAGGCGGCTTGAAGCGTTCTCGAACAGATGCAATGCCGATGCGGACAAGGCCGCAAGAAACCACAGCGACCCAAGTACGAGTGTGAGTTTTGCGTAGGGTTTCATCATAATTCTCCTTCGGTGGTGGTGAAGCTAGCGAGTTGACGGCTGAGCTGCATGAGGTTGTTCCAGTTCTGACCGCCCAGTTGGTGACGCAAGCGAGCTTGAAGTTTCTCCCAGGCCGGAAGAGCGCGCTTGAGTTGCTTTTCCCCGGCGTCGGATAGGCGGAGGCGTCGCTCTCGACGATCCTCGCCACGCCGCTCGGTGATCCAGCCTTCGCGCGACATGATAGCGAGGGTTCGAGTGAGGCTGGTGCTGTCCATCGTCAGGATTTGCCCAAGTCGTCCCTGGGAAATTTCTCCGGTGCGCGAAAGAGCTTGAAGGATCGTCATTTGTGTCGAGTGAAGGCCTAGTGGACGAAGTTCTTGTTCGTAGAGCTGGGTGAGGGCGCGGGCAGCTCTCCGAAGGTTCGCACAGAGGCAAGGCAGCGCTGGCAACGTTGACCGATCCATGCCGATAGTAGATGTATATACATCTAACTAGTCGCAAAATAATTTCAGCGAGTGCGGTGTAGGGACAAAAGCGCGGAATCGTTCCATAATGTCGGCATGACCGTGCGGCGAGTGAAAACATATACAGGAGCGCAGGGGTATGTGTACCAGTACTACTTTGTTGGGAAGCGGGCGGCGTTGGCGGGGGATCCGGAGGCTCCGGCAACGGAGTTCGTCTTTGACGTTACGTCAGACCGAAAACTGACTTATGCGGTCAGCGTGTTTTTGCCGCAAGGGCCGCTGGCGGAGTGGAACGCGGCGCATGGACGTCCGTTGAACGACGCCGAGCAGTATGCGGCGGTGAAGATGCGATTGTTTCGGGCGTTTGATGAAATCGAGGACGTGAAGTCTGACGGGCGCCGGTTAAGGATTGATGGCGCGTTGCTCGAAGAAGCGCTGGGGAGTTTAGGAGTGGAGTAACACCTCAGGGGCTAAAGCCCATTCGTTTTTGTCAATCCGTAACGCGGCCCTTGAAGGGCCGCTCTTCCACGGGATCCCATAGACCGGGTAGCTTTTTAATCAGTGCCCTCCAGGCCGGTGGAGCGAGTTGATCCGTACTCTCTAAGCCTGGGTGAGCGAGATGGTCCGTACTCTCTAAACCTGGCCGAGAGAGTTGATCTCTGCCGGGCGTGGGGAAACGATTTGATCAATCCTCCTGGGCTGGTGGAAATTTGATTCAATGCCACGCCTCGCTTATAAATGCTGCGGAGCCTTGTCTTGAAAACATTCAAATCTCATTGCATCTCAGCGGTTCTTGTTTTGGTTTGTCTTGCGAGTAGTGCGCTTGCACAGAGTGCGCGTTGGTCGGAGCAGCGGGCCAATGATTGGTATGCGAAGCAGCCGTGGCTCGTGGGGAGCAACTACATTCCTAAGGACGCGATCAACGAACTGGAGATGTGGCAGGCGGCATCGTTCGATCCTGCGGAGATTGATAAGGAGTTGGGATGGGCTGAAGGGCTCGGCATGAACACGATGCGCGTGTTCCTGCACGATCTTCTCTGGGAACAGGATGCGCCTGGGTTTCAGAGGCGCATTGATCAGTTTTTGGCGATTGCGGCGCGGCATCATATACGTCCGTTGTTTGTCTTGTTTGATTCCTGTTGGGATCCGCAGCCGAAGTTGGGGCCGCAGCGTCCGCCGATTCCGGGGGTTCACAATTCAGGTTGGGTACAGAGTCCGGGCGCGAAGGCGCTGGCGGATCCGGGGCAGGTTCCGCGGTTGAAAGCTTATGTGCAGGGCGTGGTCGGTGCGTTTGCAAAGGACGATCGCATCCTTGGTTGGGACGTTTGGAACGAACCTGGGTCGGATACGACGGGAAGTTATCCCAAGACTGAGATGAAGATGTCGGAGAAACTGGCACGAGTCGCGGCGCTGCTGCCGCAGGCGTTTGCGTGGGCGCGAGAGATGAATCCGACGCAGCCTTTGACGAGCGGGGTATGGGATATCGATACATCGAAAGATGAGAGTGCGCCGGATGAGATCCAGCGGATTCAGCTGCGAGAATCGGATGTCATTACTTTTCACAATTACAGCTGGCCGGAGTCGTTCAAAAGTGAAATTGCGTGGCTGAGGAGATTTCATCGTCCGGTGATCTGCACCGAGTACATGGCGCGTCCGGCAGGAAGCACGTTTGATGGGATTCTGCCGGTTGCGAAAGCGGAGCACGTCGGCGCGATTAACTGGGGATTCGTGGCGGGGAAGACGCAGACGTATTATCCGTGGGAGTCGTGGGAGCATCCGTACATTTTGAGCCCGCCTCCAATTTGGTTTCATGAAGTGCTGCGGGAGGATGGAACTCCGTACCGGCAGGCGGAAGTCGATTTGATTCGGGAACTGACAGGGAAAAAGTAAGTGAGCCTGGCGGCTCACGGACAGCCGAGGCGGCCGTCCCTACATGGGTCGTGGAGGATTTACAATCACGGCATGAAAACTTCGCTGGTCGTTCTCGCGTCGGTTCTTCTCTGTCTCACCGCTTGCAATAAGGCGTCCGGGCCCGGGGCGATTTCCGGCGGGGTGCCGTCTTCGTCGAAGTCGGACGCAGTCGAGCAGAAGTTGCAGGAGTATTCGGGAGGGTCGGCGACCGATTGCGGGCGGCTCAGCGTTGGGGCGAGTGCGGATCAATCGAAGACGGCGAGCGATTGCGCTGTGCAGGCCAGCCAAGGGAAACATCCTTTCTATGTCTCGTATGACATGCCGGGGATGAGCGTCGGCGTGGCTGGGAACGCTGACGGGAAACTGTTCACGGTGCAATCGCAGAACGGGGCGATCACGGCGGGAGATTGTCCGGCGCAGTTGCGGGTAGCTTCGAGCGGCCGCGTGACGTGCTTCGCTCCTGGAGATATGGGATCGATGGGAGCCGGGCATGCGGCTGGTGGGATGACGCCCGGCGCGGCAAGTCCGCATAGCGCACCAAAGATGAATTGATTCGGAGCTTTTCCCGCGCGTCCGGGGCGGTGCGTTCTGCTTTGCCAGCCCGCATCGGCCAAAGTCCTAGTTTTATGAATGTTCCTTCCGGTCCGACTTGGCAGTCGGGACCTAACGGTTATTCCAGTCTGTGATCCTAATCACACACTTAAGTGACCCGCTTTGTTGGCCTTAACTGCGTCCTCGGGGAAGATGAGGATGTTACTAGAGGATTCGGGACCGGACTCGCGATTTGGGGTAAACTCAGGGGATTCCGGACCTTATAAGGCCTATGTCACTGCTTTGGCTGCGTTTTGCACTGGGGTGCTACTTAATCGGACTGGTTTACGCCTTTGTGGCGTTGACCCGTACGAGCGACCTTTTCAGCCGCATCGCGTTGCACGCCGCCAGCCTGGGAATGGTGTTTCACTTCGTCTCCCTGACGGAGCTGGTTCTCACCGATAGGGTCGTTTGGGCGTCAGTCCATAACGGCGAGTCGCTGCTGGCCTTCCTGTCGATGTCGTTTTTCATGCTGATCTATACGATTTACAAGACCACGTCGCCGGGCGTGGTGGTGTTTCCCGTGGTCTTCTTTCTTACGTTTGTGGCGGCGGTGGATGAGCAGCCCGTGCTGCTGACGCAATATGTGTCGCACAAAGGGTGGCTGATCGCGCACATCATCCTCATTTTTACGGGATATGCGGCGCTGGTGTTGAGTTTCGGGGCGAGCCTGCTGTACTTGCTGCAGGAGCGGCGATTGAAGTCGAAAAAGCCTACGAGCCTGATCTCGTTTCTGCCGGCGCTTGAGGTAATCGACCAGATCGGGTACCGGTCGCTGCTGCTTGGGTTTCCGTTCATGACGCTAGGGCTGATTACGGGCTCCGTGGTCGCGGTGACGACCTACGGACGCATGGATTTTCTGGATCCGAAGATCTTGCTGTCGGTGCTGATGTGGGCCGTCTACATGGTGATGGTCTTCACGCGCTGGAATTCGGGATGGCGCGGACGGCGCGCGGCGGTCCTGGCTACATTCGCATTTGTCGCGGCATTGGCCGCTTGGGCTGCGAATTACTTCTCGACCATGCACAGGTTTGGAGCTTCATGAGATTCCAGCTCATCGGCGTGAATCACAAGAGCGCTCCGCTGGAAGTACGCGAGAGGCTGGCGATTCCGGAATCGCGGCTGCCGGATTGTTGCCGCGATCTGACCGCCTATCCGGGAATTGAAGAGGCGATGGTGATCTCGACCTGCAATCGCGTCGAGCTTATTACGCACACAACTAACGGGCACGCCGACCTGCGCGGATTTCTGCACGAGCACTTTCACCTGACGCCGGAAGAGCTCGATTCACACTTGTACGAGTTCCGGGAGAAGGACGCGGTGCGGCATCTCTTCCGCGTAGCTTCGAGCCTGGATTCGATGGTCGTAGGTGAGGCGCAGATTCTGGGACAAGTGAAGGAAGCGTACGCGACTGCACGGGCCGTGGGCGCCGTACGCGGACAGCTGGACCAGCTTCTTAGCCGGGCGTTTGCGGTAGCGAAGCGCGTGCGCAGCGAGACGGCGGTGGGATCCTCGTCGGTATCGATCGCTTCGGTTGCGGTCGAACTGGCGAAAAAGATTTTCGGCACGCTGGAAGGAAAGACAGTCTTCATCGTCGGCGCCGGCAAGATGAGCGAGCTGGCGGCGCGGCATCTGATGGCGCACGGCTGCGCTTCGATCTTTGTTGCGAACCGGACGTACGAGCGGGCAATCGGACTGGCGCAAAAGTTCAACGGGCAGGCCATCAAGTTCGACGATCTCTATTCCACATGCGACAAGGCCGACATCGTGATTACCTCGACTGGCGCGCCGCACGCAATCTTCCGGCGCGAGCATGGAGAACAATTTCTGTCACGGCGGAAGAATCGTCCGATGTTCTTCATCGATATCGCGGTGCCGCGCGATGTTTCGCCGGAGATGGCGAAGCTGGACGGAATATTTGCTTACGACATCGACGACTTGCAGCAAGCGGTTAGCAGCCACGTCGCCGACCGGCGGAAGGAAGCCGAGCTCGCGGAAGCGATTATCTCTAGTGAAGTCGAGCGCTTTGAGGCGAGGATCCACACGCTCGATGTCGTCCCGACGATCGTGTCGCTTCAGGATCACCTGGAGACGATCCGGCAGGCGGAGATTGACCGCGTGCGAGGGCGGTTGGGGCAGTTGAGTCCCGAGCAGGAGATTGCGGTCGAGGCGCTGACGCGAGGGATCATCAACAAAGTAATGCATACGCCGATTACGACATTGAAATCGGCGGCGAAGGAATCGGAAGCGACAACGATCGTCGATGTAGTGCGGCGGTTGTTCAATTTGCAGGTGAAGGGGAAAGAGGCGGAGCAGGCAGCGGCTAAGAAGGACGAAGTGGGGACGAGACACTAATGGCCCACCTTCGCATCGGCTCGCGCGGTTCACAGCTTGCGCTCTGGCAGGCGAACCATATTTCTGCGCTGCTGCGCGAGCGCGGGCACCAAGTTGAAATCGAGATCATCCACACTACTGGGGATAAGATCACCGACGTTGCCCTCGCCATGGTCGGCACCAAGGGCATGTTCACGAAAGAGATTGAAGAAGCGCTGGCGGCGGGGCGCGTCGATCTGGCCGTCCATTCACTGAAAGATTTGCCGACCGAGCTTCCTCCTGGATTTGAAATTGCGGCAATCACGGAGCGACAAGATCCGCGGGATGCCTTCTGCTCGCTGCACTATGCCAGCTTTCAGGAGTTGCCGCAGGGGGCGCGGGTGGGCACGTCGAGTTTGCGGCGGCAGGCGCAACTGAAGGCTGTGCGGCCCGATCTGGATATTCATCCCCTGCGTGGGAACGTCGATACGCGCCTGCGCAAGCTCGAAGCGGGAGAATACGACGCCATTATTCTGGCTTCGGCGGGACTGAAGCGGCTGGGAAAGACGGAGAGGATCAAGCAGATCATCCCGGCGGAGATTATGTGTCCGGCGGCGGGGCAGGGGGCGCTGGGAATTGAGATCCGCAAAGGCGACGCAGTCACCCGAGAGCGGTTGGCGTTCTTAAATGATCCGAATGCCCGCGCGGCCACAACATGCGAGCGAGCTTTGCTGAACAGCTTGGGCGGAGGCTGCCAGGTCCCGATCGGCGCGTTTGCAGAGATGCGCAACGGCAAGTTGCATCTGGAATCGATCGTGGCCGATCCGGATGGGTCGAAGGTCCTCCGAGATTCGCGCGATGGAAATGATCCGGAGAAACTGGGAAACGAGGCTGGAGCCGCGCTGCTGGCGCGCGGCGGCGATGAGATTCTCGAAGCTGTCTACGGGCGCGGGCTGGCGGTTCCTCCGCAGCCATGAGATAGACGACGCCAGCCTAGTGACCATTCACCACTAAGGACACGAAGTTTCACGAAGGGAATGACCCGGAACGTGCTTCTCAAGCTGCTGGGCGGTGCGAAGTCTTCGCACAAGCTGCGCCGGTGGATCAATCTGTGGCCGCCGTTTCTGGGCGCGGGAATTCGCATCCAGCACATCGCGGCGGATATGAAGTCGGTCGATGTCGAGATGAGGCTGACCTGGTGGAATGCCAACTATGTCGGCACGCATTTCGGCGGATCGCTATTTGCCATGACTGACGCGTTCTATATGCTCATGTTGATGGCGCAGTTGGGCGACGCGTATGTGGTCTGGGACAAAGCGGCGTCGATTCGGTATCGCAAGCCCGGGACGGGAACGGTGCGAGCTGAGTTTCGGATCAGCGATGCGCAGGTTGAGGATATCCGTGAGAAGCTGAAGACGCTGGTCAAATACGAGCCGGTGTTCCAGGTCGACGTGAAAGACGAGCGGGGAACGGTAATCGCGGAAGTGGAGAAGATGATTTATATACGGAAGAAGGAGTCGGACGCGATGGCGGGGCGAGGCGCGGACCGCGGCGGCCGGGATGACCACAGGGGCTGAAGCCCTGTTCTTCTGGCGACTCTTACGCGGCCCTTAAGGGCCGCTCTTCCACGGTGGCCCGATCGTTCATTCCCATCCACGGTATTCTGGCACGGCGGGCGAACGAACAAGAAACTCGGTTGCGGAGGCGGAGCCGACTTTGTACATTCCGGAACATTTTCGCGTTGAGGATGAAGCGGCCGCAGTGGCGTTTATGCGGGCAAATCCGTTTGCCATCCTCGTGTCGACTACCGCGGATGGACCTTTTGCCACGCATGTGCCGGTGGTAATTCGTGAAGCGCGAGAGCATCTCTTGATTCGCGGACATGTGGCCAAGGCCAATCCGCACTGGCGGTATCTGCAGGAGCAGGCACACTGCCTGGTGATTTTTCATGGACCGCACGCGTACGTGTCGCCGTCGAATTATGCGACGCGGGAGAATGTTCCCACGTGGAACTATGGAGCCGTCCATGCGTATGGCGATGCGCGGGTGTTCAGTGAGACCGAAGAACTGCTGGGCATGCTGCACGACTTGATCCCGACCTTCGAAGCTGCTTACGAGGAGCAGTGGAGCAGCCTGAACGAGGCGTACCGCACGCGGATGCTGGGGCACATCGTGGGGTTCGAGATTGCCGTCACGAAAATCGAAGCCAAGTTCAAGCTGAGCCAGAACCGCACGCGCGACGAGCAACAAAAGGTGATCGAATCGTTGAGCGTCGCGTCGGACACCGCGATATCGGGCACGGCGCGGCTGATGTGTGAGCGCGGATTGGGCACGAAAAAAGAGGCAAAGAAGGACGAATGAAGAAGCCTGCCCTTGATCAAGCTCCACTGGCTGGAGTACGGGTGCTGGTAGGACGGGCGCGCCATCAAGCGGGAGCTCTGTCTGCCGAGCTTCGCAAGGTCGGTGCGGAAGTGGTCGAGATTCCGTTCATCGAAATCCGGAAGCCGCGTTCGTTCCGGCCGCTCGATGCGGCGGTGAAAAGTTTGGATTCGTATGACTGGCTGATCCTGACCAGCGTGAACGGAGTCGAGGCGATGTGGGCGCGGATGGAGAAATTGCGCCGGCGGCACGTCCCCGATCGGCTGCTTGTGGCGGCGATTGGCCCAGCGACGAAGAAGGCGATCGAACAGCGTGGTACCACTGTTGACGTTGTGCCTAAGGAATATGTGGCGGAATCCGTAGTTCGCAGCTTGAAGTCGAAGGTAAAAGGGAAGCGGGTTCTGCTGGTTCGGGCGAAGGTCGCACGCGATGTGATTCCCCGTGAACTGCGCAAGGCTGGGGCGCAGGTTGATGTGGTGGAAGCCTATGAAACGATTGTGCCGGAGTCTTCCCGTGTGCGGCTGAAGGCTGCGCTGGCAAATGCAAGGCGGCGACCGCAAGTGGTGACATTCACGAGTTCCTCGACAGTGAAGAACTTCGTCGAACTGCTCGGGCGAAAGCTCTCCGGACTCGATGGCATTTTGATGTCATCGATCGGACCGGTCACTTCGGCGACACTGAAGGAACTCGGCCTGAAAGCCGACATCAAGGCCAGGGAATACACGATCCCGGGGCTGGTTACCGCGATCCGGAAAGCCTTTGTGCTCTCACCGCGCTAACGCGACGAATTCTGCGCGGACTGGTCCTTCGGGGCGATCCTCTGAGCCTCTTTCAGATGGTCGCGCAGTGTGGGCAAGGTCTGCATGGCGAAGCCTTTGACCGCTGGATCTTGGGTGGACTTGCTCTCGCGCTCGAATTCGGCGACGTCCTGACGGTGGTCCTGCACCATATCCTTCATATAAGCGCGGTCGAAGTCGTCTCCGGACAACTTTGCCAGCGCGTCTTTGATAGCCTTATCCCTCGCGCTCAGCCCTTGTGGCAGGCGGATATGTTCCTCCGCAGCTACCTGTTTGAGCTGGCTGTTGGCCTTGGTGTGATCGCTCACCATGCGCTGCGCGAACTGCTTGACGTCGGGGTTGGAGGCCCTTTCGACCGCCAGTTGTCCAAGTTCTACTTCCGCGATTCCGCCGCTGGCCGCCTTTTTCAGGAACGTGGTGTCGGCCACGGTGACTCCCGCCGAGGTCTTCGAAAGGATCGTCGCCGGCGTGACGGCGGTCTGGGCGAGAGCAACGGGAAGAGCGAATGCTGCGCCAATAGAGAATGTCAGAATCGATTTTGAAAAGCGGGTCACGGAAGCTCCTGGGATTTAGGGATCATTGTGGGAGAAGAATAGGTTTTCGGAGGCTAAGAGACCATCGGGCATTCAGGGCACATGGGTTGCGAGCGTTACTGTACGGGCTCGAAGTGAGGCGGATGGGATCGACCTCCAGGAGCTCAATCGGGAGTTCCAAGACCGAATCGCGGGAGGATGGTGAAGCTGACTCGTTCCGGCATCGGAAGTTCGGGAGCCGGTTGCCTCCAGCAATACTTTAGGAGTACTCTGGAAATACAAGAAGCGACAAGAGAAGATTAACGTCGTCTTTCCCGGTTTCAAGCGCAACAATCTGGCCGATTTTCTGCAAGCTCTGGCATTCGGGTTGTGCAGTATTACTCATTAGTTCTAGAACCTGTCAGTACAGGGAATCAGGTATTGAAGTAGTACTATGCGTTGGGTAATAGCGGTTCCGGCCCAGATTTTGCCACTCGTCTCCCGCGTCTATTTAAAAAAATAAGGAGTTTCGATGAGAGCGAAGAACTTCCTCGCGCCCCGCCAGCTAGTCATGTGCATTTTCGTACTGTCAATTGCGACTGGTTTGGTCGCGCAAACTGATGAAGCTGAGGGGTCCATCGATCCGCCTTCGGTTACCTCGACAACGATTCCGTCCACAATGTTCGGCATGTCGGCGCACGATGGCGTTCTGTTTGGAACCGCCTGGCCGACGATGACGACAACAGGCATGCGGCTCTGGGATTCGAGCGTTGCCTGGGGACAGCTCAATACGGCGAAGGGCGTCTATAACTGGACCACGCTGGATAGCTGGGTGAGCGCGGCCAAGTCGCACAACGACACGCTGATCTACACCTTCGGGTGGACTCCGGGATGGGCGAGTTCGAAGCCGAGCGACAGCAGTTGCGATATGGCCGATGGAGCCTGTGATCCTCCGAACGATCTGAACTCAGACGGTACGGGGACGGATCAGCACTTCATCGATTTCGTTACTGCGATCGCGCAGCACGAACCGACGATCACGTATTGGGAACTCTGGAACACTCCCCACGACATCAAGCAGTGGACGGGCACGTACGCCCAGCTCGTGCGAATGGCGCAAGATGCGAACCAGACGATTAAGAAGTACATCCCAAGCGCCAAGATTATCTCGCCGGCGAATGGGCAGCTCAGCTACACCTATCCGAGCGCGAACTGCACGATGCCTGACCGCCTGGGATCGTTCCTGGCTGCCGGGGGCACCAAGTGGATCGATATCGTCGGGTTGCACACGTATTACGACACGACTGCCGAGCATATTGTTCCTGTAGTGCAGTGCTACCAGAGCATCATGGCCACCTACAAGATCAGTTCTCTCCCCCTGTGGTCGACGGAAGGAGCATGGGGACTGGACAGTGCTCTCCCCAGCGCGACGGACCAAGCGGGCTTCGTAGCCCGGTTGTATCTCTTGCTGTGGTCGAACGGTGTCGTGAGGCATTACTGGTACGACTGGAACGATGAGCGCACAGGAACGCTGGAAGCCGGTGGGAAAGCCAACACCGCAGGCACCGCGTATAAACAGGTCGAGGCATGGATGTCGGGCCGCACGATGAGCACGCTGTGTTCGGAAGCCACTTCTACGGGCATCTGGACTTGCGGTCTGACCGGCTCTGGCGGCTATGCGGCGCAGGCTGTGTGGCATCCGGGCGGAAACAAGAGCTACACGGCGGCGACCAAGTACGTGAACTATCTGGATCTGAGCGGGAATAAGCACACCATCTCCAAAGGTGCGACGGTGACGGTGGGTACGGAACCGATCCTGCTGCAGAACCAGTAAGGCAAAATCGCGTTTCGGAGAAGTCTGAGACGCTAATGGGCGAATTGAGCGGGCCTTGTCACACTGTGACGAGGCCCGCTTTATTTTCGTTGCCTCCAGGCCGCCGGGCCGGTCACCAGCTGTTAACTTGTCGACTGTTGCCGGATGCCTCACGATAGATGCACTGTCATTTGTCGAAAGGAAGATGGAACGTTGTCGCAATGAAAGAGCCCATAACAGCCGCGGAGGGAGGAGCTGATTCCTCATTGAGCTCACCATCCGCTAACGCTGGTTCTTCGCTGATCATTTCACTGCTTCTGTTTGTTGCCACTCTTATTCTCTATATTCCCGCATTTAACAATGGATTCATGAATTACGACGACCCGGCATACGTGACCTCGAACCCGCACGTCTTGCAGGGACTTTCGTGGAGCAACGTTAAGTGGGCGTTCACCGCGACAGTGGAAGCAAATTGGCATCCGTTGACTTGGATCTCTCATATGGCGGACGTGGAATTCTTCGGCACGAATCCGCGCGGGCATCACGCGGTAAGCGTTCTGCTGCACGGGTTGAACGTAGTGCTGCTGTTTCTGGTGCTGAAGAGGGCAACCGGCTGTCTGCTGCGAAGCGCCATGGTAGCCGCACTGTTCGCAGTGCATCCGTTGAACGTCGAGTGCGTGGCATGGGTGGCGGAACGCAAATCGCTGCTGTCGATGCTGTTTCTGCTGCTTGCCCTGGCTGCCTATGGTTGGTATGTGAGCAAGAGGGGTCTGGGGCGCTATGCGCTCGTGCTGCTGCTGTTTGCACTCGGGCTGGCAGCGAAACCCATGATCGTTACTTTACCTGTGCTGCTTCTGCTGTGGGACTTCTGGCCGCTGCAGCGGATCGCGGCTTCAGGGAAGCATTGGCCGACAGCACTACGGCTGGTTGCAGAAAAGATACCGCTCTTTGCTTTGTCGGCGGCCAGTTCATGGATCACGCTCTACGCGCAACGTAGCGGTGGAGCTCTGGGTTCAACGGAATTGTTGCCTTCGGGACAGCGGATCGAAAACGCGATCTATTCTTACGTTGCCTATCTCGGAAAGGGAATTTGGCCTTCGGGGCTGGCGGCTTTCTATCCGCACCCGGAAGGATACCTTCGCTTGTGGCAGGTAGCTCTGGCGGGAGTACTGATCCTGGCAATTACGGGGCTCGTTTGGAGCTATCGCAATCGGCATCGCTATCTGTTGACCGGTTGGCTGTGGTATCTGGTAGCGATGGTGCCAATGATCGGGATCGTGCAGGTTGGGCGGCAAGCGATGGCGGACCGTTACGCGTATCTGCCATTCGTCGGCTTGTTCATCGCCGCAGTGTGGGGCGGCGCGGAAGTATTCGAGGGGTTCAAGCTCTCGAGTGTTGCGGGTGGGGCGATTGCCGCTGCGGTGCTGATCGCTTACGCGTCGATGTCCTTCTTGCAGATCAGCTACTGGCGCAATAGTTACGCGTTGTTCTCTCACGCGCTGGCGGTTACGAGCCATAACGGAATTGCCGAGGACAACATGGGTACAGCACTGATGGCGATGGGAAGGCCAGACCTGGCGATGCCGCATTTCGAAGCCGCGGCCGAATACGTGCCGCAGCTTTCGACCGCGCATTACAATCTCGGCGTTTTGCAACAGCAGCAAGGTCATGTGGACGTGGCGAAGAGCGAATATCAACTTGCACTCAAGTACGGGACCGATCCGACGGAGATCGCGCAGGCACACAGCAATCTGGGATTTCTCCTGATGGGATTGAATAATCCGAAAGCGGCAGAGCAGGAATTCAGCGCTGCACTTCAAATAAATCCGGCAAAGCAAAACAGCCTGCTGGGGCGCGGGATGGCGGAATACCGCCAGGGAAAACTGGATGCGGCTGTGGATGACTTGTCCAGAGCAGCCCGGCTCGGACCGATGGCCGCCGTGGATTTTTGGTTGGGCAGAGCCTTGGAGGATCAGGGAAAGAGGGAAGCCGCCGCTGCCGCTTATGAAGCTGCTCTGCAAATCGCTCCGGACATGGCCGAAGCACAACAGCGTTTAAACGGGCTGCGTTCTTCGCACTAAGCGGAATCGGGAGCGTGCCGGCGATTTGGTCTGCCACTTGCTCAAAACCCCGTTCGTCGGCTGCGTTCCAGCGTGCAGGAAGTATCGGTATGATTGATTACAAGAATCATTGCCCGGACACGACTGGAAGTATCAGGGCGGACGGATGTTGAGTGTCGTGAAGAATCATGTTCGTAGCCGGAACAAAGTTTCGCGCAGATCGGGTTTCTTCTCCAGTATTCATGTTGCGATCAAACCGTGGAAAATTACTGCTAGAAATCTCAAGCCGCAATGAGTGCCCGCGAAGAAAAACATTGCTCGTAGCCCAGAGATCGACCGTAATTTCGTAAATTTGTCCAGGATTCATTAGCTCGGAGCGTTCCTGCGAAGCGCGATAGCGCATGCGAAGAATTCCTTCTGTGAGGTCTCGCGCGAAACCGTCAGGACCTACATCGACGAGCTTCCCGGTAAAGTCGGTATCGATAGCTGAAGATTTAACGAACAGATCGGCGGTGACAGGGCCTGTAACCTCGAGATCCTGGGCGAGTGGGCCTATCGAATAGACAACAACGTCATCCCGGTTTTCTACAGGCCGCTGATCGCGCGGCCCGGGCTCCATGTGCTCCTCGTTGCAACAAAGCGGTCCGCCAATGGTTGGTACGGGATTGCCCGGATTGTAAACATAATTATCGGGCGGCTCAGACTTTGGTGCGGAAGTCGAAAGAGAGCCGTCGCCGCGCAACGAGTTCGCGTGTCCGTTGGAGTGCAGAAAATACTTGGTCGCGTGGGCTTGCGGTGGGGGCCAATCATCTTCCTGACGGTATTCGTTCGCACCCATGGCGAAAAGCTTCACGGGTTTATCAGTGGCAAATTGATTCTTAATTCCTTTAAACAGAAAATCGTACCAATCGAGGATGACGTCGGTATAAACGTTTTCAAGGGCATGTGGACCAAAGTCCACATCGCCAATGCGGCGGCCGAAGCCAGCGTGGCCGCCAATCTCAATTAGAAGATGCTGCTGGGTGCGGGCGGCTTCATTCGCACCGTATTTCTTGACGCCCATGTAGTTGCGCAACGTGCCGGCATTAAAAATGTCGTACCAGCCGCCCACTTGCAGCATCGGGACTGTGATCTTCGAAAAGTTTTCCTCGATCGACCACTGCTTCCAGTAATGGTCGTAGTCAGGATGCGCCAGCCAGTCAGAATAATATGGCGCGATCATTTGTGTGAGCTGTGCGTCGGCGGGTAACTGCCCGAAATTGAAAACCGGATAATTCGTGAGCGGCAGCGTCGGCACTCCGACTAGCGCATTTGTATTCTGATGAATAAAGCGCTCGAGCGTGTTCTGTGCGAGTTGGGTAGTCCAGTTCTGATCGAACCATTGCTCGAATGCCCCGGACTGATAGGTCCAGCCATCGTGATAATTGCTTGCCGTCATGTTCGGTGCGATCGCTGCCAGATGCGGAGGTTGAGCGATCGCCGCCAGCATCTGCGTCGCGCCTACGTAAGAGGCGCCCATCATGCCAATTTTTCCGTTGGAATAAGGGAGTGCCGCAGCCCACTCGACCGCATCGAAGCCGTCGGCCTGCTCGTGTCGGAAGGGATACCATTCGCCCTCCGAACGATAGCGGCCTCGAACATCCTGAATGATGACGACATAGCCCCGCGGCACAATTTTAAATGCCGGCGCAACCGCCCAATTGGCACTCTTATCGTACGGAGTACGCATGAGAATGACCGGAAACTTGTCAAAGGATTTTGGTCGATAGATATCGGCGTATAGAGTGACGCCATCGCGCGTTTTCATGGGCACGTCGTGCTGCACGATCGTCTCTGGCGATTCATAGGCGGCACTCCCTTGTGCTGCAATATGCTTGCCTGAAAACAGGCAAGCGGCTGTCAAAAGGAAGATAGACAGCCACATCGCCCCATTCGATTTCATGTTCGTGCCTCCGGCCTGAGCCGAATCAGATTACAGGAGGCTGAGGATAATGACGAGAATCCTGTTCTGCAATTCCTGGCTTGATCATCAGAGGATCAAAGACACAATTCGCGGTCGCAAATTGGCAGTAGCGCAGGCCCATTGCGGTTCGGTAGAGGTGGCGGCGCGGTCTTCTATAGAATGATCTTTCTAGCCTACCTACGTTTTAGGAGCATTTTCATGTCAGCAAAGCGAATTGGCATTCTCACCGGAGGCGGCGATGTTCCGGGCCTGAATTCGGTTATTAAGTCGGTCGTCTACCGCGGGTCCGAAATTGGATACGAGGTTGTAGGCATCCGCCGTGGCTGGGAAGGATTGACGCACGTGGATCTGAAAGATCCGGCGAGCCGGGCGCGCTATATCCAGCCACTCAACCGCGAAAACACTCGCACTATCGATCGCACGGGTGGCACCTATTTGCACAGCTCGCGCACCAATCCCACCAAGATGAAGAAGTTGCCGCCCGCGCTTGAGGGGCAGCAGTTTTCGAGTAAGCAATCCACTAAGGGGGGACTAACGAGTACGGTTTTCGATGTGACGCCTGCGGTGCTGAAGAACATCGAGACCCTGGGGCTAGACTGCGTAGTGGCGATCGGCGGAGATGACACCCTTAGCTATGCCGCCGAACTTGACCGGCACGGAGTGAAGGTGATTGCGGTGCCGAAGACCATGGATAACGATGTTCGCAACACCGAGTATTGCATAGGGTTTTCAACCGCCATCACTCGCGCCATGGACGCCATCGAGCGGCAGCGGACCACGGTTGGCTCACACGAGCGCATCGGCATCTTTCGAGTGTTCGGGCGGGACGCCGGCTACACCGCTCTCTACACTGCGTATGTGACATCTGTGCGCTGCTGCATCCCCGAATACAAGGTGAACTTGAAACACCTCATCGATATTCTCGTCACCGACAAGCGCAACAATCCCAGCAACTACTCTCTGGTGATTCTTTCCGAGGGAGCTGAGTGGGAAGGCTACACGGTGAAGGAATACGGTCCCGCCGATGCCTTCGGGCACCGCAAGAAGATGAGCGTGGCTGAGGATCTGAGCGACGAGATCAAGACTGCCACTGGAGACGAAACCGTGGTCAGCGACCTGACCTACGATTTACGCTCCGGGAGCGCAGACTTCGTCGACCGGATGGTGGCCAGCACTTTTGCCGGAATGGCGATGGATTCTTTGCAAGCGGGAAAGACCGGCCTGATGACGGCGATCAGCAGCGGTTGCTACGCAATGGTACCGATCCCCGATCCCAAACTCGGGCCGCGTAAAGTGGAGATTGCTACTATGTACAACACCGAGCGCTACCGGCCGACTTACGATCGCAAGCTGGGCTTGCCCATTTTCCTGACGCGAGCCTAGTTGTGGTGGAAGGTCCGTGATCGAGAACTCCGGTTGGAATTATTGCTGGGGTTCCTCGCATCACAGCGAAAGAGTCATTTGGATGGTTGACAACTTAAAGATATGGCGGAGAGGGAGGGATTTGAACCCCCGATACCCGTTAAGGTATGTCCGCTTTCGAGGCGGATCGTTTCAACCACTCACGCACCTCTCCGCGTCGGACAAGTCGTTAGCTAGCTCCTAGCCCCCAGCAACAGCAGGTTCCCCGCTACGCTCGGAATGACAAAACCAAAAAAGCAGGTTCGACAAAACCAATAAAGCAGATTCCTCGCTGCGCTCGGAATGACAAGTTAAGAACCAATGACAAGTTAACAACCAAAGACTAACGACGGTTCTTAAAGAACGTTTGCAGCAACTCGGCGCTGCGGCCAGCCAAAACTCCGGCACGGACTTCGGTCTTGTGGTTCAGTTGCGGGTGATTCAAGACCTGCATAACCGAACGCACAGCACCCGCTTTAGGGTCGTCTGAGCCGTATACTAACCGCTTGATGCGAGCATGGACCAGAGCACCCGCGCACATCGCGCAGGGTTCAATTGTAACAAAGAGTTCGCAGTCTCCAAGGCGATGGTTACCAACGGTTGTACCCGCTTCACGGAGAGCGGCGACCTCGGCGTGTGCAGTAGGATCGGAGTCGATAATATTTCGATTCCATCCTCGGCTGATGATCTTTCCGTCGCGAACGACGACAGCGCCGACTGGAACTTCTCCGAGTTCGAGGGCTCGCTGGGCGCAGCGGAGGGCTTCCTCCATCCAGAGCTCGTCGCAGGCGCAACTCTGATTCGGGCCCTCGGGATTGATCTCCGAGGCAGCGGCATCGGCCGCAGCTGGTCTTTGTGGGCGCAAGGGAGCTCCGCCGATCATTCTACCGACTCCAGGCGCGGTTCAGCGGAGCAAGGCAAGGCGAAGCAGCGGCGGGGGAATACCCGCGATGCTAGATCACTCGCAGCATGGTGCGGACAACTTCTGGTACGACGGCGTGGACTACTACTGGAACCACGATCCGGCCGACGGGATAAGCGATCGCCACCGCCGGCATGACCAGAAGAAGCCACATTTTCGTGGGCAGATTATGGAAATAGGCCTTCATGGCATCCTCTGTAAAGGGATACGGGCGGGGCTGGGAGAAAGTTCCGGCGGAATCGTTTTTGAGGGAGTTTGCCGCTAAGTGGTATGCTTACCGCATCATGGGCATGCCGAGCTTGCTCCGCAAAGTGTTCCTCGTCGACCTCCTGCAGGGGCTGAAGGTCACCTTCCGTTATCAGGATCCGAAGGAGATCTATACCGAGCAATATCCGCTGGAGCGGCCGCAGGTGGCGGAGCGGTACCGGGGAGCGCCGCGGCTCAATGTGAATCCCGACACCGACGAGACCATGTGCATCGCATGCGACTTGTGCGCGCTGGCTTGCCCTGAGCATTTGATTGTGGTCTCCAGTGAGCGTAACGAGAAGACCCGCCGCAAAGAACTCACCAACTTCACCTATGATCTGAGCCGCTGCATGTTTTGCGGTCTATGTGAGGACGCCTGTCCTACCGATGCACTGGAGCTGACGCAGGATTTTGAGTTAGCCAGCTATACCCGTGACGGAGCTATATGGGATCGCGAGACGCTGGAAAAGGGTCCACAACCGACGCAGTACCGCCGTTGAACATCCCGTCTTACGTGCTTTCGGCTGCCAGCTTTTTCTCGGGCAGAAAATACAGAGCTGGAATCAAGGCGAAGATCAGGAACGACAGATAGACGGATTCATACGCCAATGGCGCGGACGACAAGTACAGCAGCAAGGAAAGGGCGTTCTTGCGCTGGATGCGGCGATGGTAGTCGATCATGTCGGAGTGCTCGGGCTCCTGACGGATCAATTCGACACGCAACAAATAGAACGCCGCCGAGCACAGCGTGAGATCAAGGCCGTAGAGCGCGACCGCCATCGGCTCGCGATAGTTGTTTCCTACAAATGCAGTCACGAACGGCACCAGAGACATCCAGAACAACAGGTTGAGGTTCGACCAAAGAAGTCGGGCCGTCACGCGGCGCACGACGTGAATCATGTGATGGTGATTGACCCACATGATGGCGACGATCAGAAAACTGAGTCCATAGCTGAGAAAGATTGGCGCGGTCTTGAGGAGCGCGGGCCAGGTTGTCTGCGCCGGCGGATGCAGTTCCAACACCATGATGGTCACGATGATGGCGATCACGCCGTCACTAAATGCTTCGAGACGGCTCGTGGTCATTTCGCCGTGGGGCATTTGGAGAATCTACCACGGAGATGCGAAGACGCGGAGGGAAGCGAATGGATGCGTGCTCCTCCTACCGAGAGGGCGATCAGGCCGGCTGTTGCTGCGTCATGCAGTGCATCGTTCCAAGTCCCCAGATGAAATCACCGGAGTAGATGGGGACGATCTGACGCGAAGGGAAGAGTTCGGCGAGCGTGTTGAGCGCGATGCGGTCATTCGGGCGATTGAAAACTGGGGCGAGAACAATTCCGTTGGCAATGTAGAAATTCGCATAGCTGGCCGGCAGACGGCGGCCTTCGAAGACGACAGGTTGCGGCATGGGGAGTTCAACGATCGTCAGTTGGCGACCATCCTGGTCACGAGCAGCTTGCAGGCGGCGGAGGTTCGCACGCAAGGGCGCGTGGTTTATATCTTTTGAGTTCGGTTCAACCATGGTGACGACCCTGTCTTTGGCGACGAAGCGCGTGAGATCGTCGACGTGTCCATGAGTGTCGTCGCCGAAGATGCCGCGTCCCAGCCAGATCGTGTGCGGTGCGCCGAGATAATCCCCAAACGCCTTTTCGTAGTGAACGCGGCTCATGTGCGGATTGCGTTCCTGCACCTTGCTGAGCAGGCATTCTTCCGTGGTAAGAATCGTGCCGGCGCCGTTAACGTCGATGGAGCCGCCTTCGAGCACGATGCGTTTTTCGGCAGAGAGCGGACGGATCTCTTGAGCGTGCGAAGACTTCGACATGCGGCTGCCGATTTTTTCGTCATAGCGCCAGTTGGAATACTTGGCCCAGGCGTTGAAGCGGAATTTCGCGGCTAGAGTGGCCGAGGCTCGCTCAGCTTGTCCGCGGCTGAGACCCACATGATTTGTTTGTCTGAGAAAGATGCAGCCGGAATCGCGCAGCCAAATGCGGTTTGTGGGCCAGTTGTGAAAGCGAATATTAGAGGAGAGAGCGTCTGCGCGTTTCAAGACGCGTCGAGCCTGCCGGGCTGCGGCCGCATTGTTCACGATCAACTCCACGCGCTCGTGCTGCACGAGGTTCCGGATGATCTCGGCATAGACCCACGGGATAGGTTCGAATTTTCCAGGCCAGTCTCCGTGATAATGAGGCCAGGCAAGCCACGTCGCGACGTGGGGCTCCCACTCGGCGGGCATGCGATAGCGGACTTGTTCATGCATCGTGCTGACTCTCCAGGTTCACAGGCGCGCTGTCCGTAACGCCATCAGAGTGCGGCGATGGACCGAGCATTCTAGAAGCTGCCATGGCGGCCACAGAGTACGAGAGTGAACGGATCAACGGAACTGTGAACGCGAAGAAGTCGCGACATTCCGACGTCTGAACGGCACATGCCGCCCCGGAAAAATGAAACCAAAAGCCAGGGTTGTTCGCAAGCACGCTGTGCGAGGATGCGCGAGCAGCATAGGGAAGAGCACGGAACCCGAACCACAATGCAGGCACAACCCACACCCACTTCGAGGTCCAGCCGCGCCAGATTCGATACATCATGAAGCCCATGAAAGCGGCGACCGGAAGATCAAGGCACCATTCCTTGATGACCACTGCCGACACGGAGTGCACCGGGAGCAATTTCCAAACGGAGCCTTCTAGAATGGCTGGAACAACGATTGCGCCCAACAGATCCAGAATAAATAACCCCAACGTTCGCAGAGCTCGAGCCACGGATTCCATCGAAACTAAAGCGTCTCCGGTCATTGTCAATCCAGCAGGCGGCTGGTGATTGGGGCGTAGGCGTCGATTCTGCGGTCGCGCAGGAAGGGCCAGTTGCGGCGGATATCTTCGAGCGCTTTCAAGTCAACGTCACCAATCAGGATTTCTTCGCGGTCGTGCGATCCTTCGGCGAGAACACGCCCGAAAGGATCGCAGAAAAATGATCCACCCCAGAATTCGAGACCTTGCCCGGGAGCTGATTTTCCGCGGATATTTCCCGTCTCAAAGCCAACGCGATTCACGACCGCGACGTAGACGCCATTAGCGATGGCGTGAGCCCGCTGAATCGTGCGCCACGCATCGTGCTGCGCCACTCCGAATTCCGCCTTCTCAGATGGGTGCCATCCAATCGCCGTGGGATAAAAAAGCACGTTCGCCCCTTGCAAAGCGGTGAGCCGGGCACCTTCCGGATACCACTGATCCCAACAGACGAGGGTGCCCAGACGTCCGGCGCTGGTATCCATAGCGCGGAAACCGAGATCGCCGGGAGTGAAGTAAAACTTCTCGTAATAAAGCGGGTCGTCGGGAATATGCATCTTGCGGTAGAGGCCGCGGAGAGAGCCATCGCGGTCAAAGATCGCCGCGGTGTTGTGATAAACCCCGAGTGCGCGTTTCTCAAAGAGCGAAGCGATCAGCACAACTCCGTTGGCGCGAGCGGCAGCAGCCATTTTCTCGCTGCTGGGGCCGGGAATCGGCTCGGCGAGGTCGAACAGCGCGTGGTCTTCGCGCTGGCAAAAATATTGCGTCTGGAAAAGCTCGGGCAGACAGACGACCTGTGCGCCGCGTCCGGCGGCGTCGGCAATCCGGGTAATCGCTTTTTCGAGATTTTGTTCCGGCTCTGGCCCGCACGACATCTGCACCAGCGCCACGCGAAATTTCTCAGGGGGCACGTGTTCCAAACCTCCGCGATTCAATATAGCACTGCAGGAAATTTCATTCATTTGCAGCGAGCTGGTACTGCGTCGAGTCGTCACAACCGAGCAGCAAGCTCTGCGAATCGGTTGTTATCGCACGAGTTGTGCCAGCGATTGGTCGCTGCAGAATTTTCAATCGATCGCCCGGAAAGCCTTGCTGGCCTGATATCCGCAACCGCTCGGACTTTTTGTGCAATTTTCTGCAACACTACGGCCAATCGTCAGACCTAACACAAAAAAATTGTTTCAGCAGACAACGTGCACAAGGAATCGTTGTACAATCGCTCCCCTTTCCAGATGTATCCGGAAGAAAAATGTAGGGACAACGCCACTCGTCAAGAACAAAGAAAGTAAGTCACTGCCCAATCCAAAGGAGAAACTGTGATACGAAGACTCAGTACATTTCTACTGACGATCGCGGCATTTGTATCAGTGATGAGCGCAGTCGGCCTCGCTCAATCGCAGACACTAATGACGCGCCACACACGGGAAGAAGTTATAGGCAAAGTAGCTCCTCTCGTGGGACATCTGTCCGCAACGCAGAACCTACGTCTTGTCCTCGTTCTGCCCCATCGCAACCAGCCCGAGTTGGATCAGTTTTTGAAGGATCTATACGATCCATCCAATCCCAGCTATCGCCACTTCTTGACAGTGGAAGAGTTCACGGAAAAATTCGGCCCCAGCCGCTCGGACTATGAAGCCGTAAAGGATTGGGCTCGACAGAACGGCCTACAAATCAAAGGCACGTCGCGGAACCGCATGATCCTGCCTGTAAGCGGATCTGTAACCCAGATTGAAAAAGCCCTGCATGTGACGATGGGGCTCTATCAACATCCCACCGAAGCTCGCACTTTCTTTGCTCCAGACCGCGAGCCCACGCCAGATACGACCGTTCGCTTGTGGAGTATCGGCGGCCTCGACAACTTTTCGACGCCGAAACGCATGCTGGTCAAGCGTGAGCCAAGCGCGACGCAAGACGACAGCGTGATCAATAACGCCACCACTGGATCGTGCCCTTCGAAATCATTCTGCGGGAGCGATATGAGAGCGGCGTACTACACCGCGGGCGGCGGAACTCTTACCGGTACTGGCCAGTCGGTAGGATTGTTTGAGTTCATCGGTACCGACCTCGTAGACTTGACGACCTACTTTACCAACGCAAAACAGACCGATAACGTTCCGGTCACGCTGCTGTCTGTCGACACGCAGAAAACCAGCTGCGTCTTCAGCAGCGGTTGCGACGATACGGAACAAACTCTCGACATGACACAGGCGATCAGCATGGCACCGGGCATGTCGAGCCTCGTGATGTACATCGGAACGGGTGGCTTGTCCGGTCAGACGCTCGACGATCCGGGCATCCTGAACGGCATGGCGACGGCGAATCCGCTGAACAACCAGCTGAGCTGCTCGTGGGCTTGGAATCCGACGGACAATAAGACGGATGATCCGTTCTTCCAGGAGTTCTCGGCGCAGGGGCAGAATTTCTTCGCCGCCTCAGGCGACGACGGAAACTGGGCGACGGCTCCGTTCGTCTGGCCAGCAGACGATCCGTTTGTGACGTCTGTAGGTGGAACGTCCCTCAAAACTGTCAGCGCAGGCGGTGCGTGGAGTTCGGAAACCGGCTGGGTTGATGGCGGCGGCGGTCTTTCACCGAACAAGTTCCCGATTCCCTCGTGGCAGGTAACTGCGGCGGCGGGTTGCACGAAGTGCTCCCAAACTGTCCGCAACGGTCCGGATATCTCGGCAAACGCGGATTTCACCTTCTACGTTTGCGCCGATCAAGAGGCTTGCACCGCCAATAATTTCGGCGGTACCAGCTTTGCCACACCGATGTGGGCCGGCTTCATGGCTCTCGTCAATCAACAGGCGCTGTTGAACGGAAGTCCGGTTCTGGGCTTCATCAATCCGTCGCTGTACGACATCTACTCCGGCTCAAACTACGCTGCTGATTTCCATGACATCACCAGCGGAGGCAACAGCCTGGGTACGGCCGTCGGCTACGACCTGACCACGGGTATCGGCTCTCCGATCGGACCGGCTCTTTTGACGGCTCTGGCCGGAGGCGGTTCCTCCAGTGGCTTTAGCCTGTCCGCCTCGCCGAACGCAGTTTCTGTTCTGCAGGGCAAATCTGGAACCTCGACGATCACCAGCACGACGACCGGTGGGTTCAACACTGCTGTTGCCTTGAAAGCGACCGGCCAGCCGAGCGGCGTGACCGTTTCCTTCAAGCCAACCTCCATCACGGGAACCGGAACCTCGACCATGACGATGGCGGTTGCGTCGACCGTTGCAGCCGGTACCTACACCATCACAGTGACCGGAACTGCGGGCAGCACCACCGAAACGACAACCGTCTCTCTGACGGTAACCTCGACGACCGGCGGCAGCTTCACCCTCAAGGCAACACCGGCCACGGTCAAAGTGGCTCCGGGTAAGAACGGCGCGGCCAAGATCTCGGCAACGCCCTCTGGTGGCTTCAAGTCAGCGATCGCGTTGTCGGCATCGGGAATGCCAACCGGCGTGACCGTAACCTTTAAACCCACGTCCATTGCAAACGGGTCGGGAAGCTCGACCGCAACCATCAAGGTGTCGAAGAGCGCAAAAGCTGGAACGTCCTCGATCACAGTGACGGGTACCGGTGGCGGCGCAACCAAGACGGTCAAGATCACTCTGACCATCACATAACCAACCTGAAGTATTGCGCTGCCGTTTCGGCGCAACAATTAAAAGCCCGGACCGTCAAGGTCCGGGCTTTTTTTCCGCCCCGACGCTGCATCACTCAGCGGTTGCACGCGTGGCGTCCTGTCACATGCTTCCTGTAAAGTATTCAGTCGAGCAAAATCGGGATCGGCTTGGAGGCTTGCGGTGAAACACGGCAATCATACGAATGCACATGACGCGAAGGGACAGGGAGGTGGGGAAGGCAAGGATCGCCACCTGCACAATCCCATTGAAGACAGGTTGGTTCCGTTGGAGCCGCTCGATCTGGCGAAGGTAACTTCGATTGATAGCCTCGTGCGAGCGATGGCCAAGACTGCCTTTACCGGGCGGCAACTCGGCGAGGCGGCGGATGTGCTCGAAGCGATGGCACTCGACGAAGATGCGTTCGTCGTGATGACACTGGCTGGCGCGATGACCGTCGCCAAGCAAGGTTTGATCGTGACCGAACTCATCGATCGCGGCATTGTGAATGCGATCGTTTCGACCGGTGCCCTCATGGCGCACGGCTTAGTCGAGGCCACCGGGCGCGCGCATTTTCGAGCGAATCCTGAAGTCTCAGATGAAGAGTTGTACGAGCAAGGCTACAACCGCGTTTACGACACTCTGGAGCCGGAGCAGAATCTCGACGACGTCGAGGAAGTGATGTCCGCCGTACTCGAAGCCTGGGATCACAACGAGGTGATGTGCTCGTACAAGCTGAATCACGCGATCGGAGCATATCTGTCCAAGAACTCACAGGGACAGCGGGGAATCCTAAAATCGGCGTATGAAAAGGGTGTGCCCGTTTTCGTCCCGGCGTTCAGCGATTCTGAGCTAGGGCTCGACACGGCCTTGAACAATCGGCTGCGGGAGTCGACTGGACGGCATAAGATCCGTTTCGATCCTTTCGAAGATCTCGAGCATTTTGCTGCGACTTTGTTGCGGCAGAAGAAGTTGGGAATCTTCACGATTGGCGGCGGAGTGCCGCGCAATTGGTCGCAGCAGTTTGGGCCGTTCATCGAACTTCGACACCGACGGCTGGGCGAGAATGTGCCACTGAAACGCTATCACTATGGACTGAGAATTTGCCCGGAGCCGGTCTATTGGGGCGGGCTATCGGGAAGCCCTTACAGTGAGGCGATTTCATGGGGCAAGTTTGTCCCGCCATCGGAAGGTGGGAAGTTTGGAGAAGTCTTCGTGGATGCCACCGTTGGATTACCCATCATTGTGGCGGCCGTAATCGAGCGGCTGGAGAAGTCCAAGAAGGGTAGTGCGCGTAAGGGCGGAAAAGCTATTTCTAAGAAGTGAGCTGGGAAATTCCTCACCACAGAGGGCACAGGGTCTCACAGAGGAATGCCGGTTATACGCCGGTTTCGTAGGCAGGGGTTGGTTCGGCCGCGGTTTCGTTCGCAGCTTTGGCGGTCTGTTCGGAGTTGCTACGAGTGGTGAGCAGCCGACGATACAATCTTGCAAGCGTCTTATTTGCAATTATTTCTGACTCAGCCTGGAACCAATCCTGTAACTCTTGTCCCTCGGTTTGGCCTCGGGATTCGTACAGCTGCTTGGCTCGGGAGCGAACTTTCCGCTCGACCAGCCGAACCATCAGGTCCTGTTGCTTCTTTCTACGTGTTTCGATGTCCAACGCGATCCTCAATCTTGATTCGATTTGTGTCTTTTCTTCCACTTCAATGATAACCCAGAACTGTTAACGGAAGATTACATCGGGTTGATGCGGAGGATTACCAAAGTGCTAAGTCTCGGGCACCCCGGCTATGCTTCCTAACCCGTTAAATATTAGATATTTAACGCGGCTCCAGGACTCAGCGAAATCCGATATTTATTAGGAGCACTGGCCTTTATTTTCTCGTCGACCCGCCAGCTGTACAGACAAAGGATTCTGCCCGCTTCGGGTCACCTGCCCCTTTGTACTCAGGAGCTTGCGGGTAGGGGCAGATAGGGCGGGTCATTTCTGGCGCTTTCGCGTCTGGCCCTGAATACTTCGCTGCAATGATCGTCCCCGGGGCCTTGCCGTTTTCGACCCATTGCACGAGGGAAGTAAAGATATCGTGCTCAGCATTGGCTCGTGGCTCCTCTTCGATTTGGCCAAAGATGGTCCCTCCGGGGCCTCCGGCACAGTGCTGCATGCCTGGGACCATGTAGAGACGCATCGATTGGTCAGCGGCCGTGGCCCCCACTGCCGCGACGGCGCTGTTGTAGTAGCGGACGGTGTTGAGGGCGGAGATCGCCGGATCGTTCCAGCCATGGTAGAGGATCAGCTTTCCGCCGTGTGCCAGAAACTGCTTCAGGTCAGGATTCATCGCGTTCATGGAATTCCCAGTTTTCTTCTGAGCGAGTTTTTCGGCAGCGGCAACGTCGGAGGCTCTGTAATCCCAGTATTTCTTGCCGTAGACCATGTCTGCAAAATAGCCGGTCACGAAGAATGTGCCCAAGCTCTTACCCTCTTCTGATCCGGTAACCCAGACAGCCCACCCGCCGCGCCCATCCTCGGATCCTGGAAGCAGTCCGGGGAACTCCGGACCTCCAGCGAGATCATGCGCGTCCGCATAGATGGTTTCGAGCGAATCGACTTGACGTGACGTTAAGCAGGCATCGGATTCTTTGTCTTTGCAAAGCAGAACAGACGGATCGAAGTGGCATTGCCGGGGATCATTGACTACGCCGTCCTTCAGACCGTCTTGAGCATCGCACGCAGACAGCACTGCCTCACTGATGGCTGCGATCTTAGTTGGCGGAATGTAGCCGGCGCCGTCGAGAGCTTTCAGTTCCTTCAATCCTTTGGTAACCATCGGTACCCAGGAGTTTGCGGGCGCGCCCGCGATGATTCCATCGTAGTCATCGGGGAAGCGCTGCGCCTCCATCAGGGCCTGCCGTCCGCCGTTCGAGCAGCTAGCAAAATATGTTGGCTTGGCGGCAACGTCATAGAAGGCCTTCACGACAGCCTTGGCGCTGACTGTCATCTCGTGGACTCCGCGATATCCGTAGTCGACGATTTTCTCCGGATGCCCAAGAGCCCACTCCGCGCCCTCCGTGGAGTGGCCCGTGTCGGTGCTCGAGGCGGCGTAGCCTTGGCTGACGGCGGCGGCGAGGCCGCCATAGGAAATGTATCCGGCGAATCCGCCGTTGCCGATGCCTCGAAACTTTCCATTCCAACCGCTCGCAGGCATCCAGACTTCGACCTTGATGTCGGAATCGGGCGTGGGCTTCAGCGTGACCGCAACGCGGCAGAAGGCTGGCGCGGATGTGAAAACCGGTGGGACCTTTTCGTCGGGCTTAAGGCCCGGAGGTACAAACGCAGCCGCGGCCATGGGTGCAGCGGAGGTAATCGTCGCATTGGGCAGATTCAGCTGCATCAGGCTGGCACACGAACGAACTGGTGCGTCAGCAGCTGTTGCCGAGGTGAGAGCACATAGAACGAGAAGGGGAGTAAGAAGAAGCAGCCATGCGCGATTTCGCATGGCTGCTAGCCTCGCAGAACACTTCGGATCTGACAAGCGGGTTTTGCGCGCAGAGCGGTGGCCGGTGGCTTAATCGAAGATCAATACCGCGGAAGCAATTACCGTCGTCCACAAGGCACGCTTATCGCCAACTGCCGATTGCGTGACATTCGCGGTGCGCACGATTTTATTCGAGAGGCGGTAGATCTGTTTCTTTTCGTCCCAGGAACGGTCGGGATCGAACTCCACGTTGAGCGTAGTGGCGAGCATTTCGGCGGCGAGCTCTTCCGCATATTCTCCGGCGGCGTCTTCGGTCTCGCCGAAGGAATGATGCTCGCTGAGATAGCCGTAGGTATTGCGATCCGCGGGGATTGCGACGCCGATCGAGGAGGCAAGCAGGCGGTGCGGTTCACGCGTAGAGTTTTCCGCCACGACGGCGAAGACCACTTCACCGGGATGAAGATATTTCACGCCCTCTTTTCGGGCCAGCAGCTTGCAATTCGGTGGGAAGATGGAGGAGACGCGCACCAGGTTCTGGGCAGCGATTCCGGCGTCCCGCAGCGCCAATTCGAATGAAGTCAGCCGCTCACGGTGTTTCCCCACCCCCTTGGTGAAGAAAATCCGCTTCGGAACCATGTCTTTGCCCAATTCCTGATCCTCCAAAGTAAAAAGTTGAACGTGAGAATGCACAATCTAACACAATGCTTTGTAAAGGAAATATGAATTTCCAGCCCGGAGGGCGAAAAATTCTCGGGCGGTCTCACACTCTAAAACAGCGTAGCGAAGAAATTTGGAGCAGAGAATGATTCGAGAGCGACAGGAGGCCGCAAGCGCCTCCTGCCGAGATGAACCATGAATTCTTATTGAGCCGCTTTGACCGCACTGACCGTAATGGTGTTGTCCTTCTCCGTGCCAGTGACAGTGACCTTCGCTCCCGCCTGTTTGTCGAGGGTGGCGAGTGCCGCTTTGTCGCTGGCTTCGAGGGTGTAGACCTTGTCGCCGACGACCAGCGCATACTTCGATCCCTTGGCCACGCACCCACGGGTACACGAGGCCGCGTCGCCGGGCATGGCGTGTTTGGCGCCGCACATGGCATCACTGACAGTTCCGGTGAAGGTCTTGCCTGCGGCAAACGCGGACGAAACCGTAAGGCCTAACATCAGAATTACATTCAAGAACAAGAATTCAAATTTCTGACTTCGATCGCGCATCCCTGATTTTCTCCTAGTTGAGCTTAAGGCTGGCATCCGAGCCACTGAGGCCGCGCAGCCCTTTTGGACAAGATGCGCCTTTACGCGAGAAGTTACAAGACCGGCCGAACCACCGGGGCAAGAAAATGTGGGGATACGCAGGAGCGTATCCCCACAGGGTGCCCGGATCACATTAGGGGGAGGGCCCGGGCAAGCTTGATGCTTCGATGCAGCATTACTTCGCTGCGACGGCCGAACTCACTTCAACTCCGACTCCGTTCACGTTGCCGGTGACCGTGGCATTCTTTCCGGCCTGCTGGTCGAGCACCGCGAGTATCGCCTTATCCGTCGTATTCAAGGCGTAAACCTTGTCTCCGACGACCAGCATGTACTTGGCTCCATGTCCGACGCAGGTGCGTGTGCATTCGACAGGCGAGCCAGCCATATGTTGCGCGCCGCACATCGAATCGCTGACCGCTCCGGTCAACGTCTGCTTATCGGCGGCAACGGCCAAACTTGAAATGGAGAGAAATCCTGAGACTGCAAATACTGCAATGAGACTTGCGCGCTTAAAGCCCATTAACATCCTTGCTCCAAAAAGTTGGAATTGACTTGGAGGATGATCTTGCCAAAGCTTGCGCGCCAGTATACCGATTTGCAAAGAATTGCCAAATTGTTTTTGTCACCCAGGTATGTCCGCAAAGGCAGGTAGAGTACCAAGAACTCGCGCTTATGGGAAGACTCGGCGCAAGTTGTTCCAAAATCCGAACAGAATAGCGACTCGGGGAAACACCTTACTTGGGAGCTTTCACGGAGTAAATCAAATCCACGTCCACAGTCTTGTCGCGTAGATTCGCGGTGGTGTGCGGAGCGACCTCCCAATCGAGACTCGGTGGCAGCAATTTATGCGCGGCGGGCAAATATTCTTCCAAGTAGGTGGCGTCATACACATCACCTGGACGGATTTTCCAAGCTTCACGGAGCTTGGCAGTCAGGCCGTTGTCGAGGCCTCGGAACTCGAGTTCGCCCATGTGATATTGGAAGCCTTCATTCACAGAGAGGCGAATCACAACGGTGCCGGTTGGATCGTCAAACTCGGCCTCCGCTCGCAGAGAGGCGGTGACATAGCCTTTGCTTCCGTAGAGTTTCTGAACGTCTTTCAGGTTGTCGTGAATTCGTACTATATTGGCGGGCTCGCCGGCCTGCCCGC
>Ga0209624_10000606_pt1 | contig 31358 bp, 26 predicted proteins | sample JacPinW_OM2H0_O1_FD_188565 | JGI IMG/M metagenome (GOLD analysis project Ga0209624, IMG submission 188565) | Forest soil microbial communities from Algoma, Ontario, Canada - Jack Pine, Ontario site 1_JW_OM2H0_O1 (SPAdes) (version 2) | ecosystem: Environmental > Terrestrial > Soil > Boreal...
ATCTGGGCGAACTCGCCCGCCGCTACCGCCGCTTCCTCGCGCGCTTCGCCAGGGTGGAAGATGCACTCGCCGCCGGCGCCGCGCCGCCCGAGCAGACCGCCTTTCTGGTGCGCACTCTGCTGATTCACGAGTACCGCAAGATCCATCTGCAGGATCCGCTGCTGCCGCCGGCGCTCTTGCCGCGTGACTGGGTGGGGGAGTCCGCCTACGGGCTTTGTCGCCGGCTGTATGCGCAGGTCTTTGCCGGGGCTGAAGCCTACCTGTCGGGCACCGCGCATCGACTGCACGGGCCGCTGCCCGCCGCCGGCGGCGCAGCCCATGCACGCTTCGGGCTTGGCGAGGCTTAGGGTGAGGTGCGTTCAGCGCTTCGGGCGCTGATCGATCACGCGTTGCGCCTTGCCGAGGGAGCGCTCGATCGAGCCCGGATCGCCCACCCTCACCTGCGCGGAAATCCCGATCGTCGACCTGATGGCGCCCTCGAGCGCGTGCTGCACACTTGAGCGTTGCGCCGCATCCCCTGCGATGCTGCCCAGGCACTCCACGCGCACGGCCAGTTCATCGAGCTGCCGCTCGCGCGTCAGCTCGAGCTGATAGTGGGGCGCAAGACCTGCCACCTTCAGCAGCAGCTCCTCGATCTGGCTCGGAAACACATTCACACCGCGCACGATGAGCATGTCATCGCAGCGGCCGCGGATGCGCGCCATGCGCCGCATCGCGCGCGAGGTGGGCGGCAGCAGCGCGGTCAGATCGCGCGTGCGATAACGGATCATCGGCAGTGCCTCCTTGGTGAGGGTGGTGAGGACCAGCTCGCCTGCGCTGCCATCTGCCAGCGCCTGCTCACCCGAAGGATCGATGATCTCGGGATAGAAGTGATCCTCCCAGATGACCGCCCCGTCCTTGCTCTCGAGGCACTCGCTCGCCACCCCCGGCCCCATCACCTCGGAAAGGCCGTAGATGTCCAAGGCGTCCAGTCCGATGCGTGACTCGATCTCCCCGCGCATAGCGAGGGTCCACGGTTCGGCGCCGAAGATCCCGGTGCGCAACGAACTTGCGGCTGGATCGAGCCCCTGGCGCTCGAACTCATCGGCGATGGCGAGCATGTAGGAGGGCGTGACCATGATGATGTCGGGCTTGAGATCCAAGATGAGCTGCACCTGTTTGATAGTCTGGCCACCTGACATCGGCAGCACGGTGCACCCCAGCCGCTCGGCCCCGTAGTGCGCGCCGAGGCCCCCGGTGAACAGGCCGTAGCCGTAAGCGATGTGCACCAGGTCGCCCGGGCCGCCGCCGGCGGCACGGATCGAGCGGGCGACCAGTTCCGCCCAGCTGTCGATGTCGCGCCGCGTGTAGCCGACCACGGTGGACTTGCCGGTCGTGCCGCTCGAGGCATGCAGGCGTGCGAGCTGTGCGCGCGGCACGGCGAACATCCCGAACGGATAACTTAAGCGCAGATCCTCCTTGACGGTGAACGGGAAGTGCCTGAGATCGGCCAGCGCCCGAAGGTCCTGCGGATGAACGCCGGCCCGCTCGCACTTGAGGCGGTACGGAGCTACGTTCTCGTAGGCGTGGCGCACCGACCACTGCAGACGCTTCAGCTGCAGCGCGCGCAGCTCATCTTCGCCCGCACGCTCGATCGGTTCGAGTAACGCTGCGCTCAGGGGCGCCACTGGGTGAGTGTCTGGACGAAAGTCTGCATGAAGCGGTTCGCCTGGTGGCCGTCCATGACGCGGTGATCGATGGTCAGGGTCACGTAGCAGCGCGGCTGCACGATGATCTCGGGCTGCTCGGTATCGCCGACCACCACGGCGCGCTGCTCGAGCTTGCCGATGCCGAGGATCGCCGACTGCGGCTGGTTGATGATGATCGGCGCCGCCAGCAGACTTCCGCTCACGCCGTGGTTGGAGACCGTGAAGGTACCGCCGCGCACGTCGGCGGGCGACAGCTCGCCGGCGCGCGCGCGCGCGATGAGCTCACCGAGCCCGAGTGCGGTCTCAAACAGATCGCGCGAGTGCGCATCGCGCAGCACCGGCACGATGAGCCCGGAGCCCTCGACCGCGGTGGCCACTCCCAGGTGGACGGCCTCGAAGATCTCAAGCGCGCTGTCGGTCCAGCGGCTGTTCGCCTCGGGAACGATGCGGATCGCCGCCACCGCGGCCTGCACGAAGTAGGCCGTCAGCGTGAGCGGCGCGCCGCGTCGCGCGAAATCCTCGCGCTGCCGCCCACGATCCTTCAGCACGGCGCTCAGGTCCGCCTCGAACACCGTCGTCACGTGCGGTGCGGTGTGCAGGAGGCTTTGCGTCAGGTGCTCGGCGATGCGCCGGCGGATGGCGGTGTGCGGCACCCGCCGCACCCCCGCCGTGACCTCGCCCTCCGGCTCCCGGGAGAGTGGGCTTTCCCCGGCGCCGGATGCTGCCCCCGCGGCAGCAGTGTTCAGCACGTCCTCGACGGTGATGCGGCCGCCCGGCCCGCTGCCCCGCACCGCCCGCGCCTCGAGCCCGCGCTCGGCGAGCAGCCGGCGCACGGCCGGACTCACGGGGCTGCCAGCGGCTGGCGCTGCAGCCAGTGCCTGCGGGCGTGCGCCCGGCACGGGCGGAGCGCTCACCGGCACGGCGGCTTGCGCGGCACGGCTCGCCGCCGCGGCGCCCGCATCGAGGCGCCCGAGCAGTTCGCCGGGTGCGATCTCCTCCTGCTCCTGCTTCACGATCTGCCGCAGCACGCCCGAGGCGGGAGCTGCGATTTCCACGGTCACCTTGTCGGTCTCGATCTCGATCAGCGGCTCGTTCTCTTCAACGCGGTCGCCTTCGCGCTTGAGCCAGCGCAAAAGCTGCGAGCGGGTCCCTTCGGTGTGTTCCGCGGGAGCCCGGATCTCGATCGCATCACTCATGAGGGTCACAGGCTGGCGAGCCGCCAGATGGCCTGCGTGATGCGCGCCACGTCCGGCACGGCCGCTTCCAACAGCACCGGAGCGTGCGGACTTGGGATGTCGGGCATGGTGAGGCGCTCGATCGGCGCGGTGAGGCTGAAGAAGCTGTCCTGGGCAAGCGTGGCGGCGATCTCCGCGCCGAACCCGGCACTCAGATTGTCTTCGTGAACGATCAGGCAGCGATGGGTCTTTTCCACGGATGCGCGCACCGCCCCCTTGTCCCAGGGCGACAGAGTACGCAGATCGAGCACCTCTACGTCAACGTGCGAGGCTGCGGCAGCCTGCTCGCAGCGCTCGACCATCGCTCCCCAGGTGACGACGGTGAGTTCCTCGCCGCTTGTCACCGTGCGCGCCTGCCCGAACGGCACCACGAACTCATTGCCCGGGTAAGGACGGCGCGCCCCGGCGCCATCGAGCATGGCGCGGTGCTCGAAGAAGATGACCGGATCGTTGCCCCGCAACGCCGAGCGCAGAAGTCCCACCGCATCCTCCGCGTTGGACGGCACGGCCACCTGCCAGCCGACGCCATGCACCCAGGCGACTTCGTTGGTCTGGCTGTGCCAGGGATCGCCGCACTTGAAGAAGCCTCCCGGCATGCGCACCACCATCGGAGCGGCGAAGCGGTTGCGCGTGCGCCAGCGCATGGTGCCGCAGTCATTGAGCTGCTCTGCGGCAGGTTCCGCGTACTTGCGGAACTGGATCTCGGCCACCGGCAGAAGACCGGCGAGCGCCATGCCGACGGCGCGACCGATGATGCCTTCCTCGGACAGGCTGGTGTCGAAGACGCGTGCCGCACCGTACTTCTCCTGCAGTCCGAGCGTCGCCCCGTGCACCCCGCCCTTCGCCCCGACGTCCTCGCCGAACACCATCATGCGCTGATTCGCCGCCAGCTCGGCATCCAGCGTGCGCCGGATCGCCGTCATCATGTTGATGCGCGTGGCTTCCGGCCGTGGCGCAAGGCTCGAGGGGGGAAACTGGATGCGATCCGGCGCAAGGCCGCCCTGCTCCTGCAGCGCCGCTGCCCCCTCCGCCTCGCGGTAGAACACGTGCGTGGTGAGCTCTGCGGGGTCGGGTGGCGGGCGCGCCAGCGCCCCCTCGATGGCCGCTTCCACCGCGCGGCGCGCATCGCCTGCCACGCGCGTCCACTCCTCGGCCCGCATCGAGGCGGGCACGAGAAAGCTGCGCAGCCGCTCCAGCGGGTCGCGCGCGCGCTCCTCGCTCAAGGTCTCGCGCGACTTGTAGGCCTGCGTGTCCTGGCCGGAGTGGCCGCACAGGCGCGGCACCGTCAGGCGCAGCAGCACCGGGGTGCGCTCCTCGCGTACCTGCCTCACTGCCTGGCGCGTCAGCTGCGCAGCGGCGCGCGGATCGCTGCCGTCGCCCTCGAGAATGGTCAGTCCGCGAAAAGCGCGCAAGTTGGCGGCGATGTTGCCGCCGGGAGTCTGAAGTTTGGCGGGCACCGAGATGCCGTAGCCGTTGTCCTCGATAAAGAACAGCATCGGCAGCGCAAGCGTGGTGGCGATGTTGAGCGCCGACCAGAAGCCGTTCGTGGCGGTGGAGGCATCCCCGCCGAGCACCACGGCAATGCTTCGGGCGTAAGCGGCGTCGCCTAAGGTCTCGTGACGGTAGCGGATCGCCTGCGCCCATCCGGCGGTCGGTGTGTACTGCGTGCCGACGCCTCCGCAGGCGGGCAGCACCGTCGGGCCGCCGCGGCCGGGCTGATTGAACACCACGCCGATATCGCGCCCGCCGCTGAAAGCGCCGCTGCGCGCCAGCGGTCCTGAGGCGGCATCCTCCAGAGTCACCCCGAGCGAGAGCATGAGGGGGCGTGAGCGGTAGTAGACGCCCACGCCATCGTTCGGATCGGTCAGTTCGAGCCCGAGCAGGATCTGCGCCAGTTCATGTCCGCGCGCCGAGAACTGGTAGAGCACCTTGCGCTCGGGCACGAGGCGCCCCTCCTCGATGTCGTCGAGCGCGCGCGAGGCGTGCAGCAGCTGCGCGACCCTGCGCCAGTCGCGCTGTGATGCGGTCGCGGGAAGGGCCGTGGCGAGGTCTGGCATTGCGCGCAGCTTATGCCCGAAGTCGTGCAATTACCTTGCTACAGTTGCCTTCACAGCGCAGTATTTAGCAATATTCTTGCTCAAACGGGAGTGGAACCTCCATGGCGACACGGGCGCTCGATCGGCTCGACCGGCGCATCCTCGAGGAGCTGCAGGCGGACGCGCGCATTTCCAACCAGGAGCTGGCCAAGCGCGTGGGCCTCTCGGCAGCGCCGTGCTGGCGGCGCTTGAGACGACTTGAGCAGAGCGGCTTCATCGACGGCTACGCCACCTTGCTGCGTGCGCCGGCCATCGGGCTGCCGATCCTCGCCTACGCACTCGTCTCGCTCGAGAACCACCATCCCGAGTCGCTGCGACAGTTCGATCAGCTGGTGAAGGAGCGCGCCGAGGTGCTCGAGTGTCACTCGATGAGCGGCGCCACCGACTACCTGCTGCGCATCGTGGCGGCCAGCATGGAGGCGTACGAGCACTTCCTGTCGACGCAGCTTCTGCAGTTGAAGGCGGTACGCTCGGTCAACACCAGCTTCGTCCTGCGCACCAAGAAGTTCACGACCCGGCTACCGGTGAACTGAGCCCGTGCGCTGACACTCGCAGCTCATCGTGTCGGGACCGTCGAACCAGAACGCCGAAGCCTCCAGCTTTACGTCGGCGTGCTGCCAGGCTTGCGCGAGTTCGGCCTCCACCTGCGCGGCCTCCTGCCGCTTGCCCTGCGCGCGCAGCGCGGCGGCCAGGCCATACAGTGCCCAGCCATTGGCGGGATTGCGCTGAAGATCCTCGCGGTAGACCTGCTGCGCCTGCGCCGGATGCCCGCCGATCAGCAGCTGCGCGCCCAGAAGGTGCCGCGCCGGAAAGAACCAGTCGGCCGGCTCGTCGTAGGCGAGCCGATCCTCGGCGGCCACCGCCTCCTTCAGTAACCGCACCGCCTCCTCGCGGCTCCCCTCGGAGGCGGCGATGCGCGCGGCCACGATCGGCTGGGCGACCGCGAGGATCCCCCTGAGGAAGTCCTGATCCGCCGGCAGCGCTGAAGCGAGCGCGGCGAGCTCGGCAAGTTCGCCGCGGGCCTCATCGAGGCGGCCTCGCGCGGCCAGCGCCACGCCGCGGCCGTACAGGTACCCGGCGGTGAGGCCCTCGATGCGCGCATCCGGCGGCCCGAGCGCGATCATCTCGTCCCACAGGCCAAAGCGCACCAGGGCGGCGTACTGCTGGGTCAGATTCCAGCCGCTGCCGCCCATGGCCAGCGCCATCTGAGCCGGCGCCCGCGCCATGAGACTCTGCACCGCCGCCAGCGTTTCCTCTTTGCGTCCCTCCATCGCCAGGGAGTACGCGAGGAAGGAATAGTTGTGAGACAGGTACATCGCGTAGTCGCCCGGCGGCGCCGTCGCCGCAAGGTAGGCCTCATCGGCCGCCGCGCCGCGCCGGTTCGCCTCGGCCGCCTCCTCGTAGCGGCCGACGCGCTGCAGGACGTGCGCCGGCATGTGCTCGAGGTGTCCGGCCGAGGGCATCATGCCGCGCAGCCGCACGGCGGAAGGCAGTGCCTTCTGCGGATGCGGCGAGGCCTCCATGACGTGGATGTAGTAGTGATTTGCCCCGGGATGCGTCGGGTCGCGGCTCAACACCGATTCCAGTCGCGCCTCGATCTCGAGCGTTCCTGCCACCGGTGCGCCGTCGGCCGTCCACAGCTTCCAGGCATGAATGTTCATCTGCGCTTCCGCACACAGCGTCTGCACGTCCAGATCATCGGGGAAGTGCTGCGCAACCTCGACCATCGCAGCCGCGTAAGCCGTGAGCACGGCATTGAGGTTGGCAGGTCCGATCGGCTGCGCCGTGGGATAGCGCGCCGCCAGCGCACCGATCAGCGCCTGTTCCACGCTCGCGGCGTGCGCGGCATTTGCCTGCGCCTGGCGCAGCGCCTGCCAGGCCACCTGCGCGCGCGCCGCGTTCATCTGCCCGAAGTTGTAATTCGGTCCGAGGGCGAGCGCGACGCCCCAGTAGCAGGAGGCGCAGCCGGGATCCAGCTGCGCGGCCGCGGCGAAGGAGCGGGTCGCCTCGTCGTGATTGAAGGCCCACAGCCAGCGCATGCCCTGGTCGAAGTACTGCTGGGCCAGCGGCGAGGAGGTGGTGATGGCGCGATGGAATTCGCCGAGGCCCTCGAACAGGCGCGCGCCGTCGGCCCATTGCGCAACGCTTGCGCGCTCGGGCGGGTGCGCGGGCGCAAGCGTATCGGCGGGGCTCGCGCCGGCGAAGGCGAGCAGTGCGCCCGAAAGAACGAACCTGAGCCTCGCCGCGCCGGCAGGCGAGGACCGCTCAGCCACCGGGCTCGTCCCGCCGCACGGTCTCAAAGCCCTGGCCGGTTGCCGCCAGACGCTCGAGCAGCGGTGCGGGGCGCCAGCGCTCGCCGTGCGTGAGACTCAGGCGGCGCATGGTCTCGACCACCCGCGGCAACCCGGCCTGCTGCCCCCAGAACATGGGGCCGCCCCGGTAGGCGGGAAACCCATAGCCGTTGACGTACACGACATCGATGTCACTCGAGCGAATGGCGATGCCCTCATCGAGGATGCGGGCGCCTTCGTTGACCAGTGGGTGCAGCAGCCGGTCGAGGATTTCCTCATCCGGGATGCGGCGCCGCTCGATGCCCAGTTCGCGCGAGACGCCCTCGATGAGCGCCGTCACTTCCGGATCGGGAATGCGCGTGCGCCCGTCGTAGCGGTAGAAGCCCTTGCCGCTCTTCTGACCCAGGCGCCCGGCGGCCACCAGATGCTCGAGGATCGGCGACCAGCGCTCATCGGCCGGGAGCTTGCGTGCCTTGCGGATCGCAAACCCCACATCATTCCCCGACAGGTCACGCACGGCGAGCGGCCCCATGGCAAAGCCGAAAGCCTCGATGGCGCGATCGATCTGCTCGACGGTTGCGCCCTCTTCGAGCAGAAATTCCGCCTCGGCCCCGTAGTACATGAGCATGCGGTTGCCGATGAAGCCATCGCAGTTGCCGGCGAGAACGGCGACCTTGCCGAGCGTCTTGCCGAGCGCCATCACGGTGGCGATCGTCTGCGCCGAAGTGCGCTTGCCGCGCACGTTCTCCAGAAGCTTCATGACATTCGCGGGACTGAAGAAATGAGTGCCCACCACCTGCCCGGGCCGCGCGGTGCCGGCGGCGATGGCATCGATATCCAGCGTCGAGGTGTTGCTCGCCAGGATCGCGTGCGGGGAGCTCACCTGCTCGAGCCTTGCGAACACCTCAAGCTTCACGGCCAGGCTTTCGAACACCGCCTCGACGAAGATGTCCGCATCGCCGAGCGAGTCGTAATCGCTCACGCCCTGGATGAGCGAGCGCGCCCGATCGGCGCGCTCGCGCGACAGGCTGCCGCGCGCCACGGATGACGCGTAGTTCTTGGCGATGACCGCAAGACCGCGCTGCAGCGCCTGCGCCGACAGATCCAGGAGCGTCACGGGTATGCCGGCGTTGGCGAAGCTCATCGCGATGCCGCCGCCCATGGTGCCGGCGCCGATGACCGCTGCGGCGCGAATCGGCAGTGGTGCAATCCCGGCCGGCTGCCCGGGAATGCGCCGCGCCTCGCGCTCGGCGAGGAACAGGTGCATCAGGGCGCGCCGCTGCGGGCTGTCGCGGCACTCGATGAAGTACTCGCGCTCGAGGCGCAAGCCTTCCGCCTTCGGCCGCGTGCAGGCCGCCTCGATACTGTCGATGATTCGCCACGGCGCGAGCTGGCCGCGTGCCTTGGGTTCGATCTTGTTGCGAAACGCGGCGAACAGGCCCGCAGCGATGCCACCGATGCGCTCGCTCGCATCGCTCGCGATGCGCAGCGGCCGTGCCTCATCCGCCGCCTGCCGCGCCAAGCGGATGGCGCCGGCCAGGGCCTCGTCCACCACCGCATCGATGAGCCCGAGCTGCAGCGCGCGGGCCGCCCCGATCTGCGCGCCGCTGGTGATGGCTTCGAGTGCGGCCTCAGGACCTGCCAGGCGCGTGAAGCGCTGCGTACCGCCGGCGCCGGGAATCAGGCCGAGTTTCACTTCCGGCAGGCCGACCTTGGCATCCGCGGCGGCCACTCGCCAGTGACAGGCGAGTGCGAGTTCGAATCCGCCGCCGAGCGCGACCCCGTCGATGGCCGCGACCAAGGGCTTGGACAGCGCTTCCATCTGCGCCTGTATTTCGCGCGTGACGGGCGAGGCGAGCACCACGCCGGAGGCGATCTCCTTGATATCGGCGCCGGCGGCGAAGGTCCCCTCGCCCGTCAGAACGAGGGCCCGGATCTGTGGGTCGCGCGCGGCGCGCTCAAGCGCTGCCACCAGGCCCTCGCGCACCGGCAGACTGAGCGCGTTGACCGGCGGGTTCGCGATGCTGAGGACGGCGATCTCGCCGTCCTGCCGATAATTCACGGCGGCCACGGTTTGCTCCGGCTCAGGGAGTGTCCGGCACCGCAGCGGCCGCGTCGGTTGCCCAAGGCGCGGCCGGTCGGCGCAGATTCAGCAAAGCTAAAGCTCAGCTGGCGCGCGCGGCCTCGACCTGGATGGCAAGCTTCACATCCATCTTGAAGCCGTACTTGTCCCCGTAGGCGATGCCGTAGTCGGCGCGGTTCAGGGTGCCCGAGAGATCGGCGCCGCAGTGCTCCTTGTGGTCCAACGGGTTGGGCTTGCACATGAATGAGTTGATGGTGAGCGTGAGGGGTTTGGTCACGCCGTGCAGCGTGAACTGTCCGTCCACGCGCGTCGGCGCGCCGTTCTTGAAGCCGGCCAGGGTGCCCTTGTAGGTGGCAGTCGGAAACTTCGCCACGTCGAACATCTCGCCCGACTTGGCATGCTCGTTGAGCTTCGGGTTGCCGAAATCGATCGAGCTGGTGTCCACCGCGATGTCCACGGTGCCGCTGCCCTTGTCCTTGTCGATGACGACCGTCCCGGAGGACTTGTCGAACTTGCCACGCCACACCGACAGCCCGCCGAAGTGATCGGCCTCGAAGCTCGGATAGGTGTGCCCCGGATCGATCTGGTAGGTCACAGATTCGGCAAGCGCTGAGCCTGCCACGAGTGCCAGCATCAGGGCCGGCAGCGCAATCTTCGTCACGGGAACCTCCGGTGTGTGGATCAATGCGCGCGTAGCGTAGCGGCATGCGCCGGGTACGGCCACCTTCCTTTGGGGGGACGTACACGCGAAGCGCTGTAACCGCGCGGCCGGAGGGCCGTTCAGGTGGCCGGCCGCGCCTTGAGCCCGAGCGCCTTGGCCACGGCCTCGTGCGTGATCTCCCCGGCGTACACGTTCAGGCCCGCCGCGAGCCCCGCATCGCGCTTGAGAGCGGCCTGCCAGCCCAAGTCCGCAAGCGCGCGCACGTAGGGCAGCGTCGCATTCGTCAGGGCGAGCGTTGAGGTGCGGGGAACGGCGCCCGGCATGTTGGCGACGCAGTAGTGGATGACGCCGTCCACGACGAAGGTCGGCTCGGCGTGGGTGGTCGCGTGACTGGTCTCGAAGCAGCCGCCCTGGTCGATGGAGATGTCCACCAGCACCGCGCCGGCTTTCATGGTCTTGACCATCGCGCGCGTGACCAGCTTCGGCGCCGCAGCGCCCACCACCAGCACCGCGCCCACCACCAGATCCGCATCGCGCACCAGCTTTTCGATGGTCGCGGTGGTGGAGTAGGCGGTGTACAGCGTGGAGCCGAATATCGCCGAGAGCTCGCGCAGGCGATCCACCGAGCGATCGACTACCGTCACGTCCGCGCGCAAGCCGACGGCCATCTCGGCCGCGTGCGTGCCGGAGACCCCGCCGCCGAGAATGACGACCTTGGCGGGCGGCACGCCGGGCACCCCGCCCAGAAGAATGCCAAACCCGCCGTTGGCCTTCTGCAGGCTGGCCGCACCCACCTGGATCGACATGCGGCCCGCCACTTCACTCATCGGCGTGAGCAGCGGCAGCGATCCGTTACGTCCGGTCACCGTTTCGTAGGCGATGGCGGTGGCGCCCGACTTCATCAGGCCCTTGGCCTGCCCGGGATCTGCGGCCAGGTGCAGGTAGGTGAACAACACCTGTCCTGGGCGCAGCATTTCGCATTCGACCGGCTGCGGTTCCTTGACCTTGACGATCATGTCGGCGCGCTCGAAGACTTCCGCGGCGCGTTGTGCGATCGAGGCCCCGGCCGCGCCGAACTGCGCGTCATCCACGCCGATGCCATTGCCCGCCCTGCTCTCGATGAGCACTTCGTGCCCGGCGGCCACCAGCTCCCGCACGCCCGCCGGCACCAGGCCGACGCGGTACTCGTGAACCTTGATCTCGCGTGGAACCCCGATACGCATAACCGGACCCCTCTCGTTATTTGCCACCAGATTAGATTTCGAACCGCGGCGGGGCCTTGCGTAATGGCGACCCGCGGCCCGATTTGTGGCAGAATCTGCCGTCTGGGAGCAAGAAACAGAGGGTTTATTGCGCATATGGAGCTCGACCGCTACGATCGCGCCATTGTGCGCCTGCTGCAGCAGGACGCCCGCATCACCAATACCCTGCTCGCCGGCAAGGTGAGCCTGTCCGAATCGGCGTGCCTGCGCCGCGTGCGCGCGCTCGAGGAGAGCGGACTCATCGAGGGTTACACCGCGCTCGTCGATCAGCACAAGGCGGGCTTTCCGGTCAGCGTGTTCGTGAGCATCACGCTCGATCGGCAGAGTCAGGCGGGACTGGAGGCCTTCGAGAGCGCGGTACGCAAGATTCCGGAGGTGATGGAGTGCTACCTCATGACCGGCGAGCACGACTACCTGCTGCGCCTGGTGGTGGCGGACCTCGCCGACTTCGAGCGCATCCACAACCAACATCTGACACGGCTGCCGAGTGTCGCGCGCGTGCAGTCAAGCTTTGCCATGCGCACGGTGACGCGCGCCTCGAATCTGCCCGAGCGCTGAAGTTTGCGCGCTAGCTGCGCGCGTAGGCCGGCAGGCCCTGCGCGAACTCGCGCAGCGCGCCGATGCCGCTCGCTTCCGCTTTGCTGCACCACTCGCGCAGCTGCAGCGCCGCGCCTGCCGGGTTGGCCGCGATCTGGTGCCATAACTGCTGCAGGCTGTCGCGGTACTCGACCACCCCGCGCAGCACCTCGTAGCGCTCCAGGAGCTCGCGGAGCTTGCGGCGGGCCTCCTCGGCGAGCAGCGCCGGGTGGCGCATCAGCAGCCGCGGCGCACTCGCCGGCAGGCCGGCCGGCTCGCGCCGTGCCAGCTCGCGGCACACCGGCAGCACCACGCGGCGCCCGTAGGCGCGCAGCACGTGCAGGCGGTTGGCGAACAGCGCCTTCACCGCCTCGGCATCGAACTCGCGCCGCGGCACGCCCGTCAGGCGCGGCGCCACCCAGCGCACCCGCGCCAGTCCCAGCGCCGTGAACAGGCGGATCCACAGCCAGCCGATATCGATCTCCCAGCGCTGCACGGCAAAGCGCGCGGAACGCGGGAACGCATGGTGATTGTTGTGCAGCTCCTCGCCGCCGAGCAGTACGCCCCAGGGCACAAGGTTGGTCGCCGCGCAGGGCATCTCGAAGCTGCGATAGCCGAGCGCGTGGCCGAGCCCGTTGATCACCCCGCCGGCGAAGAACGGCTGCGCCGACAGGTGCACCGCGATCATGATGATGCCGGGGATCCCGAACACGATGAGGTGCGCGAGGACGAACAGCACGATTCCCAGATACGGGTGGGCGCTGTACAGGCGCCGCTCGAGCCAGTCATCGGGCGTGCCGCGCCCGTAGTTCTTCAGCAATTGCTCATCGCGGGTGGCGGTACGGTACAGCTCGAAGCCCTCCAACAGCACCCGGCGCACGCCAAACAGCAGCGGGCTGTGCGGGTCGCCCGCCTGATCGGCATGGGCATGATGGCAGCGGTGCACGGCGACCCATTCGCGGGTCACCGCTCCGGAGCTGAACCAGAGCCAGAATCGAAACAGATGGCGCAGCAGCGGGTGCAGGATGAGGCCGCCGTGCGATTGATCACGATGCAGGTAGAGCGTGACCCCGAGAAACATGCTCTGGATGGTGAGGAAGGTCACCAGGCAGCAGCCCCACACCGGCAGCTGCAGCACACCATAGGGGGAAAGATGCATGCGCAGGCCTCGTCTTGTCAGCGAAACCGGGCGGCGAGGTTACGTCAATTGTGTGACGTTCGCGACCGGCGCGCCGGAAACAGCGCGGCCTCACCTGCGCGCTTCGAATATCCCCGCCATGTGTTCCGCGCCGGGCGATTCCTCGGCCTCGACCGCTGCTGCCGCCGCCGCCTCCAACATCTGCAGCGCCGCGGCCGACTCAAGGCCCTGCACCGAGCCCGGGCGCGCGGCGCTGGCGCGCCGCCCCCGCTCCCACGCGGCGATGCGCGCGCCGAGCTGGGCGCTCGCGACCGGCGGGCAGCAGTAAAAGCCCTGGAAGTGCTCGCAACCGAGGCGGGCGAGTGCTTCCAGCTGCTCGCGCGTTTCGACGCCCTCGGCGATCACCCGCAGGTCAAGGCTCGCCGCCAGGGACACGATGGCGCGCACGATTTCCGCGTTCTCGCGGCTGGTGAGGATGTCGCGCACGAAACTTCGATCGATCTTCAGCCGCTTGAGCGGCAGGCGACACAGGTAACTCAGGCTCGAGTAGCCGGTGCCGAAGTCATCGACCGCGATGCTCACGCCGCGATCGCTCAAACGAGTGAGCGTGCGCACCGAGCTCTCGGCCTCCTGCATGACGACGGTCTCGGTGAGTTCGAGCTCCAGATCCGCAGGATCGAGGCCTGCCGCCGCGAGTGCTGCGTTCACCGTGTCAGGCAACTCCTTCTGGCGCAGCTGCTGCGCGGACAGGTTGACCGCCACGCGCAGCGGCATCCCGCTGGCGCGCCACGCGTTCGCCTGCCGGCACGCCTCGCGCAGCACCCAGTCGCCGATCGGAAGGATCAGCCCGCTCTCCTCGGCCAGCGGTATGAACGCTGCGGCCGGCAGCATGCCGCGGCGCGGATGATTCCAGCGGATGAGTGCCTCGACGCTCTCGACGCAGCCATCCGAGGTACTGGCCTGCGGCTGGTACAGCAACTGGAATTCGCTCGCGCGCACCGCGCGCCGCAACTCGTTCTCGAGCACCAGCCGGTCGCGGGTGAAGGCGTTCATCGCCGGCGCGTAGAACTGGAAGCCGTTGCGCCCGGCGCGCTTGGCCTGGTACATCGCCACATCCGCGTGCTTGAGCAGCGTCTCGCGGTCCGCTCCATCGGAAGGATAGATGCTGACACCGACGCTGAGCGATACGTGCACCTCGAGGTCGCCCAGATCGATCGGGCGCGTCAGGCACTCGCACACCGCCCGGATGGCGCCTTCGATCTCATCGGCCGCCGTCACATCGTTGATGATCAGGACGAACTCGTCACCGCCGAAGCGCGCCAGCGTGTCGGATTTTCGCACCGCCGAGCGCAGGCGGCGCGCGACCTCGGTCAGCAGCTCATCGCCCGCCGCGTGCCCGAGTGAATCGTTGACCGCCTTGAAGTGATCGAGGTCCACCAGCATCGCCGCAAAGCGCGTGCCGTGCCGGTCGGCGTGGGCGATGGCCTGCTCGAGACGGTCTGCCAGCAACAGGCGGTTGGGAAGATCGGTGAGTGCATCGTGCGTGGCGAAGTGCTGCAGCTGCGCGTTGGCCTGCCCGAGCGCGTCGCGGTGCCGACGGGTGCGATCCAGATGAGCCTTGTAGAGGAAGGCGGCAATCGCGATGGCGATCCCGAACGAGGACAGCGTCCAGGTCACGTCCTGCACGAAGCGCAGCGGAGCGATGAGGGAGAGCAGTCCGATGAGGTGAACCGACCAGATGCCGCCGCCCATGACCACGACACCGCCCGCCAGCCACAGCAGTTCGGACATCCGGCGGCGACTGCCGGCCAACTGCGCCGCAAAATGCAGCGTCATGTAGGACACGCCCATCGCCACGAGGATGGACAAGGCCACGAGCCACGGGTTGTAAATGCCGGACATTCGGTCCGCACACCTCGCTGCGCAGGATCGGCAAAGTTCCGTCGGAAATCCTAGCGTTGCGGGGCCTGCCGCGGCCGGACCTGTCGCACGTCTGGGCGTGTTGTAAGGGCAGGCCAGTGCAGGGTTTGCGCAGTACGACCCGGTTGCGGCGCAGCAAAATTTAGCCGCGGGAACCGGCTTTACATAGTGTCGACCGTCAGGCTCATTGCGCGAGCAGCACGATCTTGCCGATGTGCGCGCCGGACTCCATGAGCTTGTGGGCAGCGGCGGCCTCAGCGAGCGCGAAGCGCGCATGGATCAGGGGCCTGAGCCCCCCGGCAGCAAACAGCGGCCACACGTTCTCGAGCAGCGCCCGTGCAATGCGGCCCTTGTTCGCCACCGGCTGCGCCCGAAGGGTCGATGCGGTGATGGTGAGACGCTTGTGCATGAGCTGGCGCAAGTCGAGCTCGGATTTGGTGCCACCCTGGGTGGCGATCAGGGCGATCCTTCCTTCGGTGGCGGCGGCGGCGGCGTTGCGCGCCAGGTAGGCGCCGCCCACCATGTCGAGAATCACGTCCGCGCCGTGACCGTCGGTGGCGCGCAGCGTCGCCGCCACGAAATCGCCCTCGTGGTAATTGATGGCGACGTCTGCGCCGAGCTGGCGGCACACCTCGCACTTGTGCGCGCTGCCGGCGGTGACCAGCACCCGGGCATCGAAGGCCTTGCCGAGCAGGATCGCGGTCGTACCGATGCCGCTGGAGCCGCCATGCACGAGCAGGGTCTCGCCCCTTTGCAGCCGCGCACGCTCAAACACGTTGTGCCAGACGGTGAAGAAAGTCTCCGGCAGCACCGCGGCTTCTTCGAGGGTCAGCGTCGCGGGTACCGGCAGGCACTGCACCGCCGGCGCACTCACGTATTGCGCGTAGCCGCCGCCGGCCACCAGCGCGCACACCCGGGCGCCGAGGGCCGGTTCGGTAACCCCCTCCCCCAGGCGGATCACTTCGCCGGCGACTTCGAGTCCGGGGATATCGGTGATGCCGGGTGGTGGCGCATAGAGGCCCTTGCGCTGCAGGATATCGGGGCGGTTGACGCCGGCAGCCGCGACCCGAATCAACACTTCGCCGGCGGCCGGCTGCGGCAGCGGGCGCTGCACGGGCTTGAGCACCTGCGCCGTGCCCGGCTCACGAATCTCCACCGCGGTCATGGTCTGTGCATTCACCGGGGCGCATGGTGCGGTGGGCGGCGTGCCCCGTCAAACGCGGGCTTAAGGCCCCGGCGCCCTCGCCGCTTCGGCCGAGCTGCCGCCGAGCCCGCAGCGGCTCTGCATCTTCTCGCGCAGCACGGTGCGCTCCTCCGGCGTCATCTGCTCCCAGCGCTCGCGCAAGCCGTGGCGGTGCCCACGCCAGCCGTGACCGCGCCAGCCGCCGAACAGCACCCGGCTCAGGGCCAGGAGCCCCACGGCCTGCCAGTAGCTCAGCTGCGGACCGTGGAACAGCTGCGGCACGAGAGCGTTCCACAACAGCATCACGGCCGCGCCCACCACGGCCAGAAAAGCCACCACCAGCGGAAGGATCAGAATCACCTTCGCGCCCCGACGTACCGGACCTCTCATAACTTCACTCCTTCAGCTCGATAACCAGTCAGCCCACAGCGCCTGCAGGCGCTCGCGCAGGAACTGCGTGGCGTAATGCTTGCGCGACAGCAGCGTGTTGATGCTCACGCCCGTGCGCGCGGACAGTTCACGGAAACTTAACCCCTCAAGTTCGTGCGCGACGAACACTTCGCGCTGAGCGGCCGGCAGCTGCGCCAGAGCCGCCTCGATCTCACTGAGCAGCACCGCGCGCATCACTTCCTCCTCCGGACCGTCGCCAGGGGCTGGCAGCAGATCCGCGAGGCCGGCGGCCGCCTCGGCGGCGCCCGCGGGCCGGCCGGCGCCCTTGCGGCGAAAGCGGTCGATGATCCGGTTGCGCGCCACGCGCATGAGCCAGGCACCCGCCTGCTCGATCGGCTGCAACATGCGGTAGGCCAGCACCAGCTCGTACAGCGTCTCCTGCAGGATGTCCTCGGCCTCGGCCGCATCGGCGATGCGCCTTCGGATAAAGCTCAGCAGCCGGGCACTCTCGCGCTGCACGGTGAGCGCGATCAAACGATCCTGCTGCGAGCTGGTCAGGGTTTCCCCGAGCGCGGCATTCATCTGCCTGTTAAGACGCGCGAACACGCCCGATATTGTGCGCGGCGGGTCACGTTCGGCGGATGCTAGGCAGACTGCAGCGCCAGGGTTCCCGAGCGACCGGGCAGCGTGCCGGCCACGATGCGTGAGCGCGGCAGCCCGGGCAGGTCGAGCGTGGCGGCGAGAGTCGCTAGGTCGGTGAGCTGCGCTGCGCGGCTGCGCCACTCGCGCAGCAGGCGCTCGAAATGGGGCAGGAACTTGCCGCCCTCAAGCTCGGCGTGCAGCGTGAAGACCTGGTCGCGCAGCGGCGCCTGCGCCGTCAGCGCGAGCAGATGATCCACCGGGTCGGCACCGCCCAGGTCCGCCCGGCCGATCAGTTCATCCAGGGTGGGCAGCGTGGTCGGCAGCTGCGCGACGGCCGCGGCGCCCGCCTCGAGCAGCGGCAGGAACGGCGCGCGGCCGCGCGTGTCGGAGGCGTAGCGGAAACCAAACTCCTGCTCGAGCGCGGGCACGTAGCGGTTCATCTGCCATCCGGCCGCGCCGTGCACGCGCGGGGCCCGCCCGAAAACTTCCATGAACTCATCGTGCGCCAGCGTAAACTCGCGGCGGGTCCACGGCTCGTCCGCCCCGGCCACGCTATCCTGCCAGCGCACGTGATCGAAGGTGTGCACCCCCACCTCGAAGCCGCGCCGCGCGATCTGCTGCATGGGTTCGCGGCAACGCCGCCCGATGTGCGGCCCCGGCAGCAGCACTCCGTACAAGAGCGTCCTGAGTCCATAGTGCTCGAGCACCGAGGTGCGCTGCACCTTGCCGAGAAACCCGCGCCGGAAGATGCGCTTGATGGCGCGGCCGGTGTGATCCGGACCGAGACTGAAGAGAAAGCTCGCCCGCAGGTCGAGCCGCTCCAGCAGGTCCGCCAGTCGCAGCGCCCCCTCGCGCGTACCGCGGTAGGTGTCGACATCGATCTTGAGCGCGATCAGGGCCACGTCAGCGAAGCGGCAGCGGCTGCCGGGCGGTCTGCGCGGACAGCGCCGAGAGCTCGACCGGACCGCGCGCATTGGCCGCCGCGAGCAGCGCCAGGAGCGTCCCGTCGCCGCAGCTCAGGTAGCAGCGGCCATCGATCCCGCGCAGCTGCGGCGGCGCGCGCGCGGCGGTGAGCGCGGTCAGCCGCGTGCGCTGGATCTCCCAGCGCTCCCCGCCCACCTCGCCGAACGCACCGGGGAAAGGAGGCGCCAGCGCGCGCACCAGGTTGTGGATCTCGCGTGCCGGGCGCGACCAGTCGATCCGTCCGTCCGCCGGCGTGCGGCGCCCGAAGTATTCTCCCGGCAGGATGCGCTGCGGCGTGCGGGCGGCGGTGCCGGCGATGAGTCCGGGCAGCGAGCGCGTGAGCACCATCTCCGCCGCCACGGTCACCTTGGCGAAGACCTCGCGCGCGTCATCGTCGGCGAGGATCGGCACGGCCTGGCTGTCGACGATATCGCCGGCGTCCGCGCGTGCGACCATGTAGTGCAGGGTGGCGCCCGTCTCCACCTCACCTTTGAGAATGGCCCAGTTCACCGGCGCGCGGCCGCGGTACTTGGGCAAGAGCGAGCCGTGCATGTTAAGCGCGCCGCGACGCGCGCAGCGCAGCAGCGCATCCGCGAGCATGGCGCGGTAATAGAAGGAGAACAGGAAATCGGGCCGAAGGTCGGCGACCCTGCGCAGCAGTTCCGGTGTATTGGCTTCGGCGGGTGCGATCAGCGGCAGGCCGTAGTCCGCGGCGGTCTCGGCAACGCTCCCATACCAGTGCCGCTCGAGCGGGTCGTCCGGCACGGTGACCACGAGTGAAACCTCGACTCCCGCCGAGAGCAGCGCCTTCAGGCAGCGCACTCCGACATCGTGATAGGCGAAGACGACGGCCCGCGCCGGTCTCACTCCGCGCCTCCGCGCACTTGCTCCGACAACGCCAGCAGCTCGCCGGTGGTTGCGGTGTTGGTGAGCTGGGCGGCGGCATCGGCGCCCTCCTCGAGCACCGCGGCCACGGTGTAGCGGGGCCGCTGGCGCACCTGCTCGTAGATGCGTCCCACATACTCACCCACCACGCCCAGGCCGATGAGCGCCACCCCGATCAGGAAGAACGCCACGCCGAACAGCGTGAACAGGCCCTCAGCCTCAGGACCCACGATCAGCCGACGGATGGCGAGGTAGATCACAAAACCGATCGACAGCAACGCGATGACGATCCCGCTCATGGAGAAGAACTGCAATGGCGCGACCGAGAAGCCGGTCATCAGGTCGAAATTCAGGCGGATGAGCCGGAACAGCGAGTATTTCGACTGCCCGACCCGGCGCTGCGCGTGCGAGACCTCGATCTCCACCGGACGGCGGGCGAAGGTGTAGGCGAGCGCCGGCACGTAGGTGCTGACCTCATGGCAGCGATTCAGGGCATCAATGACGCTGCGGTGGTAGCCGCGCAGCATGCAGCCCTGATCGGTGATGCGGATCGAGGTGGTGCCCTCGCGAATGCGGTTCATCAGCCGTGAGGCGGCCTTGCGCCACAGCCGATCGTGCCGGCTCCTGCGAATGGTACCGACATAGTCGGCGCCCGCGTCCATGGCGGCGATCAGGCGCGCAATCTCCTCGGGTGGATTCTGCAGATCCGCATCGAGGGTGATCACGTAGCTACCGCGCGTCTGCTCGAAGGCGGCCAGGATCGCCATATGCTGGCCGGCATTGCGCGCCAGCACCACCACGCGCGTGACATCCGGTCGGCGCTGGAACTGTTCGCGCAGCTGCGCGACCGAGCGGTCGCTGCTGCCGTCATCGACGAATACGACCTCGTAACTTCGGCCGAGCGCATCGAGCGTGGGGTAGAGCCGCTCGAACAGGAACGGCAGCCCCTCCTCCTCGTTGTACACCGGGATGACCACCGAGATCATCGGATTCACGCGCGTGCTCCGGCGAGCACGGCATTGGCCGCCTCGACCACGCGATCGACGTCACTCATCTGCATCGCCGGAAACAGCGGCAGGGTGACCGTCTCGCGGCCGATGCGCTCGGCGTTGGGAAACTGACCCTCGCGATAGCCGAGCGCACGGTAGGCGCTGAACAGGTGGATCGCCGGGTAGTGGACCCCGACGCCGATACCGCGCTCCTTCATCGCCTGGATGAACTGCGCCCGTGACAGCGATAGTTGCGGCAGCGGCAGGAGCGGCGTGAACACGTGCCAGCTGTGCCCCTCATCGCCGCGCTCCGGCAGGCGCAGCGCAGCGTGCCCGCCCCACAGCTCGTAATAGCGCGCCACCAGGGCGCGGCGGCGGGCGTTGAACTCCTCCAGGCGCCGCAGCTGCCCGAGCCCCACCGCGGCCGCAACGTCCGAAAGATTGCACTTGCCGCCGGCGATCAGGGTGTCAAAACCGTCGAGCCCGGACTTGACCTGCCCGTGCCAGCGCTCAAGTTCGATTCTCTTCAGTTCCTCGGGCGAACCGCCGGAAATGGCGCCACCCTCGATGGTGGTCATGTTCTTGTTGGGATGAAAGCTGAAGCACACCAGGTCGCCGAAACTGCCGATGCGGCGCCCGCGCCAGCTCGAGCCGATGGCATGCGCGGCATCCTCGATGACGCGCAGCCGGTGGCGTGCGGCAATCGCGTACAGGCGATCCATGTCCACCGGCAGTCCCGCGAAGTGCACCGGCATGATCGCGCGCGTGCGGGCAGTGATGGCCGCCTCGACCTGATCCAGATCGATGTTGCGCGAATCCAGTCCGACATCAACGAACACCGGGTGCGCGCCGACGCGAACGATGACGTTCGCGGTCGCCACGAAGCTCAGCGCCGGAGTAATGACCTCATCGCCCGTGCCGATGCCGCAGGCGAGCAGTGCCATCTCCATGCCGATAGTGGCACTGGTCTGGGTGCGCACCGGGCGCCCGGACAGGTAGGCCGACAGCTCCGCTTCGAGCTGCGCCACCTTCGGCCCGCTCGCGAGCCACCCCGAGCGCAGCACCTCGGCCACCGCCTCGATGGTGTGCTCATCGATGCTCGGACGCGTGAAGGGCAGCAGCGGCTTAGCCGTCTTGGTCGAATCGTTCATGAGCGCGCCACCAGTACCACACCCAGCACGATGACGCCGATGCCGGCGACGCGCTGTACGTTGGGAACCTCCCCGAGCAGCCACCAGGCCAGCGCAATGTTGATGACATAGCCCAGCGACAAGAGCGGATAGGCCTGCGTGACGGGCACGCGCGAGAGCCCCACCAGCCACACGATGACACTCAGCCCGTACGCACACAGTGCGTACCATAACGAGGGCACCACCAGCAGGTCGAGCGCGCGCTGCAGCACCCCGGCATCGGTGACGATGAGCGGACCGCTGGTGCGTGTTGCGGCCTTGAGTCCGAGCTGCGCCAGTGCGTTCAGCAGTACGCCACAAAACAGGATCGAAAAATCGGTCAATCTCACAGGCGACTCACGGCGACGGTGTGGTTATCGGCGGCAATGACCCGACCGGGCAGCCCGCGCCGGCGCCAGGCATCCCAGACCTCAGGATCGAAGAATGCCACGGCCTCGCCTCCGGCGCTCCAGCGGGCCGCGAACTCATCGGTGCTCATGCGGCGGCCGGGCTCCTCGGCGAGTCCAAAGGCCAGCTCCCCGTCGTAGCCGGCCAGCTGCAGGGTGCGGCCCAGGTACGGCGACACGGTCTCACGGTACTGGCCGACACTGTACAGGGCGGTATGGGCGCCAATGAACGGGCGTACCGCCGTCACGAGTTCCCGGGCCGAGCGCGCCGGCGGGATCAGGGTGTACTCGCACAGCAGGCACTGCCAGGCGAGCATGGCGCCGGCAGCGCTGCCGACCACCACGGCCACCGCTGAGGCGCGGGCAAGGAAACTCAGCGCGAGCGCGCCGAGGGCGGCGGCCACGCCTGCCAGCGCCCAGTAGAGCGCCTCATGCGGCACGAAGCTGTTCTTGCGGGCGCTATAGATAAGGAGACCGGTGGCCACGATGAAGACGAACGCGGCCCCGATGCGCGCGGCCATTCGGGCGAGTTCGCGCGGCTCTTTGCTCGCCGCCCCGGTGAGGGCCGCGAGCACCGGCAGCATCGGCAGGATGTACGGGGCAAGCTTGGAACCTGAGGCCGAGAAAAAGGCAAGCGTCACGCCGGCGTAGATGAGGAGGAAGCGTGCGGGTCTGAAGTGCCCGGCACTGCCCGCCACGGCCGGCTCATTCCACCCATTGACGCAGGCGCGCGCCAGCGGCGTAAGCCACGGCAGCACGCCGGACAAAAGCAGCGGCAGGAAGAACCACCACGGCTCCACGCGCTGGTGCACGGTGGTCAGAAAGCGCGCGAAGTGCTCGTGCACGAAGAAGAACTGCGGGAAGCTCGGGTTGCGCAGCGACACCAGGATGAACCACGGCGCGCCGATGAGGGCGAACAGTAGAAGGCCTGCGCGCAGGTGCAGCCGCCGCCAGGTCAGGGCATCGCGCTCGATCAGGGTGTAAAGGATCAACGCGGAGCCGGCCAGAACCAACACGACGATGCCCTTGGAGAGCACTGCGAGGGCCGCCAGTGCCCAGGCGGCGAGCATCCAGCGCCGCTCCGCGCCCGATTGCAACGGCGCAGTCTGCGCCAGCGCGAAAGAAAGTACCGCGGCGGTGAGCCAGAAGGTGAAGGCGCCATCCAGAAGATTCAGGTGTCCGATGATCAGAAAGAACGGACTGACGCCGAGTGCGGCGAGCGCGCCGAGCGCGGCGCTGCGTCCATAAAGCTTTGCGACCCAGGCAAACACCAGCGGCAGGCAGGCGAACGCCAGGCCCACGCTCCACAGTCGCGAGCTCCACTCGGACAGGCCAAAGCCCGCATACACACCCGCGGTGGCCCAGTACTGCAGCGGCGGTTTCTCGAAATACTTCAGGCCATCGAAGCGCGGCGTCACCCAATCGCCGCTGGCGAGCATTTCGCGCGGGATTTCCGCGTAACGACCCTCATCCGGATCGAGCATCGGGCGCACCTGCAGGGTGGCGAACCAGGCCAGCGCCAGCACCAGCCATGGCCGCCAGCCGAGCGCGCCCGCGCCCCGCTCCTGCCCCGAAGTTAGGCCCATCCCGATGAGAGGCTTAGCGCGCGCTAAATGGCGGCCATCGCCGCCACGCGCGCTGCAAAGCCCTCCTGCTTCACGTAGAAATCGATGGTGCGCCGGATGGCGGTGTCCATGTCGGTGCTGGGTCCCCAGCCCAGATCGCGCTTGGCGGCCTCGATGTTGGGCACGCGAACCTGGATGTCCTGGTAGTACTTGCCGTAGTACTCGCCTGCCGAGATATCCACGATCTCGGTCGCCTTGGCATTCTCGCGCAGCATGGGAAATTCCTGCGCGATGCGGATGGTGCGCTGCGCGAGATCGCGGATCGAGATGCAGTTGCCGGGATTTCCGATGTTGAAGATGCGCCGGGTGGCGCAGCCGCCCGCGTTACCGAGGATGGTCAAGAGCGCCTCGATCGCATCGTCGATGTAGGTAAAGGAGCGCTTCTGGCTGCCGCCGTCCACCAGCTTGATCGGGCGCTTGTACAGTACGTTGGAGAGAAACTGCGTGAACACGCGCGAGCTGCCCTCCTTGGGTTCCTCGACGTTGTCCAGATTCGGCCCGATGAAGTTGAACGGGCGGAACAGCGTGTAGTCGAGGTTGTCACGCACCCCGTAGGCGAAGATGACGCGATCGAGCAGCTGCTTTGAGGCGGCATAGATCCAGCGCTGCTTGTTGATCGGGCCGTACACCAGAGGACTCGACTCCTCGTCCAGCACCGCATCCGGAGACATGCCGTAGATTTCGGAGGTCGAGGGGAAGATCAGCCGCTTGCCGTACTTGACGCAATGGCGCACCACGTCGATGTTGGCCTCGAAATCCAGCTCAAACACCCGCAGCGGATGGCTGACGTACTGGGCGGGATTTGCGATCGCCACCAGCGGCACCACCACGTCGCACTTCTTCACGTGGTACTCGACCCACTCCTTGTTGATGGTGATGTCACCTTCGACGAAGTGGAAGCGCTGATCCTTGGGCAGATCGCCGAGCTTGTTGTCCGAGAGGTCGATGCCGTAGACCTCCCAGTCGCGCTTGCGCAGGATCGCGTTGGTGAGCGCGCTGCCGATGAAGCCGTTCGCGCCGAGAATCATGATCTTGAGTGCCATACTTCTTACCTGACAACACGCCGTGGCCAAGCGGGCAATGCTAGCATTTTCGCGCCGCGCCGGCCGCGGCCCTGCGTTTTGGCGCAGCCCTCAGCAGCAGCGACTCACGCGGCTCCACTTGCGACGCTCCTCGTCGGCGCAGAAGGCGCGGCGGCTGAGCGCAGGCTCCTGCGGATGGCGCGCCGCCTGATGCGCGCGGTAGCGCTCATAGGCGTCATCGCCGCTGAGCTGCCGCACTGCGCGCCACAGCGCCGCCATCCGGGCACGCAGGCGCTTCACGGACGCCCCGCGGCGAGCGCGCCGCCCAGTCGGCTCGCACGATAGGGAGCCTCCGAGCCCGAGCGCATCGGTAGCCCGCGCAGGCGCCGCGCGCACACCCGCATCGCATCCAGGATCACGAACCAGAGGATCACGGTGAACAGCACCGTGAGCCAGCCATCGAGGCGCTGGTTGAAGATCAGTTGCGGCGCCACCGCGGCCCGCTCAGGCGCGAGCGCACCGGCGGCGAGCTTGCGCGCAAGATCGCCCGCCGCGGCGAACAGTCCGATGCGAACGTCCGGGCTCAAGACCTTCTGCCACGCCGCCGTGGTGGTGATCAGCGCCAGCCACGCGAGCGGTATCAGTGTCACGAGCGCGTAGCGCCGCTTACCGGACTTGATGATGATCCCGCTCGCCACCGAGAGTGCGATCGCGGCGAGCATCTGGTTGGAGATGCCGAACATCGGCCACAGGATGTTGACCCCGCCGTTCGGATCGATCACTCCGATGTACAGGAAGTACCCCCACGCACCCACCATGAGCGCCGAGGCAAACAGCACCGAGGGGTACCAGGAAGTGCGCCCGAGCGGCTTCCACAGCTGCCCGAGCAGGTCCTGCAGCATGAAACGCCCGACGCGCGTGCCGGCATCCAGCGTCGCCATGACGAACACCGCCTCGAACATGATGGCGAAGTGATACCACAGCGCAAGAAAGCCGCGGCCGAAGCCCGAGCCTAGGATGCTCGCCATGCCCACCGCGAGTGAGGGCGCGCCACCGGTGCGCGCAAACAGCGTCTGCTCGCCCATCGCCTGGGCGAGTGAGCGCATCTGCTCGACCGTCACCGGGAAGCCCCAGCCGCTGATGGTCTGCACGGCCGCTTCGGGGCTTGCGCCGACCACTCCCGCCCCGCTGTTGATGGCGAAAAACACCCCCGGATCGAGCAGCGTCGCGGCGATGAGCGCCATGATCGCGACAAAGGACTCCAGCGCCATGCTGCCGTAGCCTACCAGGCGCACGTCGGCCTCGCTGCTGAGCAGTTTTGGCGTGGTGCCGCTCGCAATGAGCGCGTGAAAGCCGGATACCGCGCCGCACGCGATGGTGATGAACACGAACGGAAACACCTTGCCGCCGAACAGGGGACCGCTGCCGTCGGTGAACTGGGTGAGCGCCGGCATCCTGATCTGCGGGTGCGTGATGAGGATGGCGACCGCCAGGAGGATGACGGTGCCGAGTTTCAGGAAGGTCGACAGGTAGTCGCGCGGTGCGAGCAGGAGCCACACCGGCAGGATCGCGGCGCTGAACCCGTAGAGGATGACGAAGCCGGCCAGCACCAGGGCCGAATAATCGAACAGCACGCGCACGGCGCTCTGGTGATCGATCCAGCCGCCGGCGAGGAGGGCCAGCAACACCAGCGCCACCCCGAGCGCGGTCGCCTCGAGCACCCGACCGGGCCGCAGGTGGCGCAGGTAGATCCCCACCAGCACGGCCGCCGGAATGGTGCCGAACACCGTGGAGGTCGCCCACGGGCTGTGCTTCATGACGTTGACGATCACCAGCCCGAGCACCGCGCTCAGGATGATCATGATGAGCAGCGTGCCGATCAGCGCCGCAAAACCGCCGACCGGTCCGAGCTCATCGCGCGCCATCTGGCCCAGGCTGCGGCCATCGCGGCGCAGGGACAAGAGCAGGATGCACATGTCCTGCACGCAACCGCCCAGCACCGCCCCCACCAGGATCCACAGGGTCCCGGGCAGATAGCCGAACTGCGCGGCCAGCGTCGGGCCGACCAGGGGCCCGGGGCCCGCGATGGCGGCGAAGTGGTGACCGAACACGATCGCGCGGTGGGTCGGCACGTAGTCGCGCCCGTTGTTGAGCCGCTCGGCGGGGGTTGCCCGCGAGGGATCCACCAGCAGCACGCGGGTGGCGATCCAGGTGGAATAGAAGCGATAACCCAGAAGGTAGATACACACCGCGGCGGTGATGATCCAAAGCGAGTTGATCGGCTCGTGCCGGTTGAGCGCGATGCCCCCCACCGCGATCGCAGCGATGATGGCCAAGAGGGCGCCGATGATCTTTCTCATGATTGCTTTTATCTCAAGCGCGCCTAGGCGCCCCGCAGCCGGCGCAGCGCCTGCGCATAGCGTGCGACGAGCGCCTCGCGGTCGCGATGCCGGCCGCCGCGCACGACCTGGACGCCGGCCCGCCACACACAGTCGATGAGCTCGCGGCCGCCTGCGAAGATCCAGCTGTCCAGGATCTCATCGCCGCGCCGCTCGGCGAGCGCCGGATGGGCCTGATTGAGGGTGATGAGGTCGAGCGATGCGCCGAGGGTGAGCCCGGCCGGATCGCTCGGCGTGCCGCCGAGGGCCTGGCGGCCGCCCGCGAGCGCAGCCTCGAACAGGTGCCGGCCGGTCGAGACATCGGCCCCGCCGGCGAGCACGTTGCGTGCGCGATGAGCCAGGCGCTGCGAATACTCGAGCGTGCGCAGTTCGCCTGCCGCATCGAGGATGATGTTGGAATCGCTGCCGATCCCCACCCGCCCGTGCGCCCCCATGAAGGTCTTGGCCGCGAAGATGCCATCTCCCAGGCTCGATTCGGTGAGCGGACACAGGCCCACCACGGCGCGGCGCTGCGCGATGCCGGCCAGCTCCGCGTCGCTCGCGTGCGTGGCGTGCACCAGGCACCAGCGCTCATCGAGCGCACAGTGATCCAGCAGCCACTCGATGGGCCGCTGGCCGCACCAGGCCAGGCATTCCTCCACCTCGCGCGTCTGCTCGGCGATGTGGATGTGCACGGGGGCGCCACCGGCGAGCGCCACGACCGCCTGAAGCTCCGCAGGCGTCACCGCGCGCAGACTGTGCGGCGCGACGCCGACCCGGGCGCCCGCGAGCGGCCGCACCGCGCGGCGGCACGCCTCCACGATGAGGGCGAAGGATGCCGGATCGCTGATGAAGCGGCGCTGCCGGGCCGAGGGCGCTTCGCCGCCAAAGCTGCTGTGCGCGTAGAACACCGGCAGCAGTACCAGCCCGATGCCGGTGTGCGCGGCGGCCGCCGCCACCCGTGCCGCCAGTTCGCCCGGATCTGCGTAGGGTGCGCCGTCGATATCGTGGTGCAGGTAATGAAATTCACCGACCTGCGTGAAGCCGCCCTCGAGCATCTCCGCGAAGCAAAGGGCGCTGATCGCCTCGAGCTCCTCGGCAGTTAGGCGCTCAACGAAGCGGTACATGAGCTCACGCCAGCTCCAGAAGCTGTCGCTCCCGGGCCCGCGCCGCTCGGTGAGGCCTGCGAGTCCACGCTGGAAGGCGTGGCTGTGGACATTGGGCAGCCCCGGCAGCCCGATGGCATGGCGCTCATCGGCGCCCTGAGCTGCGGTGCCGGCCGTCACGCTCTCGATGCGTCCGCCGCGCTCGCCGATGCGCACCTGCTGCGCCCATCCGGACGGCAGCAGCGCCGACTCCAACCACAGGCTCGTCATAAGCGTACATTATGCCTTGAGGAGGTCGGGCCGCGATGATCGACAAAGCCGAACCGCCATGGCTCACGGTGCGCCGCGGTGCTGCACCGCTGCTGCTGTGCATGCCGCACACCGGCACGGAAATCCCGGCCTCGATCGCTCCCGGATTGAATTCACTGTGGCTGGCGCGCAAGGACACCGACTGGTGGATCGATCGGCTTTACGCGTTCGCCGAAGCACTGGACGCAAGCCTGGTGCGCACCGCCGTGTCGCGCACCGTGATCGACCCGAACCGCGACCCCTCCGGCGCCTCGCTGTATCCCGGGCAGGCGACCACGGGGCTCTGCCCCACCAGCACCTTCGATGGCGAGCCGCTGTACCACGGCGGGGCGGAGCCGGGCGCGGGGCAGATCGCCGCGCGCCGGCAGGAGTTCTTCGAGCCCTATCACCATGCCGTGCAGGCGGAAATCACGCGGCTGCGCGCGCTGCATCCGGTGATCGTACTGTACGACTGCCACTCGATCCGCTCGCACATCCCGCGGCTGTTCGACGGCGCGCTGCCGCATTTCAACATCGGCACGTTTGCGGGCGCGAGCTGCGCTCAGGGGCTCACCGAGCGCATCGAGCGGCACTGCGACGACTCGGATTTCTCGCGCGTGACCAACGGCCGCTTCAAGGGCGGCTACACCACGCGCCACTACGGCCGCCCGCAGGCGGGTGTGCACGCGCTGCAGATGGAGCTCGCCTGTCGCGGCTACCTGCGCGAGCCGGAAGGCGAGGTGACCTCCGCCACCTGGCCGTGCGCCTGGGATGAGGCGTTTGCCGCACCCCTGCGCGCGGTGCTCGAGCGGCTGCTCAGAGCGTGTGTCGAGTTTGCCTCAGCAGGGCGCTCTTAGAAGCGAAAGCCGAAACGGATCGGAATGTACTCGGTTGGTTCTTGAGTCTCGATGCGCTCGTAGCGCGCTTCGATGAACCAGGATTGCCCGTACGGCAGGGCGAAGTTGATGCCGGCGCCCGCATTCCACGCGAAGTGTGTGGTGTCGCTGCTCGCAACCAGGTTGTTGCTGCCGTAGCCCGGTCCGCAGAAGAAAGAGTTGCAGAAGAAGCCGTTCTGCGTGAGTTCCAGTCGGCGGTAGCCGAGGCCCACACCCCCGGTGGCGTAGAAACGAAACCAGGGATTGAGCGGCACGTCGAACACCCCGTCGACAAAGCCGGTGACCGTCTGCATGTTGCCGTCGTTGGCGTACTGGCTCTGGCTGACGAAGAGATTAGTGCCCTCGAAGCGGTTGTAGTTGACTTCCGCGCGCAGCGAGAACGGTTGTGTCGGGTCGGGGCGGAAGCTCACCCCGGTGCCTACGCTCCAGCCATTATCGAAATTGTCGGCCGTCTGGTTCTGAGTGATGCTGCCGCCGGCATCAAGGTACCACTGCACCGGGCGATCCCCGTACTGTGACTGGTACACCTGCGCAAACGTCGGCGCCGAGCAGCCCAACAGCACCAGCGGTGCCAGCATGCGGGTAGGCGTTTTCATAGCTTTCATCATCCCGTCCTTTAGCTGAATCTTGGCTGAATCCATTGGGGCACGCGTGTCGGCGGCGGGCATGAGCAGTTGGACCGCGGACGCGGCTATTTGTTGCCGGCGCGGCCCAGTCTGCGACTCGCCGCGGCCACGACCTCGTGGACCTCGGCGATGCCCAGCGCATTGGCACACAGGAAGAACGCACCAGCGCTGGTGGCGATGACAAGCAGCAGGCTTGCGCACTTGGGCCAGAAGCGCTCGACCGCCCAGTCCGCCAGCAGCCAGTGCGAGCCGGTCCAGGCGATCAGGCACAGCAGCGCCGAAGCCAGTGCCACCCGGGTCAAGAGCGTCAGCATGGCGCGCGACTCGAGGCGCCCCAGGTGCGAGCGCATCAGGAAATACAGAATGAGGAAGTTGCTGCTCGCCACGCAGGCGGTGGACAGCGCCAGGCCGCGGTGTCCCCAACCCAGCTGGCGGGTGAAAATCCAGTTCAGCACCAGGTTCAGCGCGACCGCAATGAAGCTGACGACCATCGGTGTCTTGCGCTTATCGAGCGCGTAGAAGGCATTGACGAGTACCTTGAGGGCCGCGTACGCGCACAATCCGATGGCATAGAAGCGCAGCGCTCCGGCGGATTCGGCGGTCTCGAAGGCGCCGAACCGCCCATGCTGGTAGAGCACCGAGATGATCGGCTCGGCGAGCACCATGAGGCCAACGCTCGCCGGGATGGTCATGAGCAGCGCCAGGCGCATGCCGCGCGCGAGTTCGCGGCGAAAGCTCGGGGTATCGCCGCTGGCCGCGATACGCGCCAGCAGCGGCAGCGCCACCGTGCCGAGCGCCACGCCGAAAATGCCGAGCGGCAGCTGCATGAGGCGAAACGCCACCGTCAGCCAGAAGGTCGGCCCATCGCCCAGCTGCGAGGCGAACACCGAATTCACCAGCACGTTGACCTGGGTGGTGCTGGCGGCGATCACCGAGGGGCCCATCAGGCGCAGGATCGAGCGCACGCCCGGGGTCTTCCAGGCAAAGTCGGGATGGTAGGTGTAACCCGCGCGCCGCAGCGAGGGCAGCTGCACCAAAAGCTGCATGGCCCCGCCGATCAGAGTGCCGATGGCAAGGCCCAGAATCGCGCGCTGCCCGAAGTGCGGATCGAGCCAGTAGCCCAGTGCAACGCCGGCGATGATCGAACCTAAGTTGAAGAAGCTCGAGGCCATCGCCGGGATGCCAAACACGCCGCGCGAGTTCAACATCCCCATCACCAAAGCTGCGAGCGACACCAGCAGGATGAACGGATACATGATCCGCGTCAGGGTCACGGTGAGCGCGGCCTTGTCGGGATCGAACCCGGGCGCAAGCACTGCCACCAGCCAGGGGGCCGAGAGCACCCCGATGAGGGTGATCGCACTCAACGCCACCGCGGCGAGCGTCGCCACCTTGTTGGCGAGCCGCCAGGCGGAAGCCTCATTCTCGAGAGCCGCGGTGCGGGTGAACACCGTCACGAAGGCGGTGGACAGCGCGCCCTCGGCGAACAGGTCACGCAGCAGGTTCGGGATGCGAAACGCGATGGTGAACGCGTCCATGACGCGCCCGCCGCCGAACAGCGCGGCGAAGATCTGCTCGCGTGCCAGGCCCAGTACGCGACTGCAAAGCACCGCGAGCCCGACAACTCCGGCGGCCCTGGTGTTCAGCCTCTCGGCGCGCGAGCCGGCTCCGGCCGCAGCGGCCGGTGTGTCGCCTTCTGCCATGCGCCGGTCACGCTACCACCGGCGCAGCCAAGGCGCGAGCTTAGTGACCGTGACTCTTCCAGGTCGCCGTGACGCCGAAGGTGCGCGGACGGTAGGTGTACTGGTTCTGCTCCACGGTCGGAGAGCCCGCCGGATT
>Ga0209624_10000607_pt1 | contig 31351 bp, 30 predicted proteins | sample JacPinW_OM2H0_O1_FD_188565 | JGI IMG/M metagenome (GOLD analysis project Ga0209624, IMG submission 188565) | Forest soil microbial communities from Algoma, Ontario, Canada - Jack Pine, Ontario site 1_JW_OM2H0_O1 (SPAdes) (version 2) | ecosystem: Environmental > Terrestrial > Soil > Boreal...
CCCGGCGACTTGTGCCACGACGGCAAGAGCCAAATCGATGCCAGCCGTAACTCCACCGCCCGTAATGACGTTGCCATCGCGTACAACACGCTCGGCGCTGGCCTCGACGCCAAACTCTGCCAACTGATCACGCCATGCCCAATGACAGGCAGCTCTTTTACCTTGCAACAGACCGGCCGCCGCCAACAACAGTGATCCAGTGCATACGGAGGTAACGTACTGCGCCTGAGTGCCCAGGCGCCGCAACGAAGAGATATATAGCTCATCTTCGAGGGCACCGACTGTCCCGAAGCCTCCGGGTACGCACAGCAGTGCGCATTTCGTGACATCGGCTAAGCGCGCCAAGTTGCAGAAGGTCATGCCTCCTTCGATCTCGAGGGTACCGCCCGTCACCGAGGCCAACGTGCAGCGCGCGCCGGGTAGGCGCGCAAACACCTCGTATGGCCCCGTAAAGTCGAGCTGCGTAATACGCGGATACAAAGGGAATACGACATGAAATTCACTGCCCACGGCTTACTCCTAAGTTCAGGCCGATCATGCCGAATCAAACCGCTGGGGTAAATGATGTGTTGGCTTTGCATTGGCCCAAGAGCCATCAGGCCCAGACATAGCTTGCGAACTGCAGCCGCGAAACGTTCAAGTTTCGGATCGATCGATGCGAGCCGCGAAACATCCAGGCTTCGCGTTGTGGGCATGCAGGTACTGAACCCTCGACGATCGCAGCATTCGTTTAACGGCCGTCTCAAGCTTACGACCTTGAACGACGTCGGCGTCGACCATCATTCCAGCGTCATCAAATGCGCGCAGAGACAGTAGCCGTGTACTGAGCATCTCGGGAATTTCGTTGATCTCAAGCCGCGCCTCGGTTGCTTGTTCGCGCACAAAAACCGCGTGGCAGGACCGATATGGACTCGCAAGCGGAGCATGCTCGTAGTTAACCAGCAATACGGTTTCACCCACATCGGCATCGCGTAAGCTGACTCGGCACGGAAATCCAGGGCTCCGATCGGCGATCATTCGCATCGCGGAGTGATGCGCAAGCTCAGCGTCGCCCAGCTTGAAGAGTGGTGCAAACGCACCTGCGGCAAGTCCCTTGATCTGGAAGTTCATGAATGTTCGCTCGCACCTCAAAGGCTGCATGCTACTGGTCTAGCCGCAGTACGCACTCTGTTTGTTGCGATCGTATTGCAGCCGCGCTGCGAGCTCTAGATTCCCCCGCGTTGGGGCGAATTAGCCATTCCCGCCACTTAACCTCGCCCAGTTTTGCCGAGCGCTTTGAAGGTAATTGGTGGGATCGTCCAGAAAGAAGACCAGAGAGGTGGCGCTTGAGAAGCAGTAAAGCTTGTGATCGTCGGGGTTGGTCCAGTTAAGGGAGCAGTCCGCCTTAATCTTGACCCCTGCGTAAAGTCCGATCGGATCATTACTTTCGAATTCGCCTTTCATCGATCCCGGCACAGGTACAACAGCCTTCCAGATGCCCTCCCCTGCCATGGCCACGATAGAGGTCGCGGCCAATGTTGCGGCCAATGTTGCGGCACTGAGAATCACGCCTAGCGGTGCTAAGCCTTTGGAAGTAGACATATGCTTTCCGGTCGCAAATGGCGTCACCATCTTAATGCGCCGCCGCTGCAGCCGCACCCAATCTTTGTGGTGAGGCTCATTCGCGATCCGGCTGCTCCACGGTCGGCGGGTGTTTCGAGCGTCGTTCAAAGGTTAACCACGCCTTCGCCAAGCTCCATAACGTCGCCGCCCACCCGGATTTGCTGCGCAGCATCGACGTGAAGGTTGAGCGTTGAGGCACGCCCTACGCGCTCGCCCTGCGTAATCTGCAAGGATGTCGGCAGAGGTTGGTTCATTGCGATATACCAGCCGCCAAGATTGGCCGTCGCCGAGCCCGTGGCCGGATCCTCCAATATTGCGCTGCCCTGTTGAAAAAAGAAGCGCGCAACCGCGTGCGCGCCTGTCTGCGCAAACACGTATGCCATAGCGGCTCCATTGTTATTCTGCAATTGACTTGCAGCGTCCGCACGCAGCGCCGCGCGCGCCACGGCCTCTGGGGAGGCGAGCGGAACGATCAGCTGCTCGGTTCCCGCATTGACCCATAGCGGTCGCTCAAGAATCTCACGCGCATCAATTCCCAACACTTGAGCAAGTGTATCAGGGGGCACGGATAGCTCGCGCCAACTGGGTGCGTTCGCCTGTAAAGTCCAACGTCGTCCATCCGCATTCACCGCGATGAGCCCCGCGGGCATCTCCAGGATTAGCGAGTCGCCCGCCAAACCGAGCGCACGACAGACGTGGGCAGTTCCAAGTGTCGGGTGCCCCGCGAAAGGCATCTCGTAGCGCGGCGTGAAAATGCGAACTCGCGCGTTGGCCCGTTCTGAACGAAGGATGAAGGTTGTCTCGGATAAATTGAACTGCAAGGCAAGCGCCTGCATCGTCGCGGCATCAAGTGAATCCGCGCTCTCAAAAACACACAGCGGATTGCCCGTAAATGCTCTTTGGTTCTGGGTAAAAACATTCACGATGCGATAGCGATAAGCGGCCATTGGAACTTCTCCACTTCTACATAAGCGCGGAGTCTCGGTGTCTGCTACGAGCCGGTCAAGGAATAACCGGAACTACCCATGTGACACATGGTCTGCGAGACATGTGCACAATGCTCCAACGCATCAGCGGGTCATGTGTACGGCTGGCATGCGAGTTGCTTGAACTTCGGAGGACTGATGCGAGAATGGAGTGACTGGTCGCCGAGCAGCGACGCTTGCGCAGGAGTAAGCGATGAGTATCGAATGGCCGTCAATCTTTCTGAGCGCGCTGTCTAGCGGATTATTGAGTCTCCTCATTTCACACATCTATTACCGGGTAACCCTGGGGGGCGCCGAAGAGCATCATAGAGCGCAGATGCAGGCAACGGAAAAACGCCATGCCGAACAGATGGAGAAAATGGCAAGTCACCACACCGAGCAATTGCTCGTGCTACGTACGACACTTCTCGCGGTAGAAAAAGACTCTGGAGTTGCGGCAGCCAGAGATGAGCACGGTAAGCTCACGGGTGGACTCCATCACGACGGCGAGTTCATCGCGGTGCCGGATGTTTCGCCAAGCGCAGTGGCAGAGCATCTGCCTTCGTCACCGCACGCTAAGGACACGCCAAAGTAGCCCTGCCATGAGCTAAATTAGTGTCGCGTCGCGCTCTTGCCAACGGGTACCCGCAACGCGGAATCCGGAACTTGGATGTCCCTTCATCGTTGATTGACCCATTACCTGTGAGACTACCGATGAACGCAGCAAGCAAAGGCGGGGAGCCGGTGCCGGCGCACGAGGAGTCGCCGAAGAAATATCGGGACCGGCCCGCCAACGAGGGCAAACACGGCGATGCCGCCGAGGAGCCCAACTCAGGCCCGCCCGACTTGCCGAGAGATTCACCTGGACGGCCGAAGCCCGGAAGCAGCCGCCAGCAGAAAAGCCAGAATCAGGCAACACAAACCGGCTCAGCCGAACTCGATAGCCGCTCTGCCGCTGGCTCGCAGCGACCCCAGCGCTGAAGTCGGCGCCGAAGCTGCTATATTCGCAGCCCGGAGCTGAGACGGCGGCGACCGAATGCCGTTGTACAACGCGCAGTGGGCGATAAAATGATCCCGAATTTCTCAGACCACTCTGCAAATGAGCGCACATTTCTTGCCTGGGTGCGCACCGCAATTGCCATCATGGCTTTCGGGTTCCTCGTCGAACGCTTTGACCTTTTCCTCGAGATCGCCGCTCCGTCTCTGACAAGTCGGCTACAGGGTTCAAAGCTTGGCAATGAAGCCGGGCTGGCCCTCATCATGCTGGGCACTGCGATTATTGCGATAGCGGCAGGGCGGTTTCTTTCCACCGCAAAGGCCATTGACAGCGAGAAGTCGACGCGAGGTCCGGGCTCCCGTCTGGATTTAGCGCTTGCGGTACTGCTGGGCTTATTGGGTTGCGCGCTTTTCATCTATCTCTCGCACGCGTTCGTGTCAAAACGCTGAGACCGGCGTCGCACTCCTCTACCGCGTGGTCTTTTTCACGCCCGGCGCTCGGTCTACACGGAACTCGTTCGCGTAGGTGTCAGACGATTCCTACAGTGGCGCGAGCTTCAAGAGTCCTCGAAAGAGGAACCAGACCGACTTTGAAGCCCTCAACGGCAGCGTAATCTGCGCCCATATAATCAATTACTGAGAACGTCCATGTCACTACGCATCATCACATTGTCGACATTGGCGCTCGTGACGTGCGGGATCGGGGCTGGTTGCGCCACACAACCTCCCGTACCTTCTGAAGAGATCACGAAAGCCCGAGCACTCGTGGAGCAAGCAGACAAGACCGACGCGCAGCGCTATGCAGCGGCCGACCTCCAGCGTGCGCATGATGAGCTGAGCAATGCCGAGAGGGCCGTCAACGAACGAAAATATGCCGATGCCCGACGTTTTGCTGAGGACGCGGAGGTCGACGCCGACCTCGCCAGCGCACGTGCGAGCAGTGGCGAGGCACAGCGCGCTGCGCAAGAAGTCAATCGCAGCATCGAGTCATTGCGACAGGAATCCCAGCGCCAAACGAGCTCGAATTGAAGATCTTAGAGCGTGACGTTCCAATTTCATGAGGCAACGCCGTGAATAGAACCATAGTTTCTGCCGCGTTAGTGGCATTGGTCGCGGGATGTGCTACCACCCCGATGCACAGCGATCAACTCGATGAGGCGCGGGCGGAAGTAGAGAAGGTTTCTGCTGACCCCTTGGCGCAACAGGCAGCTGCCGAAGATGTGGCGCAGGCTCGCAGAGACCTGCAACGCGCAGAGACGGCGCTGCAGCAGCGCGAGGCCCAGCAGGACGTGGACCATCTCGCGTATCTCGCTCTTCGCCATGCACAAGCGGGTGAGGCGCGCATCGCCGAGGCTCGCGCGCGACAGCAGGTCGCGCAGGCGCAAGAAGAGCGTAACCGGATTCAGCTTCAGGCCCGTGAGCGTGAGGTGCAAAGCGCGCGCAGTTCAGCGACAGCCGCGCAGAGCGAAGCTGCTGCTGCACAGAATCAGGCGGCGGCCGCTCAGGACGAATTGGCACGCGCGCGCCAGGAACTGGCCGATCTTCAGGCCAAGCAGACCGAGCGCGGCATGGTCATGACGCTGAACGATGTGCTCTTCGACACGGGCCAGGCGACTCTCAAGCCCGGTGCCGACCGCGCTGTCGATCGCTTAGCGCAGTACCTGAAAGACAGCCCGGGCACGCAAGTCATTATCGAAGGTCATACGGACAGCGTAGGCTCCGACGATTACAACCTTGCGCTCTCGCAGCGTCGTGCACAGGCGGTTGCCGATGCACTCACGACGCGCGGGGTCTCCGCGGACCGCATACGGGCCAAGGGTCTTGGCAAAAGCTATCCGGTTGCGTCCAATGATACGCAGGCAGGGCGGCAGCAGAACCGCCGCGTAGAGATCGTATTCTCCGATACGTCCGGACACTTCGCGCAATCGTCGCCCTAGCGGGCGCTTGTCGACTCGCCCGTCGTTGTTACTCGCACGTTAATCATGCGCGGCGGGACTGTTCCCTGCCGCAAGTGGCTCGACCGCCACCATGAACGGCCGCCGCTACGGCGGCGCTTCGATAAATCTCGACACGGGCGGGCAATACGCATAATGCGTTGAGGGAAGTAGCTGTACGATCTACCATCCCCGCACAGAAGCAGACACGCTTAAGAATGGCTGAGAAATCCAATTCCCCAAACCGAGGAGCTTTTCGGGGTGCCCGTGTGGGGCCACCGTTACCAATCGGGACGTTAATCGCCTTCATCATCGCGGTGCTTGCGATCATCCTAGTCGCCGGGCTCTCATATGGTGCCCTTGAGAGCAGTCTCGAAAGTTCTCGCCGCGTCGCACACACACTGCAGGTCGTCGAACAGTTTCAAGCGCTGCTCTCGACATTGCAGGATGCGGAAACCGGCCAACGCGGCTACTTGCTGACCGGAAACGAGACCTATCTTGGGCCATACACCAACGCAAGGGACGCGCTCGCCAACGAGTTCGCCAACGCGCGCAGACTATTGGCCGGCAACTCCGAACAGCTCGCGCACCTCGATATCTTGCAACGCGTCTCGGCAGACAAGATGGCCGAGCTTGAGCAGACAATCTCAATGCGCAGAGGCGGAGACGCCGCAGGCGCTCTAGCGCTGGTTCGCACCAACCGCGGCAGGGAGGCGATGGAGCATGCGCGCGCGACGATTGCAGAGATGCAGCAAACTGAGCGCCGTGCTCTCGGCCTTCGTCAAACCGAATGGCTGAACGCCTCCAGCGTCTCCTCCTTTGTCGTGTTGGGCGGGTCCGGGCTGCTGCTTGCGCTCGTTGCCGCAGCTGGATTGAGAACTTCGCGCGATTATCGACTGCGCCAATCTCAGGTATGGACACGAGTTGGGCAGATGGGGTTAGCCACAAGAATTCAGGGCGAACAGCGTCTCGACGCACTGGGCAACCACGTCCTCTCATACCTTACCCAATATCTGGACGCGCGCATTGGTGCTGTGTTCGTCGTTGACTCCGAGAATCGTCTGCGGCGAGTTGCCGGGTATGGCGTTGCCGAGAGCACGCAGAGCGCAATCCTACACGTAGGGGAAGGCAGTCTCGGGCAAGCGGTTAAAGAGAACCGCGTCGTTCATATGCATGACGTTCCCGCCGACTACATGGCCGTGAGCTCAAGTATCGGGCGTGCCACACCCCGCGAAATCGTCATAGCGCCGACAACCGTCGATGGACTCGTCTATGGCGCGGTGGAATTGGGATTCTTTCGCCGCCTGGGATCGGATGACCTTGAGCTATTAGCACGAATTGCTGAAACACTTGGCGTGGCGATGCGGGCATCAAGGGACCGGACGCGTCTGGAAGAGCTGTTAGCGGAGACGCAACGGCAAGGCGAAGAACTGCAGTTGAGCCAGGAGGAGCTGCGCGTCACTAACGAGGAGCTCGAGGTACAAGCGGATACGCTCAAGGAGTCGCAATCGCAGCTGGAATCTCAGCAAGTACAGCTTGAGCAATCCAACACGCAACTCGAAGAGCAATCGCAGATACTTGAGCACCAGCGTGACGAATTAGCGCGGACGCAGATCGTTCTGCTGGAGCGGGCAACGGAGTTGCAGCGGGCCAATGAATATAAAAGTGAATTCCTGGCCAACATGAGCCATGAGCTGCGCACACCGCTCAATTCCTCGCTCATACTCGCCAAGATTCTCGCGGACAACAAAGGCGGCAATCTGACCGAAGAGCAAGTGAAATTTGCCAGCACCATCACCGCCTCGGGCAATGATCTGCTCGCCATCATCAATGATATTCTGGATCTGTCGAAGGTTGAGGCGGGCAAAATCGAGCTCGTAGTCGCCCCCGTTTCCGTGGCGGCCGTTGTCGACGACATGGCGAAGACATTTCAGCCCATAGCAGAACAGCAGGGGTTGCGATTCAGCGCGCTCATCGAGCCGGGAACCACGCAGAAACTCGAGACCGACCGCCAACGCTTGAGTCAAATACTAAAGAACCTGTTGTCCAATGCCCTGAAGTTTACCGAGAAGGGTGAGGTGGCGCTGCGAGTCTTCGGCGCGGGCAACCTGATCTCCTTCGCCGTTCGGGACACGGGCATTGGAATATCGAAGTCCCAGCAAGCAATCATTTTCGAGGCCTTCCGACAGGCGGACGGCAGCACGCACCGCAAGTACGGCGGGACTGGGCTCGGGCTCACGATTTCGCGTGATCTCGCTCACCTTCTCGGCGGCGAAATTTTGGTGCAAAGCGCCGCCGGCAGAGGCAGCACGTTTACTCTGAAGCTGCCGATCAAGACTCCGGACATCAGCGGCGTGCGCGCCGCGGTTGCGAGCGCCGCGGACGCGTCGGCCCCCGGCGCCTACGTACCATCCGTTCCGGTCGCACCAGTCGCGGCGCCGGAGCCGCGCCTAGCCGTATCAAATGAAATCGAGGATGACCGGGAGCAGCTGACCACCGATTCTTCGGTGATCCTCGTCGTGGATGATGACCGGGCCTTTGCCGGTATCCTGCGCGATTTGGTGCGCGAGAGCGGTTTTCAATGTGTGGTTACGCTGACCGCTGCCGACGGAGTGGCGGCGGCGCAGGCATATCATCCTAAGGCGGTGCTCCTCGATATGAACTTGCCCGATCATTCCGGGCTCGGCGTACTCGATCAGCTGAAGCGCAACCCGGACACCCGGCACATTCCTGTTCATGTGGTTTCGGTTGCTGACTACAGTCAAGAGGCGCTTGCAATGGGCGCGCTTGGCTACGCAATCAAGCCCGTGCGGCGCGAAGATCTGATAGATGCCCTGCAGCGCCTCGAAGCGAAATTCTCTCAGAGCCGACGCAACGTGCTAGTGCTTGAAGATGACGACCGTCAGCGCGAGAGCATTGCACAGCTTCTCGCCAGTGATGATGTGCAGATCACGGCCGTACGAAGCGCAGCCGAGGCTCTCGCTCAACTACGCGCCAGCACTTTTGATTGCATGGTGATGGATCTGAATCTTCCCGATGTCAGCGGCTACGAGCTGCTACAGCAGATGGCAGATCTTGGTGACGTGTCCTTCCCGCCCGTCATTGTCTATACGGGACGCTCCCTGACTGCGGAGGAGGAGCAGTCGCTGCGGCGCTTCTCGAAGTCCATCATCATCAAGGACGCACGTTCACCTGAGCGACTGCTCGACGAGGTTACGCTATTCCTGCACCAGGTCGAGTCAAAGCTGCCCGCACAACGCCAGCTGATGCTCAGGGCTGCGCGTGATCGCGAGTCAACGCTCGATGGTCGGCGTATTCTGGTAGTGGAGGACGACGTCAGGAACATATTCGCGCTCACCAGTCTTCTGGAACCCAAGGGTGCCAAGATTGAGATTGCACGCAACGGCGCAGAGGCGATTGAGACTCTTAACCGCAGCATGCGTGATCCAGCGCACGCGATTGATCTTGTCCTAATGGATATCATGATGCCCGAGATGGATGGCCTCACTGCGACACGGGAAATTCGCAAGCGCAACGAATGGCGCAAGCTGCCAATCATCGCGCTCACCGCGAAAGCGATGAAGGATGATCAGGAGAAGTGTCTCGCTGCTGGGGCCAACGATTACATCGCCAAACCCCTGGATGTCGAGAAGCTTCTGTCGCTCCTGCGGGTATGGATGCCAAGCTAGCGAGGCGTCGTGGCTGCCGAAACCGTCGATATCGAAATGCGTCTGCTGATAGACGCGATTTACCTCAAATACCACTATGACTTTCGTGGCTATGCCGAAGCGTCCCTCAAGCGACGCTTGAGCACCGCACCGAGCCGCTTTGGCTGCAAGACCCTCTCGCAGCTGCAAGATAAGGTCCTGCACGAACCCGCTACCTTCACGGCTGTCCTGAGTCTGCTCACGGTGCCCGTCAGCGAGATGTTCCGGGATCCCTCATACTTTCTCTCGTTGCGCGAAAAGGTGGTGCCAATCCTGCGCACCTACCCTTCTCTGAAGGTTTGGGTTGCCGGCTGCAGTACGGGCGAAGAGGTCTATTCGCTTGCGATCTTGCTGCATGAGGAAGGGCTTTTGGAGCGCAGCCTGATTTATGCAACCGATATCAATCCCCAGACGCTGCAGACGGCCACGGCCGGGATCTACGCGATTGATCGCATCGCCGGGTTCACAGAAAATCATCGCAAGTCGGGTAGCCGCGGCTCGCTCTCGGAGTACTACACTGCCGCGTACGGACGTGCCGTTTTCGACAAGGCGCTGAGGCGACATATTGTGTTTTCCGACCATAGCCTTGCCACGGACAGCGTATTTGCGGAAGTCCACATGGTCTCCTGCCGCAACGTGCTGATCTACTTCAATCCCGAGCTGCAGGACCGCGCCCTGGGACTGTTTCATGAGGCCCTGTGCCACAAAGGGTTCCTTGGAATCGGCATGAAAGAATCACTGCGTTTTTCGGCTCATGCACAGTCCTTCAGTGACTTTGTGTATAAGGATCGCATCTTTCAAAGGAGACAATTGTCGTGAGCTCGGCCGGATGGCTGCTGGAGCGCCGCATTGACGCCATCGTGCTCGGAGCCTCTGCGGGGGGCGTAGAAGCGCTCACCGTGCTGCTGCCTTGTCTTTCAGCGGAACTGCGTGCAGCGGTGTTTATCGTCGTGCATCTGCCGCGCGAGCGCCCGAGTCTGCTAACCGAGCTTTTCGTCTCCAAGTGCGCCCTGCACGTAAGGGAGGCGGAAGACAAGATGCCAGTGGAACCTGGTACCGTGTATTTTGCCCCGCCTAACTATCACTTGCTTTTGGACAAAGGGCCACAACTCGCACTGTCGGTCGATGACCCAGTGCACCTCTCACGGCCTTCAATCGATGTGCTCTTCCAGTCCGCCGCCGACATCTATGGCAATCGCCTCCTAGGTATCATCCTGACCGGCGCGAATCAGGACGGTACGGCGGGTCTTGCTGCCGTGCACCAAGCCGGCGGGATGACGATCGTGCAGGAGCCCGGCAGTGCCCAAGCGCCTCATATGGCAGCCTCCGCGCTCAAGGAAACAAAAGCTGACTTTGTGCTGCCGCTCAACGAGATTGGAATGCTGCTGAAGACGCTGCCGACCAGCGGGCCTCAGCCGCAGCCTATTCGAGCCGCCGGATGAGTGCCATGCGGCAACCCGTGAAGTGTCTACTCGTCGATGATCTCGAGGAGAACCTCCTTGCGCTCTCGGCATTGCTGCGGCGTGACGATGTGGAAGTGCTTACGGCCCGCTCCGGTCCGCAGGCTCTCGAGCTTCTGCTCGTGCACGATGTCGCCCTCGCCCTGCTCGACGTGCAAATGCCGAAAATGGACGGCTTCGAACTTGCCGAACTCATGCGCGGCAGCGAACGCACGCGCGAGATTCCCATCATCTTCGTAACTGCTGCAGCACGGGATCAACATCGCCTGTTCAAGGGATATGAAAGCGGTGCGGTAGATTTCCTGTACAAACCGATCGAACCACACATTCTTGAAGGCAAGGCGGAAGTCTTCTTCCGGCTCGCGCGTCAGAAGCAGCAGCTTGCGCAGCAACTCCAGGATAAAACCGAGGCGTTACGGCTCAATGAGATGTTCATGGCAGTCCTTGGACATGATCTGCGCAACCCTCTGAGTGCGATTCTGATGGCCGCGCATATGGTGCAGCATCAGTCTGCCGACGAAACCGTCCGCGCTACAGCCAAGCGCATCGTCACAAGCGGTAGGCGCATGACGCGTATGATCGATGACCTGCTCGATCTTGCGCGCGCACGGCTCGCTGGCGGGATTCCGCTCAAAATGATCCAATCGGATCTTGCGGAACCAGTTCAAAGAATCGTACGTGAATATGAGACGGCATTTCCCGAGCGCCAAATCGAGCTGCGTCAGGACGGCAACCTCACGGGCGAATGGGACGCGGATCGCCTCGCACAAGCGGCCTCCAACCTCATTGGCAATGCGCTGCAGCACGGCACACCGGCCGCGCGCGTTGAGGTCCGACTCGACGGTTCGCACGGGGACGGTGTCGTGCTGTCAGTGGCAAATGAGGGCAGCATCCCGCCCCATGTTCTCACGCATCTCTTCGAACCTTTCCAAGGCGGGCAGCGCCAGCCGGGCCAAAACCAGGGGCTGGGGCTCGGGCTCTACATCGTGCAGCAAATTGTTCACGCGCATCGGGGCGCCGTAGAGGTACAGACCGCGAATGCCGAACGCACGGTATTCGAGCTCAAAGTTCCGCGCAGGACGGCAAAGGCCTAGCATGATCGCGCGTCAGCCTATCGGCTCGGCGTGGCGATGCCGCAGTCCGTCTCACGCACGCTAGCTTCAAGGGCTGCAGTTTTGTCAAAATGAATGCCCAGGAGCGAACTATGACGCGTCACATCACACCTGTTCTTGTCGCTGTTCTCGGCGCGCTCACTGGCTGCGTCAATGCCGACGACAGCCAATCAAAGGGCGGCGATAAGGCAGATCATGCCAAATCCTCCGGCCAAGAGACGAGCCACTCGGTCAATGAGTCGATCCGCGTAAGCGCGGGGCGCAAGAAGGAAGACGCATCGACCGTGAATGGCTCCATCCAAGTAGACGCCAATGCCACGGTTGGAGGTGCGGAAACCGTAAACGGCAAGATCGAATTAGGCGAACATGCCACAGCGGATGAATTGCATACTGTGAACGGATCAATCACGCTCGATAGCGGCGCGAGCGTCGCGCACGGCATCTCTGCCGTGAATGGCAAGCTCACGCTGCACTCCGGAGCGGAGGTTGGCGGCGGTTTATCCAACGTGAATGGCAAAATTTTGCTCGAGTCCGCGCACGTCGGCGGACTTGTCAAGACCATCAGCGGTGACATGGACATCGGCAGCAATTCGCACGTCGACGGCGGGCTGCTTGTGGAAAAGGGATCCACCGATGTTTTCTGGTTTTTTCACTGGAGCTCGGAGGACATTCCCAAGATCGTGATCGGACCAGGAGCGGTTGTTCAGGGAACATTGCGATTTGAGCGCGAGGTTCACCTGTTCGTGAATGACACTGCAACGATCGGACCCGTGAGCGGCGCGACACCCGTCAAGTTCTCGGGTGACAAGCCCCCTGCTTAGGAAGTCCTGCGCGCCGCCTTAGGGCACTATAGTCTTGCGCATCGGCACAAATTCGATCACGACGTCGGCCGTTGCCGGGTAGCGCACGATCTCGCCTGCCTCGTAGCCAAGAGCCTGATAGAAGGGCACGCCCGTCAGCGTGCCCATGAGCTCGAAACGCGTGAAGCCCTGCGCCTGCGCCGCGGCTTCGCAGCGCCTAAGCAGTGCCCGCCCTATCCCCTGGCGCGCGTGCTCCGGCGCGACAAAGAACGCGCGGATCCTTGCCGCATCAACCTGCGGATTTAATTCACGAGCATCACGCTGCGCATGGCGGTCGCCCCCAAACAGGGTGCCGCGACGACTCCAACCACCACACCCGATAATCACGCGAGCGAGTTCGGCCACAAAATAAGTACCATCGTCGATGAGCTGGCTGTCTACGCCGAACGCTCCGCGCAACGCCGCCTCGATCTGCTCGGAGCGATATGCGCGCGTACCCAGGATGCGCGCAGAATCCGCGATGAGCTGCTCGAGCCGCGGTTGATCGGCGCGCTCGGCCTTGCGAATGTGGTAGGTCATGCATGTCAAGCATACCAGCGCCTGACGGCACGCTCATTTGCGCCGATCAGTGACCTCGCGCCGCGACAATCGTGCCAGCGAGCAATGCCTCATCGAGGGTGTAGCCCATTCCCGGGGCGTTGCTGAGATTGATCCAGCCGTCGCGGTCAACAATGAGCGGCTCGGCCATCATGTAGTCACGCCGCTCCAACCCCCAATCTGGCGGGTCGAACGGATACTCAAGGAATGGCGCCTCCGCGAGGCCCGCTGCCAGATGCGCGTTAGCGGTAACCCCCATCCCATTCGTCCAGGTGTGCGGCGTAAAGACGATGTGCTGCTCGTGCGCCATCAGCACGACGCGCCGCAGCCCCGTGATTCCGCCGACCAATGCAGCATCCGGCTGCACCACATCCACACAGCCGCCGATCACCAGATCGCGCAGCTCGTTCAGTTGGCGCGTCATCTCCCCTGCCGCAATGCGCACATCAGTCGCCTCGCGCAGCGAGCGCATGCCTGCAAAGTCGGCCCGATGTAGCGGCTCCTCCATCCAATAGACTTTGAGCCTTTCAAGCTCGCGAGCAACCGCGAGTGCATCTTTGAATGTCCAGGATGCTTCCGTATCCCACGGCAGACGCCAACCTTGATTGCAGTCGACTAGCAGCTCCAGGCTATCGCCGACTCGAGAACGCACCGCCTCGAGCGCACGCACGTCGTCGCGCCAGTCGCCCCTGTGGAAGCGCAGCTTCAATGCCTGAAATCCTTGCGTCAGCAGCCACTCAGCTTGCTCGGCAAGCGCACCCGCATCGCGCAATACACCGCACGATGCGTATGCACGCACGCGGCTCGCAAGGCCGCCCAAGAGTTTCCAGCACGGCTGGCCGGCGATCTTACCGGCAAGGTCCCAAAGTGCGAGGTCCAGCGGCCAACAACGGCCGTAGTGGAAGTCGATATGCGACAGAACGCGGTAGTGACGTTCGAGGGCGAGCGGGTCCTGCCCTATGAAGAGGTCTTCATGGCCCGCAAAGCCCACCATCCGATCGCCCGAACCGTAGCCGACAAAGCCGGTGTCGGTCGCGACTCGTACGATCGTCGCATCGAAATGGCTGCGCGGCTTGCTGTCCCAGCTTGCGGGGAACGGCGGACTGAACGTCAGTCGATGATGCGAGACGTCGACTGAGCGAATTCGATGCGCGGACGCGGCCACGACCACATCTTTTTTGCTTGCGCTCATGGGCCCGTCCATATCGCATTGCAGTAGGTAGGCTTCTCGCTGGCAACGTCACCCAAAAACAGACTCAAGTTCGCCCGCCAGTGCGCACAGGCTTTCATATTTAAGCTGTTCGTCAAAGCCGAGAAATTGAATACTGCTATCGAAAAAAAGCATCGGACGCCGTAACGCCGCTATAAGAAGGAGGGGTAGGTTCGGAAGCCACCGTTGCGGGCAAGGCAGCGTGGCGGGTATCGTGGCGGCCATGGCCGACTCCCCGATCGATCGACGCTGGCTGCCGCTCAACGCCTTGCGGGCGTTCGAAGGGGTCGCCAAGCACGGCAGCTTCACTGCCGCCGCGAATGCGCTGCTCATATCACAAAGTGCACTGTCCCGGCATGTCATCGCCCTCGAGAAGCTTCTTGGACAGCAGCTTTTTGAGCGCCGCCCGCACGCCCTGGTGCTGACGAAAGCAGGCCAGCATCTGCTGCCCGCCATCATGAAGTCATTCGATCGCCTGGAATACGCGCTCGACGACATCCGCAACGAGGGTGCGCCGACGACGCGGACGTTGCGCGTGCAGATGCCGCCGAGTTTTGCGGTGCAACTCGCGGTGCCTATCCTGCGCGACTTCCGCAGCTTATGCGCAGAGGTGGACATTGACCTTGTCAGTCCCCACGGCGTAGGCCCGCCGTTGTCAGATGTCGACGTCGCGGTCGTCTACTCAAAACCCACGGTTACCGACCTTGTGACCGACCTGCTCTGGCCGGTGCGCTTAAGCTTGCTGTGCCATCCGGATGTTGCGGCGCGCCATGAAGGCAAGAAGCTGGCGGAATTCATTGCCGCGAATGAGATTGTCCACGTGCGCATCGCCGATTTGCCGCGCCATCATCGGTGGACACAGTTCGCGCGTCAGTTCGAGCTTGGCGCCGTAAACTTTGAAGGCGGCCTTGTTTTCGACACCGCGGTTCTTGCGGTCCAGTACGCATTGAGCGGCACGGGGGTCGTGCTGGTCGATGCTAATCTCTTCATCGAGGAAATCCGCTCCGGCCGTCTCGTCAGGCCCTTCGATGCGATACTCGACGATGGCTACGGCTACTACCTAATCACCCAGCCGGAAGGGCTGAGTGATACTGCCATTGCCCTGTTTCGCTCTTGGCTCATCGAGCGATTTGGCAATCGCCCGGGGCTTGCGGACCCTCCCCTGCGTCTCGCAATTTCCAATTCTTGAGCCGCCCATGCATTAGGGAGAATTGAGACGGAAAGTGGCCGCCGAGCGCGCCGCGCGGGGCTACGTGGCACGATACAAGCCGGTCGCACTCACAATGGAATGAGCGGAAAGCGTCGATGAGAACACAAGTACAAGTGGCGGTGATCGGTGGAGGCGTCGTCGGCGTGAGCGTTCTGTACCACCTGACGAAAGCCGGCTGGAAAGATGTGCTGCTGATTGAAAGAGCCGAACTGACCTCAGGCTCCACGTGGCACGCCGCCGGCGGCATGCACACCATCAATGGTGACCCCAACGTTGCCGAACTGCAGCAATACACCATCAAACTCTACGACGAGCTGGAAAAAATCTCCGGTCAATCCTGCGGAATGCACGTCACAGGCGGCATCATGCTTGCCGGAACGCAGGAACGCCTTGACTGGCTGAAGATGGCGCAAGCGCGCGGCCGCTATCTGGGCATGGAGCTCGAGATCATCTCGGTTGATGAGGCCGCGAAGCTCTTCCCGCTGATGAACAAGGAGCATTTTACGGGCGCCATGCTCGATCCCATCGAGGGTCATGTGGATCCGTACGGTGTCACTCATGCGTATGCGAAAGCGGCCGAAATTGGCGGTGCCGAGGTCGTACGACGCAACCGCGTCACCGATCTCAAGGCGCGCGCCGATGGCACCTGGGACGTGATTACCGAGCAGGGCAACGTACACGCCGAACATGTGGTGAATGCGGGCGGCCTTTGGGCGCGCGAGGTTGGGCGGATGGTCGGCCTGGAACTGCCAGTGCTAGCGATGCAGCATCAGTATTTGCTTACCGATGACCTGCCGGAGCTCGCCGGCATGCCCGAACAGCTGCACTGCATCGATTTCGAAGGGGAGATTTACCTGCGCCAGGAACGCGGCGGAATGCTCATGGGCACGTACGAACGCGCCGGAATGCCTTGGTCGGAGCGCATAACGCCCTGGGATTTCGGCCAAGACCTACTGCCAAACGATCTTGAGCGTATTGCACCCAGCCTTGAGATCGGTTTCGAGCACTTCCCGTCGCTGGGAAAGGCGGGCATCAGGCAGATCATCAACGGACCCTTCACGTTTGCGCCCGACGGCAACCCTTTGATTGGACCCGTCAGGGGACTGCGAAACTTCTGGGTTGCGTGCGGCGTCATGGCGGGATTCAGCCAGGGTGGTGGCGTCGGACTTGCGCTCGCGCAGTGGATGGTGGATGGCGACCCTGGCGCGGATATCTGGGGCATGGATGTGGCGCGCTACGGTGATTGGGCGACGCTTGCCTACACCAATGCCAAAGTCAGAGAAAACTATTCGCGGCGCTTTCGTATCCGTTTCCCGAACGAGGAGCTCGGGGCTGCGCGGCCGTTGCGAACCACGCCGGTGTACGACCGTCTTGCCGCCGAGAACGCGGCTTTCGGCGAATACTGCGGCTTGGAGCACGCGCTCTGGTTCGCGCCGGCAGGTGTCGCACCGACCGAGAACGTGACCTTTCGACGCTCGAACGCGCACGAGCACATCGGCGCAGAATGTCGTGCGGTGCGTGAAGCCGTGGGCCTTCTCGAGATCTCAACCTACGGAAAGTTTGAGGTCGAGGGAACGGGAGCTGCGGAATGGCTCTCGCACGTCATGGCCAATCATGTTCCGGCGGTCGGCCGGATCGCGCTCACCCCGATGCTCAATGAGCGCGGCAAGCTGATCGGCGATTTCACCATGGGGCGCCTTGAGCAGAATCGCTTCTTGCTGATCGGCACCTTGGCCGCAGAGAACTATTACCTGCGCTGGTTCGAGCGCCATGCGCCAGCAAGCGACGTGCGCGTGCGTCCTTGCGCAACCGAATACGTTGGGCTGTCAGTTGCCGGGCCGCGCGCCCGGACGCTCCTGCAGGGTTTGGCGCGCGATGACCTCTCGAATGATGCGTTTCCATTCCTGTCTATCAGGCGGATGGACATTGGCATGGTGCCTGCGATAGTGGGGCGCATTTCCTTCACCGGCGACCTCGGATACGAAATCTGGGTCACGAGCGACTACCAGCGCGCCCTATATGATCTTCTTGTCGCGGCGGGACACGCGCATGGGATGCGACTCATAGGCGCGCGCGCCCTGAACGCCATGCGACTCGAAAAGAGTTTCGGCACCTGGACCCGGGAGTTTCGCCCAATCTACGGACCCTACGAAGCGGGCCTCGGCCGCTTTGTCGACCTCAAGAAAGGCGAGTTCATTGGGCGCGTTGCAGCTCTAAACGAAAAGGAGCAGGGCGGCCAACTGCGCCTAGTCGCGTTCTCCGTTGCCGCTGCCGACGCGGATGCCAGCGGCGATGAGCCCATTTGGCACGACGGCAAAGTCGTTGGTGCGGTAACGTCCGGCGGTTACGGGCACAGCGCGAGCGCATCCATAGCCCTCGGATACATCCCCGCTGAACTGACGCGCGCGAACGATGGCTTTGAGATCGAGATCCTCGGCGCGCGCTGTGCAGCGCGCCCGCTCGAGGCAGCCGCATTCGATCCACAGGGGCTGCGTATGCGATCTTGATCGCCGCAGCGACATTGGTTACGCGTATACCGCAATTCAGTCTTGGAGAACCGCATGATCACGCGAGCAAAAAAGAAGTCGAAGGCAAGATCCCGTAAGCCGGCCAGCGGTGCGCGCCAAAAGGAACCAGGCCTCATGGCGCGTCTTGCGAAGGGCCCGGTGATCATCGCCGAAGGCTACGTATTTGAGCTCGAACGCCGCGGCTATCTGCAGGCGGGAGCGTTCGTTCCTGAAGTGCTCATCGAGCATCCGGAGGTCGTCGAACAGCTACATCGGGACTTCGTTCATGCGGGCTCCGATGTGACGCAGGCACTCACCTATTACGTTCACCGGGAAAAGCTGCGCGTCATTGGCCGGGAAAAGGACCTCGAGCCTATGAATCACATGGCGCTTAAAATTGCGAAAAAGGTGGCGCGTGAGACCGGCACGTTGTTCGCGGGCGATATCTGTAATACCAACATTTACGATCCGGCAGACAAGAAGGCTTTAAAGGACGTCGAGAAGATCTTTGCCGAGCAGGTCGGCTGGGCAGCCGAAGCCGGTGTGGACTACATCGTGGCGGAAACGTATTCCTGGGGCGCAGAGGCAATAATGGCCCTCGAAGCGATCAGGAAATACTCGAAAGTTCCTGCAGTCGTAACCGTATCGATCCATCGTGAGGAGCATCTGCGTGACGGATGGTCCGCCGCCGAGGCCTGCAAGCGCCTCGAAGATGCCGGGGCCGATGTCGTGGGTCTCAATTGTCATCGCGGCCCCGACACCATGATGCCGCTGCTCCGCGAAATCCGCAAAGCGGTGAAATGTCACGTGGCAGCCCTGCCGGTGCCGTATCGTACGACCGCAAATCAGCCGTCGTTCATGTCGCTGACGGATCCGTGCTGCGGCGATGCGCGCGCGTTCCCTACCGGACTCGATCCGTTCGTTTGCACGCGCTCGCAGATGCAGGACTTCGGACGTGAGGCGTTCGCACTCGGCATCAACTATCTCGGGATCTGTTGCGGCGCGGGGCCGCACCACATTCGCGCTCTGGCCGAAGGCCTTGGCCGTCATCCGCCGGCGAGCAGATACACCGCCGACATGTCGCGCCACGCGTTCTTTGGCACCAACCAGATGATCAGGAAAGTACAGACCGACTACCGTAGTCGTCTTTAAGGAGGATCGGAGCGGATCGAGGCAATAAGATCAGTAACGGTTGCGCCCAGCAGTTCGCGGCCGCCTCAGCCCCCGGCCATGCGGAGCGGTGTCGCCGGAACCCTAACAATTCAGCTCCATACGTGAAGCTTTGCAGACAGTAGAAGAAGCGCTAATCGCCGCTCAGCACAAGGCGGAAGCTCTGTTCGCCGCTGTAATCAGTACGGGACTCATCCGCGCCGGAACGCTTGAGAGTGAACTCAGTGCGCAGATCCACGCGCTTGCGCATGAGCGCTTTGGCGTACGTCGGCATTGGCATAAGCGCGTGGTGCGATCCGGCGTAAATACCGTGCTTACCTATCATGACGATCCTCCTGATCGGCGTATCGCCGCTGACGATGTGGTCTACCTTGATTTCGGACCGCTGTTCGACGAGTGGGAAGCCGATTTCGGGCGCACTTACGTGCTAGGCACCGATCCGCGCAAGCATCAGCTCGTGCACGATATTCGCGCAGCCTTCCGCCGGGGCAAGCAGCGCTACCTGGACGACCCGGAGCTCACTGCAGGATCGCTTTACGAATTTGTCTGCGAGCTTGCGATCGAGGCTGGATGGGAATTCGGCGCGCCTACCGCAGGACATCTCATCGGACATTTTCCGCATGAGAAAAACGTGGCGCAGCGTTTTTCGATTCGACAGGACAATCTCACCAAGCTACGCGAGCGCGACGCAGCCGGTGCGCCGCGCCACTGGATTCTCGAAATTCATTTCGTCGATCGGGCAAAGAGATTTGGCGGGTTCTTCGAAGAACTGCTGACCATTGGCCCGGCGTAAGCCGCGCTTAAGCCGCCTGAGCGGTTGAGCAGCGAGCGCGCCTAGCCATCATTTTCCATCCGCGGATGGCCGCTGATAGGACCGTGTGATTGATGCCTTGCCAATTGCTTTGCCCGCGATGACGTAGTCGACATCGGCGGCGGTTGCGGTAGCCGGCACGTCCACGTGAGCGACGCTCAGAGCGTAAACTGTGATCACGTAGTGATGCGGCGGATCGCCAATATCGGGACATGGCCCGTAATAATGCGGCTGCGGTGCGTCGCCATCCGGCACACCCTGTTTGGCGCCCGTTGGCAGTCCTGCACCTCCGACGGATCCTGCCCGTGGCGGCAGTCCGGTAGTTGCAGCCGGCAGATCGTAGACGATCCAGTGCCACCACCCTGACGCCGGTGGCTTATAAGGATCGAACATCGTGACTGCGAGACTCTTGGTTCCGGCAGGCGTGCCACTCCATTGCAGTGCCGGGGACTGATTGCCTCCATGACAGCCAAACTCGTTCGCGGTGTATTGCTCGGAGATTGGTTTTCCGGGTGGCAGGTCGGGGCTCGTCACGCGAAATTTGGGCGGTGCCGCGGCGACGAGATTTGCCAGCGCAACCATGCTCGCGAGAGCACCAATCAGCATTCCAAACTGAAGAAGTCGCGCACTCATGGTTACGGATGAGCCACAGCTTTCCACGCCTCATCGACGATATAAGCGTGAATCGCTTCGGCGTCGGAGCGCGACAGGACATCGTCCCAACGGCCCATGCCGAGTGGCACGAGCGCGCCACCGAGCACTATGTCGTAGAACATCTTGTGCTGGTCGGCGGTCAGGCGGCGCAGATCCGGCAAGATGCCGCGCCCAAGCATGTGGCACCGCCCGCAGTAACGATTGTAGAGGATCTCGCCGACCGCGATCTTTGCAGGCGGCCCTTCGTGCGGCGGTGGTGTCGGAGGCGGCTGCTGCGCAAGGAGCGGCGGCAGCGGCACCTGCCCGCCGCTCAACTTCAGCGCGATAATCCTACCCTCATTATCGCGCGTGTACGCCGCAGCGCTTTCGCGCAGCGGATAATTTACGGCGTTGCCGCCGTAGCCCGCCAACACCGCGACATACTGGATGTCGCGGACGCGATAGGTCATCGGCGCCGCAAGAACACCGGTTCCGAGCTCGACATGGGCCAGGCGATTGCCGCTATCGGCCGCATAGACGTTCAAATAGCCGGCAGCATCGCCCTGAAAGACAAGGCCACCTGCCGTTGAAAGTACTCCGCCGTCCCACTCGCTCGATGTCTGCGCTTGCCAAGCCAGACGCTGGTGAATCGGATCCCACGCCCGCAAGAACCCGCGGGCAGTCGCCGGTGGCAGGCCACGGTCGAGCTCTTTGAGCGATGGCAGCGGTCCGTACAGACTCTTCAGTTCTTTCGGGTCGTAATCCTGCGGAGGGAATGCCGGCACCGTGAACCAACCCTCGATGAGACCGGCGCGCTGCTTAGCAGAATCCATGTACACCATCGGCCATTCCATCGTCGGAATGTAGGTGAGGTGCGTCTGTGGGTCGTAGGACATCGGCTGCCAGCTGTGGGCTCCGGAGTTGGCCGGAAACAACAGTATTGCGTGTTGCGTGTAATCGGCGCCGGGATTGGGTATCGGCCTGCCCGTTTTCAGGTCGATGCCCTTGGCCCAATTTACAAAGGCAAAGTTGTTCGCGGACAGCAATTGCCCAGTACCGCGATCGAGCACGTAGTAGTAGCCGTTTTTCGAGGCCTGCATTAGAACCTTACGCACGCCCTGTCCCAAGTCGAGATCGGCGAGAATCATTTTCTGCGTGCTGTCGTAGTCCCAGTGGTCGCCTGGCGTCGCCTGGTAGTACCACGCAAGCTCACCGGTCTCTGCGTGAATAGCGATGATGGCTGCCGTATAGAGATCATCGCCACCCTTGCGGCCGCCCTCCTTGATATTGTACGGCGCTCCGTTGGCCGTGCCGACATAAACGAGTTTCAGATCCGGATCGTAGTTGATCCCGTCCCACACAGTGCCGCCACTGCCCGCCTCCCACCGATGGCGTGGATCCCAACTCTTCGCGGCTTCAGTCAGATAGGCGTGCTCTTGCGGCCCGAGCTGAGGATCGTGCGGCACCGTGAAGAAGCGCCAGCGCAGAGCTCCAGTGTCCAAGTCATAGGCTCCAACATTGCCGCGAACACCGGCAAAATCGGCGCCGCCATTACCAAGCACAATGAGATTTCCAGCGACCACCGGCGCGCCGGTTACGGTGTATGGTGTTTTCGGGCCGCGCGCGGGTAGCGTATCCACCTTCCACAGCCGTCGCCCGGTAGCAGCATCGATCGCATGCAGATACCCGTCGAGCGCGCCGACGTACACGCGTCCTTTCCACACGGCGAGCCCACGGTTGACAGCATCACAGCAGGCGTAGCGCCCCCATTGACCATCGACCTGCGGATCGTATGTCCACAGTTCGCGACCGGAGGCCGCATCCACGGCGTATACCCGCCCGAAGTTGCCAACGGCGTACATCACGCCATCGATGGCGATAGGAGTCGCCTCAAGACCGCGGCGCGTCCCCAAGTGATACTGCCAGGCAAAGCCGAGCTTAGTAACGTTGTCGGTGTTGATGTCACGCAGCGGTGAGTAATAAGTCCCAGCGCCGTCTCTGCCCGGGGTGAACCACTGGTCCGGCTCACTGGCCGCGCGCACCAGTCTTACCGCATCGAGGCTGCCAGCGCTCGGATGCGGCGCCGGTGGCGAAGGCGCGGGGATCGCGGCGGGCTTGCTGTCACATGCGCAGAGGCAAAGCACTAACGCAAGTACTGCGACTGCATTGTCCGAGGCCGAGCGCTTAGTATTCAAGTTATAGATCCAATGCAAGCCACTGATAGCTTGCGATTGATTTGTCTGCGTCCCGACGCTTGCGAGCGAGCTCTTGCCTCCGAAGCGCCCGCCGCCGTTTATTGGTACCATACGCCTGCAGGTCGCACAATACATTGGCAGTGCCAGTACAGCTACTCTGAGCAGAAATTCAAGAGCGCTGCTTTGATCGAAACACAAGAAGGCGTATGCAGCAAGAGCGCGCGCACGGGACCGAATAATGCATAGCGCTGTGGGAACTGCAGGCGCGCTTGCGCATACCCTGCGGCCGCGCCATGTCACGATGATCGCCCTGGGAGGCATCATCGGCGCAGGCATCTTCGTTGGCAGCAGCGCCGCAATCAATGTCGCCGGACCGGGAGTACTTCTGAGCTATGCGCTCGGAGGCCTGCTGGTTTTCTTCATCATGCGCATGTTGGGCGAGATGGCCTACGCAAGGCCTGGTCTTGGATCATTTGCCGAATATGCAGCGCTAGGTCTCGGGCGCTGGGCGGCGTTCATGACGGGCTGGCTCTACTGGTACTTCTGGGTCATCACCGTCGGTGTTGAAACGATTGCAGGAGCCAAGCTCATTCAACCGTGGCTGCAGCACTCAGGAATCAACGCCGAGGTATGGCAAATTGGTCTCGTGTTGGTGTCGCTCATGACCGCCACCAACCTCTTTTCCGTCAAGACCTACGGTGAATTGGAATTCTGGTTCGCCTTGCTTAAGGTAGCTGCTATCACGGCCTTTATCGTGGTCGGCATCGCCTTCATCGGCCTGTTTGGACCGCCGCTGGAGCAAACCTCTCAGACGCTGCTAGGCGACGGCGGAGTGTTCCCGAAGGGTTTCCCGGCAGTACTCGCGGCCATTCCCATCGTAATTTTCTCGATGATGGGCAGTGAGGTCGCAACGATTGCGGCAGTTGAGTCTGCACGGCCAGCCGAGAACATCGCGCGAGCCGTGCGCACTGTGGCGCTGCGCATACTCATCTTTTACGTGCTCAGCATCGCCGTGGTCATCGCCATCGTACCGTGGCGGACATTGCCGATTGGCTTCTCGCCGTTCATCGTGGCGCTGAATGTCATGCATATTCCTGGCGCCGCCCCCGTCATGTCGATCATTGTGCTAACCGCCGTTCTTTCGTGCCTGAATTCCGGGATTTACATTACGTCGCGCATGCTGCACGAACTTGCCCGCAGCGGCGATGCGCCTCAATCGCTGGCAGCTACTGGCGCCAATTGCGTGCCACGTCGCGGTATCTTGCTCGGCAGCAGCGTCGGGTTTCTGGCTGCCGCAGCCTCGGTAATCTCACCGAACGGTGTATTCCTGTTCCTGATCAATACATCAGGCGCGATCATCCTGATGATTTATATGGTTGTTGCACTCGGCGAGATTCGGCTGCGGCGGCGCCTCGAAAGCGAGGGTGCCCATCTCACGCTGAAGATGTGGCTTTTCCCGTGGCTGAGCTGGTCGGTCGTCGGCGGCATCGCCGTGGTGTTGATTTTGATGGCGTTGACGCCTGATCTGCGAAAGCAGTTGCTCTGGAGTACGGTGAGCGTTGCGATCGTGGCTGTCGCCTACGTCGCACGGCGGCGCGCTTCACCCCCTTAAGTCGTGACGCAGGCAGCAAGTACTGCGCGGCTAGCTCGACGACAAAACGAATTGATTGCCGTCCGGATCGCGGAAGATTGCCATCGTTCCCCAGCACTGTTTTTCGGGTTCTCTCACGAACTCGACTCCGCGACTGCGTAATTGCCGAACCGTGCCCTCGACATCGTCACATGCGAACGAGCCGTTGAAGAAGGTGCCAATCCGTGCTTCATGGCCCTCTGGCGTAAACAGCACCACACGCGTCGCTGCATTTGCAATACGCAGCTCAATCCAGCGTTGCTGGTCGTTAAAAGGCTGATCGGTAGCAACCTCGAAGCCGAGCTGCTGCGTATAGAACTTGAGCGCCCGAGCTTGGTCACGCACCGGTATGCTGACAAACTTTACCTGAGTAATCATGTTGCTCTCGCCCGCATCTGATGCCCCTATTATCGTCGCCGCTACCCGTCCCTGTATGGATTAATGTTATAGTAATTATTACTATGGAAGGACTGACTCTCGACGCCTACGTGATAGACATTTTGTTGCCGGACCTGGTCGGGCACGACCGGCGGCCGGCGGCGTTTATTGTCTACCTGTTTCTCTTGCGTCAAGCGGCAATCAGCCGCCGGGATGCAATCTCGATAAGCTTGCAGACCATTGCCACCAAAACAGGGTTATCGAAATCTACCGCGCAGGCGGCGATCCGACATTTGCGTCGGCGGCGCCTGCTGGATCCCAATGTCACCGCATCCGTAACCAAGCCCGTGCGACGCGTGTTGCGCCCCTGGGTGCGCTGAGATCCTGTCCGGCAGCAACGATGAACTCAAGCTTAAGGCGGCACATATTTTCCCGCTGTGCAGGCCTGAGAAGGCTGCGGGCGCAAATTTTTCAGAAACACACGAATAAACACATTAGGATCAAGGCAACGCTGCGATCCGAGAAACCATGAGCGAGAATCCCCAGGACGAAGGTTCGCTTGATTCGCGCCTGGATGAGGGGCTCGATGAGACGTTTCCTGCGAGCGATCCTGTCGCGGTCCATTCGCAGGATGTCTCGGGACTGCGGATCGTTCGGCGCCGGCACGCAGCCTTACGTGACGACATCGGTGAGTTGACGACGCGCCGGCCAGTGCCCGCTCCTGGCCTGGACCGTCTTGGCGTCTTCTTGTTTTTCAATCACCACGGTCCGCAGGTCTATCTCCCGGGCAATGCCGGGCTGCCGTTTGGACCTCATCCACATCGGGGATTCGAAACAGTCACGTTTGTTGTACAAGGTGTACTGGCCCATCGCGATAGCGCCGGGCACGAGAGCGTCATATATGCAGGCGGAGTGCAGTGGATGACAGCCGGCGCTGGCATCGTTCATGAGGAGGTTTCGCCTGAAAATTTCAAGCGTGATGGCGGCCCGCTGGAGATTCTGCAATTGTGGGTCAACCTACCTGCGCGACTGAAAAAAACCGCGCCGCGCTACATGGGGCTGCAGCGCGAGGTGATACCTGAGATTCGCGTGGATGGGGCACGCTGCACCCTTCATCTTATCGCCGGAAACTGGGAGGGCACCCGAGGACCGGTGCATTCGCTCACCGGCGTGTTCATGTCCACGGTGGAAGCTCAGCCCGGCGGACGCGTGACATTCAAAGGCTTGTACGGACGCGACGTGTTCCTTTACTCCGTGCGCGGCGATATCCGCGTTGCCGGAACCGCCGTGCGGGAGTTTGAGTTGGCTGAGCTCGGGGCCGGTGATGCCACCGAGATCGAGGCGCTCACGCCGTGTGTATTTGTGTTCGGGCACGCCGATCCGATCGATGAACCCGTAGTCGCTCAAGGGCCGTTCGTCATGAATTCTCCGGAAGAGATTCGCGAGGCCTACGCAGACTATCGTGCCGGCCGTTTCCAGACTTTTGCCTAGAGGTCATCGATGAAGATCGGTTTTCTTGGGCTTGGGAACATGGGCCTCCCAATAGCCAGCAACTTGATCCGTGCGGGGCACGATGTCATTCTATGGAACCGTTCGGCGAAAAAAGCCAGCTCCCTGGCTGACGCGGGCGCCATGCAGGCCGCGACTCCCGGAGAAGCGGCCTCAGGGGCCGAGGTCGTCTTCAGCATGCTCGCCGATGACATCGCACTGGAAGCGGTGCTGTCCGGCGAGAATGGTTTACTCGCGGGTCTCAAGCCAAATGCGCTGCACATATCCTTGAGCACGATATCCGTCGCGGCAGCCGAGAGTGTTACAGGACGACATTTCGAACGGGAGCAGCGCTTTGTTGCGGCGCCGGTATTTGGCCGTCCCGATGCCGCCGCGGCCGCGAAGCTATTTGTGGCGGCGGCCGGGGCCGCTGCGGACATCGACGACGCAAAGCCTTTGTTCGCGGCATTCAGTCAACGCGTGTTCTACGTCGCCGAGCGGCCGGCCGCGGCATGCCTCGTTAAGCTGTGCGGTAATTTCATGATTCTGTCGGCGATCGAGTCACTCGGAGAAGCGATGACTCTCGCCGAGAAGGGGGGAGTCGCGCGAGCCAAATTGCTGGAGATATTGACGGGCACTTTGTTTGACGCACCCGTATTTCGAGTCTACGGGGCAATTCTCGCGGAGGGCCGGTTTCGCCCGGCGGGATTCGCAGCGCCGCTGGGTCTCAAGGATATGCGCCTCGTCGGGCAGGCCGCCGAAGCAGAGCGCGTGCCGATGCCCCTGCTTAATGTGTTGCGCGACCATCTGCTGCAAACGATCGCCACAGAAGGTGAAGACATCGACTGGTCAGGCATTGGTAAATCGATTGCGCGAAACGCAGGACTGTAGCGCGCGCTTGCTCGCGCCAGCACGCCACCGTGCGTCTTGCATAAAGCGATTCTCCCAGGCGACATGCGGCTTCTACATGGGCGCAGATACTGCCATGTGCTTTCCACCAGATCGCAAGTCTCCGGGGTCCGCTTGTCGTTTTGAGCATCACCGATGACCTTGGGGGATTTGCAAAAATTGCTCGCGGCCGGTGCGCTTGCGGTAGCGTTAATGTCCGGTGCGCGCGTGCTTGGCGCCAGCTCGCCGCAAGTAAGTGCAAGCGGCGCCTGGATTCGCTGGCTGCCAGGCACCATACCGGCAGCGGGCTATGTAACCGTGCGTAACGGCGGCGATCACGCAGTAACGCTGCTTGGCGCAGCGACTCGCGATTACGGAGAAGTCATGTTTCATGAGAGCCGCAATCAGGACGGCGTGGAAAGGATGCTGTCGATTGATAGCATCCGCATTGAACCGCACTCGCAGGTCACCTTAGCGCCGCGAGGATTGCACATCATGCTTATGGAGCCGGCTCGGTCGATCAAGCCGGGAGATCATGTGGTACTGACGCTGCGATTCGCCGATGGCTTGGCGTTGCCCGTGGAATTTGAGGTACGCAAACCAGACGGGAGTAGTTAGGAACCCCCCGTGCGGCGGGAGCTTGGCGGAAGATTGAACCATCCACAGCGACTCAATTCGCGTGAAAACAGGTCCCAAGAATCCCCCTTCTCTCTGACAACCATTTGCGGCGTTCTCCTACACCGCTTGCTCGGTGCTCGATTGATCATGGGAAAGAGTAGAGTGAAAGTCATTGCACTGCGACTTAATGGGCAAGCGCCTTCGGCGCAGGCCATGACCTGCAGGGTGATGAATTGCCCAGAAAGCGAGATGCAGGCTCACCGACGCTAGTTACACCTCACTGGAGATTTCCCATGGCGCGAAGGTACAGCAAGGCCAGCGGACGCAAGGTCAAAAAGGCAATGCACGAAATGAAGCACGGGACCTTACGAAGTGGCGGGTCCGGGAAAAAGGTCAAAGGCCGGAAACAGGCGATTGCCATCGGCCTCTCGGAGGCCCGTCGTGCCGGCAAGAAGGTGCCTAAGAAAAAGTAGACGTCCTGCAACTGTTCTGCATCGGCAGAGAGAGCGATGCGGCCAAGCGTTGGCACATGCTAACGCGTTGTAAACCTGATCCCTGATCAGGCAAAAGCGCCAGCGACATTCAAGGGTGTCCTACATCGCTGCCGTACCCGGCGTTGGATCCAGTGGCGGCACGCCGCGCCTAATATCGGCTGAGAAATTCTCGCTGCGATCCGACTGCCTCGCGCGCTCCGTGATGCGCCCGAAGACGCGCAACTCCTGTAGCGTATAGCGCGTGTCCAGCGCGCCGACCCGATAGAAGTATTCGGGCAAGTAGCCTGACAAGAGCACACGATAGTCCCAAGGCAGATGTCCCACGACATGCTTCATCATATGATAGACGAGCGTAGTGCAGTTGACGCTCAGCGTGTTGTAGAAGCGCGGTTTGGTTACCAGCTCGTTAGCCTGATCGACATAAGCCAGGAACAACGAGCGCATAGTCGCTTTGGTCAGAGAAATCCGATAGAGATAATCATCCTCGCCGCGCACATTGGTTCGCACGCGAATGATGTCGCGTTCGTCCGCGGCAATGACACTGAGGTTGAATTCCTTGAAGAAGCCTCCAAGTTCAGAAAATTGGCCGCCCCGCTGACGGCGGACTTCTACCGAGAACACGACGTGTTCACCATCTGCGAAGCCGAATGAGACCAGCACGTGCGCAATTGCCCGATGCGACCAGTACGACAGGATAAGGTCGACTGCGTCGAGGATGCGCAGATCGTAATTGCGTGTTTCCCATCGCTGGGTATAGTCCGAGTTCGTGCGCCAGTCAAAATTGCGAACATTGCTCAACGTGACGCGACTGTCATGCACCACTCCCGACGTCATGTGAGACACGTCATCCGCCCACGTGCGGTCGTTGGAAGGCCAGAGGTGTCGCCACCAGAGAAGCAGAGCGCCGAAAACCGCACCGAACGAGAGGACAGAGGGCACGAGGCGGCCGAGTGACAACGCAATGCCAACCGTGCCGCTGAAAGCCATCCATAGCGCCACGCTAATACTCTTGAGTGCGCGCCCGGCCGGCATCTGATACCAGAGCGCAAAGGCGCCCCACCCTGCAAGCAAAACCAGCACCGGCAGCATCAGCGCTAGCAGCGCGATGCTCGATGAGGCGCCAGCGCTACTGTTCATTGCGGCGCCCAGATCTCACTCAGCGCCCCGCCGGCTCGGTAGGATCGTGTTTCGGCGGATGCTCCGTAGCGTGCAACGCAGCATCCTCGATCAGCTCTCTGTGCACATAAAGGAACCGCACCGTTTCATATTCGAACGGTGAGCCGGTCGCGTAATAGCGAAAACTGACGTTCGCGCGCTCATCGAGCGCATCGACAGTCCCCAACGCCCATGTCTGATGGCCGCGATACAGGTGGGCGACGTCGATTACGTAGGAAACGCCATAATCTGCCAGCAGACCGACTCCGTCGCGCAGCGTCGCCGGCCCCAATATCGGAATGACCAAGTAAGGACCGGGATGCATTCCCCACCTGGCCAACGTGGTGCTAAGACCGGTCGGCTCCCTCTTAAGATGAAACTTGACCGCCACGTCGAGGAGGCCGCCGACGCCTATCGTGCTGTTAATCGCGAATCGCCCCAGGCTATGCGCGCCGGCCGCGGGGTGCAGCTGCAGAATGTAATTGACGACCGTTTTTACCTCATCAAGGTTGGCGAAAAAGTTGTGGACTCCGGAGCGAATCGGTCCCGGCAAGTGGCGATATTGATCGGCGGTAGGCAGAAATACCGCCTCGTCGAAACGCGCGTTGAATCGATAGGTAAAGCGATTGAGCCGCTCCCATGGGTCATAGGAATACATAGACGGAGCATCGGCCGCTGTCAGCAAAATCGCGCCACGATCTCCTTCCTGGGCCGCATTGCCCTGGGTAGCACTGGCTTTGGCAGCGGCAAGCGCCGCCGCATTCTCGATGACAGTTGCGTTATCGGCAGCCGGTGTCTCGGGTGGCAGACTCCGAATGGACAGATTTTGTGTGGCGCAGGCACTCAATCCCAGGTTGATCAGTATGGCGCAAAGAGCAGCTCTCATTGTTCGGCTGCTTTCCAACGCCCGGCCAGCATATCGAGCATGTCGGATACTTGAATGCGATCGCCGAGATTCCCGAGGTGTCCGCCATGATCGTAGACCGCTAGTCTATCCCCCAATGTAGAGCGCAACCATTCAAGTTCGCCGCGATCGAGAATCACATCATCGCTGTTGGTCTGTCCGAAATAATTGGGATTCGTTCGCAAGGCGCCGGCGATGACGCCCAGCCGATTGTCCGCCTTCAGGGAGTCCACGGTCGAATTGGCACGGTGTGCAAGGTAGTAAGGCGCAAAGACCTCGGCAAAGTATTCGGAAAATGGTTTATTGCGCAGGATTCGCGCAGTCTCCTCGAGCGAGTCGCCCACATGCGGCGGGTGCGCCGGATCCACGACGACGCCAGTACCAGCATAGAGGTCACCTGCAAAGAACATGTTCATCAGGCCAATGCGAAAAGTGAGCGCAATGGCTGCTGAGAAATCCGCATCCGTTGTCAGCACGGAAGCCACAGCCGACAGAACGTCGCTTTCGTCGACTTGGATTTCATCCGCCGTCCGGAAGAGATTTGCAAGCCGAGCATACAAGCGCCGGTACAGCCGTTCGACGCCGGCATCTCCAGAACCAATGCTGACTGCAAAGAGCTTGTCGAGTCGGGCGACGGAGGCAAACAGGCTGACGGGTGGATTGATCATCACGGCGCGATGTATCTTCAGCTTGCCTCCGGCATCAGCGATTGATTTGACCACTGCTGCATTTGCGCCACCCAAGCTGTAGCCCAGGACATCGACTTCCGTGATCTGCCCGTGCTTGGGTAAATGCGTAATGATCTCTTGCATGGTGGCGTACAGGTCGCGACCATCCTGAAGCAGATCGCCCGCAACACCGGTACTCGACGCGGCGACAATGAATCC
>Ga0209624_10000608_pt1 | contig 31332 bp, 26 predicted proteins | sample JacPinW_OM2H0_O1_FD_188565 | JGI IMG/M metagenome (GOLD analysis project Ga0209624, IMG submission 188565) | Forest soil microbial communities from Algoma, Ontario, Canada - Jack Pine, Ontario site 1_JW_OM2H0_O1 (SPAdes) (version 2) | ecosystem: Environmental > Terrestrial > Soil > Boreal...
CGGGGCGACGCTTTCCACGACAATTGCGTCGGTGGATGTCAACGGGCAGGCCACGCTGGCCGTCAACGCCACGCTGGCGGTCGTCAACGCGACGGCTTACGCAGGAGTGCCGGTACCGGAGCCCATTCTTGATGCAATTCTGTTGCTCGCTCAGTTCCTACGCGATGGCTATCCCATGGAAAAAGAGCCTCCATCCATCGTTCGCGACATGCTCAACCCTTACATGAATCGAGTCAGTTGATATGGCGGCCGGCGATCTCACCACCTTCGAAGCGGTCAAGGCATGGCTGGCGATTCCCTCGGGTCAGACCGGATCGGATGCAACCCTGACCGGACTCGTCACGTCGACCAGTGCGGACTTCCTGCGCGCGATCGAGCGCACCGATTTCCTCACGGCGGACTATACCGAGGTGCGCGAGGGCGATGGCAACAACCGCATGGCCATGCGTCACTGGCCCATCACTGCCGTCACTTCGCTTACTATCGGCGGCGCGACGATTCCAGCCTCGGCCGATCAGATCGTTCCGGGCTATTACATCGACGAGGATCTCGATCCGGAGCGGGTGAATCAGCTGTACCTGGTTGGCTACACCTTCACCGACGGAGCGCAGGTGGTGGGGGCGTATGCGGCTGGCTACGTCGAGACGCCTGACGATGTGGCGCAGGCCGTCATCGAGTGGGTTGCGGACCGCTACAAGGGCCGTCCCGGAGCGGGCGTGTCCTCGCAGCGCGAGGCGGGCGGCGAGCATATCACATACGACCGCGAGGCTCCCATGCCGCCGACCACCGCCGCTGTCGTGGAGCGGTACAAGCGCTGCTGGCCATCGCTCAATAAGCGCGACGACGATCGCAACTATCGCGTCACGCGCATCAACCGGACGTTTACCCAGACGAGTGTGGAGAAAGGCTGATGCTCGACTTCTGCGTCGACGAAGCCAGTGTCACCGGGGTCAAAGACTACCTGGAGCAGACGCGGCAGAACATCATGGCGGGGATCCGCAGCGGGATGAAGGAGGCCATGGATGGCCTTAGCTGGACCGTCGCGGACAAGCTGCAGGGTAATCCCATTGTCAGCCGCTCCGGCGAGCTGCTGGGCCACATACTGGGCAGCCCGAAGGTGACGGAGACAGTCAGCTACATCAAAGGCACCGTCGACGCGGAGCTGGGCAGGAAACATCTCGGCCTGTGGCTCGAGGCCGGGACGAGTGTTCCGGCAGTGCAGGGCAAGCTCTTTCAGTTCACCACGGCGGATGGGGATAGCGTCTTCACCCATGGCCACAAGGCATTTCGCGTGGCGCCGCATCCGTTCATGAATCCGTCGCTGAATGAGTATCGATCGACGATTCTGGACATCATCACGCAAAGGATCAGCGAGGGCGCGAATGGGCTTGTATAGCGGAGTCGATCGCGAACCGATATGGGCCGCGCTGTTCGCGTTGCTGCAGGCGCAGGTGGGCTCGAGCTACACCACGATCAGCCGCCAGCATACCCAGCCTCCCACGCTGACGCCGGATATGCAGAACGCGCTCTTCCTGGTGCAGTCGCGGGAGACGCGAGTCTCGAAGCCGCCGGGGACGCCGGTGAGGTTGATGCTCTCGGGCTTCCTGGTGATCTACTTTCAGGCGCCGCAGCCGCTGCTCGATGACATCGGGCAGGAGACCGTAGTAGGCGCGACGGCGCTGAACGCGCTGCTGAAGGGGATCGACGATGCCCTGCAGCCCGACGATCCGACGACCGGGAAGTTGACGCTGGGCGGCCTGGTGACGCACTGCTGGCTGGAGGGCGATGTCGATATGGACACCGGGATCTACACCCAGCAGGGCGCGGCGATCCTGCCACTGAGGATTTTGGTACCGTAAACGCTTTTCAAAAAAAGTCCCCTTCGCTCTCCCGATCTGTCTCGGCGGGATGGTAACCCTTTTTCCGTTGGCCAACCTTTTTATAGGAGCTTCACCATGTTGAATATTCAGTTCGGTTCCGGGGTGGCGACGTTCACTCCGAATGCAGGCAACCTCGCCGCCAACCCCACCCCGATCCGCCTGAAGGTGTTCCAGGAGGCTTCGGTGGAGTACAAAGGCGACCTCAAGAAACTCTTCGGACAGAGTCAACTCGCGGTCGCAACGGCTCGCGGCAAGGTCGACGTTACCGGCAAAGCCAAGGTCGCCGCAGTGAACGCCTTCGACATCAACCAGATCTACTGGGGCCAGGCACTGACGGTCGGCGGCAACCGTCCCTATGACGAGCTCCACACCATCGCCGCAACCGTCACGCCGACGGTGGGCACGGGCCTGGCGGTGACCGACGACCAGGGCGTCATCAACATGAGCACTGGGCTGAGTATGACCAAGGTCCCCAGCGCACCAGCGGTCGGGCAGTACACCTTCGTGCCAGCCGTCACTGGAGGCAGTCCCACGGCGGCGGAGTACACCTTCAACGCAACCGATGTGACCTCCGGCTTTCAGGTGAAGATCAGCTTCCGCTCGAGCAGCACCACGCTGGGCAACACGTTGACCATCACCAACCAGCTGATGGGCTATGCGCCCGTCTGCCAGCTTGTCTTGTGGAATGAGTTTCGTGGCGGCCTGGACCTGACCCAGCTCAACGCGGTCACGCTCGGCCAGTTCACCAAGCCGACCAAGCAGGAAGACTTCTGGGTCTCAGACATCGACTTCAGCTGCAATGCTGATGTGAACGATGTGCTCGGTCTGCTGTACACCGACTAAGGCGCAGGGGCGGGGCTGATATCAATCGGCTCCGCCCGTCAGCTTGCAGGGGATGCGGTTCATCCCCATCTGCTCATCGATGGTCAGGTGATTGGCGGTGCGCACGAACCGCGCGCTGGCGTTGTGGAAGTAGACCAGGGTTTCGCCGTAGTCGAGCACGGCATCGCCATCATCGCGCCGCTGACTGTGCGCCACACCGCAGCGTGCCTGGAACGACGCAGGCGTGGAGAGAGCGCCGCCATGCAACGCGGCCAGCAGCTGATCGTGGCTGTCCTCATGTTGTTTGGCCTGCACATGGCTTAGGCCGTACAGCAGGACGACGAAGAGTCCGATCGCGCCGACGAGATAAGGGAAGGCCTTGCGGCGCGGAGCAGGAACGGCGACAGCGAGCGCGGTGAGGGGAAGACGGCAGCTGGGGCAGATTTGAGAGCCCAAAGGCAAGGAAGTACCACATGCGGAACAGAGTGTCATCGCGGACACCTCGTTTCTTCAAGTTTCAGCATTCTATACCGCTTCAGGAGAATTTAACAATGGCAGAGGAAGTGAAGTACAAAGGCGTCCCGTTTTTCATGAACGGCAAGGACTATATCGTCCCATCGCTCTCGCTCAAGCAGGTGGAGGAGAACTACGGGTATCTGGCGGGAGCCGCCAGCGCGCTCGAGGGCAGCGTGGACGATACCAGCAAGACCATCGTCGACACCTTCAAGATGTATGTCCCGGTCATCGGGCAGGCGATTCGGCGCAACTATCCCGAGGTGACTGACGAGAACCTGTGGGAGTGGCTGGACATCGGCAACTTCTCCGAGGTGCTGCTGATCGTGCAGAGCCAGTCCGGCTTCAAGACGGCCAAAACGGGGGAAGCGCTGCCGGCGAAATAGATTGGCGCTGGGTGTATGGCACGCTGATCCGTAACGCCGGCTGGACGTTTGCAGAGTGTGGAGAGCAGTCCGCCTGCGATGTCTTCGACTTCCTCGAACACCTGCAGGAATACCCGCCTGACTACGTAATCCTCGCCGCCGTGCACATGAAGCCGAAGCCGAAGAAGGCGAAGCGCATGACGGACGAAGAGATGCGCGAGCAAAGCCAGCAGATGCGGGCGATGCTTCCAACCGCGCCGATCCCTCCTGCCATGCGCGAGCTGGTGGAGTGGGGTCGCGAGCAGGACAGGAAGATGGGAATCAAGGGGAACACCTGATGGCCGATGATGCCGTTGTAAAAATTGGCGCGATCGTCTCCACCGAGCAGCTGCAGGAGGGGATGGCCACCTCGGCCGAGGCGGTGCAATCCGCGACGCAGGGGATGGGCGTCTCCTTCCAGGAGCTGAGCACCAAGGCCCAGAGTGCCGCTGCAGCGGCCAACCGCGCCTTCACCAGCATCAGCGCCGACACCAAGGCTGCCGTGGCCGGGCTGAGCGACCAGGCGCTGAAGGAAGCTACGCTGGCCAAGGCGCGCATCGCCGCCAACACGGAGGTGCGCACCTCAATCCGGCTGATGACCAACGAGCAGTTCGACTCCGCGAAGGCGACGGCGATCTACGCGGCTGCGACCGAGAAGCTGGTTGCGGTCGACGCGGAGATTGCAGCGGCGCACAAAGAGACGGCTGCAGCTGCCGAAGAAGCTGCGATCGCTGCCAGCCTTTCCTCCAATGTTTGGGTTGCCTCCATGCAGAGGATCCTGCTGTCGGTGAAGGAGGCCGCGGCGGGTGTGGAAGAGAAGTTTGTCGAGATGGCGGAGGCGGCCAAGCTCTCCGAGGCAGGGATCGGCGGAGGCTTCGCGGCGCTGGGCGGTCTGCTGAGTGCGGCGATCGGCGTTGGGTTCGCGGCGCACTTCCTCGACGAGATCGCCAAGATGAACGTGGAGCTCGACCACCTGTCGGCAAAGACCGGCATCAGCGTCGAGTCGCTCTCCGGTCTGCAGCTGATCGTGCGCGAGATGGGCGCGGAGTTCGATCCGGTCGCGCTCGGCCTGGTGAAGATGGAGAAGGCGCAGGCGCTGGCCGCGGGCGGAAGCAAGCCGCTGATTGCAGCGTTCGGCGCAATCGGGATCAAGGTGGAGGAGCTCAAGAGCCTCAACGCGGAGCAGCTGCTGCAGCGCATCGCGGAGGGTTTCCAGCAGCACAACAATCACGCCCTGCAGGCTGCGGTCGCGACGGCAATCTTCGGGCGCGGCGGCCAGGCGCTGATTCCTGTGCTGCGCGAGCAGGGTTCGGCGCTGGGCGAAAATATCAAGCAGGCGGCCAAGCTGACCGGCGTCACCGAGGAGAGTGCAGAGGCCGCGCGACGATGGACCAAGGACATGGCAGATCTCTCGGCCGAGGCCAAGAGCATTATGATGCCGGTGCTCGAGCACGTCGGCGATGTGATCGCGGGCGTCGCTGGCGACTTCGAAGTTGCCGCGGCCCTCATCTTCACTGCCGGCGAGTCGATCGTGCGCACCGTCCAGAGCATCGGCAAAGCATTTCTGCCGACGGTGAAGCTGGTGTGGGATCTCCAGACCGGCAATCTGGCCGCGATCAAGTCGGACGTCGAAGATATCAAGAACAGCTTTGTCAGCTCCTTCAAGGCAGGCTTCGCGGATGTGAAGGATGCATGGGGAGAGGCGCTCTCGAAGTTCAAGGCGCCGCCGAAGCTGGGAGCGCGCGCCGAGGGCGCCGAAGACGATCTGGGAGACGGGCTGCCCACCGGCACCGGAGGCGGTAAGAAGGATCATGCGGCGGAAGAGCGCATGAAGGCCATGCAGCAGGAGTATGCCGAGCTGCAGCAGATGCACAAGGTGACGCTCAAGGAAGAGCACGACTTCTGGGCGGCGCGCATCGGCGAATTCCAACGCGGCACAGACCAGTACAGGGAGCTCTCCGCAAAGCTGGGCCAGATCGACCAGGAGGGCGCGAAGAAGTCCAGCAGCGCAATCGCGCAGTTCAAGAGCGGCGACTCGGTTGGCGCGATGGACTCGCTCACGGGGGAGAAGAAGCCGCAGGAGGATCAGGGGGAGAAAGCTCTGCTCGAAGGCCAGCGGGCTGTGGCGGCGTGGAGCAAGTCCATCATGGAGGACGTCACCCGGACCGGCGACCGCTGGCGGCAGTATCACGAGGAGGTGGCGCGGGGCGCGTCCCTCGAGGCGACCAACGCCGCAAACATGCAGCTGGCGAAGATTGCGGCGGCCGAGGCGGAAGGCACGATCACCAAACTGGGCGCAGCCAAGCGCGTCGCCGCCATCCACACGGCGGAGTATACCGCTCGACTGAAAGAGCTCGAGGCGGAGCTGGAGCGCATCGCCAAGGATCAGAACCTGACGCCGGTGCAGAAGGCCACGCAGACGCAGGGCGTGCAAAACCAGATGACGCAGCTGCAGGGACAGGGCAACCAGGAGGCGGCAAAGGATACGGCTGCGATCAACGCGGCGATCGTGCAGCCCTACCTGAAGGCCTTCGACAAGATCAACCAGGGCTGGCTGAAGGTGCAGAACGATCTGATCGCCGGAAACAAGAACATCGCGCGCGACTTTGCCCAGATGGGCACGAGCATCGTGCAGTCCCTCGCCCAGAGCTTCGAGCAGATGCTGGTGAAGCACGCGGAGATGTGGCTGAAGATGCAGGTAGTCCATGCCACAGCGGTTCAGGCAGGGGTCGCGGTCGATGCGGCGGGTGCCGCGGAGACGCAACAGATCAGCCTGCTCACGGCGCTCAAGCAGCTCAGCCATGCGGCGGCCGTCGCGGCGGGGCAGGCTTATTCCGCGATGGCCGGGATTCCCGTCGTCGGTCCTGAGCTGGGCGCGATCGCCGCGGCGGCTACCTACGCCAGCGTGATGGCGCTGAGTGCGTTCGAGAAGGGCGGCGTCGTCGGAGGATCGGGAAGCGCCGAAGTGCCCATCCTGGCCAAGCCTGGAGAGCGCGTGCTGAGCAATACCCAGACCAACAACTTCGAGCGCATGGTGAACAACAGCGGCTCCGGCGGCGGAGGCAACCGCACGATGAATGCGAATGTGACGCAGCACTTTGCGGGGAGCAAGTCGGCTTCGCCGCGCGATACGGTTTCGGGAATCAAGACAGCGATGCGGCGCGGAAGGCTCAGCCCTGGCTGATGCCCTTGCACTTCGGTTTATGGGCTCGCATCTCGACGACGCCCTTCAGCTCGCCGCACTTCGGGCAGGGGCTTAGCTTCTTCGGGTTCGGCGGCGTCTTGTTGCGCGCTCGTATGATCTTCGCGGCTTCGCGAAGGATTTCATCCTCGTCATACCCGGCTTCACTCAACGGGACCTTCTTCCTGCCCATTCGCAGATTGTACTGCGAGGGTTATTTGTCGTCGTTCAGTTTGCGCAACGCGAGATAGCAGAGCGGGCAGGCGATGAACAGATACCCGACCAGAATCTGAGAGAAGCTGAGGTGGGCGATGCTGAGGATTTGGGTGTGGATGCCTTCGAACATTGGGTTTCTCCTGTGTACATGTTTCCGTAACATGTAAAGCAGGAGAAGGTTAGCACGTTACCGTAACATGTCAAGCGAATAACGAAGTGTTTTTGAGGTATTTTTGCGATGACCCTGGCAGTGTTTCCCTCCAATGTGCGCGGGTTGGCCTATCCGGTGGATAAGACCCCGGAGTTCAACACGGTCTCGCAGAAAGCGCCGAACCTGGCCGAGACCACGATCGCGCAGACCTACAATCCGGTCTGGAACTGGGAGCTGACCTACGAGTTCGTCTTCGACGATCCCGATAACCTGCTGAGCGGCGAGACCTACCCGGACTACCGCCTGCTGCAGGGTTTCCTGCTCAAGCAGGGAGGCAAGGCCTTTCCCTTCCTCTACTCCGATCCGACAGACAACACGGTCGGTCCGGCGCTGATCGCGGGCGCGCCCAACCCGCAGGCGGAGCTGCAGCTGGTGAACGACGGCGCGGGCAACTACTACTCGCCGATCCAGCGCAACTTCGGCGGCCAGTTCTATGAGGACATCACCGACCTCGACGGCTCGATCGCGGTCTATGCGAACGGCGTGCTCAAGACGCCGGTCACCGACTACACCATCGTCGGGCCCGGGCTGGCGCTGCCCGGATCCTCCTACATGGGTTTGGCGATCAAGTGGGTTGCCATGCCCACCGGCCCGATCACCGCGCAGTTTGCGTTCTTCTTCAGGGTGCGGACCGAAGACAAGCAGGGGTTCTCGCAGTTTCTCTCGAAGTTCTGGACTGCGGGAGGGGGCGATGCCGGTACCAGCACCTATCTCACGCTCAAGTCTGCGCGGCCGGTGCAGGTATGAAGGCGGTCACCGGAGGGGATGGGCAGGACACGACGTCGGCCGCGCTGGCTCATCTCGCGCAGAATGGTGCGCTGCGCCTGGCGAATCTTTATCTCATCGGAGAGGCAGACGATCCTGCCGCGCTGTGGCTCACCGACTATGAATCTCCTCTGCTGTGGTCGGCATGGGGAACGTTTCTCACCACCGTCATCACTCGCGGTACGGTCACCAGCAAAGTGGGCCTGGAGATCGAGAGCCTCGACCTGGTGTGGTCGCCGCAGAACATCGTCCTCACCCAATCCATCGCAACGGCCAGCCCGTATCAGCTGGCGCGCTATGGGTTCTTCGACAACAAGCGCGTGCGGGTGTGGCGCTGCCTGATGCCCACCCCGGGCGATGCCAATACCTTCGGGGCCTTTCCACTCTTCGGAGGATTCATCGGCGATGCGACGGTGACCGACGGCTCGATCAAGTTCTCCGTCAACAGCTACCTCTATGTGATCAACCAGAAGGTTCCCTCGGGCGTCATCGAGGTCACGAACACTACGGCAAGCTACTCGGGGGGCGCTCCGCCCAACGGCTTTACGGTCATCCCCCAGTTCGTCATCGTCACCGGGAGCACTCCGAACCTTTTGATCTGCGATCAGATCTCCCCCAACCCGCTGGGCATTCCCTCAGGCGGTGCGTTCGACGATGCCTCCGTCGTCTTCAACGGCGGCGCGGGCGCGACGCTGCAGGGCCAGTACAGCATCGTCGGCAACAACGGCTTATTCACCGATGGCCACGGCGTCAACCACGCCTCGATCTCGCTCTTCTCTCCACTGCCGCAGGCGCCGACGCCGGGAGTGGATACGTTCTATGTCACCGGCACAGTGCCTTCGTTCGGTGGCAAGTCTTTCCCGTATGTGCCAAGTTCACAATCAGCAGTCTAGAAGGAAAGCCATGCTCAGCCGCACTGAAGCCGTCGCCGCTGCGCGCGCATGGGTCGGCACGCCCTATGTCAAGGGAGCGCGCATCCAGGGCGCTGGCTGCGACTGCGAGACGCTCCTCGAGGCTTACCTGATCGAGATCGGCGCCGCGACGGAGTTCGACCTTCCGGTTTATTCGCAGGACTGGTTTTGCAACACCGAAGAAGAGAACTACCGCAACGAGCTGAGCAAGTATGCGACCTGCACCTGGGAAGGCCGCTGCATCGGCACACCCCCTGCACAGCCCGGCGACATCGCCATCTATCGCGTCGTCGGGAGTCGGCTGTACAACCACGGCTCCATCATCACCTGCTGGCCCAAAGCGATTCACGCCTTCGATAAGGGCGTCTTTGAAACCCGCCCCGCGCTGCATCCCCTGACCACTCACAAAGAGATGGCGGTGTTTAGTCCGTGGGCGAAGTAAAAAAGAAACAAAAAAAAGATCTTGTTGTGAGGATTTTTCTTTCAGAGATTTGGTGATAAGGATTTTTCTTTATGATGACCGGCAAAAACCAGTCGAGCCAGCAGATGACCGCGCTGGGCACCATGCTGCAGGCCTCGACCTACGGCCTCACCATACCGGATATTTGCGGGACAACCCTCGGCGTTTTGCTTGCCATCTGGGTGGCGAACTATCGCCAGGGACCCTCAAATAAAAAAGGTAAGGCGTCGAAGAAGGGTCCTCCCGGCTACACGGAAAACATCGACTTCCTGCTCGGCTACAACCCCATCATGGGTGTCCTGCAGGCGTGGGTGAACAACGGAAAATATCCGTTGAACTTCGTCACCCAGACCTTCAACGGGCCGGGACCGTGGACGATCACCGATGCTCACTTCTACGCGGTGATCGGCATCACGACGACGGTCAACTACAGCGAGAGCTTCGACGACTACGGCGGCAGCCCACAGACCGTCTCGGGCAGCTTTGAAGTGCCGCTGTGGAATGAGTTGGTGATGGGACCGGACCCCACGGGCAGTTCGGCGTATCGCAACTGGCCCTATTGCTACCGCTGGCAACCGTCCTATGGCACGACCATCCAGTGCGATGCTCCGGGCGGATTTCCAGTAGTTACCGTGCACTACGCGCAGCTTTCCTCCGCGACCTTGCCGGATACGCCGATCAGCAAGTTGCGGATGCACTTCGAAGCCAGGCTGGGCGATGGGGATGAGTTCACCGGAGACGTTCAAGGAACGTCAACGCCGCTCTCTGACCAGCAGATCATCTACGACGCCTACGCCGGCTGCGGCTCTGCCTCCATCGATCTCGGTTCGGCTGGAGCTATCCCATCGATCACGCCGGAGGTGCAGAGCAAGTATGCGATTTACCCCTCGGGTGATTGCGACTTCGTCGACATCATCGAGCATGTGCTGAAGTCCGGCATTATGCAGTCGGCGATCGGCGGGGAGCTGGGCTACGGCCCGATCCAGAGCGGTGTCTCTCTGATGGACTACCCCGGTGCGATTCAATTGAAGTCGGAGTCCGGACCGTCGTCTTCCGTTGGAACGATCGTCTATGACATGCCCGTGACCGAGGGCAATTTTCTTGTAGTCATCGCGAACGGGTCGAGCACTATCACACCCCCTCCTGGGGAGTATGTGGCGTTGACTTATCCGCCCGCATCGGGATCGTCAGGGGGTACAGGCAACGCTACCATTGCAGCTACAGTCCCCCAAGATGTATTCCTACAGATAGTGGGGACTCACCCGCCTATAACCATCGCCGACCGAGGCAGTGCCACAGCCACCTGGGGTCCGGCCTCGATGCCAACACTTCCGGCGGGAGCGACGGTCGTCTCTATGCAAGTGATCGCCGCGGTTGGTTCTGTCGTTGCGGAAAGCGTCACAAGCATATTTATACCCGGCCTGACCATCCCCCCAAATGTAAGCGGAACCTTTTATGCGAATATCCCCTTCTTTCCGGGAAATGCGAATGCGGCCGCCGCTCTTGCAGCCTTCAGTGCCCTAGTAGAACTTGACTACTCCCTGGACGGCGCGATCTTTGCCGACACGCTGTCAGCGAGTATTGCCATCGCCGTCTACTACACTCTTCCTGGAGGCGGCACCGGTCCTCCCTCTCCTCCTGTTTTCCCCCTCTTCGCAACTGGCATCTCGGACACCGCCGGCAACACATGGACGCCGGTTCTGGGTTCCGGACTGGGCACTCAGGTTTGGTATGCGACCGCGAATGCCACCGGCAACGACACCGTCAACATCACCGGAGGCAGCTTCGCCGCCGCCGGCGTCACGATTATGGAGATCGCAGGAACCGATACCTTCGACTCCGCCACGGTAGGCAGTGCAGGAGATGTCAGCCAGGTCGTCACAGGCGCGCCCGGCCTTCCGGGCTACATGCTGGCGATTCCATTGTGGGATCTCACGCCGAGCTTCCCCGAAGACCCTGCCATCACGAACTGGGACAACCTGACCCCGCCGAACTACTACGGCAACACCCCGGCGGCGAATCATCTCATCTTCGAGCGCAGAGTCTCGAACCCCGGAACCTACAGCTTCGCAGTACCGGGAAACCCTACGGCCATCTGCTCGCTGGCCTTCAAGAACGTCCAGCCGCCGACTTATCCGAAACCTCTGCTCGACATCCTCGACCAGGCCTCTGCCGACCTGACCCGTCTGCAGTGCCGCGCGGGAGGGCTGTGGGGATCGCTTGCGATGACGTCTCAGCAAGCTGCGTCCGAATGGCTGAAGACGTTGGTGCAAGCCGCCAACTGCGCTCCGGTGTGGTCCGGGTTCAAGCTGAAACTGATTCCCATGAGCGAAGTCTCTGCCGTGGGGAATGGAGCGGTTTACATCTCACCCACAGCTTCCGGACCCATCGCCAACCTGGACGCAGACAACGGCGACTTTATCGGCGACACGCCCATCACTGTCGTGAGGACCGCAAGGACCGACCTCGACACCGTCGTCCAGATGCAGACCCTGAACCGGACGTCGGACTATCAGCAGGTCGTCAGTGCCGTCGCGGACCCGGCCAGCATCGCGCTTTATGGAGTCAGGAAAGCCGATCCCATCGTCAACAACGCGATTCAGGATGTCGCCGTCGCCGTGCCTCTGCTGAGGATCATGGTGCGCCGGCAGAACTATGTGGAGCTCGTCTGCATCCAGTTCAGGCTGAACGCGCGCTGGCAGCTTCTCGAACCGATGGACCTGATCACCGTCACCGATCGCAGGCAGGGAATCGTTCAGATGCCGGTAAGGCTGACAAGCATCGAGGAAGACGACCAGTTCAACCTGACCTGCGAGGCCGAGCCCTTCCTCTACGGCATGAGCGCACCGCAGACGCTTTCGGTGATCGGCCCGACTCCTTACCGTCCGACCCCGGAGGCGGGTGCCGGGAACGTGAATGCGCCTGTGATCTTCGAGCCGGTGCCAAGGCTCTACGGCGCAGCGAATCAGGCGCAGCTGTGGCTTGTCGTCTCCAGCTCCAATCTCCTCTATGGCGGCTGCCAAGTGATGATCTCGACCGACGGCGGGTTGAGCTACAACTCGGCTGGAGATCCGATCGTTGGCAATGGCATCACTGGAGCGACAGTAGGGGTATGGCCAGCCGCAGCGAGCCCGGACACCACCAATGATCTCGCCGTCGACCTGACCGAATCGTTGGGCGTGCTGGCCAGCTACCAGGTCTCCGACGAGGACAACTTCGTGTACCCCTGCTACGTCGCGGGGACGTCGACGCCCATTCCTTACGAGCTGATGACCTACGCCGTGGCGACCATGACGGCGGCGAACATGTATACGCTCAAGGCGACGGGCACAGGGAACCACCTGGACCGCGGCGTCTTCGGCGCTCCGACTCTGGCGACTGGCGCCGCGCATGCCACGGCCTCCCGCTTCGCCCTGTTGCCACCGGACGGGCAGGGCATCTTGAAACTCGCGATGGATCCGCTCTGGATCGGCGTGACGCTGTACTTCAAATTTCTCAGCTTCAACAACTTCGGTTCCGGCGTGCAGGCGCTCGCCGACGTCAGCCCGTACGCCTACACCCCGACCGGCGGACCCGGCGCGGTGAATCCAACTGGCGCGCCACCTCAACTCTTCCTTGTGAACGGAGCTTAGCGTGGCTGGACAGGAACTCAATTTCACGGATACGTCGACGGTGAAGTGGACGAAGGGCGCGCAGACTGGCACAGATCCCGTCTACGGGCTGCCTATCTTCCCCTTGACGGCAAAAGCCGCGACTGGAGGCGCATCGGTCAAGACGGCGAATTATACTGCCGTCGCCGCGGACGCAAACACGCTCCTGGCGTTCGAGGATGCCAGCGCGGTAACGTTGACACTTCCAGCGACGCCGCCCTCATCCACCTGGACGATCGCGGTGCAGGACGTCGGTGCGGGTGCTTTGACCATCTCGCCGAACGGCCTGAATCTTGATGGCAGCGCCAGCAGTCTTGTGCTGTCGCAAAAACAAGGCGTTCTGATCTACACCGATGGGACGAACTACTTCACCGAGCGCGGTGTGAGTAATCCGGGCACGGTCACCAGTGTCGGGCTGACTGTTCCGTCGATCCTGTCCGTCGCGGGATCTCCCATCACCGGAGCCGGTACGCTTGCGATCAGCCTGGCGACTGAGGCAGCGAACACTGTTTTTGCTGGGCCGTCTTCGGGATCGGCGGCAACGCCAACCTTCCGAGCCCTGGCAGCCGCTGACTTGCCATCGAGTCTCCCCACCATCGCGGGGGTGCAGGACGAGACATACACATACTCCGCCGACACCGGGACGGCCAACGCCTACGCGCAGACGCTGACGCCGACGCCGACCGTGGCTGCAGGGCTCTCGGGAAAATTCAAAGCTGCCAACGCCAACACGGGAGCGAGCACGCTCACTGTCGCTGGAACGACGGGGCCGCTGGTAAAGAACGGTACTCAGCCGTTGGCACCGGGTGATATTGCCGTCGGGCAGATCATCGGGTGGACCTACGACGGGGCGAACTTCCAGACCGGTGGCATCGCTCCGGCCACGGCGCTGGTCCCTCTCATTCGCGGATCGGCACTCACGACGAACTCCGCCGCAAGTATCACCGTGAGTCTTACTGGATTGAGCGTACCCGGAGGTGGAACTGCAAACGCGGTGGCTGGAGATTTCGCGCTGCTCTGCTATGGAGACCAAAGCGGCGGAACGCCGTCGGTCCCGTCCGGTTGGACAGTGGTGGTCACCACTTCAGGGGCTGTGATTGAGCAGCAAGTTGTTTGGTCGAAGGTGTTGACCAGTGGAGATATTTCAACCGGAAGCGTTACGGTGACTGTGCCGACCGGGGGCAATAACACTCTTGGCATCGTTGTCTTCATCGGATCCACGGGAGGTGTGCGGGAAGCGGATCTGGTCAATCAGACCAATCCCATCACAGTGACGACATCCAGCGCTGTGATTGCTGGAGACACTGCCATCTATTTTGGAACGGCCAACTTCAACACTGGTCAACCTGCGCCGACAGTAAACCGTGGAACCCTTCTGCAGTCGGCGGCAAGCGGTCCCAACTGCGGGTCGCTCTATGACGAATCGCTAGCCACAAGCGGCGCGCAATCGGCTGTCTTTAGTTTTTCAACCAGCAATTCCAGCGCCGCGACCATCATCGTGAAGGGCGTCCCGACTGGCGTTGGCTCCGTCACCAGCGTGGGCCTGACGGTTCCTTCCCGGCAGACCGTGAGCGGATCGCCTGTGACCGGTGCGGGAACGCTGGCGATCACAGACAACACCCAGAGCGCGAATCAGGTGTTTGCGGGGCCGTCGTCAGGCAGCGCGGCCGCACCGACGTTTCGCGCTCTCGTCTCTGCTGATGTTCCGGGTAGCCTGACCAACCCGATGACGACCCAAGGGGACATCATCTATGGTGGCGCCTCCGGTGCGCCGACGAGGCTGCCAGCAGGAACTAGCGGACAGGTGTTGCAGACCAACGGTAGCAGTGCCGCCCCATCATGGGTAGCACCAGGTGGCGGAAGCGGAATCAGCCTAACCACTACGGGTTCAAGTGGTGCGGCGACGCTCACGGGGACCGTGCTGAATATTCCCGTGTACACCGGCGGCGGTGGCGCGAGCACGCCAGTCATTCGCGGGACGGGCATCCAGGCATCGAGCGCAGCGAGCTATACGGTCTCGTGGCCTTCGGGCACAGTCGCGGGTGATCTTGCCATCATCTTTGGGGGACATGGATTCGGAGTAAATTTACCCGCTGGCTGGACGTCGATTGACTCATCCACTGGAACAAATTGGAACGGGGCCACCTTTATGAGGTTCCTTTCCAGTGCCGATATTACGGCAGGTTCCGTCACGGTGACGACGGCCGGCACCTTTGACGGGACGCTTGCCATTGCCACGATCAAAACGCCAAGCGAAGCGATCCGGACTGTCACACCGGTGCGAAACGGCAGCGGAGCCTCTTCGGTCACGGTCAACACAGACGGCTCGCCGCTGACCACAGATCTCGTTCTCTACTTCGGATCGAATCGTGCTGCCTCCACGAACACGGTGTCTTTGGGAACGAATCTGCGGCAGGCCAACGATGGCTCTGCCGCCTCTGGTTGCCTTTATGCCGGATCGCCTTCAGGTGTTGGAGGTGTCTCGCCCGTCTTCAGCTACAGCTCCGCGGGCACTGGCAACTATCAAATTGCCGTGGTGGTCAAGGGAGTCTGATCTTCAACGGGCACGGCCTCGAGCCGGTAGCTGATCCGATAGACGGCGACCGTGTAGGGGATCGCGCACAGCAGGTCGAAGAGGTAGTGCTCTCCACCTGCAAGTGTGGCGAGCACAGTGAGCGCGAGAAAGAGCCAGCCCAAAGCGCTGGCCCATCGCCAGGGCCGCAGGAACCAGAGGATCAGCAGTGCGCTGGACATGTGAATCGACGGCACGGCGTTCGGCGCTGCTGTGAGCAAAACCGTGTGTGGTGCAAGCAGGTGAGGCTCGATATAAGGGAAGCCTGGAAACGCGAACATTGGCCCGCACACGGGAAAGAGGAGATAGAACAGCGGGGCCGATGCAAGGTTCAACAGGAACACGCGCAGCACGCATAACGACTCCTCTTTAGATCGTCCCCACAAATAGAGTGCGAAGACGCCGACGATCACCATTGGTGTTAGCTGGTAGCTCACCGAGATGAGAACGCGAAGCGCGAAGTGCGCCTGCACCCATCGCCCGAGCACGAAGCTGGGCTGTCCGAAGAGTGCATCGATCTGGTAGACGTACTCGTCGTATTTGAGTGGCCGCACTTGAGAGAGGTAGTTCGCAACCGCATGGGCGAGGCCGCCGAGGGGAACCGCAAGACACGACATCACCAACATCCACTCCGTACGCGTCCTGTCTGCAGGAACAAGAGACCACCGGCAAATCATCCACAGGACGAGCACAAGCGTGATGACGACCTCTGGGGAATCAATAAGTAAGCTCAGCATTTTAGACCTATCGACGCGTCAGCTGTCGGTGCAGGAATTCTAGGGTGTGACTGATTTCACTGCAACAACTATTTCTCGCGAAACTCTCGAAGGATCCCCACGATAAGGGCCGCCACGACGAGCGTCATCAGGATGCTGACCATAGGGCCTGCATGAGTGGGGGCCGATCCACAAGTGTACGCCCGGGCCTGTTTGAAAATTTCACGCGAGAAAGAGTTCGCCATGCCGCGAGGAGTCGCACCCAAGGGACGGAGCAAGAGTCCGACCGAGGGGCCGCTCACGCGACGGGAGTACGAGGTCATCGATCTGATCATCGACGGCCATTCGAATGAGTCCATCTGCAACCAGTTCCACATCTCGGGGAACACGATCAAGCGGCACCTGCAGAATATTTTTGCGAAGTTGAGCGTAACCAGCCGCACCGAGCTCGCGGTCAAGACGCTCAAGCAGCGTCACGCCGAGGAGTTGAAGGCTCTGCGCGAGAGTTATTTCGATTTCAAACCGAACTGAAAGGAAAAACACCAAATGAAGAAGTCTCTCCTCACTCTCCTCGCGCTCGGCAGCCTGGCGCTGCTCCCGCTGAAGTCTCACGCTCAGACGACGTCCGTGCCGCCGATGGCCAACACCTTCAAGATCTGCAGCGAAGGAGCCTGCTCGATCGTGACGATGCCGGTGGGCACGGTCTACCAATACGGAACGGGATCGACCTGGGTGCCTGCCGCAACCTCGACGGCAACCAGCCCCACGCTCCCGCTCTTCGTCTCCTACCCTGCGTTCGGTTTCGATCCTGCGCCAGGCGCGGTCAAGCAGTTCAATGTGCAGCAGACCGCCGCGCCCTACACAGTGACCTGGAAGCTGAACGGCGTGATCACGGTGACGACCGTACCGGCTCTTGTCCCGCCAGCCCCGCCAGCTCCCACGGCCTACACTCCCACGTTCACCCCCGGGACCGTGTACCCGGCGACCTGGACCAGCATTGCGGCCATCCCCACCAGCGCGGCCGCAGATTTGCTTGCGATGTTTCCCCTGCCGCCGTTTCAGTTCTATGCCGGCATCCTGCAGAATTTCACGTCGAACTTCAACCTGGGTGGTGTGAATTTCAACTGCACCTATGGGGGAATGACCACGGCGGGAGCGGTGAACCTCAACTGCGTTCCGGTGCCGATCGTGCCGGTCGCAGCGACGACGAGCAACTAGTCAGGGCTTGGGGCGGGCTTGCGGCTTTTTCTTCAGGGGAAACTCGAAGCCCAGTCCCAGCCCGAGATTGATCAATCCCTGCCGCATCACACCGGAGCCATCCGTGCCCAGGCGTTTCTCGACAGCGTCGCGCAACTCTTCCTCCTCATCCGAGAGCAGCACAGTCATCTTGTTCGGTCGATCGATATGCGCCATGTGATTGATTATGCACAACGTCTTTCGCGCGGATTGCACCGTGCTTCAACCGTCCTGCAACTTTTGTGGCACGGCGCAAAACAGTTCTCGACGGGTCTGCAACAGTCGTGATACGGTTACGAACATCACCACCACGTTTCTCTCTTTGGTAACTTTTGCTGCATTTTGACTGCTTTGCGTTCTAAAACACACACAAACGCCTCCAACTCCGTGTAGTGTTTGCGAGCATGACCCCCCAGTCGTCCGTCTCCATTCTCCTCCCCGAGGATTTAGACCGCGGTGTGCTGTCCGAGAGAGAACGTGGAAACCATTCACCGCGTCAGCACACGAAGCACACGCCTGCTCATCTCAACTGTCAGGCGTGTCTTGAGGCTCGATCTTTGTATAACTGTCCGTTCTCCGCCTCCATGCTCTTCACCGAGGCTGCATCTGCTTTCCTCGATTCGCGTACTGCTCCCGTCACCCACGGACGTGTCCAGTACATCGGCAAAAACACCTTCAAGGATTATCAGAAGAAGTTGAAGGCGCTCAGTGTCTTCTTCAGCGGTCTGCGGCTGGATGAGATCTATCCCGGTCACCTCGACGATTATCAGCGGGTGCGCTCCCAGGGCGACGGCTTCACGCGCAAGGTAGGGAGGGTTGTGGTCGCCTCGCCGGCGGGCGCGCAAAAGATCAATGCGGAGCTCGGTTTGCTGGAGAGGGTGATGAAGCTGGCGGGCGCATGGACCCCGGAGCACGAGAAGTTCTACACGCCCTTTCAGGTACTAGACGCAGACATTCCCCGCGCGCTCTCGCCGGAGGAGCAGGATCGCTTCCTAATGGTGGCTTCGTCGAATCCGGAGTGGCATCCCATTTGGTGGTACTCGCTCGCCGCGGTGCACCTGACCTTTTCTTCCGACGAGATGCGCACCATTCGCATCGGCGACATCAACCTGACGCACCAGATCGTGGGCGTCAATCGCCGCTATGGCAAGAACAAGTTTCGCCGGCGCGATGTTCCTGTCTCGGACGGCGCCTGCATGTGGGCGCTGGAGCGGTTGATCGAGCGGGGCGCCAAGCTGACGCCCGATCAGCCGCAGCAGCCGCACCACTTTCTCTTTCCCGGCCGCGTGGTTCGCAATGTCTTCGATCCCGAAACCCACATGAGTGAGACCGGCCTTCGCAAGCCCTTCGAAGCGGTCCGCGATAAGGCGGGGCTACCATGGTTTCAGCTCAACGGCTGGCGCCATACGTCGATCACGCGGCTGGCGGCGGCGGGCGTGCCGATCGCGACCATCATGCGCCGGGCAGGCCATGTGACGCCGAAGATGAGCGAGCACTATACGCACATCTCGGAGCAGGAGGAGCGGCTCGCAATCATGGGAGCGTCGCAGCGCAAGCCGGTGATTTCGATTCAGGCCGGGAAGCTACGGAAACAGGTTAGCGGGTATTAGCTCTTCGAAGAAAGAGTTTGTGCTATGCTCTGTGGCGTCTGGAGCTCAAATGATAAATCCCATCGCTTATTTTGATTAGCGTCCTGTGTTCATCGGCTGCGATATTGTGTCTTACTCTATGGAACAAAAAGCAAGCCCGCGAAATAAAAGAGCTGAAGCGTGCTCTCTCTTTGAAGAGCTTTTAGTTATGACCTAGATTCCCACAGATTATTTTGTTGACACCGAGGTAAGTGCGAAGGTACCGTCAGTTTCGTTATCCCAACAAAGTGTTCGACAAGGCCGAAAGCCCATCGTTTCCTTGCAGGGATAGCTGCGGTTTGATCTTCCAGCGTGTCGTGTTTGAGCAGGAGTCATGTGCAGTTGGAGCAGAGCTTTATGAGTCCCCTGCTCTAACCGTTGAGCTACAGGCCCTTCAATGACTTACGAGACGCTCGCAAGTAGGTGTGGGGAGTTTTGTGGGGACTCGACACCGTTTGCACGCTTCCATGGCCTTGCTATTGAGAGCCTCTAGGCGATCAAAGGCCCGCTCCATGGACTCTGGCGTGGGATGAACGTACCGTTGACTTCACGGTGACACTCGAGTGCCCAGCCAGTCTCATGATTGTAAATGCATCTGCGCCAGCTTCGCCGAGGCGGGTCAGGCACTCCTTTGCGGCTTGGCGCCTTGATCACCAGCCACCGCATGAGCGTTATCAGATTTTCATCGCTGTGCGCGCAATTGTTCTCAAGCTAAGTTATTGTGCCCAGATGAGCTGGGAGATCCCGTGTCTTTGCAGTAAATTTGAAGTGTGGGTTCAAGCACATTGAAGGTGTTCTGGTCATGGCACTCACACACACATGTCGGGCCGCTCTCAGCAGAAGAAATCTATTCCTGTTGATGGCCGTTCCCATGATCGGATGGGGACAGACTCTACAACCTCAAACTCTCGCTCCGAATCATGCCGTCGTCACCAACTCATCGTCGTCCTCAGATAACAGCGATCACGATGCAGAAACCGAGCTGGACAGCTGTCGTGTTCATCGAGTGACCAGCCTTCCAGGAAGTCACCAGTTCGCCAGTGATTTTATTGAAGCCATAGCCAGCGACCCCGATCCGGGCGCCAAAGATCCTGAGGTTATTTGGGGCCTCACTGCGGACCTCAGTACTGATGTTCCGTTCCAGGATCGAGCCCTGTACATATCGAAATCAACCAATGGTGGCGCGACATGGACTCAAGTCGCACGAGTGGATTCCAGATATTTCGATGCGGAAATAGGGGAGGGGCTGCGTAACGGTTTAAGCGTCTCTCCCGGTGGAACCTACTTTGTGATCACAACGCAACGGGGAGCCTTTCAGGTTTTTCCTCAGCCGGGTACGTCTGAGACCTTAGTGAAAGCTATTGCAGGTCCACGGGTTCCTAATTCGCCTCCCAGGTTGCCCATTGCGAAAAAGGGAGGTGACCCTGTAAGAGCAAACATCGTCGGAATGACGGCCGACGGGAACCATCTCATAGTCGGTTATGGCTACTTTGACCTCGACCCTCAGATCCTCAGCTACCACAAAGATGAGGACGGTTCATGGATCGAAGATGGGCCCGTCCCTCGTATTCCAACCGAAATGGATCTTCTCTCCATGCAGTTTGACGATCCCAAAAAGCTGAATCCGGGTTACGTCTATGTGGGAACCGGCGATCAGGTCTATCTTCTCAACCTCCATACATTGAAATGGAGTCGCATTGATGGAGTCGGCCCGGACTCTGCGATACATGGAATGAGTGTCGTGGGAGGTCTTCATCTGGCGGCCTGTTGGGGTGTTTATAACCCTTCGGGCCCAGGCACCGTAAGAAGAGTGATCAACGCGAGATTCCTTTTGCATAGGACCACAGATGAGGCAGGTTCCAACCTTCGGGCCTACAGCATAGAGGTCGACCCGTCGAAGCCAAGCCGAGAGGTCGTGACCTCGCTCACAGGCGTGTACATCAGCCAGGACAGTGGCGAAACCTGGAGAAGGATCAATGATCTGCCGCAAGAAGAGTTCCGCTCCGCCCACTTCAACTCCGATGGAGTCATCCTCGTCTCTGGAATCGCAGGTACGTTTTTGGTCAATCCATTTTCGGACGCTTGCTCACCTCACCTCAAGCCGCGCGGCAAATAGTCTTATCCGCGTTGCACGCCTTCGTGGGAGCTTTCTGAGTCTCCTCGAAGAATGCATCATCACTCCCGATTTCACGCTGACGGAACAACAGTTCACCTGCTCTATTAGCAGACCCAAGCTTTTTGCCCGGGTGGATTCACCTGAACAGTCTACGAAGGCCAGAGAAGTACTAAGCGAGCATGCGAAAACTGAAAGGATGTGGGCAGAGGCGACGCTCTACGCGAATACGCCACATTGCTTTGCTTGTAGGGGCTTCTGCTACCAGAAGCGGTAGCCGAAGCCTGCGGAGAAGATAGGAAAGAAGCTGGCATAGCTGAGGTTGTTGTTGTTGCGGACTTTGAAGGCAGCAAGGTTTTGCTGGAAGCCGGGGTCCAGATCGACGGACTCGCAGCCTACCGAAGATGGGTAGTTGGGATCGCAGGCAGTCCCGGTAAAGGCTACCTGGAGACTGGGCTGACCCTCGTAGTAAAAGCCAAGCTCGATCGGGATGCTGAAGCGGCCGCCGGTGCGTGGTATGACATTGCCGAAGCCGAGACTGAGACCGGGAGCGACTTTGTGGAAGTCGATGCGGCCGGAGCCGTGGAGCGGGTCGGTGTAGCTGCTGATGTAGTCTTGGCCGTTGAGGGTGACGGTGCTGCCGGAGGGAATGACTGCGGTGGCGAGGATGCGGTTATTGTTGCCGAAAACGAGCTGCGGACTGAGGCGGAAGCGTCCGCCGAAGGGGAACCAGTCGAGGGCTGCGTGGCCGGAGCGGAGGTGGAGATTGACGCCGATATTTGCGCCTTGCTCCTGAAAGCTGGTGGCGTAGCTGAAGAAGTCTCCGCCGGCGCGCAGGTTGAACTTTGTTGCGAGCGGTGTCGCAATGTCGAAGCCGGTGCCTGCCAGGCCGACTTGCGTGGCGAATCCCAGAGCCGAGAATGGGCGGTAGGTTTTGCTCGTGCCGCGGGGAGCGGGGGGGAGAGTAACGAAGGCCGCTGAGTTCGCGGAGCTGGTGACGGGGAGCGGCGCGGCGGCGGTGTTGAACGCGGTGTTATCGAAGGCCAGAGATTGCGCGGGGGTGCAGGGAGTTGCGAGAGTGATGGCGATCTTGAGTGCGCCAAGTGCTAGGAGGTAAGGCTTCATGGGCGTCTTCCGTTGGTAGAGTGCAGGTTGCGGCTGGACTCTCTATCGGCGGAGGATGGCGATTGTTCAACGGAAGGAAGGTTTTTTTGCCGAGGTCATGATCCATGTGCCAGATCCGGCCTTTACCGACGGGAACCATGCGACGGCGAGACTGCGCGGAATGACAACGCAGCAAGACGTACGCCGAGGAATGACGTTGGGAGTTTGCTATCTCTTGGACAATCTCCCGTGGACGATCTGAGATATCTCGAGTCGCAATTGGCAGATGATTAGTTCGGAGCAGGCTCCGATTCATGTGCCGAGAAGCTCCCCGTGGATACCTTGGCCTGCTGGAGGCGATACCCGTCCCGAGTACGCACGTGATACTTCTGCAGGTCCTTACCCACGAGCTTCACTGTGATCGAGCGCCAGCCCCGGTTGGGATTCGGCTGTGGGTAATAGCTGAGTGCGTAGAGGTGCGCCAGGTCATCCCGGATTGAACCGAATGCCTCTTTTTCATCTCTCCAGCTCTTGGAAAAATAAGCCTTACCGCCAGTAACCTTGCTTATACGTTCAAAGACGGCAGTGGAAACCGGTTCTTCCTGTGCTTCCCGCGTACTGATCATGTAAATGATCGTTCCGGTTGATTGGGCCAACTCAGCTACGTCCTCCGGGGGCACCAGGCTCACGTTGTCAGGGCCATTGGAGAAGACCACGATTGCTTTTTTCCCCGTCAACTGCGCAGCATCCTTTACTGTCAGCAAGAGGCAGTTATAAAGTGCAGCGTCGTCTCCAGCGACGGTGCTACGAACACCGCGCAAAACTTTAGATCGATCCGGCGTCAGTTCGGCAACCCGAGAGAGGTTACGGCTATAAGAATAGAAGGCCACTTTGCTTACACCCTCCAGGGAGCGGACGAAGTCGGCGATGGCATCCTGCGCGAACACAAATCCGCGGTACATGTAGTTGCTGGTGTCGAAGAGAATGAAAACGTTGGCCCCGGAGATTCCCAAGGCTGGATTTGTCGTCAGATCTTCGGCGGACACTGGCTGTCGTGGTTCTGCTGCTTTGCCACCGGATGAAGCGATGTCTATCAGCCTGCGGGGGGGTTCATTTCCTTCTTCAAAGGTCGCAGTCTTTTGCGGGATCTTGTCCTCGACGATGGCGAAGTCTTCAGGGCGAAGACCGCTAACATAGTTTCCCTTGCGATCAGTTACAGCCACATTCAACTGCACCAGGACGACGTTCACATGAATGCTTAGCGAGTCGTCCTGGGCCGCAGCTCCGCCGCCCGATAGAGGAACCAAAACTAACCAGAGGAGTAAGAGGTATTTCGTTGTCATGGTTCTCCTATTGTGCGGTAGGATTTTTCACTGTCTGCTCCGGCGAAGAGGAAGCAGTGTTTGCCGTTGGTGGAAATACGATCTTGCCTTGTCGAAACTCTTCCCCTGTCTCCTGCATAGAGCGCAGCATTGCCGGCCAATCCTCGAGATCGGTAGCAAAAATCTTTGCAGTCATCACTACGGTTAGCTCGGGAACAAGACGGTTTAGCATCACCGGCGAATAACCCATTTCATCCGCCAGCCGAGCCCAGTAAAGATTGCTGGACTCCCACGACTCGCCGAACAGGCGGCTGGAATACCCTCCAAAAAAAGGAAACGGTTTTACATTCAGCAGCTCGCTGGCATACGTTTGAGCGAGTGTCGGGTGAGGCACGCCGAAGTCTTTCGCCAGGCGCTTCGAGTTCACTTCTGCCGGATACTTACGCGAGAGATCTTCCAGCTGTTGACCCGCCAGTCCCCAGGAACTGACTTCTTCCGGAAATCTCCTGCGAAACTCGGCGGCCAGATAGAAGGTATCCGCTGGCATCATTTGAGAAAATATCGAAGCCGGACTTTTTGCATTCAGTAGGTCCTGGTGAGTTTGTTCCAGGCGTTGTGGTGAGACGCGGTCAGAGAGAATAAGGATCAGCTTGTCTCGTAGCTCTGCGTTTGCCATCGACGCAGTCAAAAGCTCTTCTCCGAACCGTTGATAAAGTGTGACGGCATGAAGTTCGTTCGGGCTCACGTTCCACCAGCGGGGAAGAGTTGCGTTGATCAAAAGCTCCGGCACTAACTCTTGCCAGATCAGGGCCTGCACGTTTTCCGGAGCAATAAAATCCTGCTCTGTCGTCGCAAGCGCGTAAGGCAGGTCTGCCAAAGAGCCCATCAGATACGCGCCACCGCCCGCCGGCGAACCTGCCCCTAACAACATGGGAGCACGCCAGTGTCGTCCTGGGCCCGCCGTCGTTACTGTTATTCCGGAAAAGTCATGCGCGCGGACAAAAAGCGGATTATTGTGCATAACCTGAGCGCCCGGTGGTTCGTAATAGGCATAGTTCAAACCCACTAGAGTGTCCCTTAGAAAGGGCGCGAGTTGACCACGTGCCGCTTCCAGTTGCGCGCGCGTACCTGGAGTTTTGATCACCTTCGTCAAATCCGTTCGCACCTGTAATTCCGCGTGATGCGTGGTGTAAATTCCCGGTGCCCAGCTAATCTTCTCGCTGTTGGTAAAGATCGGACGCGGCATCTCGAACTCTCGAAGCTCTCCCGCCAGCGAAAGCAACGTCGATCGTTCGCCGGCGCCGCCTCCTCCTTGTTCCATCTCATGCAATCCATCGCTAAGAGCGAACAGCGTATCGAGAGAAACCAATCGCTGGTCGTCCAGCACCGAGCGAATTCTCCCAGTCAATTCCAGATGCACACTCTGGCCATCGTGGCTCTCTTGATGAGGGCCCGCGAGCAGATCGACGATCTGATCTTGCGAACTCCCCGCATTGCCATTTGCTGCAAGCAAGATGGCTCCCAACGAAGTACGGGCTGCGTCGAAGAGCTGGGGCGACGAAGAAATTTTGGCAAAAGGCTCAATCAGCTTCTGCCACGACGTATTCAATTCGCTGTTCGGAATCTCCCCCTGACGGGCGAGTATTTGCCAAAGCCCAATGTTGGCCTGAAAAGCCCCCAAAGCGTTTGTGCGCAGAATCTGGTTTGGCACTCCGCTAATCGCGTCTGCCACATTGACGAAGCGGGTCACAGAGGCATCGCTCAAATCCGGAAATTCGGAAAAGATCAGATACCAGTCGCTGTACTCCGAAAACCTGTTGGCCAGCAGACGTGCTGTTTCCGCGGACAACCTATTCTCCGGAGATCGCCTGCTATCAAGTTCATTCAACATCAGATAGATCCGAATCGGCCCGCTATCGATCTCCAAACGTGAGCACGCGGTCATTGCTTCGAGCAACTGCTCGGATTGGTTCCAGCTGTGGGCGCGCCTGCCCGAATCATGAACAACTTTGTAATCCGACTTTTGGTGAAAGACTTCTTTCCAAACATCGAGATCTCCGGGCACGTGCAGTTCGCCCGTAGGCTCCCATTCCAGGCGGGTGTAAAGGACCAGGAGTTCGGGTGCCCTTCGAAACACGCCTCTCGTTGCGCCATTCTCATCACCGCCTGACCGAAAGGCCTCATAGAGACGTTTCAGGCGCGGGCCTTTGGTAAGTTGCTCCTGTTGCGTCTGGCTGACCCGCGCCAGAACATCAAAATAGGCTGCCAGCCAACCCTTGTCCTTCGCGAGCAATAGGGGAACGAACTCTCCGGGCGAATTCGAACTCGCTCCCACCAGATCCTTCCAGCCCTGCTCGGTACTCGCTCCTCCGGGAAGAATCACGCGGCCGGAACGAATACATATCTGGCTCCCGTAAAAATCAAGGACCCCGGCAAAGGGAAGCAGTTTTTCCAGTCCCGGCGATCGCAGCAACGCGAGCCTGGTTTCGCTATCGTTCTTGGATAATGCCCAATAAAGATGGGCAACAGTCGGTTCGTTCAGCAACACATCTACTAAATTTCCATAACCTTTTTTGTCCTGCACGCTCAGTCCAACCCAATCACTTTCCTTAAACATCACCCGAACCTGAGAGGTGGGATAGGAATAGGTGAAAGGAGTACCTGTCTGGAGCGCCTCCTCGAGCTCTGTGAGAGGAAAGCCGGAGTCGATTGTAAGAAATGCCCTCTCCGGATTTGCTGTCTCGAAAGCGACGTTCTTTTGACCACAACCTTCCCGCAGCCTGTATCCAAGGATCTGAACCAGGGTGCCCGCATCGTCGCAGTTGGTAACACGAATGGTTTTGTTTGCTCCCGCGAGTATCTGAAGCTCTCTCGCCTGGAACACGTAACGATTCAACAGGAGCAGGAACTCTGTTCGACTGGCACCCTGGTAGCCCTCCAGGTAAACGTTGCGTGCCAACAGCGGCATGACATCGTCCGAAGAGACCTTTTGACTGATGCCGGCCATCCTTAGAAAGGATCGCAGAGGGCCGGGGATGGTGACGACATCCGCGCCGGAAGGCGCCGATGTACTGTCCCTGCCAGGTTGAGTGTCCACACGGTTTGATGAAGAAACCGCTTGGCCTACACCGCCGGAGTAGGCAGACGCGCAGACACACAGGCACAGCATCGATGCCATGAAAACAGCGAACGCACGAAGAGGAGACTTCATCGCAGGGTACCTCTTTGAGAACCTACGAGACTGTCGCAGCTCATACGAAATGTATGGAAGCCTGCGTTACTTGCGAAGTCGGGCCGAAGCGAAACTAGGAAACCGCAAATCCATCACAGCTCTCGCTTAAGCCGCGTTCTATGCCGTTGTCTGTCGGTTCTTGCTTTCGTGGCAAACGATATACCATCCATTCAACTATTCCAAGAGCTACGACAAAAAAAAGACATAAAGACATTGGACTCAACCGCGCGCGCTCTTCCTCCCATGCATAACCGGCTTGCGTCGAGAAAAATTCTACCCGCAGCATGATTGGATTCCGAAATATGCCGCACGGCGTCGCACCTTCAGGGAATTTAGTCATGTTGTGCTGGCGCTTTTCGATAGGCGCAAGCTAAGATGTCGTCCCATAAAGCCTTATGCAAAAACCGCGCCGCAACTTCTGGCAGATCTGGAATATGAGCTTCGGCTTCCTCGGCATCCAGTTCGGCTGGGCGCTGCAGCTCGCCAATATGAGCGCCATCTATGAAGTCCTGGGCGCCACACCGGACAGGCTCCCGATACTCTGGCTCGCTGCCCCCTTGAGCGGGCTCATCATCCAACCGCTGATCGGCAACGCCAGCGACCGAACCTGGGGCCCCCTCGGCCGCAGGCGACCCTACTTCCTCGTCGGCGCTATCCTCAGCTCCGCCATGCTCGTGGTGATGCCAAGCTGCTCGACACTGTGGATGGCCGCCGGTGCACTCTGGATCCTCGACTCCTCCATCAATGTCAGTATGGAGCCGTTCCGCGCCTTCGTTGCCGACCTGCTGCCCGAGGGCCAGCGCACATCCGGATTCGCAATGCAGAGCCTTTTCATCGGGTTAGGCGCTGTCGTGGCGTCGGCGCTTCCCTGGCTGTTATCCAATGTCTTCCACGTTTCACAGGGAAATGGCGGAGCGCACACAATTCCAATGCCGGTTCGCCTCTCGTTCTACTTCGGCGCTGCGGCCTTCCTGACCGCCGTGCTCTGGACGGTGATCACGACGAAGGAATATCCCCCTGAAAACCTGGAGGAGTTCCGTGCGGCACAGAAAAAGCATAGCGGTCTGGCGCAGACGCTTCGCGAAGTCGTGCATGCATGGTCGGAGATGCCGCCGACCATGGCCAAACTGGGGATCGTGCAGCTCCTGACATTTCTGGGTTTGTTCTGCATGTGGCTCTTCTTCGGCGTGGCCGTGGCCCACAACATCTTCGGCGCCGAAAGTGCAGACTCCCCCGCCTACCGGGCCGGCATCGAGTGGGGAGGTATCTGCTCCGCGGCCTACAACGCCGTCTGCTTCGTATTCTCATTCGCCCTGCCCAAGCTGGCGCGAAAGTTTGGCCGTAAGCGCACCCATATGTTTTGCCTGCTCTGCGGTGCCATCGGACTCATGGCCGTGATCCTGATGCACTCAAAGTACATGCTTCTCTTCAGCATGGTAGGGGTCGGCATCGCCTGGGCGAGCACGCTGTCTATGCCCTACGCGATCCTCGCAGCGATCCTGCCGACAAACCGCATCGGCGTCTACATGGGAATCTTCAACTTCTTCGTCGTCGTTCCCGAGATCCTCGCCGCACTCTTTTTTGGCTTCATTATGGTCCATTTCCTGCACAATAACCGTATGTTGGCCGTAGTAGCCGGCGGAGTCTGTATGTTCATCGCAGCGTTGCTCATGCAGCGCGTAGAAGATCCATTGACGATAAGCGTCATGGATGTCTGAACCTATGCCTGAAGCGGGAACAGCGCAAAATGGCCCGCTTACTTGCTGACGATCAGCAACGTCACTCCGTGTCTGGGAATCGTGTCGGTAAAAACGCCCGTGCGACGCCCCAGGTCCTTCTGCCTCCACACATCGCGCACGCGACCACCATCTCGGAACCCGATCTCAGATAAATCAACCGAAACATCCCGGTTATCCCAGCTACGATTGAAGAGCCCGACAGCAATGCGTCCATCGCTGAGAGGCTTGGTCCACACATCGAAGTCCCCGCTCTGATACAAACGGTCCCCCTGTTTGCCCAGCACATCCTGATCGATGGCGATAGCTTCCTTGTTCATCAGCAGATTCTTATCCGCTTCGGTCATCTTGCTCAGATCGTTGCCGGCGATCAAAGGGGCAGCCAGGAGCACCCAGAGGCTCATGTGGGTTCTGTACTCCTCCTCGGTCATCTTTCCGTTGCCAATCTCGAGCATGTCAGGGTCATTCCAGTGCCCAGGCCCTGCGTACTTCGAGAGGCCCGCCTGACTAAAGCCGATAGCGATCATCCGTCCGTAAGAGTCGTCGATGTCGTCGGTGGTCCGCCACATCTGTGCGCCCACCCCCGGCCCCCACTTCCAGGGCTGATCCACTCCATATTGGCAAAGGCTATAGAGAATCGGGCGACCCGTAGCCTTGAGCGCGTCCCCCATCTTCCGGTAGGCGGCGATCATGAGATTGTTCGCCGCGTCCGGTTCGTCTGGATGCTCGGCCTTTACCTTGCGCATCTCGTCCTGAAAAGAACAAAGATCGTACTTGAGATAGTCCACGCCCCAGCCGGCGTACATCTTCGCGTCCTGCTCTTCGTGGCCGAGACTACCCTCGAATCCCCCGCAGGTCTTCGCTCCCGGTGACGAATAGATCCCGAATTTCAGGCCTTTGGAGTGTATATAGTCACCGAGAGCCTTCATGTCGGGAAAGCGTTCATTCGTGTGGAGCACGCCTTGGGCGTCACGTTTTCCCTCCCATGTGTCGTCGACGTTGACGTACGTATAGCCCGCATCTCGCATACCAGTGAGAACCAGCGTATCGGCAGCAGAGCGAACGTCTGCGTCGGTCACCCGGCCAGCAAAATGGTTCCAGCTGTTCCAGCCCATCGGTGGAGTGGCGGCGATCATCCCCTGGCTCAAAGCGGGCACGGCAGAGAGAAGGAGGGCACCCGACAAGGCCGCGAGACTACGCATAAAGTTAGCTCCAGAAATCAATTACAAACGCGACTAAGCATACCGAGACCAGGCCTTTTGCGCTATCGATCGACTCTGTGCGGGACTGCACACTTATTTAAGCGGGGCGCAATGCTGGCAACGGAGGCGCTGCGACGACCAGCCGTCCGCAGGATATGAAAGGCCTGAATCTTGCCATTGCCTCAACGCCTGAACCCTGCGATACTTAAACGTGCCCACACCGCACAAAATTAAAAAACTTATATCGAGGTCGCGGACATGTCTGCAAAGTACATCTTCGTAACGGGCGGAGTTGTGTCTTCACTCGGCAAGGGTCTCGCCGCAGCCTCCATTGGCTGCCTGCTGGAGGCACGTGGTCTCAAGGTCAACCTCATGAAGTTTGACCCCTACCTCAACGTCGACCCCGGCACCATGTCGCCATTCCAGCACGGCGAGGTCTTCGTCACCGACGACGGCGCCGAAACCGACCTCGACCTCGGCCACTACGAGCGCTTCACCCACGCCCGCCTCACTCGCGACAACAACCTCACCACCGGCCGCATCTACGAGCAGATCATCACCAAGGAAAGACGCGGCGACTACCTCGGCAAGACCGTCCAGGTGATCCCCCACGTCACCAACGAGATCAAGAACGCCATGCGCAAGGTCTCTGCCGACTGCGACGTCACCATCGTCGAAATCGGCGGCACCGTAGGCGACATCGAATCTCTTCCCTTCCTCGAAGCCATCCGCCAGATGCGCCAGGACCTCGGCCGCGAGAACACCTGCTTCGTCCACGTCACCCTCATCCCCTGGATCGCCGCCGCGCAGGAGCTCAAGACCAAGCCCACCCAGCACTCCGTCAAGGAGATGCTCTCCATCGGGATCCAGCCCGACATCCTCCTCTGCCGCTCCGACCGCGCCGTCCCCCGCGAGATGCGCAACAAGATCGCTCTCTTCTGCAACGTCGAAGAGCCCGCCGTCATCGCCGCCCGTGACGTCTCCAGCATCTACGAGGTACCTCTCAACTTCGCCGCCGAAGGCGTAGACACCCTCGCCCTCAAGTACCTCCGCATCGACGCCAAAGCACCCGAGCTCTCGAAATGGCAGGACATCGTCCGCCACGCCTACAACCCTCGCGACGAGGTCTCCATCGCCATCGTCGGCAAGTACGTCGAGTACGAAGACAGCTACAAATCCCTCAAGGAAGCCCTGGTCCACGGCGCGCTGGCCCACAACCTCAAGCTCAAGGTCACCTGGCTCGAAGCCGAGGGTCTCGAAACCCCCGACTACGCCGACCAGCTTCAAGGCTTCGACGGCATCCTCGTCCCCGGCGGCTTCGGCAAGCGCGGCATCGAGGGCATGCTCAACGCCATCCGCTACGCCCGCGAAACCCTCACCCCCTACTTCGGCATCTGCCTCGGCATGCAGACCGCCTGCATCGAGTACGCCCGCAACGTCTGCGGCCTCCACGAGGCC
>Ga0209624_10000609_pt1 | contig 31315 bp, 21 predicted proteins | sample JacPinW_OM2H0_O1_FD_188565 | JGI IMG/M metagenome (GOLD analysis project Ga0209624, IMG submission 188565) | Forest soil microbial communities from Algoma, Ontario, Canada - Jack Pine, Ontario site 1_JW_OM2H0_O1 (SPAdes) (version 2) | ecosystem: Environmental > Terrestrial > Soil > Boreal...
CCATCATGGGCGCGCGCGATGCGGCGATCTGTCGCGAGATGACCAAGCTGCATGAAGAAATCAGCCGCAGCACCCTCGCCGAGCTGGCGCAATCGGCGGCCACCCTGGAAACGCGCGGTGAATTCGCTGCAGACGTTGAGGCATTGAGGGTGCCCGTGTTCGTACTCCATAAGCAGGACGGACTGGACTTGAGCGTTATCTTCCGGCTCGCCCGTTTTCTGCGCCAGCAAAACGTGACGATTGTACATACGCACAACCCTGGGCCTCACATCTATGGACTGCTCGCCGCGTGGCTGGCAGGGGTGCCAATCCGCGTCCACACCAAACATGGACGCAATTTTCCCGACGACAGAAAACGGGTCTGGATCAACCGGATCCTTTCATGGGGCACTGACATGATCGTCCCTGTCTCCGATGACGCCGGGCTAGTAGCCACCGACGTTGAACGCGCTAACCCTCAGAAGATCCACCGCATTTGGAACGGCATCGACGTCAATTTCTACATGCCGCAGCACGATCCGGTCGAGGGCCCACTCGTCATCGGCACTGTTGCGCGTCTGTCGCCGGAAAAAGACCAAAAAACGATGCTAGCGGCGTTCCGGCATGTGCTCGACGAAATACCGGATGCGCACCTGATCGTCGCAGGTGACGGACCTTGCGCCGCGGAACTTCGCGAGGAGGCAGCCAGACTGGGCTTGAATGGTCGTGTCGATTTTCTCGGCCAATGCGCGAACATCCCTGAGGTACTCAAACGTATGAGCATCTTCACGCTCAGCTCCACCACCGAAGGCCTGTCGATGACCGTGCTAGAAGCCATGGCGGCGGGCCTACCGATCGTTGCCACCGACGTCGGTGGCAACCGGGAATTGGTACAGCCTCCCCAGTGCGGACTCGTGGTGCCGGCACGTGACCCCGAAGTGCTTGGCCGGGCGTACATCGAGTTGTTGCGAGATCCGCTGCGGCGAGTTCAAATGAGCGCCGCATCCAGGGCCCGAGCTGTGCAATATTTCAGCGTTGAAGATACCTTGGCCGAGTACAAGAAGTTGTACGATCAACTCATGGCGCGCAAGGTCGGTAGGCGCTCGTGAGTAAAAGGACGGGTCGTGCCAATTAGGGAGGTCCCCTTGCACCAACGTTCCAGCTGCGCCAGCCCGATCGGTCCAGATTACTGAAAGGCTCGTTGCAGCGTTATCCTCCAGAAAAGTTGCGGTATACTCGCTGCTCACGACCCCGAGGAGACTTCATGAAGGGCTTCCTAGCCCAGACTTTGATACCGGCCGTGAAAACCCTGCTAGGCAGGAATTATTCCAAGCGCCTAAGATTCCTGAATAAGAGTCAATGGTGGTCCGCAGCAGAGATTCGAGAATTCCAGTGGCGGGAACTACAGATTCTCTTAAAGATTGCGCTTGATAGCGTTCCATTTTACAGACAAAAGTACGCCGGAATTCGGTTTGAGGACGTTCGCACCTGGGATGACTTTAGGCGCCTGCCGATATTAACCCGGCAGGAAGTTCAACAAAACCTTCAGGATCTTCGCTCGACAAGCTTCCGAGGGAAATCTCATATGCATTCAACCGGCGGATCTTCGGGAGAACCCGTTCGATTCTACCGGTCTCTTGAAAGCTATGACTGGCGAATGGCTGCAACCGCGCGAGTATATGGCTGGAGCGGGCTCCATCTTTCGGAGAGTTCTCTGCATCTGTGGGGAGCGCCCGTCGGCACACCCAATTGGTCCGTCAGATTGAAAACAAATATCCACAACTGGGCCCGAAATCAGACAATCATGCCGACGTTTCTCCAATCGGAATCCATATGGCGCGATATCCACGCGTATGCACTGAGGAAGAAACCGAAATATCTCTTGGGATATGTCTCAAGCCTCACGAGTTTCGCGCGGTTCATCGAAACTTCATCCCTCCCCGTGCCGCACTTTGTCTCGATTGTGGCGGCGGCTGAAACCCTGTCTGAGCGTCAGCGTGAGTACCTGGAGAGTGTTTTCAGTGCACCAGTATTCAATACGTACGGCTCTCGTGAGTTTATGTCCATTGGAGGTGAATGCGAAAGGCATGAAGGATTGCATATTAACGCCGAGAATGTTGTCGTGGAAACCGCCGAAGGCGAATCTGGCGGAGCCTGTCCGATTCTGGTTTCCGACCTTCACAATCATGCCACCGTTTTCTTGCGCTACGCGATCGGAGATTTGGGCATCTTGTCTGGTCGAAGCTGCTCTTGCGGACGCGGTCTGCCCATGCTCGAGAGAGTCGAGGGGCGCCAGAATGAGATGCTACGCCTGAGTGACGGTCGGGAGGTTAGCTCGATCTTTTTCCGCCATACCCTCAAAGAGATAGCTGAGATCCTTGAATACCAAGTAGTGCAGCTGTCTGAGTCTCATGTTGTTCTGAAGGTTGTTGCGCTGCCTGGTCTGTCTGAACCTGGACGTGCCCTTATCGAACGCGAATTCAAGAGAGTTTTAGGAGATACACAACTCTCGATCGAAGCCGTGAAGGAGATCGACAAATCGCGGTCGGGCAAGAATGCAATGTTCGTGTCGGTCGTTGCTAGTGGCGAAACTTCTCGCAGAGCTGGAAACCTAGGTTTCTAGGCGAGAAGCCAAGTCACATTCACGATATAGTAGGTTTATGTCGGACATAAATTTGTATTCGCGCATCTGTGTGACAACTGGCTGAAAAACGTGATTGAGAATGGCTTTTGGGCATGGCACGAGACTACGTCGTCAACAGCGAGCAGACCTTCCTGGCACCGGAACGGTTCTTCCGGTCGCCCGGATATCGGGTGGACCTGGGTACCCTTCTTATGTAACCCCATGGTATCCCTCTCTATCGGCGTGGATGAGCGATGCCAAACCCTCGAATGAGTACTGCTGACAACCCGAATACATCCGGTGAAGGAGTACTGTGAGAATCAGCGTTTTCGGACTCGGATACGTCGGCTCGGTTACGGCAGTATGCCTAGCCGACAGGGAACATGACGTCATTGGCGTAGAAGCGAACCCCGATAAACTCAGGTTGTTCCGCGCGGGCCAAACTCCAGTGTTTGAACCAGGGTTGGCTGAACTGCTGACAAAGGTATACGGCGCAAGACGCTTCACGGCCACCGCGAGCGCTGTGGAAGCAGTGCGAGAGACGACGATGTCATTCGTTTGCGTCGGTACGCCTGGCAAGAGGGGTGGGCAACCAGATTTGTCGCACGTCGAGCATGTCTCGAGCGAGATCGGGGAGGCGTTGCGCGCCAAGAACACCAAACACACCGTCGTCGTCCGCAGCACGATGCTGCCTGGCAGCATCGAGAGCGTCGTTGTGCCGCAAATCGAGTCCGCCTCAGGTAAGCGCGAGGGTAGGGATTTCCACGTCACGACCAATCCCGAGTTCATGCGGGAAGGGTCAGCCATCCGCGATTTTTTCGAACCGCCCTTTGTCATTATTGGTGAACGCGCTCCGCATGCGGGTGATTTGCTTGCCGACCTATACCGTTGCGTAGACGCGCCACAAGTCCGCACTACGATTCGCGCTGCAGAGGCCATCAAGTTCGCCTCCAACGCCTTCCACGCCATGAAAGTCACGTTCGCGAATGAAGTCGGGCAATTCTGCAAAGCTCACGACATTGATAGTCACGAAGTTATGGCCATCATTTGTCGCGACACGAAGCTGAACATTTCCAGTGCTTACCTCAAACCGGGGCTGGCCTATGGTGGTTCCTGTCTCCCGAAAGATCTGCGGGCGCTCGTCGGTCGGGCCCGCGAAAATCACCTCGAATTGCCGATGCTCGAGGCCATCGCGCGTAGCAATCTCAATCAGATCGAGAATGTTATCGAATTCATCACAGAGCTGGGACACCGCCAAGTTGGAATCCTGGGACTGAGTTTCAAGGCCGGCACTGATGACCTGCGCGAAAGCCCCGTTGTCCACATGGCAGAGGCCATGCTCGGCAAGGGGTTCAAACTGACCATCCACGATTCCGAGGTCGAATTGACCCGCCTGACCGGTGCGAACCGCCGCTTTCTCGAAGAAAAGCTCCCGCACATCGGCTCGTTGTTGGGATCCTTAGAAGATGCTATCGGCAAGAGCAAGATTCTAGTGGTCTGCAAGAATGCGCCCGAGTATCGCAAGTTGACGGACCTAATTTCTCCCCACCACGTCGTCGTTGATCTTGTAGCTGCATTGAAAGGCGCTGGAATAGACCCGGGCCGATACCATGGCCTGTACTGGTGAGAATCCTCACACTTATCTCGAAGTTTCCGTGGCCGCTAACCGACGGCGCGGTCATCCGCGATTTTAACCTCCTTCGCGAAGCTGCCAACCGCCACGATGTATCGCTGCTCTGCTTTCTATCCAAGCCGAGCGACCGTGAGCATTACGATGTATTGAGGCGCTACTGCCACAAGATCGTCGGGCTCGATCTCTCCCGGTCTAGGTGGCGCACCGTCACGAACGCCGCGCGAAGTTTCGTCTCCCCTGACCCGTTCATAACGAGAGAATATTGGCGACCCGAAATGGCACAGGCGCTCGAGAAATTCGTTGAGGAAGAACGCATCGATGTTATTCATTCACATTTTCTACACATGAGCCAGTATGTTGGCCACAAACGCACTGCTGCGTTCGTGCACGACGCACATAATCTAGAACACATACTCTGGGAACGATTGGCACACACCACCGGCAATCCCGCCAAGAAGATCTTTATACGCTCTCAATACGACAAGCTCGTGCGGCTGCAGCAGCGCGTGGCTCGCGCCAGCGAGAAATGCGTGGTCCTTTCCGATGAAGATCGCGCCGAATATCGGCGTATCTGCCCCGAGGCCGACGTGAGCACGGTTCCCAACGGGGCAGATGTCGACTACTGGACGCCCCGAGAAGATGGCGTTGAGCCATCATCAGTTCTCTACTTTGGCAATCTCGGTTGGCCGCCCCAAGCCGACGCTGCTATATATTTCCACGAGAAGATTCTCCCGTTGGTTCGCCGTCGCGTGCCTGATGTGACCTTCTGCATCGCCGGTCAAAATCCCCCAAGAGCAGTTAAAGCCCTGGCGGGTGATCGGGTGACCGTCACCGGTTTCGTTCCGGAGATGCGGGATTACTTGGCTCGCGCCAGTGTCGTCGTGATGCCGTTGCGCGCGGGCGCTGGCACGAAACACCGTGTGTTTCAAGCGTTGTGCATGAAAAAGGCACTCGTCTGCAGCTCGGTAGCGGCGGAGGGTATTGCGCTGACACACGGCGAAACTGCGTTGCTGGCCGACGATCCTGAAGCATTTGCCAGCGCCACGATTTCCTTGCTACAAAGTGCGTCGCTGCGCCAGAAGTTGGGTGAGCGAGGCCGTCAGCTCGTCCTCGACCGCTACGATTGGCGTGCGATCTACGAACGACTAGAGGAGGTCTTCCAGGAGGCGGTTCGCAGACGGAAATGACAAACGACAAGGACTATCGCGTGGGATTGGTAGGCGCGGGCTACGTCAGCGAATTCCACATCAAGGCGTTGAAACGGCTGCCTCACGTGCGCATCGTCGGTATTGCCGACCTCGACGAATCGCGCGCAAAGGCAACGGCGCAACAATTCGGTATTACGGCCCATGCGTCCTTAAAGGCGATGGGAAGTGAGGGTCTCGATGTCGTCCATGTTCTCACCCCTCCCGACAGTCATGTAAATGTTGCTCTTGAGGCGCTCTCGCTCGGATGCCACGTGCTTGTGGAAAAACCTTTGGCGACCAGTGTCGAAGATTGTGAGCGGCTCATCGCAGAAAGCGAAGCTCGAAGCCTCCGCGTCTGCGTGAATCACTCGTTATTGGGCGAACCATTGATAAAGCGAGCCATCGCCCTAGCAAAGACCGGTGCCATTGGGGACGTGCTGACGGTCGAATACCTGCGCAGTTCCAACTATCCGCCCTACCGGGGCGGACCGTTGCCGCCACAATACCGCGAGGGCGGCTATCAATTTCGCGACCTCGGCGTTCATGGTCTGTACCTAACGCGCGAATTTCTCGGTCCTATTGAAGACGTTTATTCGGAATTCCGCCACTCAGGTTTGAAAAGCAGCGACCCGAACATCTTCTTCGACGAATGGCGTGCACTGGTACGTTGCGTGAAAGGCACGGGTAACATTCAGCTTTCCTGGAATGTGAATCCTCTGCAACATCAACTCGTCATTCAGGGCACGCGCGGCACCTTGCGAGCCGATCTCTTCGCGATGTGTCTAACACGCCGTCGTAATACTCCGTTGCCCAAGTCCTTTGAGCGTGTCATCAACACACTCGTGGAATCGGTCTCATCAGCAACCCAGTTATTCTGGAACGCCACCCGGTTTGCTGCCGGCCGGATTCAACCGTATCAGGGGCTCCACAACTTTGTCGCCGCATTCTACGAATCGCTCTCAGCGAACAGCGCGATGCCGGTCAGTCTCGAGGAGGCCCGCGAGATCGTTCGCTGGACGGAGAAGGTCGCGCGTGATGGCGATCAATCAAAGTCCAAGTTCTACAGTCAGTACCAACCCCGCCGGCGGCCCGCTGTCGCGGTGACCGGTGCAAACGGATTGCTTGGAAGCGCGCTTGTGAAGCGCCTCCTAGAAGAAGGACAATTTGTTCGCCTGTTCGTTCGGCGACTTCCGCCACGAGAAATCCTACAGAACCCGAGAGTCGAGGTCGTCCTGGGTGATCTTGGCGATCCCAAAGCCGTTAACCATGCTTTAGAAGGATCGACGGCAGTCTTTCACCTTGGCGCAGCTATGAGCGGTGGCCAAGCCAACCACGACGCTGCCACGATCGTGGGTACGCGTAACGTGATCGATGCGTGTCTGGCACATCGCGTGCCCAAGTTGATTTATGTCAGTTCCCTGTCCGTCATCGATTGGGCGGGAAATCCGCCCAACCAAGCCATAACCGAGTTAGCGACTCTGGAACCGGCACCACAAAAAAGAGGTTTCTACACCCAATCCAAACTAGAAGCTGAGCGAATGGTGCGGGCTGCGGCTGAAGAGAAGGGTCTGCCAGTAATTGTTCTCCGGCCCGGCCAAATTTGGACCGAAATGAGCTCGTTTGTCTCTCCGGCCGTGGGCATTCGAGTCGGCAACCACCTCGTCGTTATCGGAGATGATTCGAATCTGCTGCCCTTGGTTCATGTGGACGACGTCGTCGAAGCGATCATGCTGGCCACGAAAAGCATATTCTGGCACGGTGAAGTTTTCCAATTCGTGGATAGTGAGTTGATCAGCCGACAGGAACTCGTACGCCTCTTCATCCGCGGGCGGGAGCCTAACTTGAAGGTGACTCACATGCCTCTCTGGTTGGCTTGCTTTCTCGCGGGATGTGCTGAGCGGCTCGCAGACATGTTGAATCGCCCCACGCCGGTTTCCCCATACCGTCTACGGTCCGCCGTCGCCCCGCTCGTGTTCGATTGCACCAAGGCCCATGAGAAGCTTCGTTGGCTGCCCCACGCTCACACTCGCGATTCACTGCGTAAGCTGCTGACGACCAAGTAGTCAATGAATATTTGCAAATTTCTAGGCCTAGCCGGGCTATCCGATCGAGTTTGGAATTTGCGAGATAGTGGCAACAACAGATGCATTGGAGACTAAGGGAATAATCCAAGGGTATGCAAGATCTTAGCGCAAGGGACGAACTTGGAAGGGTCGTTTACCCCGACGGCTCCAAGGACTTCGGCACCATGGGCGCAATACCGTTGGAGAACTTTAGGGCTGCAAGCTTTCGCTTCGTTGTCATCGGAATTCCGAATTGAACGCATGCGGGACCGCACTTTCTGCGACCGGCAGGAGTTCGTACGGGCCCCGCCTATTTATTTTAGCCTCGCCGAAGCCACGCGGATCTGGTAGATTTCGCGTGCCTAAATCAGAAATCACAACGTGAACCTCGATCGCACATCGCAAGCTCTGGATTGTCGCCATTACAAGCGTGGTGCCGCCCTCGATTCTCACCAAGCAAGCCGTTTGAAAATGGTCCGCCGCTTGTTATCTGGATGCCAGGGACGCGCGCTCGATTACGGTTGCGGTTACGGGGACATTGCACACGCGATCTCCGGGCAGTTCTCCGAGATTATTGGGGTTGACCTTTCACCTGAACGGATTGAGTGGGCTCGCCGCGAATTCAGCCCAATCCCCTTCCATGTATGTGACAAGAACTCGCTGGAGTTTGCCGACGCTACTTTCCAGACTGTGGTTTCGATCGTGGTGATCAATTGGGTCGGCGATCCCGATCTCTACCTTCGCGAAATTCATCGCGTTCTGGTAGCGGGGGGAAAGCTAGTCCTCGCTGTTCAGGCGCCGGATCGACTCCGAAACTTCATCCGTGCTGCTCGGGGACGGCAGCCCGCGGAACAGGTGTTTTGGAGCGAATCGGTGCAGCAAATGACGGAGCGCCTGCAAAGCCAGGGTTTCGAGATCGAGGCCCTTGACTGCTTTTATGACCCCTTGCGTGAATCTCTTGGTTCGCTGAAGAAGTTGATTTCAGGAATGGCTCTCATGCCGATGCGGATGTGCGGCGCACCCGGGTTTGCCCCCTACTACGGCATGCGGGCGATGAAGATTCGCAACTTCAGCTAATTTGGTTCCCACCGTCGTACCAGCAGCGAGATCAAGGCGGAATCAACAACGTGGCACCGGGGAATGTCTACTCCGAGCGAGAGAGGAAATCCTAAAGCGCACGCAGGAACAATAGACCGTCGCCCTGTAGGGTCGATTTCGTTACAGTGTCAGCTGGCTCAGCGACGAAAGCGAACAATGAAGTAAATAAAAACGATTGCCAAACCTTCGACTCCTAGTGTCACGGGGATCCAGCGACTGCGGTCCCGCGTTCCACCAGAAGATGGTTCGAGCGCAATTGCCGCGGTGGCTAACCCGAGGACCAGGTACATAGTTGTTGAGTAGGTGCGTGACAAGAACCAGCTGGTCGCCATGAACGAAACAAGTGCCAAGCGAATTGCTATCAACCAGTCGCTCGGAACGATCGGTTCGTAAATAGACTCAGTCTCGATCGGCGTTGCAACTGCACTTACCGCGACGACTTCTGTCTTGGTGGCCCATGAGGTGAGGAACGGAGGAGTCTCCGTAAAGTGGTTCTGTATTTGATCGTCCCCATACTCTGTGGACGTCTGCTCTTCCATGCGCGACGCGTTTGGGGAATTGCTCTCCGTTGGAAGCTCATGTTCACCATCGCGCCATTGGTCTTCGACTGGCGTCGCTTGATCGGCGTCAGAAGTTGAGTCCAAAACTGTTTCTGCGTCGCCCTCTGCGGCAGGCGGGTCCGAGGCTTCGTCGTAGTCGCCGTCTGTCAGTGCCGGCTCTCCTCGTAAAGCGATGAGGCCACTGAGGTCCATCGTGGTGGTGACGAGTAACGCGAGCCAAATTGTGGCGCCCACTAGTCCAAGCTCGGCTAGGCAGAGGACGATTGAATTATGGGCGGTGATCTCATTAAAGTCAGTAAAACGCCCAAACCCAATTCCGAATATCGGGGCATGTTTAAACAGCTCCAAGCCGGTGGCCCATGCCTCCAGTCGATCACCACCTTCCGATGCCGAAATTCCACGACCGCCAGTAAAGTCGACAACCAACAGTCCGATCGCCAAGACAGAAGCCAGGGCGATGGAACCAGCTGTCCCGAGTTTCTTTCGTGCCGCCATCAGACTAAGAACGGCCAGCGCGATCAATGCGCCGCGGGAATGCGTCAGGTACGTGGCCCAAAGAAGCACGCCCGCGGGCACAATTACAAGGAACGAGTTCACGATGACTCGCCCGTGGCGCCATACGACGAAGATGAGCGGAATCGCAATCAGAAGCATCTGCGCGAAATCGTTGGGATCATTGAGAAAGCCCACACCGCGGAGTCTGAAAATTTGCTCCGTCATCTGATCGTGGGAGGAATATCTAAAATTCATTACGAAGGTTTCGCCGAGAAAACCGCCGTAGTATCCGCATAACGCCTCTCCGACGAGCGCGAGAACTGATGCGACGACCGCCAATGTGACAATTTTTAGCCTTCCAATCGTGGTCACGTTCGCGACGATGAAGAAATAAACTGCCGCACTCGGAAGGAAAGTGAGCCAGCCTTGAATCGCGCCTCCAAACCACTTATTGGCTACCTGTGATGCTCCGATCGCGATGATGAATCCGACTAGCAGATACGTTTGAACGGACGACTTTAGATGAGATTGAGTCAGAACCGACGGCAGAGAAGTCAGAGCCGTAATCAACGCCAGATACACAAGTACGTGATAACTGGCCCACTCCGGCCCAAACTGCTCCGGAGAAATAATCGTGAGAACGATATAAGCGACAGTGAAGGCAAATCCCATGGAGATTCAGGTAGCTTGAATCGCAACGACGGGATCAAGGCGCTGCCGGATGGCATCAATGGCCCGGTACATTTGCCACGCAGAGACAAAGTAAATCGCACATCCGCGTCGGTCTGCCTCCGCGACTAGTAGATCAAACGCCCTTCCCAGACCGCCGTCTAACAATGTGGACGAATTCCGTTCTTGCGCTCCATGCGTGTACAACTTAACAAAGCTATCGCCCCCGATGCGCGGTGAGAGTTCGATCCATCGCTTGATTCGATAAGGCGTCGCGACATCGTAGCTCGAGAGTTCACCGGTCTCGAGGCGGGGAAGCAAACGGTCCCTCCAACGAATGCCGAGCGGTCCAGGAACCATCAGCAGATCCCCATCAATCCCTCCACCAAAGGTTACAGGCACACCACGGTCATAAGATTTGGGTCGATCGGGATCATCCTTGCACCAGTAAATGGTATTAACCAAGTGAGCTTGAGTAGGAGAATCGCCTGAGGGCATTGTGAAATCGGCGTAACAACCAAGGCGTGCCAGGATCTGGATTTCATCGTTCAGTCCGCAAGAGCGGCCATCCGGCAGTGAATTGTCCAAGGCCCAGTTACCATGGATAAAGCCAAATGTCGGCTTGCCGTTCCGCTTTCGAAGCACACCGTGCTCGCCGTGCAAGGTATTGCAAAACCTCGTTATTCGGTCGATAAAGTTCTGACGACCCTCCCCGTCATGGTGAATGTGAATCTCGATGTCGGCAAGACCGTCAAAGACCATTTCGGACAAAGGTTCAATTAACGTCGGATGATACTCCTCTTCAGGAAAGAAGAAGGTATATCGGGGCGGGTTACCGGCGGTATCGGGAAGGCAACGCCTTGCGATCTCCGGCCAAGACAATCGCCACGATTTGACACGTGATTGGGCGATTTCAAGGCTCGCGCCTCCCCACATGGGCTCGAAGTGGTCCGCTATGGTCATCCAGATGCGTTCCAAGGGCACCGCCCGCCCTAAAGTGCGACGGACGCGTTGTTTCAGGTACTCTGGAGCCCAAATCTGCGAGTTGCGAAACAGACTCATAGCAATCCGTCGGACCCATGAATCATCGAGTATCTCCCGTGGCGCATCGAGTAAGAATCGATTACGGAGGAACGTTTACGGGCTCGAGTACATCGACGAGTTTTGGTGGATCCTTAGCCCTTGTAGAACGAGTAGAGGTTCCCGGCGACGATAGCAACAATGATCGCGACTGCAGCGCCAATTTTTGCCCACCTAACCCTTGGGCCGAAGCGCTCCTCTCGGAGCGTGCTCAGATGCGGAAGCGCAACCAACACCGTAGAAGGAACAATTCCCTCGACGTCCTTTGCCTGCCAAACGCGCACATCTGTCAGTTCAAGTAGAGCAACTAATCCCGTTCCCAAAGCGGCACCCAAGATTAGACCGATGATGCTGATCAAGAGATGGTTCGGGGAAGTCGGCCGGATTGGCAAGCTGGGCGGGTCGAGGATGCGGAATTGTTCACCCTGCTGGCGTTGTTCGAGGCTCGTCGCCAATTGCGACTGCATCTGCTTCTGGAGAAGTGAGTTGTAATTGGACATGGATTCATCATATCCACGGGAGACATCCGCCAACTCCTGCTCGGTTTGTGGTGTCAGATTCAGACGAGCTTGGTACTCAGAAATTTGCGACTCGATGTTCTTTTCTCGTTGTTCGTAATTTTGAACCTGGAGCTGATTGGCCTGAAGCTGGCTCTGAATCTGCATTGTCGAAGGCGTCGAACCCGTTATCGCGTTCGCAGCACCTGACTGCACGGCCTTCGTGTCCTTGCTCGTCTTCTGGTTCGAAGCAATCTCGTCTTCGATCTGTTTCTTGAGCTTCTCAGTCTTTGCGATTTTGTCCTTGAGCGTAATGACGTCTGGATAGTCTTCGGTGTACTGTGAAAGAGCATTCGCCAGACGCAGGCGCAGTTCCGCCAATTCCTTATCTAGCGCTTCTGGCGACGTGCCCACCGAGTCTCCGCCACCCTGGCTGGTTCGCTGAGAGTCGTATTGTTTTTGCAGTGACTCAAGATAGAGCCTCTGCTGTCGGGCGCCGTCTAGGTCCCGCTGCGCGGCGTCCAACTGAGTTTGTAAACCCGCTAGGATTTGGACGTTGCCCTGCATCTGGCTCGGCAGATCGCCGAAGTGTGTAGCCTTGAAGGCCCGAACCTTGGCTTCCTGCTCTTCCAGTTTGGCGCGGGCATTGGCGAGTTGGCTGTCAAGGAAAGAGGTCGTGCTCTCTGAAAGTTGTTGCTGAGCTCTTAGGTTTTCATCAATGAACAGCGAAGTGAGTTCGCTATTGACCTGCTGCGCAAGTTCAGCTGACCCGGCCGAATATTGGATCTTGAAAGCGGTTAGCTCCCCTTGATGGCCCGGGGACGCTACGAGGTCGATTTTTATATCCTTGCGCATCTCTTCGATCGGGTCCTGCCATTTTGAAAATCCGAAGAAGCCCTCAGGTTTCGAATAGAGATGAAAGCGATCAATCGTCGTCTGCAGACGAGTGCGACTGAGGATTTGCTGCGTCATGCTCTGTAAACGGTCCTGAAGACTGACGGTGACGTTGGGCACCACGTAGTTCTCAGGAACCTTCTGCTGTTCGACAAGAATCAATGCTTCAGACTGATAAACGGGAGGCAACCGCCAGCTCAAGCCCCACACGACGACCCAGCAGAGAAATAGCGGAACTGCCACCCACCAGAACCGCCGGCGCACGATACCCCAATAATCTGCGAGGCTGGGCGAAGTTGGTGTAGTACGAGGCATTTCGGTCTCCGGACTGCTTGCCGGCGTGCTCTTCTCCGCACACCAGAACAAGGCTACAGACACAGATTAGCTATGCAAAGAGCCATCCAAATAAGTGCACATTCTCGAATGCCTTCGATCGATCGCGCCTCTCGTAACATCCCTAGATTGTGTGGTATAGGCCCCTAAGCCTTTCATCCACAGGCCTCGTCACAAACGGTCGTCAACAGAGCAGGATGCATGGGAAAATCATTTCACGTCCATGGCTCCAGGCCCGGAACTTTTCTAGATAGTCCACGCCGCGCAGACTGGGCGCGAAAGCCCGCCCTTCAGTCGCGTAGAGCCTACCTCGACGTTCCCAAGACAATGCACCCGCGAAGGTGTAACTTTCGCCAAGCACAATACGTTAGAAGATATACTCTTGCCTCTGCCGTGTCCATAATCGCCTGTCCAGTGCCTTGTTTTGCGTCCCTGGCCCCGTAGGTACTTTTCGTGTCATTCCCAAGTCTTACGGGCAAGGGTCGGGCGAGGGAATTAGGCGACGGTCGGGGGGTTCCGAACATTGTTCGATGGTATTGTAATTGTCATTCAGCCATCTTAACGACACTTCGTGCGTCTTGACTTCCAAACCTCTCATCGCCGGCACCGACCCGATCGTGGATAAATCGTGGGCTGTGCGCCGCTCGCTCGTCTGGCCGACGATCTTGTCGGCGCTGTTGCTCCTGCTCTACGCGTCTGTGCTGAAGAATCTAGTTGTTCAGTGGTGGTCCGACCCTGACTACAGCCACGGTTTCTTTGTTCCATTGCTGTCCGGATACGTTCTTTGGCGCCAGCGCGAGCGCTGGATGAAGAGCGAGATCAAACCCAACAATTTCGGGTTTCTCGTGTTATTGGGCGCCATTGGACTGCTTCTGATCGGCTCGTTGGGAGCTGAGTTATTTACGAGCCGGATTTCCTTGCTGGTATTGATCGGGGGAATGGTTCTTTTCTTGGCCGGGTGGAGATTCCTTCGCGCCGTATCCTTCCCTCTGGGCTTTCTTATATTCATGATTCCTCTGCCGACAATCGTCTACAATCAGATTACTTTCCCGCTGCAACTGCTTGCGTCGCGGTTCGCGACGTTCTGGCTGGAGTTGCTTGACGTGCCAGTGCTGCGTGACGGCAATATCCTGGTGTTGTCGAACTACTCCCTCGAGGTAGTGGAAGCATGCAGTGGGATCCGATCCCTCATGACTCTGATTTCGCTCGCAGTTATTTACGGCTATTTTCTAGAGCGCCGCCTGTGGGTACGCATTTTGCTGGTTGTGTTGATGGTACCGAGCGCCATTGTCAGTAATGCGATTCGAATTATGGGAGCTGGTATGATGGCTCATCGCTTCGGCCCGGCGGCTGCAGAGGGATTCCTGCACGAATTCTCTGGTTGGGTGATTTTTCTGGTTTCTCTTCTCCTGCTTTTTGCTTTCCATTGGATTCTGCGACAGGTTGGAAAGGTGCCGAGAGACGCAGCTCATGCTTAGGAGCCAAGGAACGGTCCGATGGTGGGTCACAGCCGCCATACTGCTTTGTGCGTTCGTATTGTTGCAAACGATGGGCCATGGCGAGGCGATTGTCCCGCGTCAACCACTCCGTAACCTTCCCTACTCGCTTGGAACTTGGACGGGCGAAGAACAGCCGCTGCAGGACCGAATCGTGCAAGCGGTGGGTGTGAGTGACTATGCGAACCGGATATATTCGCGTCCGGGTGAGATCCCTGTTCAGCTCTATATCGGTTACTACGCTAGCCAAAGAACGGGTGACACTATCCATTCCCCCAAAAACTGCCTTCCAGGATCAGGCTGGGATCCTATTCGGTCGGGATATGCCACTATCCTAGTGCCGGGTGGGCACAATATTGTCGTGAACGAGTATGTGATCGAGAAGGACCAGATTAGGCAGCTCGTCTTTTATTGGTATCAGGCTCGCGGACGAGTGATCGCCAGCGAATACAAGGGCAAGTTCTGGATGATAACGGATGCCATTCGTCGCAACCGGACCGACGGCGCATTGGTTCGCCTAGTTACGCCGATGGACGACCGTGGAGACATGGCGCATATTCGCCTGGTGGGTTTTACGCAAACCCTGTTTCCATCCTTGGACGAGTTAATACCTAACTGAGCGCTGAGCCACCGGGAGGGACGAAGCATGCGAGCGGCTAAAAATCGGGTTACGCTGGCGATGGTACTGGTTTCCGCGTGCCTGACGGTCTTCTCGTGCTCTAGGGATCCTCAGAAGGCCAAGGCGAAATACCTTGCTGAAGGCCAGAACTATTTGAAAAAGGGCCAGTATGGAGATGCGGTCATTGAGTTTCGTAATGCCCTACGAATCGATCCGAGCTTTGCAGATGCTTACTACCAGTTGGCTCAAGCCGAACTAGCCCAGCACAGCTGGAACTCAGCCTTCGCATCTCTTGAAAAAACGATTGCTCTGGATCCCACACGCCTGGATGCTCGGCTGGATAGAGGTCGCCTTTATCTTGCCTCACGTCAGTTTGGCGATGCTGAAACGGAAGCAAATTATATCCTCAAACAACAACCTGGCAACATAGGCGCCTACCAGCTGCTTGGTGCTGCACTAATCGGTGAGCAGAAACCCGACCAGGCGCTCGCGGCATTTGCAAAGGCAGCGGAGCTGCGGCCGAACGACCCCGGCGCCTACATTAATATGGGATTGGTTGACATCAGCTTGCACCGTTCACCCGACGCCGAGCAGAACCTAAAAAAGGCCATAGCCGTCGATCCCAAGGGCATCGACGCTTACAAAGATCTGGCTAGTTTTTATCGATTGGAGAATAGAGTCCCGGAAGCGCTGGCAGTTCTTCAACAGGGTGTTGCGAATATTCCCGACGGAACCTCGCTTTATATCGAATGGGCGTCGATGTTGACCGATCAAGGCAAAACAGCGGATGCCGAAGTGGTTTTGGACAAACTTCGGAAGCAACTCCCGAACTCGTCAGTCGCTGCCGTAGCAATCGGTGACCTCTATTTCGAGCGCAAACAGACAGACCAAGCGTTGGTTGAATATCGCCGCGGCCTGTCGGCTGATCCCAAGAACGTGGATATCAAGAAGCGAGTGCAGGATCTCTATCTAACGACGGGCCAGTTTGCATTGGCGGCCGACCTGGATAAAGAACTCATGAAGGATGCCCCGAAGGACGTCTTGGTCCGCATTCAGCATGGACGGTTACTAATGGGCCAGGGAAAACCGCAGGACGCCATCAACTTCCTGCAAGGAGTGGTCGCTGATGCCGCGAATTCTCGAGAGGCTCATTATTACTTGGCGATGGCCTTCTGGGAGAAGGGTGATCTCGGGCAAGCTCGCGGCGCGTTAATGGATTCTCTGAAGAGTTCCCAGGGCTTTCCTGCCGCCCTGCAGGCGTTGGCCCGACTGAGCCTGGCGCAGGGGAACAGTGCAGACGCGCAGATTTACGCCCAGGAAATCGTCCAACGAGCTCCCGCGGACCCGACAGCTCGCGAGCTCCTTGCCGAGACACTGGCGCGACAGGGCAAGCTGCGGCCGGCCGAGGAGCAAATCCTTATTGCCAAACAGCTGGCCCCAAACGACGCCCACATTCACGTTAACCTGGCGCAGATCTACTCCGCGGAGAAGAAATGGCCAGAGGCTCAGAAGGAGTTGGAGCTAGCGGTGCAGCTCGATCCGCACAGTACGGCTGCGCTGGCACAACTGGCGGATTTCTTGATGTCTCGAAATCAATCCAATCAAGCGCTCGCCCGCGTCCAACAATACGTTGCGGCCAATCCCAACGATGCGAACGGTCACGTTATTCTGGGCGACGTGAACTTCCAATCGAAGAATTACGGTACTTCGCAGGCGGAGTTCGAGCGTGCGATCCAAATCGATCCCAATAATGTTCTCGCTTACTACCGGCTTGGTAAGATTTTCGAGACGGAGGGACAAACCGACCTTGCCATCGCACGCTATCAGAAAGCGCTCGACCTGGAGCCAAAATCCCCGGCCGTTGCCACGATGATTGGAAATTTGTATCTCAGCAAGGGGGACAACGAATCCGCTCGCAAATATTTTGGCCAAGCTCTTGCCTCTGATCCAAATTTTGCGCCCGCTCTGGCAAATACGGCGTGGGTCGATGCAGTGGAGGGTAAGGACCTCGACATCGCTCTGGGCCTCGCACAAAAGGCCAAATCCCTTCAGCCCGACCTGCCCTCCATCACCGACACTTTAGCGTGGGTGATGTTCCGACGAGGAGATTACGCAAGCGCGATGCCGCTGCTCCGCGAAGCCGTGGAGAAGGCCCCCGATTCCGCCGAATATCATTATCATCTCGGAATGACGCTCGTAGCATCGGGACAAAAAGCAAAGGGTAAGGAAGAGCTCGAGGCTGCGTTGCGTTTAAAACAGGACAGCGCGAGCGAGCAGCAGGTTCGACAGGCGCTCGCGCAGCTGAACTGAACTCCTGGGGACGCCACGACTTTTGGAACACTCGGAGAGTCGTGCAAGAGCTTCGGTTTTACGTCCCAGAGTTCAGGAGCCCTTTCGGAGAATTCAAAACCCACCGCACTGCTTTACAGATTGCTTCCTCGGCGGCCGACCACGTGACGTTTCTGTTCCTTAATCAACCCTATTGATCAGCAGTGGAGGATAGGCTGGCCTCACGGCGGTTCAAAGGGCATCAGTCCGCCGCCGGCATTCATCCGAGGGGCGTTGGTCGGTTCATAAAACGGGTCGTCTCGCGCCGTGCGGTGGTAGCACACAGGCGCATACACTCACCGGTGCGGCCCACATCTACGATGGGCCGCGCCCTGATGATCGATTTGCCTTTCGTTCCACAGCCCTTATTCAAGCCCAAATCATGCTCATACCTGACCTCCGATTCCCATATCGAGAGAAACGTCACACAAGAGCACACCTCACAGTGAAGCCTTTTGCTGGGAGAGACGCGGTCTGCGCCCCCCAAAAGCGGGGCGCTTTGCCAACATCGCGCGGTAGCGAGTCGTACCTTAATTTTCCTGTGGGATTGAGCGGGACTACCGGATACGGAGGTTCACCTTCTAGCTACGCGCATCCGTGATAGATTCGGCTAACAGTTGCAGATGGGACACGTATGCCTGATAATTCGACGCGGTTCAAGAACGTAGTCCCGAGCCGCGCTGGCGGTTTGCATGGTCATTTGCCCCAAGTGTAAGACCGCAAATCCAGACTTTGTCGAAACCTGCTCTCAATGCAGCGCTCCGATGCCCATCGGGGATACCGCCACCATTCAGACGGTGGACCCGACTGTCCTTAAGCCGGGAAGCGATTTCGGACCGCGCTACCGAATCGAGGCGCTTTTGGGTCAAGGCGGCATGGGCCGCGTCTATAAGGCGACTGACAAGGAGCTGAGTCGTACGGTTGCGATCAAAGTGGTCCGCCAGGGCGTCGTAGGTGAAGAGGATGCCCTGAACCGCTTCAAGCAAGAACTGATCCTCGCAAGCAAAATCTCTCACAAAAACATTCTTCGCATTCACGACATGGGCGAAGTCGCCGGCATGAAGTTCATCACCATGGCCTATGTGGAAGGCCAAGATCTTCATCAGTTGATACGCGATAACCCAAAGCTTCCGCTGGAACGCGTAGTAAAATTCGCTCAGCAGCTCGCCGGAGCACTGGCGGCAGCGCACGCTGAAGACGTCGTTCACCGCGATCTGAAGCCACAAAACATCCTGGTCGATGCGAACGACCAGCTCTACATCGCAGATTTTGGCCTCGCGAAATCCTACGCAGCGGGCGCAGTGGGCATGACCCAGACGGGAGCTTTTCTCGGGACTCCGCGCTACATGTCTCCGGAACAGGTTGAAGGGAAGCCGACCGACGGACGTTCGGACTTATACGCGTTCGGCCTGATTCTCTACGAAATGGTCGCAGGGGACGTCCCGTTTACAGGTGAATCGACGCTCAAGGTGATGTACCAGCGCCTGCAGGAGCGACCGAAGAGCCCGAAGTCAACTAACCCTTCGGTCCCAACCTGGCTGGACCGGGTCATCATGCGCTGCCTTGAGAAAGACCCGGAGGATCGTTACCAGAATGCATACGAAATCCTGGCAGACCTGCAGGGCGGCCAGTCGGTAAGTGGCCTTTCGCGCAGTGGCATTTCCCGCGTGAGCGGCGTTTCGCGCAGCGGCTCCAGCATACAAATTCAGCTTCCTGAGTTCGCAAGCCGCCGCTGGATCTGGATCGTCGCTGGAAGTGTTCTCGCCGTCGTGATTCTTGCGTTTGCGATTCCTCCGGTGCGTCACATGATCCTTGGCGGCGGGGAGAAAGGAGGCACGTCGGATGTTGCCGGGGTTCCTCCGCTTGCAAGCGGTCGGTTCGTTGCCGTTCTACCTATCCAGATTCTGGGAGATTCTTCGCAGATTGGTTATGTAGCCCAGGGCATCGAGGAGGCACTTTCGGCAAAGTTGTTTCAATTGAAAAACGTCAAGGTTACCTCCACAGAGGCGGCCGACAAGGCAGACCAAAAGCAGCCCCTGCCAAAGATCGCCCGCGAACTGGGCGCTAATTTATTAGTGCAAGGTGTACTGCAATCCTCTGGCGACAGGATGCGCATCTCCATGCATTTGGAGGACGTCGCCGATGGCAAGAGGCTGTGGAGCGGGGAATTTGACGGTGTTGTCGGCGATTTGTTCACGCTCGAGGACCAGATCTACGCTCAGCTCGTGTCGGGACTGAGCGTCAACCCGACAAACGATGAGCTTGCCACTGCGGAGGCCCGACCGACCGACAACGTTGCTGCGTATGACCTGTACCTACGAGGGCGCAACTCCTTGCGCGGCCACGACGACAAAAGCTATCAGTCGGCGCTCGACTTCTTTGATCAGGCGCTCAAGGCGGATCCCAAGTTTGCACTGGCTTACACGGGGGTAGCCGACGCCAGTCTGCGGATGAACTCGATTAAGAAAGACAGTTTTTGGACCCAAAAAGCGCTTGCGGCTGCTCAGCAAGCGCAACAGTTGAACGACAAACTACCGGAGGTTCATGCCACTCTGGGCAGCGTCTATCGGGCAACCGGTAAGTATTCCGAAGCAGTCGCCGAGCTGAGCCACGCTCTTGCGCTGACACCCAATTCGGATGAGTACTACCGCCGCATCGGGGATGTGTACCTGGATACAGGCAACAGCGCCCAAGCTCTGCAAGCCTACCAGAAAGCCGTGGAGCTGAACCCATACTACTGGATAAACAAGAACGCGCTGGGGAAAGGCTACGCCGGGCAGGCCGACTACGCAAAGGCCTTGCAGGCATTTCAACAGGTCACGGTTCTTGAGCCGGATGTCGACACAGGATACGAGAATGTCGGGACCACGTACCTTCAGCAGGGCGCGTATCAGGAATCGATCCCCTATTTCCAGAAAGCGCTTCAGATTCGACCCGATTTCTCGACGTACTCGAATCTGGGAACTTCCTACTTTTTCCTAAAGCAATATTCAAACGCAGTCGACACTTTTGAGAAGGCCGTGGCGCTGAACCCCAACGACACCGAAGTGGTGGTGGACCTGGCGGATGCGTATCGTGGGGCAGGACAGGCGGACAAGGCGCGAGCGACCTATCAGCAGGCGATCGCCGCAGGTTTTAAGGAATTGCAGACCAACCCGCAGGATGCCGAGGTGATGTCCGAGATGGCGCTCTCCTATGCCAAGATCGGAGATGCTTCGCAGGCACAGAACTTCATTCGGCAGGCGCGTGGGATTGACAAGAACAACGTCAGCTACATTTACTATGAAGCACAGGTTGACGCGCTCCTCGGACAGCCATCGGAAGCTTTGAAGGCCCTAAAGGTGGCGCTTGAGAAGCACTACCCAGCCGAATATGCCGCCGGAGATGAGGACCTAAAGAGCCTGAACGGAAACCCGGAATTCACCAGCTTGATTAAACAATACTCTGAAAAGAAGCCTTAAGTTAACGGGTAAACTCTCCAATCCATTCAGAAACCGGCGGTTACGAAGAGTAGCCGCCAGCTCGAAACAGCATCGCGTGCCAGCACAGGCCACGAGAACAAAAGCCTCATTCAAGTGGTCCTGAAAATAGCCAGATTCAACTGATCGGCTTACGCGACGGAATCGGCCGCCAAGCGCTTCTTGGTAAATGCCACCAGAGAAAGGAGCACGATTCCACTCATGAATAGCAGGGCAGTGGTCGGCTCGGGAGTCGGATCAACGGTAACTGTGGAAGCGTCAGAGCAGTCCGGGATGCTATCACCGACGCAAACCTGGCCCGGTGGCAACGCGAGCGTGATCGGGTCTCCCATTACGGTCAGGCTGAACGTTTGGCCGTTCGTCGCCCCCGGCAAGAACAGGGTAAACCCAAAAAACGAGGTGCCATTGTCATCAGTTATGCAGGGCTCCGGACTGCCATCATCGATGAAAGTGCAGCCGAACGCCGGCGGGTTCTCGGGAACGCCCGTTGGAAACGCAGGAACCGAGGAGAAGAACAATTGCACGAGGCCGACAGTGGTCGGACCAGTGTATGTAAGGTCCGTGCAATAGGGCGGGTCGCACGCCGGGTCGGGGCTCACGAATTTCGGGTGCGGGTCAGGGAAGTCGCTGTTACTGACTTGGGCCCTAGCTGCAACGGCAAACATTCCAACAAGCGCTACTAGGAAAAGCACCCGGGCTGCTTTCATCAGAAAACCTCCATGAACCATCGACCGCGGATATACTAACACTTTCAGTTCCAATCCGGATCCCAAAACCAATATCTAAGTCGTTTCTTTTCACGCTGGCTCTTGCGAGGCCTTAGGACGGATCCGGATCATGTGCAAGAGCTTGCTCAAAATGGGAGAAACCTAGCTGTTTCCGATCCCGGCTTAGCCTAAATTAATTAACGCCGTATTTGCTTTGGAACCTTCGAGACGTCAAATCCGGAATCTTGCTCTTGACGATATTGTTATTGAACTTCAATCCGAACAGTTTTAGCCTTCGCGTCAATAACCTGTCAAGTACCATTCTATAATCCAACTCATAGAACTCTTAGTACTTGTCAGCCTTGGGGCGCGAATGATCTTTCCAGTCTGGTTTATCGAACCTCAGCGGGAGCCCGTCCGGAGACAGCAACTGGCGAATGGGGGCTATGGAAGGACACCAAGAGCGGATCTAGATCGCGTCGTACTATTCCTGGGTTGATATCAATTGCGGCGTCAATTTCCGTCTTGCCCACTGACCGTTAGGGCCGGTTCAGCCTTGCGTACGTCTGCAATGTGCGAGATCAACGTGCATACGCTCTTCGCGAGGTCCACAACCTCCCCGTTTCCCGTAAGTTCAAACTCCACCTGATAATTCCCTGAAGCTGCGTGGTCGACCGCATTCTTGAGGTTGATAAGCGGTTTGACGATTTCCCGCGGCAATATAAAGGTAATCCAGACGCTCAGCAGTATGACGATCGCCGATACAATGCTCAGCACCCATTCGGCCCGCCTGAGGATCCCCTGCGCCTTCCTGTGATCGTCTTTTACCCGCTGCCACATCCTTTCCTCCAGCCCTGCAGTAAGGTCGAAGACCTGCTGACTGGATGCTTCGATCTCGCTGGTGTAGCGGCGGAGCGTAGGGTCGCCCATCTCGACCGTGTGGGTGATTTCGGCGTCGAACGAATCAGCCTGGCTGTGAAGCTCATCGAGGAGCTTTGCTCGGCTCTTGTGACTGTCCTGCTGCACCATGCTGTTGAGATCACTTTCATAGTTGCTGACCACGGCCTCAATCCGTTCCCGAGGAGCGTCGCCTGGTTCGCCCATCGCGGCGACTTCTTCTGAAAATTGTTGTTGGTACAGATCGGTCTCATCCAGCACCCTTCGAACCGTTGCTTCTTCTTCCGGTTCAAGCTTGCGGATCTTAATGAGAGTTTGCGTGACCTCGGCAATCCGGTCGTGGTTCGTATCGACGTAGGAGGTGTCGCGAAGCAGCGGATAGCTTCGTTCGGCGCGTCGTGCTTCGAGCATTTCAATTGAAGCCTGCTGGGCCAGATTGGCCGCAGGGGCGTCCACGCTGACGATCCGATCGACGATCCAGCCCATCTGGAACAGGTAGTACACGGCGAGCAGGATCACCGGAGCGAGGACCAGCCTGACGATCGCGAAGCTATACAGGACGCGTCGCCGCATGGAAGTGGCCGGAGTGAAGATCGCAAACGTCTTCCGTATGGCCGGTACCAGGGGGCGACGCAGGAACCGAATGGGGTTCTTAACTGTCATCTCTTATCCTCTTCCCTGGCGACGGGAAGGGACTGTGCAGAAAAGCACACGTGACAACCCTGTGTCGTCTTGAACAAGGGTGCTCGCGCCGCCCGCATCGAGATCGATGTGGCGAGACTCAAAGATTTTCCCGGAAGCGCCCAAACGTCCGGTTAAGACTCCCCGAGACTGTTTGCCTTCCGCCCGGGGTTGGGTTGGGTGCAGCAGGTGCAACGCGCTCACGCTCTAGGAGACATGCCAGCGGGACTCGGGGACCGCGCTGCGCATTGCTGCTGACCGGAAGGACGGCAATGTGAATTGCTCAACGATTGCGGCAATCCCCACACACGCCACCCCGTCAATCGATTTCGGCTCGGCGCGCACCACCCGGCAGTAGGCCCACAGCAGTGAATTGTTTTCATTCGGGAACAGTCCCGGGAACCTCATCAAGAGCAGGAACCACTCCTTCGGCTCAAGTGCATGGTGGGTGATCATGTAGATGCCCGTCGCCGAGACGTCGCGTGTGCGGCCATCAAAACATTTTGCCGACGACCCCCAGCACATGACCGGAACCGTGATTTCAAAGCGCCGCGCGATTCGCCGTTCCATCATCTGGCCCCCGGGTTCGCATCCGCGTCGGTCTGCTCCAAAAACGTGCTCGAGCTTCCGCTGGGCAGCTGTTCGAAGTACTCGAACTCGACGGCGATTTGCTCTGTTCCGTACGGCAGTTCATCCATTCTGAGGCGCACAACCCTCTGGCACCAAAACCACTCGCGCGATTGCTTCTCTGCTGCCTTCTCAGGATTCGGCTCGGAAATGTCAGCACATCCGTCGACTGCGAGCGGAAGATCCGTTTCGAAATGAAGACGTGTACGTGGCCGGCTGCGCCCTGTCCTGTTCAAGATTATTTCTCCTAATCGAGTGGAGAGGGGGTCGACTCGGTCGTGACTGCGGAAACTGATTTCTCATTATGAAATCGGCAAGTGCGGTCGATACTTTAGCTTGGCGGGGGGCGCGGGCTAACGTTGTGAAACTATTGGCTCGAGACATCATTATTAAGGACTCAGGGCTGCCCGAAATCGGGTGACCCGAACATTAGAAGACACGAGCCTCGCTCGGCTTTAGTGACCATGCGGCCAAGCACGCCGAATTCGCGGTTTGCGAGCCAAGAATTCCAATGCGGGATGGCCTTTCCCGTTTTGAATTTTGAAACGGGAACATTAGAAACTCTATTTTGTTAAGTGGTTTAAAATCTGCGCAAGAAAAAAACGCGATAGCGAACGGAATGGGCAGCCAAATGCATTGGGTGATGGAGTCGGTCGCGGTCCACAACGGTCCGCAGCGCCTTGTGAATGGGGAGGAAGGGGCCTATTCACGGGGTGGTACGGGTCGTTCCTACCTGCCTCTGAGAGGGACGTCGGTTGGATGACCACGCGATCCGGTCTCGCCTAGCCCGGATCGCAGGAACGCGACTTAAAAGGGCGGTTGTTCCCAAGCAGCCGCCCTTTCTTCACTCACCAGTATCCCAACCTATCAATTTCTTCTAGCCAGCCTTACAACGAAGCACCGCTGATAGTTGTTACAACGGAATCGCAGACAATACTGTCTGTGTTCTTGGGGAGTTGTCACTTGCGAGAACCGAAGACGGGAGATTCAGGGCTGGGTTCGGATATCGGCGTGAAGCACCTGGACGGGAAACTGATTCCTGCAGAGCCCACACGGAGCGGCGGCCTCGAGGAGTCCCCGGCCGTTACAGTGAAATCGCCGCTGCCATCAAACCCTCAGGGCTGGGGTCGGTCGTCTTTGCTCCCAAATGTGCTACTGCAGTGAATCGGACAGCTTGCAAATGGTCTGGTTCAAATCCGTGTCGGTCAGGCGCATGGCTTCGATCCTTTGGATTGCGCTCAGAACCGTGCTGTGATGTTTGCCGCCGAACTCCCTGCCGATCTTGGGAAGAGATGCCGAAGTAAGCTGTTTGACCAGATACATCGCCACCTGGCGGGGAAACACGACGGCTTTGGAGCTGCCCCGGAGCCTCAGGTCAGCGGGAAAAACCCCAAAATGCTCCCCCACGCGTTCCTGGATCATCCGAATCGTTACGCGTTTGTCTTCTGCGGGGACGTCGATTTGTTTCACTCCTTCCGGTGCAAATACCACACGGACGGTGGGTGACACCGTGGGAACCTCCGGCTCCGAGCAGAGAAACTCCAGTTGAGTGTCGGGTATTCCCACTTCCTGCAGAACCGCCTGCAGGAGTTCGCCGTAGGTTTCCGTGAGTCTCTTCTTACACAGGTGGGTAGGGACTCGAACGAGCAGGCGCCGATCTTCGGTTCCTTTCAGCCGCGTCGGGAGGAACCAGGTTTCAAAGTTGTGCGGATTGACTCGGAGTTTGGTGTGCTTGAGAACTCTCGCCCAGTCGTTCATCGCAACAATCCTCCGTTCCGCGCCGCCAAAATAAAATATACCGATCGGTGACGGAAAGTCTGTTCCGAAAAGAACATTAGGAAAATTCCTGACGAGAAATCTGGCTAGTTCCGAATGGACGAAGTCAGCAGCCGCAATCCGCAGGTCCCAAAGGGGTTGCCGCGATTCATCAGCGGACCCCGCAGGGCTGCCCATTAGGAACATGTGCTGAACCGGACAGTATTTCAAATGGCGAGCCCTGATGCTGGAGGGCGACTCGTTCAACACCCAGGCGAGCCTCGAGATACAGGCAGGCCCGCGCGGTAAGGTTCGTAGTGTCATCTGTTTGCCGCGCCTTCGCGAGGCGGCTAATGTCGCGACTCGAAAAGACCGATTTAACAGGCAGCTTGTAGGGTGTGTTGTCGTTTTTCAAAGGAGATTCAAAATGAAGACTGCAAGGTTGTTTCTGGTATTCGTGATGACTCTGAGTGCATCCGCACAGGCTCAGACCAACGTGATCAGCCGCACTACCCCCGCGGTGAATTACGGACATCGGCATTCGAACACGCCGATCGATTTCCGCGGCACCGACCTGATGCCCGGGGCGACAGGCCAAGCAGACGTGCGCAGCAACCGCGGTGTGCTCGAAGTCAAAGTGGAATTCGGAGAACTGCAGAGCCCGGTGACGTTCGGCAATGAGTACCTCACCTATGTCCTGTGGGCGATATCACCCGACGGCCGTCCGGTAAACCTCGGTGAAGTACTGGTGGGAGATAACCACCGCAGCAAGCTCGACGTAACGACAAACCTTCAGGCGTTCGCCATGATCGTGACCGCCGAACCCTATTATGCGGTGCGCCGGCCGAGCAACGTGGTTGTGCTCGAAAACGCCATTACGCCAGAAACCAACGGCACAACGGAACCAGTAGATGCCAAGTACGAACTGATCGGACGCGGTGGTTACATCCCCAGCGGATATACGTTTGACCCGGTGGTGATAAATCTAAAGTTGCCAATCGAATTCTTTGAAGCGCGCAATGCCGTGCGCATCGCCCATTCCGAAGGGGCCGACCAGTACGCAAGCGAGAGCTACGGCAAAGCCGTTCGCCAGATGAAAGAGGCCGATGCGCTTGCAACGAACAATCATGTCGACAAGAAGGCATTGATTTCGGTGTCGCGTGAAGTGGTGCAGACGGCCGAGGATGCGACCGAAATTTCAATGAAGCGTATTGAAGACGACAGGATGGATGCCGAGAAGCGTGCCTCAGAAGGACGGGAACGAGACGCCAAGGCTCAATCGCAGCAGGATATGCAGGCCCGCCAGAGCGCTGAAGCACAAACCGCAGACGCTGTGCGCCAGCGCGCACAGGCAGAGAATGCAGCTGCGGACGCAAACCTCCAGAAGACACAGGCCGAAAATGCAGCGGCCGATGCAAACAGCCGGCGCGTAACTGCCGAACAAGCGACCGCCGACGCGCAGCAGCAGCAACAGGCGGCACAGGCGGATTCAGACCGGAGCCGCGCAGCTGCAGCTTCATCCGACCAACAACTCCAGCAAGCCTTGCGGGACCGCGAAACGCTCCGGGCGAGCCTGCTGTTGCAATTCAACGCAATTCTCGCGACACGTGACACGGCTCGCGGTCTGGTCGTAAACATGTCCGACGTGCTTTTTGACACCGGCAAGTTCACGCTCCGGCCGCTCGCGCGTGAAAAGCTGGCGAAAATCTCCGGAATCGTTCTCGCCTATCCGTCGCTTCTGCTGGCGATTGAGGGTGATACCGACAGCGTGGGAAGCGACAGCTACAACCAGGATCTTTCCGAAAAACGAGCGGAAGCCGTCAGGGACTATCTCGCCCAACAGAACATCCCCGCCGGCTCGATGACGGCCAAGGGATTCGGCAAGACACAACCGGTTGCGTCTAATGACACCGCGGAAGGCCGACAACAGAATCGCCGCGTGGAGTTGGTCGTCTCAGGCGATGTGATCGGAACTGCGATCGGCGTGGTATCACAGAACCAGCCATAGAACCGAACCTCTGAAAGCGCTTCGCAGGTTTGGACTGGCAGGCCCCGCGCTGGAATTCAGCCGGGGCCTGTTTTGTTTGCGGGCACAGAACCTGGTAGGACACTTGCCGCACCCATCGCCGGGTTGCAAATCGTCGGGCGGATACTTCCTATTTTTGTTTCCTCAGCTCTTCGATGACCTGCTCCAGAGCGGCAAGTCGCGTCTCGATGACCTTTTCTTCGGCGTTTATGGCGGCGTTCTCTTCGACCAGTTTCTGGTTCTCGATGGCCAATTGCTGGGTAGCGCCGATGTTCATACTGAAGAGCTGGTCGTAGTCGACCACGCGGAAGTCATCTACCTGCTTGCCGAACACAAAGACTTGGCTGTAGGCCTTCTCCACGTCCACCAGGACAAATGAGTAGTCGTCGGTCACTACCTCAACCGGCTTATCCATTTCGCGGCCGTCCGCCGTGATAATTCGGACCATATCGGCTGCGGCGAAGCCGTGTGCCTTGGGTACCGTTACTGTCAGTTCGTGGGTGGCTTCGTTATAGCGAGCAGAGTCGGCCATCGCGTAGACGCTGGGTATGAAGCCGGTCATCGTGCGCACCGCGCTGGGATAAACCTTTTCCACATCCTGGGCGATCACGCCCTTTTTGGGCTGATTTCCTTTTTGGTTCACATCGGTGTAGCGGTAGTCGGTTATTTTCAGCTGGTTCTGCGGCAAGGGAAGAATTTCAACCGATGCCGAGTTGTTGAACGTGCCGTTTTTCGCGAGGTCTTTCGCTGTCCAGGTCGCGATCACGGTGTACTGCCCCGGCGTTCCCGACTCTGTGTAGACACCTTCGCTTGTGATCGTTCCGCCGGTTGCGGGAACAACGGCCCGAGTCAGCGAACTCCCTTCGGGCCGGCTTGGCGTGTACACCGCAGTAAATCTGGTGACGGATCCCCAGCAACAATCGCAGAAGCAGGACTCACCGCGAGCGTGACGGAGTGAGAATTGGGAGAAACGTAACCCGCGCAACCCGCAAGCGCAAGAGTGATCCACCCAAGCGCGAGCGTAATTCGGTTAAGCCGTCTCTGAACAGCATGGCGGTCACACATTGATACTCCGGACATCAAGGGAAGGGGCCCCAAAAGTCCAACCTGTCGAGAGGAGGAATACGGCTACAAAATCATAGATTATGGAAGGGAAGTTCAGTGTGACTTAATGACGAGCAGAAACAACCGGGTTCGCAGGTCCGGTTGCTCAATAGACCATCTTTGGTTGAAAGGTTTCAGATACAAACCCATGTACATTCCCAGACGCCCGCTCGCACCAATGGCAGTTCTTCGTGCGCAAACGGCTGCCCATTTTCTCGATATATTCCCAAAGAATGAAGGTGTGGTCCGGTGGCGCAAGGCCGGCTACCGAAAATCCCTTCTCTTGTGACTCAACTTTGGGCCAGGCCCAAGATGGAAACTCACCGCCAGGGTGTGCTCTTGTGGACAGACTCTGTTGTTCGGCGCGCCCACAATGAAGCTGGATGGTGAGGACACGAACGAACAACGGAGGATTACCTATGAACAGATTTAAATTTCTTGCCCTGGCGGCAGTTGCTGGTATCTGCCTGACAGTGGCCGCTCCCAAAATGGAGGCTCAGGTCAGCATCGGCGTCAACGTTGGAGATGCCCCTAACTGCCCCTACGGCTACTATGACTACGCTCCTTATTCATGTTCTCCCTACGGCTACTACGGTCCGGAATGGTTTTCCGGCGGGGTATTTATCGGCGCTGGCTCCTGGTTTCATGGTCCAGAGGGCTTCCAGGGCCACGTAAATAACCGCTACGATGTTCAGCGCGGCTACAGGGGCGCAAGGCCGAATGTGGGCGACAGAGCTGAGCCGTCGAAGCGCCTCGATAAGGTCTCACATTTCAAGGGAAACGAAATGCGCGATGGGCGCGGTCACGTAAGTGCAGGAAAACGCTAAGAGCTGCCGATGCAACCAATGAAATAATTGGCGGAGATCTGTTCCGGGTGGGCTTGAGAGCCCACCCGGAAACGATCCCCGGTACTGACTAGTCAGAAATCAGTGAGCTATAGGAAGTCGTTAGACAATCGTTGACCTCGCTGTGATGCTTCCGCTCGTTCCCCGCTCCCGCTTATCGCATGGCCTAACCAAACCTCCCCAGAACTCCAAAAGTTTGAAACTGCGAGCAGCAGTTTCGCCTACTGTCGCTCAACCCCCGCCGATGAATGACCGGAAGGCGCTAGCCGGGCTACGGCTGAGTTGCTAAAGATTCCTCGGTCCCCGCCGATGTACCACATGAGGGTAGGTTCATTCTGGTGGAACGCCGATTTCCACCACTCCTCGTCGAAACTCGCTTGCGCTACAGAACCGAAAGCAAAGGCCCAATTGAAACCAACGCCGCTGATTAAGCTGCATCCGGCCCAGAAAGCTGCTGTCGCGGCTGGCGCTTGTAGGCATTGTTGCGCCGAGCGGGAGACCAAATCAGCGGACGCCGCAGCCAGTCCGTTCACAGAGTCGGCCGGACCTGGCCACATATGCATGTCGCGAGAGCTAATCAAGTGATCGAAAAACAGACGATGTCAATGACGACGCACGCGAGATCACGGTTCGCGCAAGGGGACGACATGAGACTCCTCATCGCGGACGATGACTTGGTCACGCGTCGACAACTGCAAAAAATGCTGGAACGCGACGGTTACGAAGTTACGGTCGTCGAAAACGGGCGCATGGCCCTGGACTGCCTGTCGAGCAAGGGTGGCCCGAGGTTGGCCCTTCTGGACTGGCTGATGCCTGAACTCAACGGGCTCGATGTTTGCCGCGAGATCCGCAGGCATTCCGAGCATCCCTACACTTACATCATTCTGCTCACCTCGAGAAATTCCACCGAAGATGTCGTAAGTGGTCTTGAAGCGGGCGCGGACGACTATCTAACCAAACCGTGCGAGCCGGAAGAACTGAAGGCGCGATTGCGTTCCGGCGCACGAATCCTGAAACTGGAAGACAAGTTGACCTACGAAGCCCTTCATGACCCGCTCACCCAACTGCCCAACCGCGCATACTTCCTGGACCGGCTGGCGCTGTGCGTACGATGGGGAATGCAGCACCCGGATTATAAATTCTCCGTTTTATCAATCGACATGGATCGCTTCAAAATCGTGAATGACAGCCTGGGCAACGCGGCAGGCGACTGGCTGCTGGTTGAGATTGCGCAGAGGCTGATCGGTTCCATCCGGCGAGATGACGCGATGGTACGGTCCTCGTTAGCCGCTGGAAGCACCGGCCAGGCCGATCCGGGCGGAATACTGGCGAGGCTGGGTGGTGACAAATTCACCATTTTGCTTGATCACATCCGAAATGCGAGCGAAGGAATCCGCGTGGCTGAACGAATTCAGCAAAACATCCAGGCTCCGTTTCTGATCGACAGAAAGGAAGTGTTCACCACCGCCAGCATCGGTATCGCCTTCAGCGGGACAGGCTACAGTGCGGCTGAAGATATGTTGGGCGACGCCAATACGGCGATGTCACGAGCGAAGGCACTCGGGAAGGCGCGCTATGAAATGTGCGACCCCTCGATGCACGCCACAGCCGCAGGCCGCTTCAGGCTAGAGACCGATCTC
>Ga0209624_10000610_pt1 | contig 31313 bp, 32 predicted proteins | sample JacPinW_OM2H0_O1_FD_188565 | JGI IMG/M metagenome (GOLD analysis project Ga0209624, IMG submission 188565) | Forest soil microbial communities from Algoma, Ontario, Canada - Jack Pine, Ontario site 1_JW_OM2H0_O1 (SPAdes) (version 2) | ecosystem: Environmental > Terrestrial > Soil > Boreal...
CATCCAAGCGGGCGACAACACCTACGGCGGGCGCGTCGTAACGAATCCGTCTGGCGGCCTCCTGTCAAAAGGACATCCGCTCGGGGCGACCGGCCTCGCACAGTGTTACGAATTGACGAGGCAGTTGCGCGGCTCGGCCGGAGCGACCCAGGTCGAAGGCGTGCGGCACGCGATCCAGCACAATCTTGGCCTCGGCGGCGCCTGCGTGGTGACGCTTTACGAGCGAACCTAGGGCGGATCGTTTTCACCTCACCTCCGCTACCCCGCAGGAGCTCGTCCCACGCCGTCGTGTAGCGCGGCGAGATGAATCCCCACCCTCCCTATTGAGGGTGGCTACGGTCGCTTTGGCACAGGCTCTCGACCCGCTCTGCGCGAAGCATCATCGTGGCGCGGGCATTGACGTCACAAAGTCCCCGTCGCCGCGACGCGACTGTTCTTCACCAGGAAGGCGTCGCCTCGATTTAGAGTTTTCTCCGTCTCGGCGAGTCGGCGTCAGAGTGCGTCGTGGCGATTGTCAGGGCCCGATCTTCAAGAGGCCAGAACGGTCTCCAGCGGCTCGAGATCCGCCCTGATGCGCGCGCTCGATCATTCGCGTCTGAATTTCAGCGACGGCGAAGGCGGCCATCGCTTCTGGCCGCCCGTCCTGTGGGAAACTGGCGCAGATGGGACAGACGATAGACCGTGCGTCGACGCCTTCGTTAGCGGCGTATCGGGTGAAGGTCGGTCGCACGCTTGGTGCGGCTCGCGATTATTACCGACATAGACCGCGTCTGAACGCCTGAGCGCTTCGACCGCGAGCAGGAAGTCGAGCGCATGATCGTGCGTAAGGCGGCACCAGGAGGCGCGGCCCGGATTTCCGCCTCGGGCAGGACCGACAGGGGTCGTGGGTGTACCCGGGCCGGCCAAGTCCGGCTCCGTCTGGCGCTGGTCGGTGAGCCTAGGCGAGAGATGCAGAAACCGCAGAGCCTGCGCCAGCGCTCGGCCGACATGGCCTGCGCCCGCGCCCCGAACGTCAAGGCGATCGAGACGCGTTTTGGCGCCCGCGCATCGCCAATTTCGCCTTGGCGACCGACTCGGTGCTCTGGCGGTCGACGCATGGGCCGCACCCGGATTGTCCTTGATTCGACCGCCTACTCGCGGCGAGACTGGTGGGAGGTCGGCTTCCGTGAGCCGATCCAGCGCGGCATGCAGGCGCGGCTCGTCGAATCCAGCGTCGGACGACGACACGTCGCTGAGCAGCCGGTAAGAAAAGTCGCGCCCCAGCACCGCGCCGATCTGCGCGACCTCGCGCGCTTCGCCGAGCCGGTCGAGCCGCGCGGCAAGCGATTGCTGCAAGGTCGGCGGGATCGCTTGTGCGCCGCCCTGCGTGTCGCGCTCGAGCAGGAGCCGCGTCACCTCCTCGACAAACAACGGCACGCCGCCAGTTCGCTCGCCCACTCCATCGATAATCTCGTCGGAGAGCGCATGCTGGCTTGCGATCTCACCGACCATGCGGCGCACCTGCACGCGGTCGAGAGGCGCGAGCGAAATGACGCTATGGTGCGAGCGCAAGGCCCAGGGCGCCCGGAATTCCGGCCGCGTGGTGGCGACGACAAGCAAGGGGGACTGGGCGCCGCGCTCCCCAAGCGCGCGTAGGAGATCGAGGGAGGTCGGATCGGCCCAGTGCAGGTCCTCGAAAGCGAGGACAACCGGCTGAGACCGCGCTCCAGCAAGAACCCAAGCGGTCATCGCCGCCAATTGTCTTCGCCGCAACTCTTCCGGCGCGAAACTGGCGGCGCGGCGGGGTGGGAGCGGGATGTCCACGAGCGGCGCGAGCAGAGGCGCATGTTCGGCTGGGTCGAGGCCGATCAAGCGCAACGTGTCTTCGAGGTCGGCGAGACGCTGTTGGGCAGGCGCATCCACACCAAAACGCTGCCGACCCCATTCGGCGATTGGATGCAGCGGCGTGTTCTGCAGCAGCTGCGAGGCGCTCCATTCGACCCAGGTGTGAGGAGTTCCTGCAAGCTGCGAGTGGAACTCCTCCATCAGGCGAGACTTGCCGAGACCAGGTTCGCCAACAACTAACACAAGCTGGCCTTCACCAGCCCGGGCGCGCGCCCAGCGGCGCGCCAGCAGAGCCAATTCCTCCTCGCGGCCGACGAACGGCGTTAGCGTCCTCGCGCCGCCCCTTCGGCCGCCACCGCTGGCGCGAACGATGCGGAAGAGCTGGACAGGCTGAGACACGCCCTTGAGTTCGCGCACGCCGCGCTCCTCGGCGACGAAGAGCCCAGCGACCTGGCGCTGGACGTTCACCGTGATGAGCACTGAACCGGGCTCCGCGGCTGCCTGGACGCGCGCGGCGATATTCGGCGCGTCGCCAAATACCTCTCCCGCCGCCTCCACGACAACCGGCCCGGACTCGAGACCTATTCGTGCCGACAGCTCCGGCGCGTCCTTGGCCGCGTTCCTGGCATTAAGGTCGAAGAGCGCGCGTTGGATGGCCAGCGCAGCCTTCACAGCGCGCTCGGCGTCGTTCTCCTGCGCCTTCGGATAGCCGAAGAGCGCCATCAGCCCGTCGCCGAGCCTCTTCAGCACATGACCGCCAAGCCCAGTGACCGCAGCCGACGCCTCGTCGAGATAAGCGTTGACGAGGTTGCGCCAGTCCTCGGCGTCAAGTTTCGCAGCAACGCTTGTCGAGCCGACAAGATCGCAGAACATCACCGTGATCGGGCGGCGCTCGACAGCGTCTGTTGACAGGGTTAGCGGCGCAGGGCTCGTCGGCTTCGGGGCTGGCTCCGCGGCACCCAGACTAACGATCGCCTTGAGCAAGCGTTTGCGGTGCCCGAGAGTCACGCCGAGCTTTTCGAGGTCGGCATCCGTTAGGTCGCCTACTGCCTCTGCATCGATGTCATTCTCGCGAAATAGCGTTTCGTACTGTTGAAGACCGAGGTTTTGCAGCCAAACCGTGACATCCATCGTCTTTTCCTTGGCACGGCCCGCATCCAATGATCGTCTTGCGGAGACGTGGTGTCCACAGGTTTCGGGGTACCCTCGGGCCAAATTTGAAGGACCGCTGCTGGCGCAACCTACATCAGCCGAAGACCGCTTTCTCGCCGTTTCCGCCCGTTCATAGGGCCCATCTTGAAAGGGTGTTTGGGGTCGACATGACCTGTTCGCTAGACTGTTCAGGAACGTCCGGTATTTGCGCGGAGGAGACGGCCGGAGTCGACGTTAAGCGGCCATTGCGAATCGCTACTGTGGACGTCGCGCTTGGGAAAGCTGCTGCAAAATGCGCAGTGCCTTCCGCTTTGCCGCGCGCCAATGATGCCAAGTGACGTCGCCCGTTTGGCCAGAGATTGGCATTGCCAACGTCCTTCGAAAGGAGCAACCTCAGCTTCGGTAAGGCTTTACCCGTCTCCGCCAAATTGCCCTTTCTCAGGAGTAGTGAGGATGTGCGCCGAGAACGCCAAGCCTTCGCTCTATGACCGTCTTGGCGGCATCTACGCCATCGCCACCGTGGTCGACGATTTCATCGATCGCATTATGATCGACCCAGCCTTGAATGCTAATCCGTTGGTCGACGAGGCCCATCACCGCGTCGGCAAAGCGGGCTTTAAGTATCTTGTGACCGAGATGGTCGGTTGGGCCACTGGTGGACCCCAGAAATATACCGGCCGGTCGATGCGCGACTCGCATGTGGACCTCAAGATCACGGATGGCGAATGGGTCGCCTTCTGCAATGACTTTCAGGACACGCTCGACAAGTTCAAGGTCCCCGCGGCAGAGCAGCAGGAGCTGGTCGCTATCGTGCAGAGCACCAAAGCAGATATTGTCGGCACCGCGGGTTAGGGTGTGGAAAGTTCGGGCGGCCTGGCAGTTGAGGATCTAACAAATGGCGGGCTCGGCGCAAACTTCTGGCTCGGTGGTCGCTCTCCGGCGGTATCCGGTCAAATCTATGATGGGCGAGGAGCTGAATGCCGTCGAAGTCAGCGAAGTCGGGCTGCTGGGCGACCGCGCGTACGCGATAGTGGACGTCTCTGACGGGAAAATTGCGAGCGCAAAGAACCCTCGAAAGTGGCCGGATTTGTTCTACTTCCGGGCTGCGTTTGTCGATCCTCCGCAGTTCGGCGCCAAGATTCCGCCGGTCCGCGTCACTTTGCCCGATGGCACGGCCATCACCAGTGACCAGGTGGACATCAGCGAGATCCTGTCACGCGCGCTTTCTCGCAAGGTGACATTCGACGCAGCGACGCTCTCACGCCCCGACGGGCCGATCGCCAAGGCCGAGGAGTATTGGGCAGATATCGAAGGCCTGGAGCATAGAGACACTGTCACGGACTTTGCGCTGCCCAAAGGGACATTCTTCGACACCGCCGTTGTCCATGTGTTGACCACGGCGAGTCTTGACCGGCTCCGAGATGCGTATCCGCAAGGGCGTTTCGAGGCGCACCGATTCCGACCCAACATTGTGGTGCGGGCCGAAAACGGCGAGAAAGACTTCGTAGAGAATGCTTGGGTCGGAAAAGTGCTCGCGATCGGAGATACCGTTCGCCTGAGCGTCACTGGTCCTTGCCCACGCTGCGTGATGACGACTCTGCCTCAGGGTGATCTTCCTAAGGACGTCGGCATCCTCCGCGCCGCAGCTCAGCATAATCAAGCGAACGTTGGGATCTATGCCTCGGTAATACAGGGCGGCAAAATCCACCGCGGTGATTCCATCAGCTTGGAGTAGCTCATCGCTCCGCTGTTTACAGCACGCGGCAACCGGCATTTCTTAAATCCGACTGCAGTCGAAATTTCCAATATTGATCGGCGCGCTGTTCACGGTCGTGCGCGCCAATGTGGCGACGCATGTCGAGACGCACGGAATTTCGGCGCGAATGGAGCGTCATCTCTAAGCTCGATTGACGACTGGAGTCGACGTTGAGCGGACATACGGATCGATCAACAGCGCAAGCCTTGGCTCGGAGTGTTCGTGTCGAAGGAAAAGCCAGGAGAGCGCCCATTAGAGCGCCGTGTGGCCGCGCGCTCGTTCACTCCTCCGCCAGCCCCGCCTTGCGCAGGCCCTCATAAAGGCGGCCGTAATAGCTGCGCAAATTAGGAGTGTCGTACGGTTGGCGCGCCTTGAATTGGGCGATCGTCTTCGGGATGTCGAGCGGCAGCGCGAGAAAGCGACGCAATGCCTCGCGCGCCTCGGCATCGTGGCCTGAGAGCGCGAGGGAGGCCGCCAGCTTGAAGTTGGGATTCACGGCCTCGGGGGCCGCTGCAATCGCGCGTTTGAAAAACTCAGTCGCCGCTTCGTAGCGTGACTGGTTGAACAGTCCGTCCCCCTTCTCTCCGAGAAATACGTTGGCAAGGGAGTCGTGGGGACCGAGCCGCAACGCCTCATCAAGGTATTGATCGGCCTTTTCGGTGCGTCCCGCCGTCCAGTCCGCGACCCAAAGCGAAATGTAGGCCGGAAGAAAACTCGGATTGAGAGCAAGAGCCCGCTCGGCTTCGACAATCGCCTCATCCGGGCGCAGCGGCGCAAGGAACTGCGACCTGGCGTAGTGAGCGAAGTAATTGTTCGAATCAATCGCAAGGGCGCGCGATATCAAGTCATCGGCGGCGAGACGGTCGGCTTGTGGGTCGATGCTTTGCCAATTGTACAGGAGCGCCAGACGTCTTATCGCCAAAACCACCAGGGCGCGAACATTGTTTTTGTCGATCCGCAGAGCCTGTTCGCAAAGGCCAGAGGCTTGCGCCATTTCTTTCGATATTGGGCCACCGTGAAGATAAGCGGCCTCGCACTGCAGAGCGAGTTCCTCGGCGTCAGGATTTTCAGGGTGCGCCCGCGCGATGCGGCTCGCTTCTGCCGTGGTCAATTCGACTTGTATGGCCCGGGCGAGGTGAGTGACGATCTCGTCCTGCATCGCAAGGAGATCGGTTTGATCCGCGTCGAACTGATCGGCCCACAGGTGAGCGCCCGTCGCCACGTCAATGAGCTGAGCGTCGACACGGACCCGCATCCCGCTCTTTTGCGCGCTCCCCTCCAGCACGTAACGCACGCCGAGTTCCTTGCCGATCTGCTTCACGTCCATCGCCTTGCCGCGATAGGAGACGGCCGTAGTGCGCGAGACGACGAAACTCCCGGGCAGCCGCGACAAACTGGTGGTCAGCTCTTCGGTCAGAACGTCGCCCAAGTAATCCTGGCTCGCATCGCCCGAGAGATTTGAGAAAGGCAAGACGACGATGGAAAGTTGCGCGGCCTCGGGCGGGGCGTGGTTGACGCCCCAAAAATGCCAAGCGCCGGCCGCGATCGCGATCAGCGCCGCGACCACCGCGACGAGCAGCGCGGCCATCGAGCGACGGAAGGGAGCGTCCGCCTTGACCGCCTTCGCCAGCGCAGGCTTGCAGACCTCAAGCGAGTAGGCGCGGATTAGCTTTTCGATATTCTTCAGCTTGGTCGGGCCGAGATCAGTCACCTCCATGTCGAGCCTGCCGCTCACCTGACGATAGGCGTCCTCGGACAGACAGATCGCGCCCGGCTGGCAGATGCTCTCCAATCGCGCGGCTATATTGACGCCGTCGCCCATCAGATCGCCGTCGCTCTCCTCGACCACGTCGCCCAGATGGATGCCGACACGGAACTCGATGCGGCGCTCGGGCGGCAGGCCGGCGTTGCGCTCGACCAAGCCGTTCTGCACTTCGATTGCGCAGCGCACCGCGTCGACGACGCTGCGGAACTCGATCAGGCTGCCGTCGCCGGTGCGCTTGACGATGCGGCCGTGATGGGCGTCGATCGCGGGGTCGATCAGGTCGCTCCTGAGACCCCGCAGCCGCGCCAGCGTGCGATCCTCGTCCGCGCCGGCGAGTCGGCTGTAGCCGACAACATCCGCGACCAGAATCGCCGCAATTTTCCGGGTCTCGCTCACGGCGAACCTCCGCCGCTTTCGAGACTAGCACAGCGCAAGGACCTCCTCGGAGTCGCCGCTTCCGCGAACAGCGGAGAACCTGCAGCCTTTGCTCCGACGGCGATTTGACCCATTCGCCTCGCCCTTGGGCAATGACCGCTATTTGCGCAGTTGAGACGTCGAGTCGATGTCTCGAATCGACGTAAAGTGGACGCTCTGGATCGCGGCGGACGTCGTGGTGAGGGAAGTAGTCGCTACTCGGGTAGCCCGGCCTGACGCAGAGCGCCGGCCATCTTCTCGCGATAGGCAGTGTCGAAGCAGCTGAGCTTATAGAACGCGTTGGCTTCGCGAATCGTCATTGTGGGATACATTTTGAGAAGCGCCGCGATATGCTGCTTCGCCTCATCGACGCGGCCGAGGAACGGTAAGGTGTAGGCGAGATCGAGATGCGATAGCCAGAACGGCTCGATATACGCGCGCTGAAAGTCCTCGTAGGCCTCTTGATATTGGCCGCGGAACCAGGCTCGCTTCGCCGACGGCCACCACCAGTCTGGACTCGCGGAGGGACCCGCCAGCTTGAGGGCCCTTTCGGCCAGAGCGTTCCCTTCATCCCAATGACCGGTGAACGCCACAAACTCCCCGAGAGTTCCTAACGCGAAGGCGTCGTAGGGACCGAGCGACGCCGCTTTTTCCGCCTCCACTAGAACGCGCTCCGGTTGACATGTGGCGTAGTATCCCTCGGCGACGTAGAACTGAGCGCGGCTGCCCGAAGGCGCCAGATCGCGGGCGCGCAGGGCCGCCTGCAACTGCCGATCCGCGAGATGGGCACGCTTGTCGGCGCTCGCCTCTTCCGGCGGCAGTCCCCAGCCAAAAAGCCTCTGCGCAAAGGTGACATTGGCGAGCGCCTCCCACACGTTGACGTTCGAGGGCTCTTCTTGCGCTGCCGCTTCCAGGCAGTCGCGAGTGCGCGCGGCCGTCAGTGGCTTGGAAAAGATCGAATAGCCTTGAATGGCACAACCCCAGGTTGTTTTCTCGATGTCGCCGGTGGAAGATAGGCGGGCGTATTCGGCGTTTAGGATTGCGTCGCTCAATAGTCCTTCCGCGCGCCCCGCGACTTCAGCCTCGGCGGCCGCGGTGTTGACCTTTTCCAGGACCGGCGAGATCGTTTGCGACCAGATCCGCGCGCCCGAGTGGACATCATCAACCTGAAACGTCACGCGCAGCGCATCGCCGCCCGCCTCCAGGTTTCCGGTGACGACATAGTCGGCGTTCAATTGCCGCCCCGCTTCGATCGGGTCGGCAGCGCCCGCAGCCGCGCCCCCCGGGGTGCCGACGATGCGCCAGATCGTCGCGTTGCCGGCGGCGTCCCGCGTTTTCTGACTAATACGCTGGGCGAGCGGATCATATTGCGGATTGCCGGTCACGTTGGCGAACGGCAAGACAGCGACCGTCGGCACGCGGAATGGGCCGCCGGCGCCGGCGCCGACGACGCAACGACAGCCGCATTTTTGCCTGCCGACAAATACCATGCGGCAGCCGCGGCCCCCGCCGCGGCGATGAGCGCTGCAACCGCGGCCACCGGAATCAGCCGGCCTCGCGGCGCTGGCTTCGGCTTCGGCGCGACGGCGGGCTTGCCGACCGTGACCAAATAGACGGGCACCGGCTCGGCGATGTTTTTCAGCGCCGTCGGGCCGAGATCGCTGTAATTCATATCAAGCCGCGACTTGACCTGCCGATAGGCGTCCTCGGAGAAGCAGATCGTGCCCGGGTTGGCGACTCCTTCCAACCGCGCCGCAATGTTGACGCCGTCGCCCATCAGGTCGCCGTCGTCCTCCTCGACCACGTTATCCACAAGATAAGTGCTTGATTAGATTGAAGCGAGAAAGCTGGCGCTTATCAGGTCACTTACAAATTATTCGGCGGTCAGTGGGCCAGACGCATCCTTTATTTCCAGACAAATGTTGTCCCTGACGTGGACATGCTCGAATGCCGACGCGCCATCATGCAGGCGGGGTCGAATTTCATTGTTGGCCCGTAGCTATTCGGCACTCAAAGCGCGCGTTCCGGGTTGGTCCTCTCACGGCAGATTAGCGCAAATCCCGGTCATTGCCGAGCCGGTTTGGCGAACGGGTCGAGTCGACCCGAAGCGCGGGTGCCGGTCGGTTTCCAGTACGAAAGAAATGCGCCAGGTCCGGCCATTCGCTCGCAGCTTGGCGAACTGGTCAATTCGACTTTGAGCGACCACGTCCCGAAAGGAACTTATGCGACTTTAACAACCGCGTTTCTTTTCAGCGGCATCCCTGGACGAGGAATGATAGCGAGATTCATGGCGCGGGATACCGGTTAGGCTGCGAAACGCGGCCGCCTTGGGACGCCGCAGCGATCTACGAAGCCGGGACCATGCTTCGAGCGTCTTCTTGGTCGAGCGGCTTGCGGCGTCAGGATGATGTCCAGATATTTCAGGATCGCGCCCTCGAACGCGTCAATCGAATATAGGAAGCGATTCGCTGCTCCAATTTAATCGAAGCATCGACCTTCTTGACGGTACGCGTATTAGTGAAATCAGTCTGCTATCAAGAAAATCTTTCACCACCGGAGGGCGGATAAGATTCAGATATCCGGTGCGTGAGCCATAATTGAATAGATCACGTGGGTCCATCCCCTGCCCGAGATCGCCGACAACGCAAGGTATATGTGTGTGGCCCGCTCGTTTCAAAGCGAACGCGCGATGTAGGCCATTGTTAAGAACGATAAGTTGACGCGCCTGAGCCGCTCCGTCTGACGGGGAGACTTGTTGCCGGATGGAAAACGCGGACACAAATGGGTCGCCATGCCCAAAAATCAGAACGACGGCCTTTGCTTTTGCCTCGGTCAGCGGTCTGCCATCCTTTTCATGCACATGAACGTTGCGGTATTCGACACTTCGAAGGCGCAAATCCTCGCTCTTCGTTGTAAAAATAGCGCTCCCGGCACCCCGCTGATCCGTGATGAATTGCTGCTGTCGCAGGAAGGGGTCGGGCTCACCGCGCAAATCGATGCAAAAATGCACCAATTCGCGCATGGTCATCTTGGGACTGATTAGCCTGCTTAGCGCGTCGATATGCTCCAGATTTATTTGGTACTGCAGCGGAACCAGGCAATCAATCCTGACCAGTTTTATTGCGCATGGCAGATCGCGAAACGGTCGGAATATTCTTGCCTGTTCTTCAAGATCATGGAGTTGGGCGGAGAGATCGCTGTCAGATATGTCGACTAACAGATCGGGTCGCGCCCGATAGGGATACGTAGTCGGCAATTGTTGGTTCGCGTATTCGTGCTTGACACGCCATGCGTCTCGGACTTTTGCAAAATCCCCATTTGGATCGTGATTGCAGAAGACAACGAGGTAATTCACCACCTCATCGAAGCTCATAAAGCCTTCAAGTAAGATTGTATTGGGTCGTGACATGGCTCAATGCCAGTACTGGATAGTTTCGGTGCTCTCTGACTGCAGTCTTTCGGCAGTGCGCGACAAAAAGGGGCGTCTGTCGCCCTTAATTACGTGAAGGGCGAAGGCGGCACCGGGTCAGTTTGTCCGAAAGCGAACTGAAGATGCCAGAGATTGCCGTCGTTCCCGCATGTAAACACCTCGATTCCGTTGCCGTCAGGTAGTGCGACCGAGACCGCCGCTGGATCGGAAGTTATCTGGCCACCGAGGGTTTCCCAGCCCTGCCACTCCCCTTGGTCAAATGTCAGGTGCCACAACGCGCAGGCTCCGTCGTTTCCGCCCACGAAGGACCGCGCATAAGGGATGCTTCGCAGAAAGACATCCAGCTGGCCAGCGGCCGAGGAAGACATGGCGACGCTGTTTTGAAAACCTACGAGGGGCGGAGTGACCCCTGGAAGCGTAAACAGATTTTCCCAAGTTGGCGCCCATCCCCCTTGCGAGTAGTCGAACCAGGTATGCCAGAGCCCCGTCTGACCCATCACGATAAGATCAGTCCTCCCGTTGGCCCAGGAGGCGGCACACGGGCCGGTGCCCGCGGCAATGTCCGGCGGCTGCAAAGCCAACGCCTCCCAATTGGTCGCCCAGCCGCTCGGGGTTGAGCTTCCATTGAAGTTGAGGAACCATAATGCTGGCGTTCCGGATTCTGCGGTGACAGCAAAGACGTAAACCACCAGTAGCTGGGGCCCCCACGAGATCGCGGTGGGCTTCGAGACGATACCTAGCCCTGGCGAGGGACTCAGCAGCGGCCAATCCCCCTCACTGGAGACCGGCACGCCATTCCAAGCTCCGACGCCGGGCGCGCTCAGCGAGGCCCAATTGCTCCACCCTAGGGACTGTCCGCCCGGATAAAATGCCTCCTGTAAGTAAGAGATTGACCACAAGGCCATATCTGGCCCCCGCCCAAATACACTGATCAAGCCGACCCCTAACGAGACTGCGGCCGGATCCAACGTTAGGTTTCCGGACAAGGATTCCCATTCCTGAGATTGCCAACTCTGGTAGTCGCCATCATCATCGGTCCAGAGGTGCCACAACTCGGAATCGCTGCCGACTGCGAAAACGTCAACCCGCGATTGGCCCCATGAGCATGCCGCAGGCCCGGAGATGCTCTCCCCGGGAGGAGCGGATAACGACTGCCACGGCAACCATTGCTGCTCACCGAGAAACTCACTCTGTTCCGCGTAGGTCATTACCCAGTTTTCGATGTAAGGCGGATTGGCCGGCGTCGGAACAAAGGAAATCGCCCAGAAGATATTTGGGTTCGGGGCGAAACCGGGAGAATTGGTTGAGAGCTGTGTATCGGCAGCCGCAGGAAGCGATGGGTCGTAGGTAATCGCAAACTGAGCGTAATCCTCCGACGTTACCTCGACACAAAAAATATCCATCGCCGGAAGTAAAGTGTTGGTTTTAGGATCGATAAATCCTCCTTCCATTGTCTGCCACTGCTGGCCTGGTCCTAGGGTGTAGACGTAAGCAACAAGGAAAGCTTGACCCGAAAAGCGGATGAGGCCAAGCGGGGCAGTTTGATAGCCGGGACCTGATAAATCGTTGCCTAAAGCAGTGAGGCTGGTCGCAAAGGGCGCGGGGATAGTTAAATTATACACTGCCCAGAAGGAACTTCCGAAGTAGTATGGAGATACGGTTTGAGCTCCCCTGTGTAAAATGACTGAGAGTTGCTCCTGCGACTGATTGCTAAACGTCCACGTGACGTTGCCGTTACTGTCAGGCGGGCTGGCCGTGGCAGTTACGTTCGTTGAGGCGGGCGATGTGCCCCCGCCGTGCGGCATAGGTCGATGCCGCGGGTTGTGGACATGCCGCGTGGCCAGCTCTTTTGTGATTGCAACGCGATAGCGCATGTCTTGCTCGTTCTGTTAGGTGATTGCGCAGTAAGGTGATTTCGATTGACTGCATTCGACGCGAGTATCGCGTTACAACCCCAGACCTAGCAATACGACCAGTAATACTCCCACGTCGGTTTCCGAACACTACCAAGTAGCCTCAGGCTGGCCGCAGAGAGGGTTTAACAACTTGGTATGTAACTATCCAAGCAGCCAAAATAACTGCAACTACCGCAAGCCTCATTGCATTTATTACAATAATAACACAATCTAAGCTTACCGAGCCGGGGTCTCAAGATTTCCGCCCCAAACAAGCCTAGATTGACTCCGCCGCCGACCTTTTTCAAGCAGGAATCGCCGCCGCGCCCCATCAAGGACGCAAGGGTGGGTGTCGGGACCGCGCCGAGCCGGGTAAGCGCCGAATCTCTTTCGTTAAGGCACCATGTCCGCTCTACGTCGATTTTGTTGAAAAACTCGGAAATTGAGCTACCGCGAAAATCCCGCTTTCGCGCGCATGGTGTTGCCTGCACGGGTGGTTGCCACAGCAAGGCCTACGAGAGGGTCGCAGGCGGGAAGACCCATCGCTCCGCCGAGCCCCTAAGGAATTTTGCATCCAGGCTGCCAGCGGTCTTCTGAATTGTGATCGAGGCGAAAATTCGAGTTTTTCAACAGTATCCGTCGAAACCGGTCAAGCTAATGCTTGATCGCGCGCCCAAGTCGCAGGCATAAATGGGCGAAGGTTATTCAGCCGTCAGGCGCGCTAGGCGCGCCTCAATCTCCGAACACGACTGACTGATAATCGCCAGCATTTTGGGATCTTTGTTAGCTGCCAGCGACGCCTGAATCTCACTCAGCCGAACGATCTTCGCCGCCCTTGCTTTTGGATCAGCAACCGCCCCCAATCGAGCTTGCGTCAGGTCAACGGCTCGCTTTAATCGCGCCCTGGTAGATGCCGCAGCTTCAGCCTCGCGTTGACGTTCGGCGGCGGCCTTTCGATCTTCCCACTCTCGGCGTTGCTCACCGGTCGCGCCCACAACATTTGGCTCGACAATAGGCTTTGGCGGTGCTGTTCGCTTGGGGACCGCTGGCTTGTTCTCCCGCTCCTGGACGGCCAAACGATCCTGAGCTTGTCGCCATGTCGCCAACGCCTCCAATCGCTCATCGGAGCCAACTGGAAATGTCGACAGTATCTCAGTCAACGTCATGAGAATGCCGGTAGGGTGCGGCTGCCTTTGCCGCCTCGATCCTCCGCCACATGGGCTGGGATTTGTCCCTCATCACGGCCAGCATAAAGTCGAGCGGTTCCGCGTTAGGTGGCAGGCAAAGGGGATCCAATCTAATGACCCCAGGCAAAGGGAAACGATTCTTGGCGGTATGAGGAAATAGGGGATCGGGCATCTCTATTCTCCGTGATTGTCCGACGTGACATGGCGAAAGCCTAAAAGAAAAAGACCGCCAGCGATCCGAAGGATGAGGATGAACCCTCGAACCACTGACGGCCTTGATGCGCGCCGGAAGGAAGCAGGCGCACGTTTGGACGCTCGACCCCCAGGTGTGAAGGGTGAGCGTCCGTTCCTCCAACCATTAGGGATACAAGCACCAACTCCTTCAATGCCGGAGAGGCGATGCCTTTTAGTGTGGAGAGGAGTTTGGACCACACGACAATCCCCGATGATCGAAGAAGAGGATTAGGCGCTGTGGGGAAGTCGGCCCATTCGCCCCATGTACTGGGGCTTCTCGACAGGGCGAGTTGAATTGCTGCCAATGCGGTCAACGCCAAACATCCGCCGAACGATCTGACGAGGTCTGGCCATCATTTGGATGAAGGTCGTTCGACCATCTGACGAAACGAACTCGCAGGTTTCGCGGCCGCTCATGTCCTTCTTGACGATTTCCTTGATTTCGCCGGGCGGAACATCTGCCCTATGTGACTCAGGCGACAATGCATCAGCTTTGATTTGGTCGGCATATTTCGCGACAGCCCAGTTTGGCACCCCATTAGCGCCACCGGTAGCGGTGAAATCGAACTTCGCCACATCTGGGTCTTTGGAATAGGAAGCTAGCCCCGCCAGTAGGCGGCGGCGGTACATGTTGGCGCTCTCGCCCTCACGCTGTGCGGGAGCTTGGCGACCATGGAACTCGTAGGCGGGGTCTAGGTCTGCTTGGTACTGGCCGCCTGTGTGGCGCTCGGTCACTGAGTCGAGGCCATACAGGGTGTCTCGCTGCGCCTCGAGGCGCGCAATCTTTTCCCGATTGTATTTGATTTCCGCCAAGATCGCTAGGTCTTGTGGTGAGAATTGGGGAGAGTCGGACATTAGCAGCATCCTTTTGTGAACAATAGGTAAGATTAGCCTATAGCTCTGCGATCTATTGTCGCTGATTACGGGAATAAAGTCAATCACCACTTACCTCAAAGTAATAATAATTGATGAGGTAGGTGTACCGCAATACCTTGCTTGTAGTGGATTGATTTTTTGTCTATAGTTGTCAAATAAATGCGACACCAGAGACACGACGATGCCCAAGAAGAAGCAATACATTGCCGAAAAGGATTTGGAGCCAGAGGACCTGGCAGAGGAAAATAGACCCGGTTTTCCACCGACGCCACTGAAGGAGATTAAGTTTACGGTAGAAGTAAAGGTGAAACTAAAGGTCGTGAAGCCGGAACGATATAAAGGAAAGACGAGAACATGATCGTTTGATCTGGAATAAGTTCCGTGCTAGACTACTTTCACGATGATTTATACCACAATTAAGTGAACGGTAGCGAACGATGGCGGATGAAGATATTGTGGAATTGCCTTTCCCCTGGCCCCCAACAGCAGAGATGATTGGCAACTATAGTGGCGACGCTCGAAAGCGCGGATTGCCATTCTGTTGGGTTCAACATGCCCCAGCGAGTCATTCCAAAGCCTGCAAGCAATGTGGGGGATTAATCAGGTGGGTGGATCCCGCTGACCCACAAGGAATGCGATCACCGCCATGCGCCTACTGCTTGGTCAACAAGTACGTTGAGGGGCGACAACCAGGAAGTGGGCGAGGTCGAAGCGAGGGCAACGTTCCCAGTGACCGACAGCGAGCGTTGCTGGAGATTGTCCGGCAGAACCAACCCATCACTGTCAGAGGGGTCTATTATCTCGCCACCGTCGCTGGATTAGTGCCAAAAACGAACGCTGGTTATACCAGTGTTGTTGGGGATTTAAAGCGCCTACGAAAACGTGGCTGGATGCCCTACGAATGGATTGCTGACAATACCCGTGGCATTCACGGTGGCGATCCTCTTGATACTGATCCAAAGAACCTATTCGAGAGCGTTCCAGCCAATTACCGCATGTCCTTTTGGTACGAGCATGAGGAACGAGTTCTGGTGTTCGTCGAAAAGGACGCGTTAGCTGGCGTTATTCGACCTATCTGCGACCAATATCGCGTATCCCTAATCGTTGCCAGAGGGTTCAACAGCCTCACGATTGGATACAAGACCGCTAAAAACATCATCTCCTATGGCAAACCAGTTCAGGTTTATTACTTGGCTGATCGTGATTTCTTTGGGGTTCGAGCCAGAATGAAACTGGAGCAGACCCTTCGACTGTTGACTCGAGAACACGACATACCACTAAATTTCGAGTGCCTCGCCATCAAGCCAGAACACATGGAGGGGTTGCGGGAGCAAGGATTCACTCGCCCCTCCAAGCTGACTGCGCGATGGAGTGCTGAGAAGAAAGCTGAAATCCTCAGGAAATTTCCCGACAGCGCCGAACTCGACGCCATTCCCCCAGGTGAGTTGAGGGCGATGGTTGAGGGCGCAATCAACCGCCACATGGGAAAAGAAGAATTGGCAGAACTGCAAGAGGAAGAGGACGAGCGCCAAGGCCGCATCTTGGCGAAGATGGAGGAGATAGGAGTCGCGGAACTAATGGACTTTGAGAAGATGGATATTCCCATCCGAAAAGAGTTTTTCTCAGATGGTGCAGTCGCCCCCATCACCGAATCCGACGAGCGAACCTACCGCGAGACACATGTGGATGAGGACGATGTGTTGGTCGAGGACTTGGAGGATACCGAAGAGGAGGAGGAATAGGGCTGCGAAGCAGACTGAATTTGTGGTGTAACTGGGATCCTTGGCTCGATTTGATCGGGATTTATACCACAAAATGAGGTATATCACAATAGGAACCTGTGAGTTTTTAATAAACTAAAATGGGCTTGGAAGGCGGCCCAATTTAATATTACTAAAATAGGCGGAATAGGAATAGGAATAGTGGTCTGTTAATAGAAGTGGAATTTTATTCCTGTTCTCCAATCAACGTTACTGGCATATCCAAATTTATGCTTGACTGGAACCAACTCATTTGCTAGTGTAGTAGATGGTGGTCAATAAAGCTCAGTACCAAAGCTACAGCGATTGGGGGGCACCCCAGTCCCAGCACCGGGAAGCGCCAGCAGCCACCGGGGCAGGCTCCTGATGACGATTGGGGGCCTGCTTTCCTTTGACGCAATAGATTTCCGAGGCACCTTTTAAGAGTGTCCGGCTACCGCCGAATGCGGCAACTTTAGCCACATATGTTCTGACATTAGATACTCCTTTCTACGCCTATAGACTAAGCACTCTGTCATGTGGCGTGGAGTGCTTGGTTGTTTCTTCTATTGGCGATGGTTTTCTTTGACCCTGATGTTATCGAAGGAGGGAGGAGAACGGTAATGCTTGATACCGACGACGCTACACTGGATGAATTGGAGCTATTGGTTCTGTCAGAAATTGAGGATGAGGCAGAGAGAGAAAAGGCAGTAGCAAGTATCCGTGCGTTGAGGGACTTGTTAGCAGCAACTTGACGTTTTGATGGTGATTTGATCGTTCCTTCGCCAGATGATCCCCATAACACGATTGTTGTATTGGATTACGTTTTCAAATAGTATGAACATGTTGAAGACATTGGCGAGAGTAATGAAATGGCGAGGTGTAGAAGGATTTTGTTGGCTGGCGTTGCTGTGGCCGTGCTGTGCTCCCCCATGTCTGTTGGGGTGGTGAGGGCTGGTGATACTGGTCAGTTTGATTTTCACCGTTGCGTCGATGGTGTACCAAAAGGGAGCCGACTTCGGTGGAGCATCGGCGGTTTCTGGTACTATACTCCCGACAATCTGGAAGAGGCATTGGCATGGCGCGATGGTGTCGCTGAGTGCCGCCGTGTGGCTGGTGAGATGAGTACGGTGGCGCGTGGCCGGGCGAGTGATGCGGCGGTGAGAAAGGCGGCAGGATACTAGAGGCGCGGCCTCTACGCCCGCCCCACCTGCGCGTTGCTGGGGGGTTCAAAAACGACCGTTACCGATCGATTGCCGCACGATGGACACATGAGGCGGCTTTCGAGGCGCGACAAGGGAAAGTTGGGGCCTCGCGTCGCTACCAGCGTCTCAAGGTCCAGCTGCTTGCGGTAAACGCACTTCCGCATTGAGCGGGTGTACTCGCGGTAGCCCCCATTGCAACGCATGTGGACGCGCCATGAGAGGGATCGCGCCACGCCTAATGTCTCGACTTCCATGAGAACAAAAGTGGAACATTCGGCGGTGGGCGTCAAGGTGCTGTGGTGGTTCCAGCCTTAGCTTGCTGAAGGCTCCGGCGGCCAATCAGCACCAGCAACAGCCTTGGCAATTTGCTCAAGCTCAACCATCAGCGCGCCAAACATTTCAGGCGGCGCAACCTTCAGTCTTGGGCCGATGACAGCCTTATATTCCGTCTTAATAATACCCGCTATCTTCTCACTTACTTCGGTGAGTACCAGAAAAAGCTGGTAAGCGTTCACGACTTCGGTGTCCGAAATCGAGGCCTGAGCGTCGATTTGCCTCTCCAGCGTTGGAACGTCTAAGTCCACTTTCGTCTCTTCGACGGTGGCTTTATCAATTAATCTATTCCGCTCGTTCAAGCTCGATTTCAGGTGTTCAGTGTAGGTAATAACCCACCCCGAAAACATTATAAGACTAGGGTCCTTTTGTATTAGAAATGGCAAATCTCTTGAAAGATTTACGTCTTCCAGATAGGGCGCGGGGCATCGCCGCATTATAGGCTGAAACTCTGAGTACATTCGAGTTTTGAATTGCTTTTGGTCAATTGAGCCCGCGTGTAAGCCTTCTATCATCCCAAGTGCGGATTTGCTGTTGTAGTAGTGTGGTAATATTTGCTGTTTAACCGTATGGATAAGAGTTGTTACATTGAACCCAATTGCAGTGTTCATACCACTCAGCAGCGCGAGTTCCTTTTCTAGACGTTCGCGGATAACCTTTTTGCTCTCCCGTCGAGTTTTAAGCCGATCGAGAAATAACGCCGTTGCGAGACCCAAAAGCGAAGCCAAGAATATTGGTAAGGCGGTAATCAGAAAATGCCGCCATGTGGGCGCGTGGTCTGCCAGCGCGTCTACAGAGGCGAGGAGCTTTTGGAACTGGCTGTCGTCGATAACGACCTTGTCCACCACGGGGCTGACCCCCTAATCTGGTTTAATCATACACGTTCACAACATGGAATATATAAGGAGTCATAATTCCGTGTTGATCTGGTTTCGACACTACTATTACGTCCGCCACGAAGCTTTCTAGTCCAAACAGTTTTGCGGGAGAAATAGCTGGAAACAGTTTCATTCGCAGGCGTTTTTCCGAGACCCCAGGGATACGCCCTGCCCATCCACTTGAACCCTTATCCTTATCGGTTGCGTGGATAACGACCTCTGTTTTTTCATAAGTCGCCTGCTCCTCCTGATCAGCGAGATCCAGTGCAATATCCAATGCAGAGGGCGCAGCCTCGATGGTTGGCGCGTCTATAGCCACACCAGCACCTTCAATTCTGGCACCGTGTTCCCGTTTAGCTGGTTGAATAAACGCTAAGGCAGTCCGAGCAAGGTGCGAGCGCCGCTTCTCTGGAAATGCCTGCTCCACCGCTGATCTAAGGTGTTCGGGAGATGTTCCGATTAGATCGCCCCCAATGTGGATCAATGTGTTATAGTTTCCTGAAATGTCTGCCTGGAGCGGTGGTGGTTCTTTCTGTTCTGGCTTTCCCCGTTTCTTCACTAGCTCCCACGCTCTGTTTATTCCATAAACGACAACGAGGAAAAATATAATCGTAACAAGAGCCTTGTAGTGTTCTGGTACCTGTACTCCAGAAATGGACTGAATTATAGCGGGGACATCCTGATGCAAGTCATCCTGAAAAGCAAAGTATAATTCTGCCGCAAGTTTCTCTAAAAGAGGCGAATTTGTCGAAGCAGATTTAAATGAAATGTTTACCCGTTCTACTGTTAATCCAGGGATACAGTATTCGAGGATCTTACCAACATGCGAAAGCAACTCCTCGTTTGCTAACAGGGAATTTGCCACATCGGAGACAGTGACCTGCCGAGCGGTAGTAAATGTCACTTCGTGCGGGAATATAACTTCCATTGTGCCGCCCATCCCTTCGGGTAGCGACGTTATCCGCACGTTAAACCATCAGCAATAGGCAAATTTGTCACGACACGGTGTGTCGCTGCGCCTGGCTGATGTTATCCACAATAGGTCGGTATTGGAGGTTTTTTGGATTTTCTGACCACGAGTTGTGTCGGGCTAATCGCCCCTGTTTCCAAGAACACGGCATTCTTATACTTTTTCGGGGCATCTTGCACCTCACGCCTCAAAGCAATGTCCCTTTCCACATGACATTCTGACCTGCCTGTGCTATGGTTGCGCCATGAACAGAGGACGAACATATCTCTTTGGACTATCCGAATACTGGTTCTGGAAAGCGGACTTATTGCCGTCGGGCAGTGATCCTGTAAGTGGAGGGCCGTGTAACGTCCAGAATATGGGCGATCCGATATTCTTGCGTAGACTGTGGCGAATGTTCCCCCGGGTCATGTGGGGCTACGGTGCAAGGGGTCATAGGCACAGAGGCACGCTGACGGCGAGCCTGTTTAGATTGGCACAGAGGCACGCTGACAGCGATCCTAGGACCGTCTACCATACCCTTGATGGTGGAATAGATTGCCACCGTAAGCGAGCCAGAGTTTCCTGCAAGCATGAGCGCAGTCGAGCGCGGGACTTCGAGCATTCACCCCGTTGGTCCGTGATTAAAATCATCAATGATATCAATGAGTTAGAGACGAAAAAAGACAAGCGTTTATGCGTTTACGTATATTGCTACGTAAACGCATAAACGCTAGTATAACGATTGCTGCGCGAGCGTCATTCTAGGCAATCGGTATGGTGAAAACACTGAATTATCGGAAATGCGCCTATGACAAGTGCGGTATATCCTTCGCATATTCTCGACCAGAAGCCAAGTATTGTTGCGATAGCCATCGGTTCCAAGCGTTCATGGAGCGTAAGTCCACTAAGACGCGGCGTCGCAACGTGGCGAAAGGTTATATGGTTGCGAAAGATCATAGCCCTGAGGCAAAGGTGCTCGAATTGGAATGGCAATTGGCAATGTGGCATGAGGACTTCTAATGATGTGGTATGGAGGTATTCAGGCAATAATGTCCTCTTCCGGCTTGGTGGCAAGGGATGTGGAATAGTGGCAATCCTTTAATATACTAAACGAGCATGTCTTCCTGTTCCGGCGTCCGGTCTACCTGTTCCGGTTCATATGATGGCGTGTGAGGCAGACCCCCAAGGACGAGGTAGCCTGGTAACAGGGTGCGGCGCAGAGGTTTCTTGGGATCGAGGTCGATTGGAATGCAGCCGTGGATTTGGATGACACGGCGCAGGACATGGGAATGGATGGTGGCGTACTCGGATTTAAGTTCCTTGATCTGGCGCAGGAGTGTCATGGCTGGGGATCGGGCTCGGCTTCAGGAGTGACGACTGAGACCTCGTAGGTGTTATCGGTTGTGAGGCGCGCTTCCAAGGCACGCTGTTCTTTTGCCTGCTCGACCAGCTGGCGGAAGGATTCTAGTTCGGCGCGCACCTCCGAAATCTCAAGATGAGGGATGCGGGGCAGGATGAAGTTGACCGAGATATAGGTCGCTGCGTCTGCGGCAATCTTTCCCGACAAGGTGTCTTCGGCAAGCTGGCGGTGGGCCTCTAGGCACGAAGCTGTGGTCTTGAGGTCATGGCGCAGGCGATATCCTGAGGGGAGGTCTGGAGCCCAGGGACGAGCGGCGAGTGGTCGCGCCTCATACCGAGCAGCATAAGAGGCTGCGGTGATCCGAAGCTCAAGCCGCAGGTCCACGTTGGCGGCACATTCGCGGAGAAAGTCAACTGAGGGGGTGGTGGTCATATCTGGAATGGCTCCTACACTTAAACAGTATTCCAATAGCTCTCGGTCAATTACTCGCCTACGACCTCGTGGATTAGTTCCTTGTGAGTTGAATCCACTATAATTAGGATTAGGATTGCCTGAGCCTCCTCTACCGAAGTTAGGGTGGGTTTTACTTGTGGCATAAGGCATTGAGGTACAGGTATCCGTAGGTGTATTTATGAGCCGGAAAGAAGGGAGTTTTGACCGATTCCGCAGACGCCCTTGCGCCCTGCGAGTGGAACGAGCAAATAGACTATATTACCTGTCATTTCCTCATAGCCTTTTTTCTGTTTCCCCCATGCTGTAGAGCATGACCTAGACACCACATAACAAGATAACAATCTACTAGGAACTATACACGCTCTATACAAATACATCAATAGACTCTTTACCCATCTCAGATAGCCATTACCTTATATTTCTATATTCAGCTATACTTACTCTTATCTTGTTATCTTGTTATTTTTCTCTCCAACACCGACAATCATCAATGAAATCAAGGACTTACTGATAACAACTTCGCTCACGCTTCCAGTTATATCTTGTTATTACTTGTTATTTAGGCGTCTGACTCATCCACCACCTCGCCACCTGCCCATTGATCCAAATCACGCGCTTCTGCCAGCGACATGTAGATGGCGGAACCAAGCGCCGTTTCAGTGACCCCCAGACCACCTGGACGCGAGTAGCGAATGAGCCATCGACGTTTGAGCGTGGGAGACGTTTCGAGCCACAGACCCTCGCCATCTCCAATTCGTCCCGGTTTGCTGGTGGCAACCTGGCGTGCTGTCAAATTTCCCATTTCCGCCCTCTGCGCTTACGACTCCGCTTATTCGTAAACGCGATTTTGGGCGAATGCAACCGAACGGTTGCGGACAATCAATCTTAGGAATAACTCCTCATTTCAATGGCTTCACGAACGATAGCGAATGTTGGCGGACAACAACCGTCGTTCTCCTCGACCACGTCGCCAAGGTGGACGCCGATGCGAAATTCGATGCGCCGGTCCTCCGGGACGCCGGAGTTGCGCTCCGCCATCGCGTTTTGCACTTCAATCGCGCAGCGGACCGCATCGACCACGCTGCGGAACTCGACGATCGCGCCGTCGCCGGTGCGCTTGACCACCCGGCCTTTGTACACGGCGATGGTGGGATCGATCAAATCGCTGCGCAGCGCCCTGAGCCGCGCGAGGGTGCGCTCCTCATCAGCGCCGGTGAGCCGGCCGAGACCGACCACATCGGCGGCGAGGATCGCGGCGAGCTTGCGGGCCTCAACCATGCGCCTTTCGGATGCCCTCCTACCATCCGAATAGCACAAAGACCCGGTTAGCGATGCTCTTTCCGCCTGCCCAAGGCCAAAAACCCCGTCCCTCCGAAGCCTGGTGTGGTTTGATTCGGCCATTTGCCCTAATCTGGGGAATGACCGGTATTTGCGCATTTGAGACCTTCGAGGGAACGTCGCGAATCGACGTAGAGCGGACATAGCAGACCGCATCCGTGGACGGGACAGTTGGTCGGAGAGCGCGCCTCAGGGGTCACCCCGGGAACGACCGGAGTCTGTGCCAAAGCCGCTATTGTAACGGAGCCCGAAATAGCTTGACCGCGCTAAGCAGGCGTTCCTGTTCGGTCCCGGCGGAACGCACGGGACTCAGATTGACGATCCAAGCCTCCTTATTCCACTGTCGAGCCGTTTCAATACGAAGAATCGCGGGTCTGCGCGGATTTCAAGCATTAGATAAGCGGGAGGAGGCTCATGCCTCATTACGTGATCGTCGGGGCCGGCTCTGCCGGCTGTGTTCTCGCCGCGCGGCTATCCGAGGATGCGGCGGCGGAGGTGGTGCTCATCGAGGCGGGCCCGCCCGACAAGGCGGAGCAAATCCATATCCCGGTCGCCTGGCCGCAGCTCTTCAAGTCGCGATACGACTGGGACTACGCAAGCGAGAGGGAGCCTGGGCTTGACCGCCGGCGTGTCTATCTGCCGCGCGGCAAAATGCTCGGCGGCTCGAGCTCGATGAACGCGATGGCCTACATCCGGGGCGCCCGGGCCGATTACGACGGCTGGGCGAGGGATGGGGCAAAGGGGTGGTCCTACGACGACCTCCTCCCCTACTTTCGCCGGTCGGAAGCCAATGAGCGCTGCGAGGACCAGTTCCACGGCAAGCTCGGCCCGTTGACCGTCAGCGACGGACGGTCGCGCTACTCGCTCATGGACGCTTTTGTGGAGGCTGGGGTCGAGGCAGGGCATCCCCGCAATCCCGACTTCAATGGCGAGAAGCAGGAGGGCCTCGGGCTCTATCAGCTCACGCAGCGCAACGGGATGCGCTGCAGCGCCGCGGTCGCCTTTCTTCATCCCGCGCTCGGCCGGCCAAACCTGAAGGTCGTCACGGACGCGCTGGCGACCCGGATTCTGTTCGATGGCGCGCGGGCGCACGGCGTCGAGGTCGCCCGCCATGGGGAGCTTCAAGAGTTCTACGCCGAGACGGAAGTCATCTTGTCGGCCGGCGCGTACAACTCGCCGCAATTGCTTCTGCTTTCGGGGATCGGCCCAGCCGCTGACCTCGCTCAGCTGATGATCCCCGTTCGTGTTGATCTGCCGGTCGGCAAGGGCCTGCAGGATCACCCCAATGTCATGATGAGTTGGCATTCCGACACTGAAGGTTTGTTGACGGCGGCTTCGCCGGCAAACGCCGAACTGCTCCAGCGCGAAGGTCGGGGGCCACTCACCTCCAACGTCGCCGAGGCCTGCGGGTTCGTCCGAACGCGCAAAGGTCTCGAAGCGCCGGACATCCAGCTTAGTGCTGTCCCCGCCAATGCCGACATTGGCGAAGAGGGTCTGGCGGGGTCGGCGACCATGGGGTTCGGGCTCGGAGCTTGTGCGCTCAACCCCACGAGCCGCGGCAAGCTGTCCTTGCGCACCGCGGACCCCGGCTCGAAGCCGCGCATCCTGCACAATTACTTCGCCACGGAGGAGGACCGACGAAGCGTGATCGAGGGTGTACGGATTGCCCTCGACATCGCCGCGCAGCCCGCGCTTCGCGCGCATATCAAAGCACCGAACGTTGTCCCGAACTCGACGTCGGCCGCCGATGTCTGGGACTACGTCCGGCGCTACGCATCCACAATCTATCACCCGACCAGCACGTGCGCGATCGGACCCGTGGTCGACGGCGAGCTCAGGGTGCGTGGCGTCGAAAGGCTGCGGGTCGTGGACGCATCGGTCATGCCGAGCGTCGTGCGCGGCAACACCAACGCCCCGACGATCATGATCGCCGAGAAGGCCGCCGATCTGATCCGCGGCGCGAATACCGTCGGCGCAACGGCAGCCTAGGCGCGAAACGTCGTGACGGCCGGCGCCTCTTACTCGATTACTTCGTGTGGATCACACAGGCAATGCTCGTCGTTGCTGGGTGGCGGAAGTAAGAAGTCGGCGATCGCGCCTCGCCCTCATCCCTCCGGCACTCCCGCCTTGCGCATGCCTTCGATCACCCGCTCGCGCTGGCTCAAGAAAACCGAGTTGTCGCTTTGTGCGCCAACGCGGTAGCGCTGGATGGTGAACTTGGGATCGAGCGCCAGCCCGGCTTGGGCCTCGGACCGCGCTTCTTCGAGCCGGCCAAGCAACGCCAGAGCGGATGCTAGATACATATGCGCAACCGGGCGATTCCGGTTGATTTCCATTGACCGGTGGTGCCACGTGACCGCGTCCTCGTAGGCGCCAAGAAATTGCTTGGCCTCGGCGATATAACCTAGCCAGACATTGGCGTCCGTATCGCGAGGACTAACCCGCAGCGCTTCAAGTACATGGTTCTCGGTTTCCTCGGCGTGACCGTTCACTAAGTTCGCGAAGCCAATAATTGCGTGAGCCGCGGCCAAGTTCGGATTTAACGCCAGCGCCCGTTCAGATTCGGCAATGCCTTGGGCCCCGTGGTTACTATCGATTAGGACCCTGCCCATCCAGTAATGCGCCCAGCCGTTGTTCGGCGCCCGAGACAGCACCTTGGTCAACGTCGCCTCGATCGCAGCGAAGCGCGCGACCGGGTCGGCGGTTCCGTAGCCGGAAGCGGCCAGCACATCAACGGATACCGTGCCCAGCAACGCATCCAGATTGTCAGGATCTAACGCCAGGGCGCGCTCGAAGAACCCGCGCGCCTGCGCAAGATTCTCGGGACTAAGTCCCTTATTGAGCCATGCCCGGCCCTGAAAATAGAGGTCCATCGAATCGGGGTTGGTCGCCCTTTCCGCCCGCCGGGCCTCATCGGCGATCAACTCCGTGCCCAATCGGCTTGCGAGACTCGCGACGATCTCGTCTTGCATGCTGAAGAGGTCCGAAATCGGCTTGTCGAAGCGCTCGGCCCAGAGTTGACCGCCGCTCTCCGCATCGACCAGCTGCGCATTGACCCGCACATGGCCCTGGTCCCTCTGCACCGAGCCCTCCAACACATAGCGCGCGCCGAGCTCCTTCCCAATTTCCCTGACATCGACGTTCTTGCCCTTGAAGGTGAACGCGGTGTTGCGAGCAATCACGAACGCACCGCTCAGGCGCGAGAGGTCGGTCGTGAGATTCTCCGTAATGCCGTCGGCGAAGTAGTCCTGGCTCGAATCGCCGGAGAGATTGGCAAAAGGAAGCACCACAATGGAAAGGTGCGGCGCATTGGCGAGCCTATTGTCCACGGAAGCGGCCATGAAACGCGGCGCGTAGCCCGCACGCCAGCCAAAGGCGCCCGCGGCAAGAAGCACGAGCGCGAGCGCAGCCGCAAGCGCTGGCCAGCGCGCCCATACGCCGCGCGTCGCCGTCGCCGGCTGGGGCGGTTTTTGCGCCGCAGGCGCGCCGTGGCGCAAGAGGTAAGCGCGCACCGGCTCGGCGATGTTCTTGAGGCTTTGCGGCCCGAGGTCGGCCACCTGAAGCTCGAGCCGCGACTTGACCTGGCGGTAGGCGTCTTCCGACAGACAAATCTGACCCGGCTCGCAGATCCCTTCGAGCCGGGCGGCGACGTTCACGCCATCGCCCATGAGGTCGCCGTCCGCTTCCTCGACGACGTCGCCAAGATGAATGCCGATGCGAAACTCGATACGACGTTCGGGCGGCAGGCCGGCGTTGCGCTCGACCATGCCAGTCTGCACCTCGAGCGCGCAACGCACGGCGTCGACCACGCTGCGGAACTCGATGATCGAGCCGTCGCCGGTGCGCTTGATGATGCGGCCGTGATGGGCGGCGATGGCGGGGTCGATGAGGTCGCTGCGCAGGCCCCGAAGACGCGCCAGCGTTCTATCTTCGTCGGTCCCAGCGAGCCGCGAATAGCCGACGACATCCGCGACCACAATCGCCGCGAGCTTTCGGGTCTCGCTCATTGCGCCCCTCTCGGGTCGCCAGATTAGCCCAAATGCCAGCTCCAGTCTGCCTGTTTTAGACGAGAAGGACCGCTCATGTGCGCATTCCTTCCGTACCCGGTACCAATAAAGAAGGACAGCAACGGGTCGATTTGGCCCGTTCGCCAAGCCAGCAGTATATGACCGCTATTTGCGCATTTGAGACATCGGGCGACGTCTCGTGTCGACGTATTGCGGACGTGGCAGACCGCCGCCGCGTTGGACGCCTCAATTGGGCGGGAACCGGCCTTACAGGCACCGCCTCGGGAAGGACCGGAGTGGGTGCCAAAGCCGCCATTCCATCGTAGGCGCGAAATAGGATTCGCCGCCCAAACCGGACATAAAGGAGCATCTGCCGTCGGCGACATCGACAGCCCGCCGCGACGATTTTTGCTTGCTGGAAACCTAGGAGTGGCTCAGATTCGCGGTCTGGTCCACAGCCATCTGGCGAAAGTCGGGTCTTGCCGCCGCTGCTCTTGGGTTGCCTTAGCCTCTTGCCACGTTGTTCGGGCTTCCAGGCGTTCTTAAAGTCGTTACGATACGCGCCATTTCGGCGTTCATCTGGAAACCAGGGCAAACAACATCGCGATGAAGCTGTTGTTGCCTGCCAATGAGGTTCTCGGCGGCTTGGTGTCGGCCGCGGTCGCCATTCCGCTGGCTATGGGTTACGGCATGTTTGCATTCGCCCCGCTGGGCGAAGATTACTTTGAAGACGGCGCACGGGCGGGGATAGCGACCGCAGTTGTGGTCGCTATCGCCTGTGTGGCGCTCGGCGACAAGACGACGACAGTTTATGCGCCGCGAATCACCAGCACCTTCTTTCTCGGCCTTTTGATCTTCGGCCTCGCACATTCGGACGAGCCGGCGATCCACGCTGGCGGCGCTCCGCTCGTGCTTGCGATCGCGTTTTCGATTGTCCTGCTCGCCGGCGCTTTCGAGTCGCTGTTCGGCGTCATCAAGCTTGGCACCTTGATCAAATTCACGCCGCAACCTGTCATGGCCGGTTTTCAGAATGCCGCGGCGGCGCTGCTGTTTCTCGTCCAACTGGGCAACGTCTGCGGTTTCGACCGTACGGTCCCCTTCACGCAAGTGCCGCAACATCTCGACTCGATCAAGCCGCTTAGTCTGGCCGTCGCGGCGATCACTTTCACAGTGATGTGGAATGCAAAAAAGCTGCTGCCCAAGGTTCCGCCAATGCTCGTCGGCATCGGTCTGGGCTGCATTCTATATTATGTTGGAGTGCTTGCCGGGCTCGGGAGCTATCTCGGCCCGATCATTGCGAGCGGGCCGCGCGCGGCAATCGGTCCAACGGCGTTTCCCTATTTTGGTGGTCTCGCGCGCGATAATGATCTCATCGCCCTTTTGCCGACGATCCTTGGCGGCGCACTGGCGCTCGCCATTATCGCCTCAATCGACGCCCTGTTGTGCGCCAAGCTCGTAACGGCGCCCGGCGAGCCGCGCCGCGACGGCGATCGGCTCCTCATGCGTCTTGGAGTCGGCAATCTCGCCGCGGCCTCCATTGGCGGCATTACCAGCGGCATCAATATCGGCCCGAGCATCGTTAATCGAGCGTTTGGCGCCCGTACACCCTTGTCGGTGCTGGTCAACGCTGTGGCGCTTCTGGTAGCCGGCACCCTTCTTTTCTCCCTCCTTGGCCAGATTCCGCGTGTAGCCCTATCGGCAGTGATTATGGTCATCGCCGTTCAACATTTCGATGTCTGGAGCCTGCGGCTGGTGCGAGCATTTCGGCGCGGGCCCCACGCTTACCGCTTCAACGTCGCTCTCGATCTTGCGGTCGTGGTGGCGGTTGCAGTGCTTTCCATCGCCATCAACATCGTCCCGGCGGTGTTCATCGGCGTGGCGATCGCGGTTGCGCTGTTCGTATTTCGAATGAGCCGCTCGATCGTCCGGCGCAGCCATCGCTGCGGCACAATCCATTCGCGCACGTCACGCACAGCGCCGGACCGGGCGTTTCTCGAGGGCTCAGGTGACGCCATTCTGGTGATGGAACTGCAGGGAGCGCTGTTCTTCGGTACCGGTGAGAAGATGCTGAGTGAGATCGAGACCGCGCTCCGGCGCGAAACTTCGTGCGTAATCCTCGACTTGCGTCGTCTCACCGAGGTCGACAGCACCGGCGCCAACGTTTTGCTGGAGCTAAAAGCGAACCTCGCCCAACGGAATATAGAATTGCTGCTCGCCGCGGCAGCGAAAACGATAGCGATGGAGCGACTGGAGAGTTTCGGCGTCCTGTCGTCAATCGGCGATGCCAATATCGTTCCAGACGTCGACCGTGGCATCCAGCGGGCGGAGGACGACCTGCTGCGAACGCAGCCGCCGCTTCATGATACGGAGATGCCGCTTGCCCAGGTCGGAGTGCTGGCTGGGTTCAGCGCAACCGATCTGAAAGTTATCGAGCCTTACCTTAAGCGCGCCTCCTATCTGGCTGGAGCCGTGGTATTTCGCGAGAACGAGGTCGGCAATGAAGTGCTGATGGTTATCCGAGGGACCGCCAGCGCTTATCTACAGACGCCCAACACAAACATACGCTTGGCCACGTTCGCCCCGGGCACGATTTTTGGCGAGCTTGCGATTCTTGATGAAGGAGTGCGCTCAGCAACGGTCATCGCCGACAAGGAGCTTGCATGTCGGGCGTTGACGACGTCGGACTTCGCCGCGCTCTCCGCGACATCGCCGAGCGTCGCCATCCGGCTTTTGGCGGCGATCGCCCGTGAACTGAGCGGCCGGCTGCGCACAGCCAACCGGACCATTCATCAACTCGATACGTGAAACCCAGTAGTCTACTGCTCACAACGCCCGCTCGCATGACGCCGACTCAATCGGACGTCATCTGCTCTCTGCCGCGACGGTTCCGGCCTGTCGTTGCCGCTGGATTGGCGCAGCTCGTCTAAGGGCCGGGCGGCTAGAACGTTGTTTTGATCTTGCACGCGTCCTCGTCGTCCTCCTGTTCGATCAGATCGCCCGCGGCACGGGCGAGCCGGATCATCTTCTGGTTCGAGGGTAGAACCTCGGCGATGAACCCTTTGATCCGGCGGGCTCGCGCCTTATGCGCTCACCGTGTCGCCGCGCGTGGCTGCGTCGAAATTGCCGGAGAACGCCACCTCGTTCCAGAGGCTGATGGCGAACCGCTGACGGCGCGGCTGCTGTCTGGCACGATCATGGGCGGGACCAGGCTCGGGCAGGAATATGCCGGCGGCGACGCGCCGGACTGGGCCAAGATCGGCATCTCCACGGGGCTGGGCTTCTTCCTCCCGGCCGGAGCAAGCTCGGCGAGTTGAGCGCAACTATCATCGGCGCAACGGAGGGCGGCTTCGGCCGCCCTTTTTCGTCTTCGCAGGCACCCGCCCACGAGGTATATCTTTCGGATTGTTCCGCCGCCAAAGGGGAGTGGGGCGGTGCCCAGAGAGCGCACCTCCTAGAATTAAGTCGAAATCTCTGTCTCAATGCCGAGGCGGATCAGGTTAGCAATTTCTGTGTAGAGTTCGACCTCAGCCTCATCCGCAGTTATCGAAACTACCAGGCCATACCGACCGCGCGAATTGCAGCGGTTAAGATGCGTGCGATAGCGCCACCAACCACTGACGGGGTAGATGGCAAGTAGCCCTCTCTGCGCAAGTTCGGCCGCTGGGCCGCTCCAGACATCGCAATGAAGCGAGCCGGCGGCCGCGCTCTGGCTGCCAAAGGTCCATCTCGGGTCTGGCTCCGCCCGCGGCAGCTTCTCCTCGCCACGCTCCAAGCTATTGATGCGCTGACGGAAGATGTCTGCCGGCTCCAGCGGACGCTTGAGCTCATAGCGTAGGCCGTAGCATTGATAGCGAGCTGGCGTCACTGGCGCCATTTCGCCGGGGCTCGGTTCGACGAAGTAGGACAGCGTAATCTTAAGCCGAACGTCCTGCTCGCCGAGCGCTTCCAGCGCCTGCTTTGGCCACGGTAACTCGTAGTAATGAACCTCGTTGAAAGTAGGGTGGCGGAGAACTAACTTGCCAGTCTCGTTACGGACACGGTCTCGCTTGAAGGGCTGAATGTGTGTCTGCGACAACAATGCCAAGTCGTGTTGGGCTGAAGCGAGCGCCCGTTCGAGTTTCGGAACGCCGTAACCGAATTGCCGCGCGAGCGCGATGCATTCCCTCTTTTTCCCCTTGCACGCTCTAAATTGCTGGAGCATCGCTGGAGTCCACTCGGCACTGTGCACCATGAGCGCACGTATCGTTTCCGGCCAAAGGTCGGGGTGACGAGCCATGATCGCTCCGGCCATCCCGGCCGCCTGGGCCGTCGCAGCGCTAGAGCGCCGGATTGTCAGGTTGAATCGGGAGGGATTCCCCGGAGACTCGGTTTGTGATTCATTTCCGCGAGGAGGTGATTTGCGATGCCGAGAGCTTATTCGCAGGATCTTCGCGAGCGTGTTGTGGCCTTTGTCGATTGCGGCCACTCGCGGCGCGCCGCTGCGGCGCATTTCGACGTTTCGCCATCGTTTGTCAT
>Ga0209624_10000611_pt1 | contig 31280 bp, 28 predicted proteins | sample JacPinW_OM2H0_O1_FD_188565 | JGI IMG/M metagenome (GOLD analysis project Ga0209624, IMG submission 188565) | Forest soil microbial communities from Algoma, Ontario, Canada - Jack Pine, Ontario site 1_JW_OM2H0_O1 (SPAdes) (version 2) | ecosystem: Environmental > Terrestrial > Soil > Boreal...
CGATCTCGACAACGCCCACACGATGAAGCGAATCGCGGGCCGCTTTGTCTCCCAGCCATTGGAGAAACATGAGGGCGGCCTGGCAGTTTCTGCGGAGTATGCCAACTGAGAGACCACGGACATCGAGCAGCCACCGCCTGTAGCCGTCGAGCACCTCGCGCTGAAACCGTTCACAGTCGGTGGCCGGCGGTTCCAGTGGCGGCCACTGGGGCGATGCTGGCGCTGACCACGACGGTGTCGGTCGCCGTGGCGCAGTTGGGTGGGGAGTTCTTGTCGCACAGCTGGTAGAGGAGCGAATAGCTGCCGGGCGGCAGCGCGGCGCTGGTCGTGATCGCGCCGGTGCTGGTGTTGAGGGTCAGCCCCGCCGGCCAGCTGCCCGACTGCGCGATCGTGGCGTTACCGGTCGCGCCGAGCGTCGCCGCCGCCCCATTGACCGTGCCACCCGCGGCGACATTGGCGATGGGAGTTGAGGGGGTGCCGGCGACGGCGGTCCCGGTCGCGGGTGCCGGAAGAATGCTGGCGGTGACGGTGACCGTGTCAGTGGCGGTCGCGCAGTTGGGCGGCGAGTTCTTGTCGCACAGCTGGTAGAGGACCGAATAGCTGCCGGGCGGCAGGGCGGCCGTGGTCGTGATCGCGCCGGTCCCGGTGTTGAGGGTCAGCCCCGCCGGCCAGCTGCCCGACTGCGCCACCGTCGCGTTGCCGCTCGCCCCAAGACTCGCCGGCGAGCCATTGACCGTGCCACCCGCGGCGACATTGGCGATGGGAGTTGAGGGCGTGCCGGCGACGGCGGTCCCGGTCGCGGGTGCCGGAAGAACGCTGGCGCTGACGGTGACCGTGTCAGTGGCGGTCGCGCAGTTGGGCGGTGAGTTCTTATCGCACAGCCGATAGGCGATCGAGTAGCTGCCGGGGGGCAGCGCGGCCGTGGTCGTGATCGCGCCGGTCCCGGTGTTGAGGGTCAGCCCCGCCGGCCAGACACCGGACTGCGCGACTGTCGCGTTGCCACCCGCACCAAGGGTTGCCGGCGAACCGTTGACCACGCCACCGGATGCGACATTCGCGATCGGCGTGGAGGGCGTGCCCGCCACCGCGGTGCCGGTGGCCGTTGCCGGAATGATGCTGGCGCTGACACCGACGGTGTCGGTGGCGGTGGCGCAGTTGGGCGGAGAGTTCTTATCGCACAGCTGATAGACGATGGCGTACACGCCCGGCGGCACGGCGGCGGTGGTTGTGACGGCGCCGCTGGTGGTGTTGAGCGTGATGCCGGCCGGCCAGCTGCCCGACTGCGCGACCGTGGCGTTGCCGCCCGCGCCGAGGGTTGCCGGCGCGCCGTTGACCCGACCGCCGGCCGCAACGTTGGCGATGGGGGTGGACGGGGTGCCGGCGACGGCGCTTCCCGTGGCGCTGGCCGGCACGATGCTGGCGCTGACGGTGACGGTGTCGGTGGCGGTGGCGCAGTTAGGGGGCGAGTTCTTGTCGCACAGCTGGTAGACGATGGAGTAGACGCCCGGGGCCACCGCGGCGGTGGTCGTGACGGCGCCGCTCGTGGTATTGAGCGTGATGCCGGCCGGCCAGCTGCCCGACTGCGCGACCGTGGCGTTGCCGCCCGCGCCGAGCGTGGCCGCCGCTCCATTGACGGTGCCACCGGCGGCAACATTCGCGATGGGCGTCGAGGCTGCCCCCGCCACCGCGGTGCCGCTGGCCGTCGCCGGATTGATGCTGGCGCTGACGGTGACCGTGTCAGTGGCGGTCGCGCAGTTGGGCGGCGCGTTCTTGTCGCACAGCTGATAGACAATGGAATAGCTGCCCGGCGGCACGGCGGCGGTGGTCGTGACGGCGCCGCTCGTGGTGTTGAGCGCGATGCCGGCCGGCCAGCTGCCCGACTGCGCGACCGTGGCGTTGCCGCCCGCACCGAGGGTGGCCGCCGCACCGTTGACAGTGCCGCCGGCGGCCACATTGGCGATGGGCGTGGACGCTGTCCCGGCCACCGCAGTTCCGGTGGCCGTTGCCGGGATGATGCTGGCGCTGACGGTGACGGTGTCGGTGGCGGTGGCGCAGTCAGGGGGCGAGTTCTTGTCGCACAGCTGGTAGACGAGGGAATAGCTGCCGGGCGGCACGGCGGCGGTGGTCGTGACCGCACCGGTCGTGGTGTTGAGCGTGATGCCGGCCGGCCAGGTCCCCGACTGCGCGACCGTCGCGTTACCGGTGGCGCCGAGGGTTGCCGCCGCACCATTGACCGTGCCGCCGGCGGCCACATTCGCGATGGGCGTGGACGGTGTGCCGGCCACCGCAGTTCCGGTGGCGGTCGCCGGGAGAATGCTGGCGTTGACGGTGACGGTGTCGGTGGCGGTGGCGCAGTTGGGCGGGGAGTTCTTGTCGCACAGCTGATAGACAATGGAGTACACACCCGGAGCAACCGCGGCGGTGGTGGTGACGGCGCCGGTGGTGGTGTTGAGCGCGATGCCGGCCGGCCAGCTGCCCGACTGCGCGACCGTGGCGTTGCCGGTGGGACCGAGTACCGCGCTGGCGCCGCTGACCGTGTCGCTGGCGGCGACATTGGCGATGGGAGTGGCGGCCGTGCCCGCGGTCGCCGTGCCGCTTTGCGGCAGGGCATTGATGTAGATGACCGTGTTAGGACCGGCACTCGCGCAGGAACTCGCCGGCGTGCAGCTCGCCCCGGGGGCCGGGGGACTGGTGCCGCCGGTCGGATCGATGGAGGCGTAGTTGGTGACACTCGCGCCGCCGGCGGCGGCGGTGGGGGTGACGGTGATCGCAATCGTCGAGGTGCCGCCGATCGCGATCGTGCCGCCGGCAAAGTTGCAGGTGATGAGTGAGGAGACGTTGCTGCAGGTCCAGTTGGTCCCGCTGCCGGATACGAAGGTGAAGTTCGCCGGCAGCTGGTCCTGTACTTCGGCCGTGGTGGCGGCGGCCACTCCGGAGTTGGTGACCGTCAGGGTGTAAGTGGAGTTGACGCCGACCTTCAGCGCCGGCGAGGGTGCCGACTTGGCCACCGACAGCACCGCGGCCTTCTTGGTATTGGTGAACATGCACGAAATCGCGTCACCAAAGGCGATCGAGGCAAAGACGTACGAGGAGGTGGCGTCGTTGGTGGGCAGCGGCGTCGAGGAAGCGCTGTTGGCATTGGTGCACGTCAGGCTCGGGCTGTAGGCGGCCAGGGTGCTCACGCTGCCGGGCGCCATGACCTCAGTCAGCGTGAGCGACTGTGGCGTGGTCAGGAAGGAAGAGGTGGCGCCGAACGGACCGTTGCCGCTGCCGGTGGAGGTCTTGCTGCCGAGGACCGTGCCCGAAGAAGTGGCGCTGACGCTGTAGGTGAACTGATCCGCGGCATTGGTGCGGCCGCCGACCAGGGTCTTATTCAGCGAGATGGTCGAGTAGCGCAGCGCAAACATCGTCCCCTGCAGGCCGCCGGCGACCAACTTGGTCGTGACCTGGGTTGCGTTGATGGAGCCGACGATGTAGCCGCCGACCGTGCCGGCCACCCCGGTTTCGGTGAAGACGGTTCCCGTGTTAGTGACGGTCGGATAGAGGTTGCCGCTGATCGGCGGCACCTGGTCGAGCACCACCCAGTTCGCGCCGTTGGTGGTCCACGCCAGCGACTCTGCGTTATTGGTCGACTCCCCGTCCGCGGCGACGAACGAATAGGTCGCCCCGCCGGTCACCCCGGCCGGGGGCGTCACCAGGATGTTGGAGAAGGTGACAGTGACGGTCGAGCCGTTGGTCGCCGTGTAGAGAATGGGCTTGCCCGGGATGCCCAGGAATGCGGTATTGCCGACCGCGGCACCCGTCCAGGACGGCGCCGCCACGGGCGTGAGGGCGGTGCCGGCGGTGGAGACCACGGTCGCGACGAAGGTGAGCGTGGAGCCGTCAGTGAGGGTAAAGGTAAAGGCCTGCCCGCCGGCCGCGCGCGCCAGCGTGTCGTTGTAGGTGCTGAAATCGAGCCAGCAGTACGTCGCCCAGTCGGCCGGCGCCGTTCCTCCGCTGGTGGCCGGTGCGCAGGTCGCGGCCGAGGCGCTGTGGCTGAAAAGCTGCAGCAGCCCGGCGAGCGCCAGTGCCAGCCGTGGCGCGCGAAATCGCGCGAGGGTGGTCCCGATGCACCTTGCGAAGAACGCGCGCGCGACTTCGCGTCGACGCCGGCAGGCTCCCGCCAGTTGCAGCGTCGCTGAGGTAGCGTGAGCCAGCGCTGGGGCGCCTGGCCTGGACACGCGATTGTGTGGTTCCGCAGAGCGGGTGCCGCAGATAAAATCCCGGCGCGCAGACGCGGAATCTCCTTGTCCTCCTTTCACATAGCGATAGTCGGGTAACTCAGCCTTCGGAGCCGGCGATGCTCTTCACAGGCCTAGGTCACAAGCGCCGGGCCCTGGTGAGATTTGACAGAATATGAGACCGGCGTCTCAGTCACGGTGAGACTGAAAGGGTTTGTGGCGCAGCGTACGAGGGTGTCCTCGGTACGGCGTCGCATCGAGTTTAGGCCGGCAGGATCAGCGTGTTTAGAAGCGCCAGGTGAGCGTGCCGGCGAAGCGCTCGTTGGCGCTCGGGTAGAGGCTCAGCGCCTGCGCCTTGGCCTGGGTGAGGAAGTACCCCACGTCCAAGCGCCAATGGCGGTATTCGAAGGCGAACCCGGCGTTCCCGTAGGCATAGCCGCCGAGCGAATGCGGAGCGGGCTCCATGCCGGGCGGCGCTGCGGCGGGGTAGGCCGGAGCGGTGCCCGTTGAATAGTAGTAGCCCGCCCCTGCAGTCAGAAAGAACCCACCCGCAATGAGCCATTGGCCGGAGGTTTCCGCGACCCAGGCCGGACCGCGCGTGAGGCGCGCGTAGTACCAGTACCGCACGGCGTTCGGAATGGCCGTCAGCGAGAACGTCCAGCGGTCAAGATAGGTGAGCGAGCCTGACAGTTCCTGGTAGTCGGCCGAAGCCGGCTGAGCGCCGGCGACGAAGTAGCGACTGCGCGCGTCCAGCGTTGCACCCCAGGTGCTGGACAGATCGAAACGGTGCCCGAGATAGACCTCGACGTCGTAGTCGGCGTACGGGTAGAGACTGCGCTTGCGCGTGGACACCCAGGCGCCGAGGAAGGTGCCGTCGACCGCGGTGTGCAGGTCGGCCTGCAGCGCACCCTCGCCGTCGCTCTCGGAGAGCCCGCGGTAGATATCATCGGAGGTCACGGCAAGGTTGCCGCCATACGTGAAGTCGCCGGGCCAGTTTGCCGCGCAGGCCGCACCGCCTGCGAACATGAGCAGGGGCAGCACAGCTCGCGACAGTGCGCAGCATTTGGGGTGCAGATCAGCCACGGTTCTTTACATTATCTTTAAGCCGATGCTCCGGCGGGCCCGTCCAAGCCCTTAACGCCGTGCGGGACGTATACTGGCAGTCCTGTGGAGACTTTACCGCCAGCGCAGAGTACCGTCGTACGGCGCATCATTGCCGAGCACAAGGGACGCCCCGGTCCGCTCTTGGAAGTGTTGCACGCTATACAGGCCGCGCTGGGCTTCGTTCCGGCTGGCGCTGTTCCCGTGGTCGCGGAAGGGCTGAACCTGTCGCGCGCGGAAGTCCACGGCGTCGTGACTTTCTATCATTATTTCCGCCACGCCCGCCCCGGCACCCACACGGTGCATCTGTGCCAGGCCGAGGCGTGCCAGTCGATGGGCGCGGAGGCACTGACGGCGCATGCGCGGCAGCGCCTGGGGATCGACTTTCATGAGACGACCTCCAACGGTCGCTTCTCGCTCGAGCCGATCTACTGTCTCGGGAACTGCGCCTGTTCGCCGGCGGTCATGATTGACGGGCGCCTCTACGGCCGCGTGACAGCGGAGCGCTTCGATCAGCTGATCGCGCAGGAATCCGCTGCCGAATGACGCTCATCTACGTTCCCAAAGATGCCGGAGCCTTGTCACTCGGGGCCGCGGAGGTCGCCGCCGCGATCGCGGCTGAGGCCCGTGCGCGCGCTGCGGCGGTCACTATCGTGCGCAACGGTTCGCGTGGCGCCTACTGGCTCGAGCCGCTGGTCGAAGTGCTCACGCCCGCCGGACGATGCGCTTACGGGCCGGTGAGCGTCGCCGATGTGCCTTCGCTGTTCGCCGCGGACTTTCTCAATGGCGGTGCGCATGCCCTCGCTCACGGACTGACGGATTCGCTCCCCTGGCTCGCCGGCCAGCAACGCCTGACTTTCGAGCGCGTCGGCATCGTCGACCCGACGAGCGTGGCAGATTATGTCAAGCACGGCGGCTATCAGGGTTTGACCCAAGCCTTAAGCTTGGCACCGGCCGAGGTGGTGCAGGCGGTCACGGCCTCCGGACTGCGTGGACGCGGAGGCGCGGCCTTTCCGACCGGGATCAAATGGAAGACCGTCCACGATCAGCCTCCTTTGCAGCAGAAGTACGTCACGTGTAATGCCGATGAGGGCGACTCGGGGACCTTCGCCGACCGCATGCTGATGGAGGGCGACCCCTTCACCCTCATCGAGGGGATGACCATCGCCGGCATCGCCGTCGGGGCCACCCAGGGTTATATCTACCTGCGTGCCGAGTACCCGCACGCCCATGCCGCCCTCAAGACCGCGATTGCGGCGGCCCGCCAGGCCCATTATCTCGGCCCCGATGTGGCCGGCAGCGGCAGGGCGTTCGAGCTGGAAGTGCGCCTGGGAGCGGGCGCCTACATCTGCGGGGAAGAGACCTCGATGCTGGAGAGTCTGGAGGGGCGGCGCGGGGAGGTGCGGGTGCGCCCGCCGCTGCCGGCGATCAAGGGCCTGTTCGGCCAGCCCACCGTGGTCAATAACGTCGTGACCCTTTCGAGCGTGCCCTGGATTCTGTCGCACGGAGCGCAGGCTTACGCAGGCTTTGGCATGGGTAAATCGCGCGGCACGCTGCCGATACAGCTGGCCGGCAATATCCGTCGCGGCGGCCTTGTGGAACGTGCGTTCGGGCTGACCTTACGGGAACTGCTGTACGATTATGGGGGCGGCTCGGCGTCCGGGCGGCCGATCCGCGCGGTGCAGATCGGCGGACCCCTCGGGGCATACGTGCCGCCGGCGCATTTCGATACCGCCGTCGACTACGAGGCCCTCACGGCGGTCGGCGCGCTGCTCGGGCACGGTGGTATCGTGGTGTTCGACGACAGCGTCGACATGGCGCGCATGGCGCGTTATGCCATGGAGTTCTGCGCCATCGAGTCGTGCGGCAAGTGCACGCCCTGCCGCATCGGTTCGACGCGCGGCGTGGAAGTCATCGACCGGATCCTTGCCGGTGTCGATGGCGAGCGCAACGTGCGGCTGCTCGAGGAGCTGTGCGAGACCATGGTGCAGGGATCGCTGTGCGGGCTGGGCGGCATGGCGCCGTTTCCGGTGCAGAGTGCATTGAAACATTTCAGGGAGGACTTTCGCGCGCGGGGCAACTGAGGCGCGCGAGTGAGGCCGAGTCATGTACGCGATAGATTACGAAGATTGTGGTACGCCTGCGCCGGCCAATGCGACCGGTGCGGTGAGCGTCGAAGTCGATGGCCGCGCCATCACGGTGCCCGAGGGCACCTCGGTGATGCGCGCCGCTGCGCTCGCCGGGGTCAAGGTTCCGAAGCTGTGCGCGACCGATACGCTGAAGGCGTTCGGCTCGTGCCGCCTGTGTCTGGTCGAGATCGAAGGCCGCAAGGGTTACCCCGCCTCCTGCACCACGACCGTCGCGGCCGGCATGAAGATCCGCACCCAGTCCGACCAGCTCATGAAGCTGCGCCGGGGCGTGATCGACCTGTACGTCTCCGATCATCCGCTCGATTGCGCGAGCTGCCCCGCGCAGGGCCACTGCGAGCTCGAGGACATGGCCGCCGTAGTGGGCGTGACCGCGAGCTCTTATGCGCCCGGTGCCACGCACCGCCCCGCCGAGAAGGATGAGAGCAATCCTTACTTCGCCTTCGACCCGACGCTTTGCATCGTGTGCTCGCGCTGCGTGCGCGCCTGCGATGAGGTGCAGGGCACGCTGGCGCTGACCATTCAGAGCCGCGGCTTTGATTCCAAGGTAGCAGCCAGCCAGAACGAGTCCTTCCTGGAATCCGAGTGTGTCTCGTGCGGGGCGTGCGTCGAGGCCTGTCCGACCGCGGCCCTGACCGAAAAATCCCTCATCGGGCTTGGCAACGCCGAGCGCGCGGCGACCACGACGTGCGCCTACTGCGGCGTGGGGTGCGGTTTCAAGGCGGAATCGCGCGGCGAGGGTGAGGATCTGGAAGTGGTGCGCATGGTGCCCGATCGCAACGGTCGCGCCAACCACGGCCATGCCTGCGTCAAGGGGCGTTTCGCCTACGGCTACGCCACGCACGCGGATCGGGTGGCGAAGCCGATGATCCGCGAGAGCATCCGCGACAACTGGCGCGAGGTCTCCTGGGAAGAGGCGATCGCCTATTCGGCGAGCGAGATCCGCCGCATCCAGGCCAAGTACGGACGCGATTCGGTCGGCGGCATCACTTCCTCACGCTGCACCAACGAGGAAACCTTCCTGGTGCAGAAGCTGGTGCGTGCCGCCTTCGGAACCAACAACGTCGATACCTGTGCGCGCGTGTGCCACTCGCCCACCGGCTATGGACTCAAGAACACTCTGGGCGAGTCGGCCGGCACGCAGGCGTTCGATTCGGTCATGCAGGCGGACGTGATTCTGATCGTCGGCGCCAATCCGACTGACGGGCATCCGGTGTTCGCCTCGCAACTGAAACGCCGCCTGCGCCAGGGGGCGAAGCTCATCATTGCCGATCCACGCCAGACCGCGCTGGTGCGTACCCCGCACGTCGAGGCGGACGAGCACCTGCAGCTGACCCCGGGCACCAACGTGGCGCTCCTGAACGCGATGGCGCACGTGGTGGTCACCGAGGGTCTGGTCAAGGAGGCCTACGTCGCCGAGCGCTGCGAGCCTGAGCCGTTCGCCAAGTGGAAGGCGTTCGTCGCGCTCGAGCGCAATTCGCCCGAGGCCAGCGAGAGCATCACCGGCGTGCCGGCCGACAAGGTCCGCCGCGCGGCGCGCCTGTACGCCACCGGCGGCAACGGCGCCATCTACTATGGCCTCGGCGTCACCGAGCACAGCCAGGGCACCACCACGGTCATGGCGATCGCGAATCTTGCCATGGCCACCGGCAACCTCGGCCGCGAGGGCGTGGGCGTGAATCCGCTGCGCGGCCAGAACAACGTGCAGGGCGCCTGCGACATGGGCTCCTTCCCGCACGAGTTCAGCGGTTACCGCCACGTGTCGGATGCCGCGACCCGCACGCTGTTCGAAGGCGCGTGGGGCGTGCCGCTGCAGTCAGAGCCGGGGCTTCGCATCCCCAACATGTTCGAGGCGGCGCTGGATGGCACCTTCAGGGGCCTCTACGTCCAGGGCGAGGACATCGCGCAGTCCGATCCCAACACGCATCACGTCAGCGCGGCTCTCGAGGCCATGGAGTGCGTGATCGTGCAGGACCTGTTCCTGAACGAGATCGCAAAGTTTGCGCATGTCTTCCTGCCCGGTTCCTCGTTCCTCGAGAAGGACGGCACCTTCACCAACGCCGAGCGGCGCATCTCGCGCGTGCGCAAGGTCATGCAGCCGCTGGCCGGTTACGAGGACTGGCAGGTGACGGTGCTTTTGTCCAATGCGCTCGGCTATCCGATGAACTACACGCACCCCTCGCAGATCATGGACGAAATCGCGCGCCTGACGCCCACCTTCACCGGTGTCACCTACGAGAAGATCGACCGCCTGGGCTCCATCCAGTGGCCGTGCAACGCTGAGGCGCCCGAGGGCACCCCGACCATGCACGTGCACCAGTTTGTGCGCGGCAAGGGCAAGTTCTGGCCGACCGAATACGTGCCGACCAGTGAGCGCTCCAGCAGCCGTTTCCCGCTGATCCTCACCACCGGAAGAATCCTGACGCAATACAACGTCGGCGCGCAGACGCGCCGCACCGGCAACGTGGTGTGGCACGCCGAAGACGTCCTCGAGATCCACCCGCACGATGCGGAGGTTCGCGGCATCAGCGACGGGGACTGGGTCGGGCTCACCAGCCGCGCCGGCGAAACCGTGCTGCGCGCCAAGGTATCCGAGAAGATTGCAACCGGCGTGGTGTACACCACCTTCCATTTCCCGGAAACCAACGCCAACGTGGTTACGACCGAGAACTCCGACTGGGCGACCAATTGCCCGGAGTACAAGGTGACCGCAGTGGAAGTGGTGCTGGTGAACCAGAAGGACGCCTGGCAGAAGCGCGCGCAGGCCGAGCGTTCCATGCCGCGCACGGCCAAGAAGCGCAAGCAGGATCCGGCCCCTGCCTGATGCAATGAGCGCGCACGCCGCGGCGGAAGGGCACTCGGGCGCGGTCAGCGCGGAAGTCAGCATCGAGCGCTGGACCCGCGGCACCACCACGCACACCACCGACCTGGTCGCGGAGGAAATGCCCGTCGCCCTCGTCTACCACGAGGTGCCGCACGTGGTGATGCTGGCCACGCCTGCCGATCTTGAGGACTACGCGGTCGGATTCACCCTGAGCGAAGGCCTGGTGGCACGCACGGATGAGATTCGCGGCGTGGAGGTGCTGCCGGGCGAGGCCTCCTTCGATGTGAAGGTCACCGTGGCGTGGGAGCGCTTCAGCCAGCTGATCCAGCGCCGCCGCAACCTCGCCGGGCGCACCGGCTGCGGGCTGTGTGGGGCGGAGACGGCCGAGGATGCCATCCGCGAGTGCCCGAGCGTTCCGGCCGGGGTCACCATCACGGCCGAGGAGCTGCACGTGGCGATCGCCGAGCTGTCGGGCCGCCAGCCGATCAACGCGCGCACCGGCAGCGTGCACGCGGCGGCCTGGGTGGTGCCGGGAACCGGCATCCAGCTGGTGCGCGAGGACGTCGGCCGCCACAACGCGCTCGACAAGAGCATCGGCGCACTGGCCCGGTCGGGGGCGGATTTTTCCGCTGGCTACATGCTCATCACCAGCCGCGCCAGCTACGAGATGGTGCAGAAGTGCGCCACCGTCGGCATCTCGCTGCTGGTGGCCCTGTCAGCGCCGACCGCCTTCGCGCTGCGCCTCGCGCAGCGCTGCGGACTCACCCTGGTGGCGTTCGCGCGCGCCGACCAGCACGTGGTCTACGCGCATCCGCAGCGACTGAAATGACAGTGAAAGTCTCATGAACATCGATCTGCTCATCAAGATGACCAACGAGATCAGCGAGTTCTTCGCCGGCACGACCGATGCGGACTCCGCCGCAAAGGACGTGGCGAATCATCTCAGGCGCTACTGGGAGCCGCGCATGCGCGCGCAGATGCTGAAGTACTACGAAGAGCGCCAGGGAGCCGGGCTTAACGATCTGGCCAAGAACGGCGTGGCGCTGCTTTACGCCGCCGCCAAGGCCGCCCCGGCCGCCGCGGCGAGCGCCAAGGGCGCGGGCGCATGAGCCCACCCGGTAAAAAGTCCGGCCGCGCACTGATCTGCGGCTCGCTCGCCTTCGACACCATCATGGTGTTCGCCGATCGCTTCGCCAATCACATCCTGCCCGACAAGATTCACGTGCTGAACGTGTCGTTCCTGGTGCCGCAGATGCGCCGCGAATTTGGCGGCTGTGCCGGCAACATCGCCTACAACCTGAAGCTGCTCGGGGACACCGGCTTGCCCATGGCGACCGTGGGCCGCGACTTCGCTCCTTATAAGGAGTGGATGGCGCGCACCGGCGTGCCGGCCGACCACGTGCGCGTCATCGACAACGAGCTCACCGCCCAGGCGTTCATCACCACCGATCTTGACGACAACCAGATCACCGCCTTCCATCCCGGGGCGATGCAGCAGTCGCACGCCAACAAGGTGAGCGAGGCAAAGGATATTGCCATCGGAATCGTCGCCCCCGACGGGCGCGACGGCATGATCGAGCACGCCAGGCAGTTCGCGGCCGCGGCAATCCCCTTCATCTTCGATCCGGGGCAGGGCCTGCCGATGTTCGGCGCCGAGGACCTCAAGCGCTTCGTCTCGCAGGCCCGCTGGGTCACCGTGAACGAATACGAGTGGCAGCTCCTGCAGCAGACGACCCTCTGGGGTGTGAGCGATGTGCTTGAGCGCGTGGAGGCCCTGATCGTGACCGCAGGCGCGGCCGGATCCATGATTTACACGCGCGCCGGCCAGATCGCCATTCCCGCAGCTCCCGTGCGCGAGGTGGTGGACCCGACCGGTTGCGGGGACGCCTACCGGGCCGGGCTCCTGCATGGCCTGCTGCACGGCCTCGACTGGCGCTCGACCGGACATATTGCCTCGCTCATGGGGGCCATCAAGATCGAGGCGCGGGGTCCGCAGAATCATGCCTTTACGAGCGGGCAGTTCGCCGAGCGGCTGGCTTTGGCCTTCCCGGAAGGGGTGTGACGGGCGCTCGCCGAGAGCGGGTCCGTTTCGGGTAGACTTGGCCGCTTTTCAGGCAGCCGAATAAGCGGAAAAACACCCCATGGCGAATGACTATCTCTTTACCTCCGAGTCGGTCTCCGAAGGACATCCGGACAAGGTGGCGGACCAGATCTCGGACGTGGTGCTGGATGCGATTCTCAAGGAAGACCCGCGCGGGCGTGTCGCCTGCGAGACCCTGGTCAAGACCGGCGTCGTGATCGTCGCCGGCGAGATCACCACTACCGCCTGGGTCGATGTCGAGGCGCTGGTGCGAAAGACCGTGCTCGATATCGGCTACGACTCCTCGGAAATGGGCTTCGATGGCGCAAGCTGCGGGGTTATCAACATCATCGGCAAGCAGTCCCCTGACATTGCCCAGGGCGTCGACCGCAAGGACGAGCGGCGCCAGGGAGCGGGCGACCAGGGACTCATGTTCGGATACGCGACCAATGAGACCGATGTGCTCATGCCGGCCCCGATCACGATCGCGCACCGGCTGGTCAAGCGCCAGGCGCAGGTGCGCAAGGCGGGCAAGATTGCATGGCTGCGCCCGGATGCGAAGAGCCAGGTGACGCTGCGCTACGAGGACAACGAGCCGGTCGGGATCGAGGCCGTGGTGCTCTCGACCCAGCACAGCCCGGACGTCTCGACCAAGCTGCTGCGCGAAGTGGTGATGGAGGAGATCTTAAAGCCGGTGCTGCCGGCGAAATGGCTCGACAAGCGCACCAAGTACCACATCAACCCGACCGGGCGCTTCGTGACCGGCGGACCGGTCGGTGACTGCGGGCTCACCGGGCGCAAGATCATCGTCGACACCTACGGCGGCTATGCCCGCCACGGCGGCGGTGCCTTCTCGGGCAAGGACCCGTCCAAGGTGGACCGCTCCGCCGCCTACGCGGCGCGCTATGTCGCCAAGAATATCGTCGCTGCAGGGCTGGCCGAGCGCTGCGAGGTGCAGGTGAGTTACGCCATCGGCGTGGCCGAACCGACCTCCATCATGGTGGAGACCTTTGGCACCAGCCGCCTCTCGCGCGAGCGCCTGACGCAGCTGGTGCGCAAGCATTTCGACCTTACCCCGTACGGGCTTCGCGAGATGCTCGATCTGCTGCGGCCGATCTACCAGAAAACCGCGGCCTACGGCCACTTCGGCCGTACCGAGCCGGAGTTCACCTGGGAGCGGACGGATCTGGCCGCAACCCTGGCCGCCGAGGGCAAGGGAATGCGCGCGGCTTAGGTTAAAATCAATACGCAGCCCTGTTCGGGCTGCAGCCGCGCCTGCTGAGGAGCGTTGCGACGGACTCGAGGTCCGCCAGGCTCAGCAGACTCGGATCATTCATACGGCGCTCGCTGCAGTTACTGCGGAGTATTGAGCATGAACGCCACACTGAAACCTTCCCAACCCGCCGACTACAAGGTCGCTGACCTTGGCCTTGCCGCCTGGGGCCGCAAGGAAATCGCCATCGCCGAGACCGAGATGCCAGGTCTCATGGCCATCCGCGAGGAATATGCGCGCACCCAGCCGCTCAAGGGCGCGCGCATCAGCGGTTCGCTGCACATGACCATCCAGACGGCCGTGCTGATCGAAACGCTGCAGGCGCTCGGCGCACAGGTGCGCTGGGCCTCGTGCAACATCTTCTCCACCCAGGACCACGCCGCCGCCGCCATCGCCGAGCGAGGCACCGCCGTGTTCGCCTGGAAGGGCGAGTCGCTCACCGATTACTGGGACTACACGCACCGCATCTTCGAGTGGCCCGATGGCGGCTACTCCAACATGATCCTGGATGATGGCGGGGATGCGACGCTGCTGCTGCACCTTGGCAGCAAGGCCGAGAGCGACAGCGCCGCGATCGGCAAGCCCACCAGTGAGGAGGAGACGGCTCTGTTTGCCTCGATCCGTGCGCGCCTGAAGAGCGATCCGCACTGGTATTCCACGCGCATCCGCCATATCAGGGGCGTCACCGAGGAGACCACCACCGGGGTGAAGCGCCTCTACCAGATGGCCAAGGAGGGCGCGCTCGCCTTTGCGGCCATCAACGTCAACGACTCGGTCACCAAGAGCAAGTTCGACAACCTGTACGGCTGCCGCGAGTCCCTGGTGGATGCCATCAAGCGCGCCACCGATGTCATGGTCGCCGGCAAGGTCGCGCTGGTGTGCGGTTACGGCGATGTCGGCAAGGGCTGCTGCCAGGCACTGCGCGCGCTGTCGGCGCAGGTGTGGGTGACCGAGATCGACCCGATCTGCGCACTGCAGGCGGCCATGGAGGGTTACCGGGTCGTCACCATGGATTACGCCGCCGACAAGGCCGACATCTTCGTCAGCGCCACCGGCAACTACCATGTGATCACACACGATCACATGATCCGCATGAAGCACAATGCGATCGTGTGCAACATCGGCCACTTCGACAACGAGATCGATGTTGCGAGTCTCAAGCAGTACCGCTGGGAGAACATCAAGCCGCAGGTCGATCACATCATCCTGCCCGACGGTCGGCGGCTGATCCTGCTCGCCGAAGGGCGTCTAGTGAACCTTGGCTGCGGCACCGGGCATCCGAGCTATGTAATGAGCTCCAGCTTTGCCAACCAGACGATTGCGCAGGTGGAGCTGTTCACCCAGACGGCGAAATATGCGCTCGGCGTGCACGTGCTGCCGAAACACCTCGACGAGAAGGTCGCGCGGCTGCAGCTGAAGAAGCTCAACGTGGAGCTCTCGGTGCTCACCGACACCCAGGCGCGCTACATCGGCGTCGACAAGGCAGGGCCCTACAAGCCCGATCACTACCGCTACTGATGGAGACTGCATCGGGGGGAGCGGTGCTGCTCGACGGCAAGGCGGTCGCCGCCAGGGTGCGCGCTCAGGTGGCGCAGCGCGCGGCGCAGTTCGCCGCGCGCTGCGGACGGGCGCCGGGGCTTGCGGTGGTGCAGGTGGGCGAGGATCCGGCCTCCGGCGTCTACGTGCGCAACAAGCGCAAGTCCTCGCTCGAGGCCGGTATCGTTTCTTTTGCGCACGACTTGCCGGCGAGCACGCGCGAGGAGGAGATTCTCGCGCTCATCCACGCCCTCAATCATGACGAGCAGGTCGACGGGATCCTGGTGCAGCTGCCGCTGCCCAAGGGGGTGAATGCCGATCGGGTCATGGACGCGGTGGATCCGGCCAAGGATGTCGACGGGTTTCATCCGGTCAACACCGGACTGCTGGCCCAGAAGCGCCCGCGGCTGCGCCCGTGTACGCCATTCGGCGTCATCCGCCTGGCGCAAGAGTATGGCATCGGCCTCACCGGTGCGCGCGCCACTGTCGTGGGGGCCTCCAACATCGTCGGCCGCCCGATGGCGCTGGAACTGCTGCTGGCGCGGGCCACCGTCACCGTCTGTCACACCGGCACGCGCGATCTGCGCAGCGAAGTCGAGCGTGCCGAGGTCGTGGTCGCCGCGGTCGGCAAGGCCGCCTTCATCCCCGGGGAGTGGATCCGCCCGGGAGCGGCGGTGTTTGACGTCGGGATCAACCGCACCGCCGCGGGCAAGCTGGTCGGGGATGTCGGGTTCGAAGCGGCCGCGGCGCGGGCCGGCTGGATCACGCCGGTCCCCGGGGGCCTAGGTCCCATGACCATCGCGATGCTCTTGTCGAATGCCGTGGAGGCGGCCAATCTTCGCGCCGGGGTGCGTTAGGACACCGGGCGATAGAGCGGTTCAGCGCGCCTCGTTCAGCGGCTGGCGCAGGATTGCCGCCAGCCGCCGGATGTTAGCCGATGCGCAGTCCAGCACCGATCAGAAGGGCGATGCACCTCACAGATGAGCGAAGCGCTATGCTCGGGAATAAAAACACCCCGCGCAGGGTCTGCTCGGTATCCGCCTGACCATGGATGACAAACGCCACCGTTTCGAAGTGCAGGTCATGCCTCACCTGGATGCCGCGTACCGCTTTGCGCGCTGGCTGTCGCGCTCGCCGGTCGACGCCGATGACATCGTGCAGGAGGCGTTCCTGCGCGCTTACCGCGGATTTGACGGCCTGCGCTCAACGGACGCCAAGGCATGGCTGCTGAGGATCGTACGGAATTGTCACGCCACGGTGCGCGGCCAGCAGCAGCGGCGCCTGTGCGTACCGCTGCCCGGGGAAGCGGGCGAGCCGGGCGAGCCGGTTCCAGTTGCCAACGCGCCCGACCCGGAGAGTGCCTCGATCGAGCGGGACGAGCAGCGCACGCTCGAGCGGCTGATTGCGGCCCTTCCCGAAGAGCATCGCGAAGTGCTGCTGCTGCGGGAAATGGAGGAGCTGAGCTATCGGGAGATTGCCGCGGTGGCGGGGCTGCCGATCGGAACGGTGATGTCGAGGCTGGCGCGGGCGCGAGCCGCGCTCAAGGTGAAATGGCTCGAGGACACCCAAGGAGAGCCCCGTGCAGTGCGCTGAAGTCTTGCGCGTTCAGGCCTACTTCGACGGCGAGGTGGACGCCCTGGCGGCGGCCGATATCGAGCGTCATGCCGAGCAGTGCCCTGAATGCCGCGCGCTGCTGGCCGATCTTGAAGCGACGCGCACGCGGATACGGCGCGAGCTGGCCGATTGGCAGGCACCGCCACAGCTGCGCGAGCGCATCACGAACCGGCTCGACGCGGAGGAGGCTGCGACCGCGCGCCCGAAAGCCCCCGCGCAGCCGCGGCGGCAGGCTTGGCGCGCGCGGCCCTTCTGGCTGGGCGCCTTCGGCGGTGCAGCCGCCGCAGCCCTGGCGGCGAGTCTGGCCTTTGTTCTGCTCTTCCCCGCCCGGCCTGAACCGTTGCTCGACGATCTGGTTGCCGCGCACGTGCGCTCACTGATGCCCGACCATCTGACGGATGTGGTCTCGAGCGAGCGGCACACGGTCAAGCCGTGGTTTGCGGGACACGCCGATGTCTCACCCGTGGTGGCCGATTTTGCAGCGCAGGGCTATCGGCTGATCGGCGGGCGCGCGGACTACCTCGATCACCAGCGCGCGGCGGTGACGGTGTATCAGCATGGGCCGCACCTCATCAACGTGTTCAGCTGGGTGGCCGGCGCGAGCACGTTCCCGGGTTCCACCACCCGCGATGGCTACCACGTCGTGTCCTGGAAGGCGGGCAGCTTGCAGTACTGCGCCGTCTCGGATGCCGGCTGGGAGGAACTCGCCGCCCTTCAGCAGCTGTTGCAGGATCTCGCCGCGCGCGACGCGCGGGGATAAATCAGCCCGCTCGGCAGTCCTCTCCGCTGCACGTCCGAGTCCGGGCGCGAAGGAGCAGGAATATGTCGCAGCGTCCCCCGTTCGGATCACGTCGGCGCGCGCTCAAGTGCATGGCCTTCGGCGGCGCGGGCACGCTGTTCGCACTGGCCGGAGGGGTCTACACGCCCATCGAGCTGGCGGTCGCTGCCGCCGACCGCTCCGGCGCCGCAGGCCTCGGCAAGCCCTTGTTCGTGCAGATCAGCGACACCCACATCGGCTTCAACAAGGACGCCAACCCGATGTGAACGGCACGCTTACCCGAAGCATCGATCTGGTCAATGCCATGCCCGAGCAGCCGGCGCTCATCCTGCACACCGGCGACATCACGCACCTGTCGAAACCGTCCGAATTTGACCTGGCGCAGCAGATGTTCTCGCGGCTGCGCACCACTGAATTGGACACGGTTCCCCGTGACCGTCACAGCTGGCTCGACCGTCACCTGGACAAATAGGGACGTGAGCCGCACACCGTGGTCAGCCAGACGGGGCTGTTCCGCTCGGGCGCCTTGGATACCAACGAGAGCTTATCGTTCAAGTTCGACCATCCGGGCACTTACCGCTATGCGTGCTCCATCCACCCGACCATGGTGGGTACCATCGTGGTCCAATGAGGAGTCAGGGCCGTGATGTTGGTCGCTTGTCGGGGATTGCCGACGACTGTGGCGTGACAGGGCCAAGGCCAACCAACGCAGCGCTGCTGCGGTCGCAAGTTGCAAGTTGGTCTCGGCGCCGCCGCGGCACCTGCGGCGCCGGCAAATCCGCGGCGCTCCTTTTCCAACATGTAACAAATCGCATAGACGGACGAGGTGCGGAGACTGGGTTTCAGTGTATGATTATCGTTCGCCCATCGTCGGGTGAATTGCGGAGTAGGAATGATGGCACGACGTCCACCGAACGACGGCGCATCCTGGAGCGCCCGTGAACTAAAGACTCTCAGAGCGCTTGCGAAGTCCGGAACCCCAACAGGCCAAGTCGCCAAGAAGCTCGGGCGCACCGCGGCTGCGGTCCAGCAGAAGGCCATGCGCGCCGGGATCTCGTTCCGCGCGGCGAAGCGCTCCGGAGCACGGCGCAAGAAGTAACGGGTCGCCGTCAGGGTTTCTCTTCCGGGCGCAGCCGCCGACCAGGCGCTGCGCCCGGGTGGTCTGTACGGGCGAACACCTGACAGCAGCGGCTCCTTCGGGCGATCGGCGTTTGCAATGAGGGGATAGCATGCGCAAATTTGTCCGCCTGACATGGGTTCCCGTAGTGCTCGGGCTCGGCGCCTGCGATGTGCAGGTGCGCGACACGACGCCCGCGGAGTATCCGGCCAATCACGATGTGGGCATGTACGAGGTGTCCGCCACCATTGCCCGCGACTCGCTGGTCACGGCCGGTTCCGTGTTCGTGTTCGCCCTCGGCGAGAAGCAGAAAATCACGCTCAGCTCCAGTCCCGACGGCACGGAGTGGCGTGGCCTTTACTCGGTGCGCTGTCAGAACAGCTTCCCGCTGCAGTTCATGGCCGAATGGAAGGGGGCCGTCGACCTGAAGCAGAAGGTCGTGCCGGCACAACCGCGCCAGATCAAGCTCATCGAGCCGCCGCTCACCAAGCAGGCCAGCTTCGATGCGCCCGGCAAGAAAGCGCCCAAGGAGGGCTGGCAGGGCGCCGTGCAGTACCGGTTCGTGACCATGCCGAGCGTGCGGATCACGGCGGCCCACGTCGAACCCTCGACGGCTGAGCCGGCGGACGTGGCGGCCGCGCATGCCATCTCCGTGGTGACCCCGCTGCCACTCGTCGCCGGTTGCGGTGATCTGGCGGAAGTGCGTGTCGCCACCAGTGCGCCGCGTGCGCACGGCACGCTGGTCATCGATACCGATCACCCCTCGGTTCCCCACTGGCAGACCAAGATCGAGTTCGTGCCCAAGTGAAGCGCTGGCGCGACATGCTCGCGGCCGCCTGGCTGCTGCTGCCTGCGCTCGCCGCCGCGGCGCCCGCGACGCCGCCGGCGGCCTCTGCGGCTACGCCGCTGAAGATCGGCATCATCGGCACCGGCGAGATTGGCGGCACGCTCGCCACCCTTTGGGTGGCGGCCGGCCATGAGGTACTGGTCTCCTCGCGGCACCCGGATCGACTGCAGGGGCTTGCGCAGTCCCTGGGGCCCAAGGCGCACGTCGGTACGCCGCGCGAGGCGGCCGTGTTTGGAGATGTGGTGCTGGTGTCGGTGCCCTACGCAGCGGAACCGCAGATCGGGCGGGACCTCAAAAGCGAACTTGCGGGCAAGATCGTGCTCGACACCGGCAATCCCTATCCGCAGCGCGATGGCGAGATGGCCGTTGAAGCGCGCAGGAAGGGCACCGGCGTCGCATCGGTTGAGTTCTTTCCCGGCGTGCGCCTGGTGCGCGCCTTCAATGCCATCAACTCGGGCGATCTGAAGAGCGAAGCGCATCGGCGCGGGGAGCCGATCGCCATCCCGCTGGCCGGGGATGACCGCCAGGCGCTCGAGGTCGCGCAACGCCTGGTGATGGATGCGGGATTCGCGCCGGTGGTGGTCGGGCCGTTATCGCGTGCGCGCGAGTTCGATGTCGGCACCGCGGTCTACACCCGCCTCCTGACGGCGCCGCAGCTGCGCGCCGCTCTCGGGCTCAAATAGCCGCCCGGCGCGGCTTTTGTCGCGTCGCTTATGCCGCCGGTGGCGGCTGTCGCTCGATCCTGGGGATACGCCCATCGAAGCACGCCCAGCTGGGCGCGCTCGCCGTCCAGATGGTCATCGCAGGGTGGGCCACCTCGCGGTCATCCAGCGAGCCGGCGCGCACAAAGATCAGCTTCGGCCGCGCTTCGGATGAGGTGAAGAGGCTGGTTCCGCAGCTGGGACAGAAACGCCGGTGCATGAGATTGCCGCTGTCGGCGAGCATCTGGTAGTCGGTGAGCTCACCGCTCACCGTGACGGCATCACTCGGAAAGCAGACATTCACCGTGTTGCTGCCCGCGCCGAGGTACTGGCACACCCGGCACCAGCAGGCGCGCGTGACGATGGGGGCGGCGCTGATCGAGTAGCGCACCGCCTGGCACAGGCAGCCTCCGGTGATTGCCATAGCGCTAAGCATAGCGCAGGGGAAGGGCACCGGAGTGATACGAACTCAAATCCGAACCTGCTGAAATGGTGCCCGCGCTTGAAAAATGTGGGCGGTTCGGGAGCGCGTTCAATCCGGTGCGGGACAAAGTATCCGGCAGCGGCGCTGAACGGTGCGTGAATGCTCTTCAGAAGACCTGAGGTGTCAGTCGCGCAGGCGTGACCGCAGGCGGGCGATCTCATCCGCAGTCAGCCCGATCTGCCTCAGGTAAGCACCCACACCCCCCTCGTTTTTCAAAAACCTGAGCAGGTTGTGCGCGCCTTGTTCCGGACAGCGCAGCGCTTCCAGCAGTCGCTGCAGGTCCGCGTCCGGATAGCGCCTGAGGTATCCCTCGCGCAGGTTGTGCGAACTCACCGCATAGTCTTGGGCGATGGCCTCGGGCGTCACGTCCGCCAGCGCGAGGAGCAATGCTGCGATGAGCCCGGTGCGATCCTTGCCGGCAACGCAGTGAAACAGCAGCGGTTCGGGCGGGGCGGCCGCGATGAAGCGCAGCACCTGGCGCAGCTCGAAGTGCGCCAGCTCCAGCACCACGCAGTTCCAAAGCTCCTTGGCTGTCTCGCGGCTGCGCAGCCGCCACTCGTCTTCACTCGGCATCAGCAGCGGGATGCGCTCGCAGCGCACCTGCGGCAGGGCGGCCGGCACCGGGCTGGGGTGCTGCGCCGCCTCCTGCGGCCAGCGCATGTCGAGGATCGTGCGCACGCCATAGTCGGCCAGAGCTTTCAGGCCCGCCTCGCTGAGCTGGCAAAGATCATCCGCGCGCAGCACGGAGCGATCGCGCGTGACGGCGCCGTCGGTGGTCGGATAGCCCCCAAGATCACGGGCATTGAGCAGGTGCGGAAAATCGAGCCTCAGGACTTTGCCTCGCGCCGCTGACTTAAGGCCACGCCTGCGAGGATCAGGGCACCGGCCAGCGCCATGGTCAGCGTCACCGGCTCGCCGAGGATCAGCCATGCCCACACCACGCCGAACAACGGTATCAGGTAGGTGACGGTCGAGGCCAGCGGACCGCCGATGCGGGCGATGAGACGGTAATAAAGGACAAAAGCGATGCCGGTACACAGCACTCCGAGCAGCACCGCGCTCGCCCAGGCGGCAGGGGCGATCGGATGGTGCGGCCAGGCATACAGCGCCAGCGGGAGGAGCAGCACCGCGCCGCTCAAAAGGTTGGCCGCCGCCACCGCGGCGGCCGGGTAGCCGGTGAGATACCGGCGCATCAGGTTGATGCCGAAGCCATAACAGAGGGACGCGGCAGTGCCGGCCAGTGCCGCCGGACCGACGCTGGCGCCGGCCACCTTGCCGCTGGCCAGGATCGCCACGCCGACGAAGCCGACCAGAAGTCCCGCCACACGCTGGGCACCGATGCGCTCGCCGTAGAAAAGGAACGCTACCAGGGCGGTGAACATGACCGTCATGGCATTGCTGATGGCGCCGATGCCGGCCGGCGCGCGCTCGGCACCCCAGGCGAACAGCGCAAACGGCAGCACCGAATTCACCGTCGCGATTCCGGCGATGCGCAGCCAGACCCTGAAGGTGAACTGGGCACGCGAGCGCCACAGGAACGGCATCAGGACCAGGGCACCGAGGGCCAGGCGCGCCTCCACCAGCGGGAAGGCGCCGAAGTCACCGGCCGCCACGCGCATGAACAGGAACGAGCCGCCCCAGATGGCGCCGAGCAGGGTCAGTTCCAGTGGCGTACGCCAGCGCGCCGCCTGCGCAGCGCCCGCAGCCGCAGCCGGCGCGGTATCGGAGAGGGGGTTTGCCATGCGCGCTGAGTTTACAGGCCGCAAAGTGCGGCGCCACCCGATGCTTGCGCTGCGCTCATCAGTCGAGCGCCCGGCGCAGGTCCTCTATGAGATCCTCGGTCGCCTCAATGCCGACCGACAGGCGCAACAGCCCGTCGCCGATGCCGAGGCGCGCGCGATCCTCGCGCGACAGGCCGGCGTGCGAGGTCGTCGCCGGGCGCGTCAGCAGCGTGTGCACACCGCCCAGGCTTGGCGCGATGATCGGGATCGTCACGCGCGAGGCGAACTCGTCGGCGCGGCTGGCGGGCCCCTTGAGCTCGAAGCTCAGCACGCCGCCGAAGCCCTTGAACAGGCGCTTGGCGCGCTCATGCCGCGGATGCGACTCGAGCCCCGCATAGTTCACCTGCGCGACGGCGGGGTGTGCGGCGAGGAACTGCGCGATGGCAAGCGCGCTGTCGTTCTGGAAGCGCACGCGCAGGGCGAGCGTCTTCATGCCGCGCTTGAGCAGGAAGGCCGCGTGCGCATCGAGGCTGCCGCCGAAGTGATTGGCGCGGTGGCGGATGCGCTCGATCGTGGCTGCGCTTCCCGCCACCGCCCCGGCGACGAGATCGGAGTGGCCGTTCAGGTACTTGGTGGCGCTGTGCAGCGATACGTCAAATCCGGCCGCAATGGGCAGGTAGTTGATCGGGCTGGCGAAGGTGTTGTCGATGATCGATATCAGGCCGTGTGTGCGCGCGAATTCAACCACCGCCTCAAGATCGGCCACCTCGAGCAGCGGATTGGTCATGGCCTCGACGTAGATGGCGCGCGTGTTGGGGCGCAGCTGCTCGGCCCACGAATCGCGCCGGTCGGCATCGATGAAATCGTGGCTGATGCCGAATCGTCCGAGCTCGCGGGTGAGAAGGTCATGCGTGCCGCCGTACAGGCAGTCCTGCGCCAGCAGGTGATCTCCGGATGACAAAAGGCTCAGGAGCGTGGTAGAGATCGCGGCCATGCCGCTGGCGGTGACGAGGGCCGCCTCGGACTTCTCAAGCGCGGCGATCTTCTCGTGCAGCGCGAGCTGGCTGGGTGTGTTGTTGGTGCGCAGGTAGCGCACGTCGTGGTAGCTGCCCTCGCCGGCGTATTCGTAGGTTGCCGACTGGAAGATCGGCATCTCCACAGCTCCCGCGATGCGCGGCAGCGGTTCCCCGGCATGGACCAATTGTGTTTCGATGCGTCCGTAGGATGCCTTCATGGTTGCCCCGCAAGTGCGATTGTCAGGCGGATACGCTACCGTGTTTGCATGTCACCAGGCAGACACGCCGGACGGGATAAGGGTGTGCACTGTGTCGCCGTGCGGCCAGTACAGCCCCTCGCAGGCGGCGTCTGGAACGCATGACCCGCCCGACCGAACGCTTTTCCAGTCGCGCCGAGGATTATGCGCGCTACCGGCCGTCCTACCCGGCCGCCGCCATCGATCTTCTGGCGGCGCGCTGCGGGCTCATCCCCGCCGCCGCGGTTGCCGACCTCGGCTCCGGGACCGGGCTCTTGACGCAGCTGCTGCTCGCGCGCGGTGCGCAGGTGTTCGCGGTCGAACCCAACGCCGCCATGCGCGAGGCGGCCGAAGGGCTGCTCAAGGGCCAGCCGCGCTTCGTGAGTGTGGATGCGACCGCCGAGGCGACCACGCTCCCCGTCGAGAGCATCGATCTCATCGTGGCCGGGCAGGCGTTTCACTGGTTCGACGTGCCCAAGGCGCGCCGTGAGGCGCTGCGCGTGATCCGCGGCGCAGGTTTCGGGGCGCTGTTGTGGAATGAACGGCCGCAGCACCCCGGCGCCTTTCTCGATGACTACGAGGCCCTGCTGCTGCGCCACGCCCCCGAATACGCCAAGATCGTCGCCAGCCGCGCCGATGAAGCGAGCATGCGCGAGTTCTTCGGCGGGGAGATGGAGCAGGCGAGCTTCCCGAACCAGCAGGTCTTCGACTTCGAGGGTCTCAAAGGCCGGCTGATGTCCTCTTCCTACGCGCCCGAAGCCGGTCATCCTCAGCACGAGCCGATGATCGCAGCGCTGCACGGGCTGTTCGGGCGCCACCAGAAGAACGGCGAGATCGTGTTTCCCTACCAGACGCTGGTGTATTTCGCGCAGCTGAAGCCGCCGGGCGAGGCATGCGCAGCGCACTGACGCCGGGCCTCGCCGCGCTCCTGGTCCTGCTGCCCGGGATCACCGGCGCCGCACCGCTCGCAGCGGCCGAAGGGCAGTATGCCGACTGGCTCGATGCGGTCTACGCCGTCTCCACGATCGAGGCCGGAACGCTTGCCACCATCGACGGCGAGGGCCTCACTACCTGGCAGGCGCGCCGTGCGGCGCTCACGCCGAAACTCACATCGGCGCTTAACGCCATTGACCGCCGGGCGCTGTCCAGCGAGGACCGGCGCGCGCTCGCGGTCATGACCACTACGCTGACCGAGGCGCCGGATTCACCGGCGGCGCTGAGTCCTTCCGAGTCGGCCGCGCGCTGCGACGGCGCGCGCAATGCACAGCTCGACCGGGACGCGCTGTCGCGCTCGCTCTATGGGTGCTTCGAGGCCTTCGGCAATCACATCGACTTTCAGGGCCGCACGATCGTGCGCACGACGGCGCTCGAGCTGCTGCAGGAACTCGACGATCCGGCTTCCCGGCAGGCACTGTTCCAGGCGCTCGCGCCGCTGTTCCGCCACGTGAATGGCGCGGACGAGCGCGACAGCCCGTACCGGCGCCTCATCCATCTCGCCGCCGCCGCCGCGGCGCAGGCGGGACCCGCGCCGATCGCGGATGCGGCGCACACGGTGGGCCGCTCCCCGCAGGCCGTCGAGCAGCTGCTGCTGGCGGTGCTCGAGGCCTGGCGCGACGCCAACCCGGGAGCTGCGCTTGAGCCGTGGGACTACTGGCACCACTACGCCGGCGGGGTGCGCAGCCTCGATGTGCGCATACCGGCCGGGCAGATCGGCGCGCTGTCGGCGCGCTATTACTTAGAACTCGGCGCCGACCTTGCCAGCTTGGGCGTGCTGCACGACCTTTCCGTGCGCCCCGGCAAAGCGCCGCTGGCCTATGCCGACTTCGTGCGCATCGGGCGCTATCGCGACGGCACCTGGCGGCCGGCCATCGGCCGGGTCTCGGCGAATGTCGAGCACGGCGGCCTGTTCGTACTCAACGAGATCGTGCACGAGGACGGACATGCGGTGCACATGGCCGCCGTGCGCACGCGGCCGGCATTTTTCGCGCTCGGCGATGATCTGTTCGTGGAGGCGTTCGCGGATGTGACCTCGTGGAGCGTCGCCGAGCCTGCCTGGCAGCAGCGCTACCTCGGCGCAAGCGTTCCGGCGGACACCGCGCTGCGCGCGCTGTTCGCCAATGTGATGCTGGATGTCGCGTGGGGGCTGTTCGAGCTGCGCATGCTGCGCGCTCCGGACAGCGACCCGAATGGGGTGTGGAACCACATAACCCGGCGTTACCTCAACATCGTGCCGCACCCGGAGCTGTCCTGGTGGGCGCTGCGGGTGCAGCTGGTCGATCAGCCCGGCTACATGATCAACTACGGCCTGGGCGCGCTCTTGACCGCCGAGCTGCGCGCGCGCTTACGCCAGCTGGCCGGTGACTTCGACACCGGCAATCCGGGCTGGTATGAGCTCACCTCCCGGCAGCTTCTGCGCTACGGCGCATCCCTCGATACGCGAAAGCTGTTGCGGCGTTTCCTCGGACACTCGGTATCGGCCGAGCCCCTGCTCGGGCAGCTGCGCCGGATCGCCGCACCGGGCGCGCTCACCACACCCGCACGCGATCGGGCGGGGCGAGATACAGCCGCCGCCCCGCCTTCACGCTGAAGGCTTGGTACCAGGCGTCCAGATTGCGCACCGTGTCGGCACGGTATTCGGCCGGCGCATGGCCGTCGGCCACGATGCGGCGGCGCAGTTCCGCCTCGCGCAGCTTGCTGCGCCAGCTCTGCGCAAAACTCAGGAAGAACAGCTGCTCGCCGCTGAAGCCCTGCAGGCTTACGGCGGCCTTGCCGGAAAGAAAGATCTGCCAGGCATCGTAAGCCACCGACAGTCCCGCCACGTCCGCGATGTTCTCACTGAGGGTCTGCTTGCCGTTGACGCTCAGGTCCGGGAAGGGATGGTAGGCATTGAATTCATCCACCAGGCGCTGCCCGGCGGCCTGGAAATGCGCGAAGTCCTCCTTGGTCCACCAGTTCTTCAGTCGCCCGCTGGCATCGAACAGCGCGCCCTGGTCATCGAAGCTGTGGCTGATCTCATGACCGATCACGGCGCCCGTGGCGCCGTAGTCCATGACCGGGTCGCGGTCCGGATCGAAGAAGGGCGGCTGCAGGATCGCCGCGGGGAAGTTGAGCGCATTCATCGCCGGCAGATTGACCGCGTTCACCAGCTGCGGGTTCATGACCCACTCGCCGCGATCGACCGGGCGGCCGAGCTTGGCGAGGTTGCGCCGGTACTCGAACTGCTGCGCACGCTCGGCGTTGCCAAAGGCATCGCCGCGCGTCACTTCCAGGGCGGAATAATCGCGCCACTGGTCCGGGTAGCCCACGCCGACCCTGAGCGCGGCGAGCTTGGCTTTGGCCTTCGCGCGGGTCTCGGGCGCCATCCATTCCAGCCGGTCGATGCGCACGGTGAATGCGCCGAGGAGGTTGCGGACCATCGCTTCGGCGCGCGCCTTCTCGGCGGCGGGAAAGTAGCGCGCCACGTACAGTTTGCCGACCGCCTCCCCGAGCGCCAGGTCGGTCTCGGCCACCGCGCGCTTCCAGCGCGGCTCAAGCTGCGGAGTGCCCGCGAGCACCCGCTCGTGGAAGGCGAAGTGCTCCTCAACGAAGGCCTTCGGCAGGTAGGCGCAATGGCCCTCGATCAGGTGAAAGCGCAGGTAATCCTTCCAGACCTCGAGCGGGGCACTCCCCACCAGCGCTGCCAGAGCGGTGAGGGCGTGCGGCTGCCACACGACGAACGTGCTCTGCTGCGAGAGTCCCGCGGCGGCGAAGAACGCCGGCCAGTTGAGCCCGGGGGCGCGCTGCGCGAACTCCTTCGCCGCCCAATGATTGTTGCCCTTCAGCACGTCTTCGGACTGCGCGCGGCTCAGGTGCGCTTCCGCCATGGCGTGCTCGAGAGCGAAGACACGCGCGGCCCGGTCGTGTGCCTCGGGCAGCTGCGCCAGCTTCATCACCGCTTCGATGTGCAAAAGATAACTGGCGCGCACCTCAGCCATTTTCTTCGACGGGTTCAGGTAGTAATCCCGATCGGGCATGACCAGGCCGCCCTGCAGCAGGAAGGGCGAGTAGCGCGAGGGATCATCCAGGTCCTGCGCCACCCAAAGTCCGAACAGGTTTTCGGTGTGCAGATTCGTGTCGTTGAGGACATCCACATCCGCGCGCAGCGTCTGCCCGAGCGCGCGCGCAAGAGCTGCGCGATCCCTGATCGCCTCGATCCGTGCCAGGCCCGCCTGCAGCGGCTTAGCGGCAAGCTGCTCGATGGCCGCCTCGTCCATGAAGCTGGTGTAGTAATCGCCGATGCGGCGCGCATCGCTGCCGGCCGCGGCGGAGCCGGCGGCCTGCTTGATCAGGTCCGCGGTGCGCTGCGCGGTGAGCTCGGTGAGTTCGGCTCCCGTGCCCCAGGTGCTGCGATCGGGCGGGATCTCGGCCGATTTCAGCCACGCCCCGTTGGCATAGCGGAAAAAGTCATCTCCGGGCGCGACGGTACGATCGATCGCGGCGAGGTCAAGGCCGTTGGGGCTCGCGGGCGCGTCGGCCTCGGCAGCGGCGGCGGCCGCGATGAGGAGGCTGGCGAGCGCGAACGCTGCACCTGCCGTGCGCCGGGCAGGGGTCGGTGGGCTGCGGACCATGGGTTGTTGCTCTTGGCTTGCGGGGGAGCGCAGGGGACTCAAGCTCGGGGCCGGCAGTTTACACGAGCGTTCGATGTTGAAACTCCGGACGTGCCGCGCGAATACTGCCGCCGATGAGGCTTGCACGCACCTTCACCGCGCTTGCCGCCGGGCTCCTCATGGTGGCCGCCCTTGCGCCTTGCGCCAGGGCGTGGGGACCGCAGGGGCACCGCACCGTGGGGGCCATCGCCGATAGGCTGCTCACGCCTTTCGCGCGCGTCGTGGTGCTGAAGCTTCTTGAGGCCGATGCGGACAAGTTCGGCAACGCTTCCGGCCGCACGACGCTTGAAGCGGTCTCGGTGTGGGCGGATGAGATCCGCGGCACGCCCGCTGAGCACGGTCCGTGGCACTACGATGATGTGCCGGTCTGCGGCAGCGAGCCCAAGGCGCGCTATTGTCCGGACGGTCAATGCAACAGCGAGGAGCTCAAGCGGCTCATCGGCGTGCTCGCCGACCCGCGTGCCTCACCGCGCGAGCGCAACGAGGCGCTGAAGTGGGTGGTGCACCTGGTCGGGGACCTTCACCAGCCCCTGCACGCCGCCGACAACGACGATCGCGGCGGCAACCTGGTGCCGGTGGCGCTCGAGGGAGTGCGCACCCGCGGCCGCGAAAATCTGCACCGGGTCTGGGACAACGATCTGGTCACGCTTGCGCTGCACACCCGAAACCACCAGCAGCCGCCGGGCAACATCGATGCCTTGGCCGCCGAGGCGCGCACGCTGGCAGGGAAGGCCGGGCAGGGGTCCCCCGATGGCTGGGCGTTCGAGTCGAATAACTTGGCGCGCAACGTCGCCTATCACTATGCCGCGTTTGCCTGCCACACTGTGCCCCCGGGGATCGTGGCGCTGGATGCGGCCTACCAGGCGGACGCCGTGGAGATCGTGCACGAGCGGCTGCTGCTGGCGGGCGCCCGGCTGGCGGACCTTTTGAACCGTGTCCTGGCCGCACCGGGACACTAGGAGAACGTGATGCCGAAAGTTGCGCCGGCTGCCGCGCTGACGGGTCTGATGCTGTACGTGCTTGCCGCGTACGCGGCGCCGCCCTTTGCCCCGGCCCTCACCCAACAGGCACTTGGTTCGGGCTTCCTGACACGCCTGCCGCCCGAGATTTCGGTGGCCTTCGGACTGGCCAAGGCCGCCGACGGCAGCGATGTCAGGCAGCTGATCAGCAAGGAGGGCCACCAGGTGCGCACCTTCAATGTCAGCGTGGCCAACCACGCGGATCTGGTGATTTTCAACCTCAATGCCCAAACCGGCGCGTCCGTGGCCTATCTTCTGGGACCCGACGGCCTCATGCGCAAGGCGGTGTCATATCAGTCAGGCGCCGCCGTTCAGGAGCTCGGCGCGGCCGATGCGCGCGCCGGGTTTGCCCGCGAAACCCGCTTCTGGGCGGCCCGCGCCCGCCACGCTGCGGCGCCACCTTCACAGTAGCGCCAACGCTTGGACGGCAGCCTGGCCTGGCGCTTTTTTGCTGCGGGGCGGGGTTGACGGACCCTGACGGCGAGCCGTGCTAAATTAACGCCATGAACGCCTGCGAACAGAGTCTGGCACCCGAGGCGCAGCGCGCCCCGGCGGCAACCCGGCCGCCGCCGGTGCCGGCGGCGGCCGACCTGCCGCCGCAGGCGCTCACGCACGGCAGCGCGTTTGACCGCTGGCTGCTCATGAAACTGGACGCGGCGCTCGGCTCACCGCAGGTGGATTTCGCGGTGCGCAATGGCGCGCACGCGGGGGCCGGGGGAGACTCGGTGGCGCGCGTCACCTTCGCCGACCGCGCCACGCTTTTGTCGGTGCTGGCCGATCCTGCCATGCACTTCGGCGACGCCTACAGCGATGGCAGGGTGAGCATCGATGGGGATTTGGTCAGCCTGCTTGAGAGCGTGTACCGCGCGGGCCGCCGGGCCGGCCGGCGCGCCTCGCTGCTGCAGCGTGCCATCACGGCATTTCGCCGGCCGCACATCAACACGCTCAGCGGTTCGCGGGACAACATCCATCACCATTACGACATCGGCAACGAGTTTTATGCCCTGTGGCTCGGCAGCACCATGGCGTATACCTGCGCCTATTACCCGACACCCTCGGCGAGCCTCGATGCCGCGCAGGTCGCCAAGATGGATCACGTGTGCCGCAAGCTGCGCCTGAAGGCGGGGGAGAGCGTGGTCGAAGCCGGCTGTGGCTGGGGAACCCTGGCACTGCATATGGCGCGGCACTATGGGGTGAAGGTGCGCGCCTTCAACATCTCGCACGAGCAGATCGAGTTCGCGCGTGCGCGGGTGGCGCGTGCGGGGCTGGCGGGGCGCGTCGAGTACATCGAGGACGACTATCGCAACATCAGCGGCCACTACGATGCTTTCGTGTCGGTGGGGATGCTCGAACACGTCGGCCTGCGCAACTACCCGACGCTTGGGCAGGTGGCCCAGCGCTGCCTCGGCGGTGGTGGCCGCGGACTGATTCATTCGATCGGCCGCAACTATCCCGCGCGGTTGCAGCCCTGGATCGAGAAGCGCATCTTTCCCGGTGCCTATCCGCCCTCGCTCGGGGAGATGGCGCGCATTTTCGAGCCGTGGGATCTGTCGATCCTGGATATTGAGAACCTGCGCCTGCACTACGCGCAGACGCTGCGGCACTGGCTCGAGCTCTACGAGGGGGCGAGCGAGCGGGTGCGCGGCATGTTCGATGAGAAGTTCGTGCGGATGTGGCGGTTGTATCTGGCCGGCTCGGTGGCCGCCTTCACCACCGGCACCCTGCAGCTGTTTCAGGTGGTATTTGCGCCCGGCGCGAGCAACGACATCCCGTGGACGCGCGCGCACCTGTACACCCGCTGATCGTTCCGCCGCATGCGCAAGTGTGACGTCCTCATCGTCGGCGGCGGACCGGCCGGTTCGACCGCGGCCTGGAAGCTCAGGCGCGCCGGCGCCGACGTGCTGGTACTCGATCGCGAGC
>Ga0209624_10000612_pt1 | contig 31247 bp, 25 predicted proteins | sample JacPinW_OM2H0_O1_FD_188565 | JGI IMG/M metagenome (GOLD analysis project Ga0209624, IMG submission 188565) | Forest soil microbial communities from Algoma, Ontario, Canada - Jack Pine, Ontario site 1_JW_OM2H0_O1 (SPAdes) (version 2) | ecosystem: Environmental > Terrestrial > Soil > Boreal...
GTGCGCGGCGAGGTCCTGACCGCCTCCAGCGCCGCCCGCCGTTCGCCGCGCTTCGCCGGAAGAAACCCGCTGAAGCGGAACGAATCAGTGGGAAGCCCGCTAGCCACCAGCGCGGCCAGAAATGCCGACGCTCCCGGAATCGGCACCACCGGCACATGATGCCGGATGGCCAGCGAAATCAGCCGGTATCCCGGGTCGGAAATCCCGGGCATGCCCGCATCCGTCACCAGCGCCACGCTCGCGCCTTCCTGCATTTCCTTCACCAGTTCCGCAGCGCGCGTCATCTCGTTGTGCTCGTGGTAGCTGATGGTGCGGGTCGTGATGCCATAATGGTTGAGCAACTTCTGCGTCTGGCGAGTGTCTTCACAGGCTACGAGATCCACTTCCTTCAGCACGCGAACAGCGCGCAGCGTGATGTCTTCAAGATTTCCGATAGGCGTGGCGACAAGATAAAGCGCCGGCCCTGCGGCCTGGGTGGATTTCTCCGACCTGGCAGCTGTCTCGTCGGGCTCATGGCCAGCATCCTTCATGGCCGGAGTCTACCACCGCAGCAGCCGTAACTTCGTAGCTGTGCAAGCCGTTGTGCTAAGGTACGCACGTTCCATCCGTGGAGACTCCTCGTGACCGCCAATGATTTTCGCCGCCTGGCACTGGCTCTTCCTGAAACCGTAGAACACGCTCACATGGACCACCCGGATTTCCGCGTCTCGGGAAAGATCTTCGCTACCCTCGGCTATCCCGCCGAAGGCTGGGGAATGGTCAAGCTCACGCCGGAGCAACAGCATTATCTCTCGAAGGACTATCCAGGCGTTTTCGTGCCGTCGAAGGGTGCATGGGGACGCCGCGGCGCCACCAGCGTGCATCTCAAGGCGGTCAGCAAGAAAACACTGCAGAAGGCAGTCTTGGCGGCCTGGCGCAATACAGCGCCCAAGCGCCTCGCGGAAAAGTTTCCGGAAGAGGCCTAAGCAGCCGTTGGCAGGCTATCCAAAGCGGCTTCTCGCGGGCCGCCGAAATCCGCCCATGAAATCGTCCAATTCCTGGAGAGAGAACGGCTTTTTCAGAACCGGCGATGCCGTGATAAAGGCGAATTTTTGTTTGGGATTTTTCTCCCGCAGAGCATCAATCAATTTCGCACCGCCGGCGCTGGAACTGCGGAGGAATTTCAAAGCGAGGAGAACAACGTCGTGGGGCCCCTTGTCGGTGTAAATGCGGAGCGCTTCACTGCAGTTTGGCGCCAGTCCAACTTCATAACCGAGCTTGTTCAGCATCACGCCAGTAGCTTTCAAGACTGCATCTTCCGCTTCGACCACCAGAACCTTCATGGCTTGCCCCCTTGCTCCTTCCTCAAATCTTAGACAGAAAAAAGGGACGATGAAAGAGACCAATCTGGTGCTGGGAGCCACGCCCGCCTTATAACTCTTCCCAGCCTCAATTGACGCAATCGAACCCCGGCCCCTAAAATCAAGGTGAAACTGATTTTTCCTCACAAACGTCTCAGAACCCATGCCTCTTTACGAATATGAGTGCGAGAAGTGCGGTCACCGCTTCGAGAAAATCCAGAAATTCTCCGACAAGATGGTTAAGAAGTGTCCGGAGTGCGGCGGCCGGGTTGAGCAGATGATTTCCGCGCCCGCCGTGCAGTTCAAAGGATCGGGCTGGTACGTAACCGACTACGCGAACAAGTCCCACGCGCCCGCCTCCGACGGCGGCGGGAAGGACTCGAAGAAAGAAGAGAAGTCCAAGTCAGAGGGTTCATCGAAGGAGAGTTCGTCGAAAGAAGGTTCGTCGAAAGAAAGCTCCGCCAAAGAGAGCTCCTCTTCGGACAGTTCCTCGAAAGAAAGCTCCAGCAAAGAGAGCTCGAAGGAAAGCACGAACAGAGTAAGTTCGTCCCGCAAGCCCGACAAGCGCAAGTAGACCCTCTCTACTTCAACTCCCGCTCAAAGTGGTCTTCAATCATGTGGAACAGATGCTCACGCGCATCGCTCCCGGAGATGCCGTGGGTCTTGTTGGGATAGATCATCAGCCGGAATTGCTTGCCCGCCTGGATCAGCGCGTCAATCATCTGACTGCTGTTCTGAAAGTGCACGTTGTCGTCGCCCGTGCCATGGGCCAGCAACAGCGCTCCATGCAGATTGGCAGCCGCCTTCGTCATGTCGGATTCGGTGTAGCTCGTGGCCTCCTCCTTCAGCAGGCCCATGTAACGCTCGGTGTAGATCGAGTCGTAGTTAACCCAATCGGTCACGGGCGCCACCGAAACTCCCGCACGAAACCGGTCAGAGTGCGTCATCGCATAGAGCGTCATCGAGCCGCCATTCGACCATCCCCAGATCGCCACGCGGTCTTTATCGAGTTGCGGATACTGGGCGAAAAGCTGATCGAGCGCGATAAGCTGGTCTTTCAACTCAATCACCCCGAACTCGTGGCGAATCGCAGTTTGAAACTTCCGGTCGCGGCCCGGAGTTCCGCGATTGTCGACGGAAAATATTGCGAAGCCCTTGCGTGCCAGGATCTCATCAAACGGGTCCTGGGGTTCTTTCAGGACCGTCTGCCCCGCCGGGCCTCCGTAGATATGAACGATCAACGGAATCTTGCCGCTGGCCGGTGCGTCCGGAGGAAGCAGCAAACGTCCATAAAGGGTCGTGCCGTCTTCCGCTTTGAACTCCAAGAACTTCGGCGCCCGCAGTCCATATTCTGCGACTTGATCGCGCGCCTCCCACACCAGCGCACATGCCCCGCCCCCCGCGCACAGCGACATCCGCGGCGCTGTCAAAGGACCTGAAAATGTCTGCTCGTAATGCTTGCCATCCTCGGAAAACTGGGCCGAGTAGACTCCCTCATCGTGCGTAAGCTGCTGCAAACCGGTTCCATCCAGCTTTACCGAGAAAATATGCCGTTGCCTCGGATCGCCTTTGTTGGCGGAGAAAAATACGGCACCGGCAGATTCGTCCACGCCCTCTATCCCCAACACTTCGAAGTCACCCTGCGTGAGTTGCCGCTCCAGCTTTGCATCGGCGGCAAGCGGGTTCCGCTTGTCAAAGCTGTAAAGGTAGAGATGCATGTTCCCGTCGCGCCAGCTCGGCCATAGGAATCCGTCACTGGATTTCAGAAAACGAACCTCCACATGGTCGAAATCGATCCATGCGCCCGGCGTGGTTTCCGTCAGAACAATCCGAGACTTCCCCGACTTCGCATCCACGAAGTACAGATCCATTTTGTCCTGATTGCGATTGAGAACCTCCGCCCAGATGACTCCGTCGCGGACCCAGCCAAACCGCGGGATGTACGCTTCCTCATCGCTATTCAGCGAAATCCAGCGAACCTTATCCCGGTCGGCATCCGCCACACCCAGCTTTACTGTGGGATTGGGATCCCCCACCTCGGGATATTTTTCGTTGTCCACGGTCGGGTGCGTCGGACTCAAGTTGACGAGGGGATAGCTTGGCACCTTGGTTTCATCCATGTGCAGGAAGACGATCTGCCTGCTGTCCGGCGACCAGAAATAATTGCTGCGTACAGCCAGTTCTTCGGCATAAACCCAGTCGATGTCACCGTTGAACAGGTTCTCCCCGGTGTCCTTGGTAAGCTGCTTTTCGCCCTCACCGCTCGCCGGCCGGACATAAAGGTTGTGCTTGCGCACGTAGGAAACATGGCTGCCGTCGGGGGAGAACTTGGGGTCGACACTCGGGTCGGGCGCCGAGGTGAACTGCACAGCCGTACCGGTCGCCAGATCGAAAAGCCAGAGCTGTCCATGGGAATCGAAAATCAGGTGCTTCGAATCCGGCGCCCACAGGTAGGCCGCCACGTGATACCGCGTCAGGCGCTCGCGTTCGCGCTCATCCTTTACTTTGTTCGCGTCGGGCGCGAGCGAGGCCAGTTTAGCGGCGCTGACCAGGACTTTCTTTTCCCCTGTAGCTGCGTCGACATACCACAGCTCGCCGTGTTCTCCCTCCTCGTCGCGTTGTATATAGGAGAACTTCGTCCCGTCGGGACTCCACTCCATGTTTTCCGGACCGCGCCCCGTCAGACCCCCCGGCGCGAACATTGCCTCGATGGTAAGCGGTTTCACCGGCGAGGACGATTGCGCCCAAAGCGGTGCTAGCAGGCCGGCAAGAAGGATAGAAACAAGAGCGGCGAGTAAAATCTGCTTCTTCACGATAAAACCCCGGGAACAAGAAGTAAGAACAAGAGCCCACGGCGCGAACGAAAGAGTTTACACCGCCAACGCCGCCCGTGGGGCGGCTCCAGTAGCCCATCGTCCGGCCCACAGTTATCAGAAAACCCCGCGTTTCCGCGTGTTAGAATTGACGCTGAGTCTCTGGATGCTTCTAGAAATAGAAAACCTGTTGCGCTTGCAGGAAGCGGACAAAGCAATCCGCCGCCTGCAGGATGAAATCGCCGAACTCCCCAAACGCGTCGCCGCCATCGAACACAAGCTCGCCGACACCAAAGCTCAACTGGAAAAAGCTCAAGCCGCCGTCAAAGCCGACGAAACCACCCGCCGCAAGCACGAAACCACCATCGCAGACTTGCGCGGCAAGATTTCCAAGTACCGCGACCAGTCCCTCGATGTAAAAACCAATGAGCAATACAAGGCGTTGTTGCACGAGATCCAGTTTGCGGAAAAGGAAATCGCCGCAACCGAAGACAATATCCTTGAGTTGATGGTCAATGCAGACGCGCGCGACAAGGAAGTGAAAGCCGCCCAAGTGGAATTGAAGGCTGAAGCCGCCGAGATCGAAAAAGAGAAGATTGAAGCGCGCCAGCGCACCGCCGAGGACGAGAAGCAGCTCGCGGAGTGGCGCGACAAACGGGATCAGATGCGGGCCGGCGTGAACGAGGATCTCCTGCGCCACTACGAGCGCGTATCCAAATTTCGCGGCAGCGGCATCTCCGAAGTGCTCGATCACAAATGCATGGGTTGCCAGGTCATGCTGCGGCCGCAAACCTACAACGATGTCCGCACCGGACAGCAAACCGTGGTCTGCGATTCCTGCCAGCGCATCCTCTACTTCAATCCTGCCCACGAAATGCAGGCTCTGGAGCCCGAACACAAGCGCTCCCGCCGCCATCACCCCAAGATCGATGCGCCCCAGGCCTGGTACTACCGTCAGGAATTCGCCGATGCGGGTGAGGTTTTCCTCTGCTTGAACAATGCCGCCGGCCAAGCTACCCGACGCGTCTTCGACATGCACACCGGCCGGCTGGTTGGCGACATCCTCATCCGCGAGGGAGATTTTCGTCACGCTTTTCCCGAAGACATCACCGGCGCCATCCGCCTGAACGGAAGCTGGAGCGAACGCGAAATGGAAACCTGGGGCACGGAAATGCCGATGACCGCTCTCGATTCGCTCCACGTTGATCTAGAGGCCGCACAGTACGAAATGCGTACCCGCTCTTCCGGCAAGGCCGAGAAGCCCGCAGCCGTTCCCACCGAGCAAGCCGCCAGCTAATCCGTATGCGCGCCGCGGTCGATTCCTATAGCGTGACCGCCAAGTACTACGAAGGCGCGTACGCCGCCAAGCAAGACCTCGTCGACTTGCCCTTCTACCTTGAGCTCGCGGTTGAGCTCTCGCAACGAACCGTTGGTCCGATCCTCGAGATAGCCTGCGGCACAGGGCGCGTTCTCCTGCCCATCGCTCGCAAGGGAATCGACATCCACGGCGTCGACAACTCCCAACCTATGCTTAAGATTCTGAGGGACAGACTAGCTGCTGAGCCGAACGAAGTTCGCCGGAGAGTTACGCTTCACGAAGGCGACATGCGCGACTTCCGCCTGAACGCGCAATACCGGCTGGTGATCATCCCCTTCCGCCCCATGCAGCACATGCTTACCGTTCAGGATCAGGTGAGCGCGCTCACGACCGCCGCGTCACATCTGAGTGAGACAGGAATCCTCGCCTTCGACGTTTTCTATCCGAAGTTCGAAATGCTCACTGCAAGAATCGGTGAAGAAGTGCCGGAGCTGGAGTGGACCGCGAGTTCCGATCCAACCACGGTCGTGCGCCGCTACTTCAGAAAAGAATCTGTCGACAAGATCAACCAGGTTTTCAGCCTCACCTTCATCTACCGAACCTTTCGCGCCGGCGAGCTGATTCTTGAAGAAACGGAGCCTTTCCAACTGTCGTATTTCACCTATCCGCATTTGCGGGCGCTGTTTCTGCTGGCCGGCCTCGAGCCGGTCGCGGAATACGGTTCTTTCGCGAAAGCGCCCTTAGACAACAACGCTGAGCAGATGATCTTTCTGCTGCGCAAGGCTTTGCCTGGACGCTCTTAGGCGCTCGCCTACGAGCTTGGATGTCCCCGCGAAGCATTGTCATTTAACATCAGAAGCATGGCCCGTAAGCCCACGGCTTCTGATTCTGGTTTCACAGTCTCAATCTCGCCGCGCGGAGCATCCCGCCTGAAGGAAGGCCACGTTTGGGTCTACCGCTCCGACGTCGTATCGGCTGAAGGCGTCCTTCCGGGATCGCTGGTCAGTGTAGTGGATCATCGCGGTCCCCTCGGCAGTGCGCTCTATTCCAGCTCTTCGCAAATCGCGATCCGCCTGATCTCGCACGAACCTGTCGCCGACTTCCCCGCGCTGCTTCGCCAGCGCATCGCCGATGCCATCGCCTATCGTGAGCCGATCGTCCACGACACCGATGCCTACCGCGTCATCTTCAGCGAAGCTGATTTCCTCCCCGGCCTCATCGTCGATCGCTATAACGACATTCTCTCGATGCAGATCCTCACTCAGGCCATGGACGCCGAGATCGTGCGCCAGACGCTGACTTCAGAACTGACCGAACGCCTTCACCCGACTTCGATCATCGAGCGCATAGACCCGCGCGTTCGCCAACTCGAAGAACTGCCGCCGCGCCCCTCCGGTCTGGTGCAAGGCGAAAAGGCCTCAACCATCTTCACCATGAACGGCATCCAGTTCCACTTCGACGCGCTCGAAGGCCAGAAAACCGGAGCCTTTCTCGACCAGCGCGAGAACTACGCCGCCGCCGCCCAATACGCCCACGGCAATGCCCTCGACGTCTTCTGTTATCAGGGAGGCTTCGCGCTTCATCTGGCTGCGCGCTGCTCTCACGTTACCGGCATCGACAGTTCCCGGCCCGCGCTCGAAGTTGCCGACCAGAACGCAGCTCTGAACCGCCGCGACCAGAATCAACCGGAGATCGAATGGATCGAAGCCAACGCCTTCGACCTGCTCAAGGACTATTCTTCCTCCGGCCAGCGCTACGACACCATCGTCCTCGATCCTCCCGCCTTCGCCAAATCCAAGCGTGACCTCGATGCCGCCGTCCGCGGCTACAAAGAACTCAACCTGCGCGCCTTGAAGATGCTCCGCCCCGGCGGCGTTTTGGTCACTTGTTCCTGCTCCTACCACGTCAGCCAAGCCGACTTCCTGGGAATGCTAGCCGATGCCGCCCGCGACGCCCATCGCACCCTCCGCCTGACCGAGGTTCGCGGACAGGCGAAAGACCACCCCATCCTGCTAAACGTCCCCGAAACTGCCTATTTGAAGTGCATTATAGCTAATGTAAGTAATTGAAAGTACTATAGTTTAATATATTGACAATAACACACTCATATTTTATGATTCATTTGTGCTGAATAGACATCTAAGTTGGTGAACGGCACTGCCGAATTCCTAATAAATCAGCACATGAAGGAGATCACTACCATGACCGTACTTACCCGTTTCGAGCCTTTCCGCGAGTTTTCCACCCTGCAGGACCGCATCAATCGCGTGTTCCGCGAGTCCTATGGACACGGATCTGGCCAGGACGAATCCCTCACCACTTCGAGTTTTGCTCCCGCAGTCGACGTCTACGAAGACGAGCACAACGTCACCCTGAAGATCGAAGTTCCGGGCATCGATGAGAAAGACATCGACGTCCGCCTCGAGAACAACACCCTCACCGTGCACGGCGAGCGCAAGATCGAGAAGGAAGAGAAAGAAGAGAACTACCGCCGCGTGGAGCGCCACTACGGCAGCTTCACCCGCACCTTCACCCTGCCCACCACCGTGGATTCCGAGAAAGTCTCGGCAACCTACGACAAGGGCGTATTGAAGATCGCTCTGCCCAAAAAGGCAGAAGCCAAGCCCAAGCAGATCAAAGTCAGCGTGGGCGGCCCCAAGGTGGAGACCGAGAAAACGATCGAAGCCAAGGGCCCCAGCAAAGCCGCGTAAGCGGTAAGCCATCGAGCGAAGCTCGATTAAGTTGTAGACTCGCGGGAGGCGGCCAACACAACCGCCTCCCATTATTTTGTAATTCGGCAATCGCGCGACGCGAGCTTCAAATTGCCCGATCACCAAATTACAAAATTACTAAATGGAGTGTTCCATGCCCATCCGTTGGGATAAATTCACCGTAAAAGCGCAAGAAGCAGTCCAGCGCGCCAACGACCTCGCCTCCGAACACGGCAACCCGGAGCTTCTACCCGTCCATCTGCTCGCCGCCCTGCTAGAAGACAAAGAAGGCATCGTCGCGCCCGTACTCGAAAAAATCGGCATCGGCCCGCAGGCCGTCCTCAGCGACCTCTATCGCGAGATCGAAAAACTCCCCAAAGTCTCCGGAGAATCGGCGCAGGCGACGATGTCGAACGCCACCAACAAGCTGCTAGAGCAAGCCTTCAAAGAAGCCTCGAACTTCAAAGACGAATATGTTTCCACCGAACACCTCCTGTTAGCCATCACACACCTCAAGCAGGACGCAGCCCAGCAGATCCTCGCTCGTCACGGCGCCACGCACGATGCAATTCTGAAAGCACTGACTGCCGTCCGCGGTTCGCAGAAAGTAACCGACCAGAATCCCGAAGCCAAGTACCAGGCCCTGGAACGCTATGCCCGAGATCTGACCGAGCAAGCCCGCCGCGGCAAGCTCGACCCCGTCATCGGCCGCGACGAAGAAATCCGCCGCGTCGTCCAGGTTCTCTCCCGACGCACGAAGAATAATCCGGTGTTAATCGGCGAACCCGGCGTGGGCAAAACCGCCATCGTCGAAGGCCTCGCCCAGCGCATCATTTCTGGCGACGTGCCCGAAGTACTCAAGAACAAGCGAGTCGTCGCACTCGACCTTGGAGCCATGCTCGCCGGAGCCAAGTATCGCGGCGAATTCGAAGACCGCCTCAAAGCTGTCCTGAAAGAAATCGAAGACTCACAGGGCCAGGTCATTCTTTTCATCGACGAACTGCACACCCTGGTAGGCGCGGGAGCAGCCGAAGGCGCTATCGACGCCTCCAACATGCTCAAGCCCGCGCTCGCCCGCGGAGAGCTACGCGCCATCGGCGCCACCACGCTCAACGAATACCGCAAATACATCGAAAAAGACGCCGCCCTCGAACGCCGATTCCAGATTGTTTTCGTCGGCGAGCCCAATGTCGAAGACACCATCGCCATCCTTCGCGGCCTGAAGGAAAAGTATGAAGTTCATCACGGAGTTCGTATCAAAGACTCCGCAATAGTCGCGGCAGCGACGCTCTCGCATCGCTACATCTCTGACCGCTTCCTGCCGGACAAAGCCATCGACCTCATCGACGAAGCGGCGGCCTCGATTCGTATCCAGATCGATTCGCTGCCCACTGACATCGACCAGCTCGAACGCCGCGCCACGCAACTCGAAATCGAAAAGCAGGCGCTGAAGAAAGAGGACGACCCGAACTCCCGCGAGCGCCTCTCTGTCATCGATAAGGAACTCGCCGGAATTCGCGAGAAATCCACCGCGCTCAAAGCCAATTGGAAGAAAGAAAAAGATCTGATCGCCCGCTCCCGCGAGCTGAAAGAAAAGATCGAGAAGCTCAAGATTGAAGAGCAGTCCGAAGAGCGCAAAGGCAACCTGCAGCGCGTCGCCGAAATCCGTTACGGATTGCTGCGTCAAGCCGAGGACGAATTAAACCAACTGTCGGCCAAAATCGACAACAAAGCCGCGGGTGCGCCCCGCATGCTCCGGGAAGAAGTCGACGAAGAAGACATCGCCCGCATCGTCTCCAAGTGGACCGGCATCCCCGTCTCGAAAATGCTCGAAGGCGAAGTGAAAAAGCTGGTCACCATGGAAGACCGCCTGCGCCATCGCGTCATCGGCCAGGACCAGGCACTCGAACGCGTTTCTAACGCCATCCGCCGCTCCCGTGCCGGACTAAGCGACCCCAAGCGCCCCATCGGCTCGTTCATTTTTCTCGGCCCGACCGGAGTCGGCAAAACGGAACTGGCCCGCGCCCTCGCCGAGTTTCTTTTCGACGATGAACGCGCCCTGCTGCGCATCGACATGTCAGAATACATGGAAAAGCATTCAGTGGCCCGCTTGATCGGTGCACCTCCTGGCTACGTCGGCTACGAGGAAGGAGGCCAACTCACCGAGCAAGTCCGCCGCCGCCCTTACGCGGTAGTGCTGTTCGATGAAATCGAAAAGGCTCATCCCGACGTCTTCAACGTCCTCCTGCAGGTGATGGACGACGGCCGCCTCACCGACGGCAAAGGCCGCGTCGTAGATTTCAAAAACACGATTCTCATCATGACCTCGAACATCGGGTCAAGCTATCTGCAAGCCGACCACGTGCAATCGCCGGAAGAGTTTGAGAAAGCCAGCGAGCAGGTGATGAACGCCCTGCACGGTCACTTTCGCCCCGAGTTCCTGAACCGCGTCGACGACATCATCGTCTTCGCCCCGCTAGGCAAGGAACAGTTGGTCAAGATCATCGAGCTGCGCCTGGAAGACGTGCGCCGCCTGCTTGCCGACCGCAAAATCTCAATCGAACTCACCGACGCTGCTAAAGACATGCTATTCACCCAGGGCTACGACCCGAATTTCGGAGCCCGCCCGCAGAAGCGCGCCATTCAAAAGTTCGTTCAGGATCCGCTGGCTCTGAAGATCTTGGATGGAGAAATCCTCCACGGTGACCACGTCGTAGTCGACGCCGACAAAAAGGCCGGCAAGATGAAATTCGAAGTCAGCAAGCGCGTCGGCGAGAAAGAGCCGGTAAAAGCGAAGCGGTAAAACCAAATTGGATTGTCATCCCGAGCGAAGCGAGGGACCTTGGTTTCTGCCTGTCGACGGCAGCAAACACCACGATCCCTCACTGCGCTCGGGATGACAGCCCTTCTTGGACAGCTGCCTACTTTCGCGCGAAAGCTTCCACCACCTCAGGCGATGCAGCCAGGTACCACGCGATCACGACTCGCACCATGATCTGAAAGCCGTAGAAGAAGAAGCGCCAGCCCAGATCCCTCGCCGCCGCAGAAACTGCCGGCACCGATCCCGCGATCCCGATCACCATCAGTAGAGTCGCGCACCACCGCGCCCAATTGTGCAGCCGATAAAGTCCCCAACCGACCAATGCCCATCCCGCACCGACAGATAAGGCCGCCTGTGGCCCGTCTAATTCTCTCCCATACGTGATCCCCGCTCCCAGCGTCATCGAAAGCGAGCCGGGGGCAACCAACTCAATGATGCCGATCGTGGCCAGATATCCCGCAACCAGAAAAAACAGAGCTGCGATCACCGTAACGCTGGCAGGGCGTTCCATATGGACGAGAGTACCGCAGTTTCGCTTGAGAAATGTCGATTCGGTCTGTGGCAAACTAGCTCCATGCCCAGCCTGACTCTCGGCGACTTCGAACTCAGCATCTTTTCCGACGGCACCTACCCGCTCGACGGCGGCGCATTCTTCGGCGTCGTTCCCAAGATCATGTGGTCGCGCAAAGTTGGCGCCGATGAAAGAAACTACGTCCAGGCCGGGCTCAACTCTCTGCTCATCCGCACCGGAAAGAAAAACGTCCTGGTAGAAACCGGCATGGGCAACAAGCTTTCCGAGCGCATGGTCAAGTTCTACGGCCAGCCCGCGCAGCTTCTCACGAATCTCAAAGCCAGTGGCGTCGCTCCCGAAGACATCGACATCGTCATCAACACCCACCTCCACTTCGACCACTGCGGCTGGAACACGATCCGTAAAGACGGCAAGATCGTCCCAACTTTTCCGCGGGCGAAATACTACGCCCCGGAAGGCGAATGGCAATACGCACGCAAGCCCAGCGAACGCGACGCCATCAGCTACATCCCCGAAAACTACGACCCGCTCGTCCAAAGCGGCCAGATGACGCTCCTCAAAGGCGGCGAAGAAATCGTCCCCGGCATCTCAGTAAAAACCTTCCCCGGCCACACCGCGCACATGCAAGCCGTAATCGTCGTGAGTGGAGGCCGCACCGCCTGCTACATCTCCGACCTCATCCCAACCACCGCGCACATCGACATCACCTGGGGCATGTCTTTCGACCTCTACCCGCTGCAAACCATCGAGAGCAAGAAGCAGTATTACGCAAAGGCGATTCCTGAGAAATGGCTTACAGTCTTCACGCACGATCCCGCCACTCCATGGGCCTATGTAGAAAAAGACGAGATCGGCAAGATGGCCGCGCGAAAGGTATAGCGACCCCTTGTTCTTCAGTAACTTTCTTTTGAACTTTATCCTGCTAACTTGAACTGTGGCACGCGCCTTCGACCGCGTTCGGTGTCGAAATCAATTTCTCTGCGAGGGACCATGAAGCGATTCGCAACGATCGTCGCTATTTCCGCCTCATTTTTGTTAGCAGGTTCTATTTCCGCCGCAGCTCAGGACGAGCACCGGGATAGGGAACAAAGAGAGGTGGGCAAGGAAGAACGGCACGACGCACACCAAGAAGAGAAGCACGAGGCTCACGAGGAGCGGCGCGCTGAAGAGCGGCACGTGGCCCATGAAGAGCATGTCGCTCATGAAGAGAGACACGCCGAGTTACGGCGAATTTCTGATGACCATTTTCGCGCCCACTTTGGACGCGAGCACTACTTTGCTGTCGGCCACGTGACTATGGTGGCAGGCCATCCGCACTTCGCGTATGGCGGCTACCGGTTCGAAATCGGACAGCCCTGGCCTGCTCGATGGGCCTACACCGACCACTGCTATATCGATTTCGTTGGGGGCGGGTATTTTCTGTTTAATCCGCGCTACCCAGGAGTGCGGGTCGCGGTCGCCGTGGTGCCCTGAGAAATTGAGTCCTCATCAACCGTGGTGCGGTCCGCGCTCACCCTTCGCGGGCGAGAACCTGCCCTGAGCTTGTCGAAGGGGCAACCGCGCCACACAATCTCGCTTCGAAGAATTCCTCCACCCGCTCCAGAATCTCCACCGCGCTCTTCGATTCGTAGATCGCCTTGCGCAGCCCCGCTCCGCCCGGAACGCCGTGCGTGAACCAGGACGCAAACTGCTTCATCTTGCCAACGGCATCTGGCAGCTCCTCTTCAATCAGCATCCGAAAGTAGGTGCGGATCATCTGGTAACGGTCAGCTTCGCTGGGCTGGTCGTAGTCTCGCGTGGAATCGGGCGACTCGCCCGCTCGGTCCTCCATCCCCGCGCAATACTGCTGAATCTGCCGGAAGATCCAAGGATTCGACGGCGCCGTTCGTCCAATCATCACCGCATCGCAACCGGTCTGCGCGACCATGGCGCAAGCGTCCTCAGGCGTGCGGATGTCGCCATTGCCAATCACCGGGATCTTCACCGCGTCTTTGATCGCGGCAATCCACTCCCAGCGTGCGTTCCCGCTATACCCTTGTTCCCGAGTCCGCGCATGCAACGCGACCGCCGCCAGCCCGCAAGATTCCGCCATGCGAGCCAGTTCCACGCAAACGATCTCATCGTCGCTCCATCCGGCGCGAAACTTCACCGTAAACGGAACCGTCACCGCGGCCCGCACCGCCTCAAAGATGCGCCCAATCGCCGGAAGATCGCGCAGCAGCCCCGAGCCTCCGTTGCACTTCACGACCTTCTTCGCCGGACACCCGAGGTTCAAATCGACCAGGTCGAAGCCGAGGCCCTCCACCATGCGCGCCGCCTCCGCCATCACCCGCGGATCGCTACCAAAAAGCTGCGCCGAAATCGGATGCTCATCTTCATAGAAGTGCAGATACCGCTTGGCCTTCTCGTCCTTCTTGCGAAGCACGCCGTCGGCCGAGGTGAACTCCGTCATGATCAGCCCACACCCGCCCAGGTTGCGGATGAAGCGCCGGAAAACCGTATCAGTAACTCCAGCCATCGGAGCAAGCACGGTCGCCGGAGCGATCTCAATCCCGCCGATGGATACCGATGCCGGTACAGCCTTCAGCGGCGATGCCCGGCGGGCAGCGGCGTCCGGCCCACCCGAGATGTCCCATGACTTGCGCACAGCTCTATTCTACTTGGCCCTCGCAAAATTAAACCCTCGCCTATGGGGCGAGGGCTCAATTTCAGGTATATCCGCGGCAATCCGCGCAAATCCCGTGGCAAAGAATGTTAGTTCTTCGCCGCCGTCTCGGCCGGCTTCGCGGGCGCGTTCTTGGCATACTTCCGGCGGAACCGCTCGACCCGTCCGGCGGTATCCATCAGCTTCTGCTTGCCGGTAAAGAAAGGATGGCACGCCGAGCAGATTTCTACGCTGATATCACCCTTATGAGTGGAGCGGGTAACAAACGCATTGCCGCACGCACAATGTACGCGCACTTCATTATAAGCGGGATGAATAGCAGGTTTCATATGGGTTCAGACCTCGACTGGAATCCTTAGATTCTACCCGAGTGCCCCGGGATTCAGCAATCCGGATCCCCTAACCCCAGGGCCCCTTAGAAGCGGAACTGATACGACACCTTCACAAAGAACTGCCGGCTATCGTTGAGATAGCCCTTCGCTGTGTAGAGCCCCGCCAGACCCGCGGGGTCTTGCATCAGGCCGTGGTCCAGATTCTGCAGGTCGCTGTTGTAACCCACATAAATCGCCGTGCCCGGATGCACCAGGTACGTCAGCAGGAAATCGGCGTTGAACTGCTTTTCGGTCGGCAGGTAAGTAAACGGGTAAAAAGTATTGCCCGGCGTGTTCGCCAGAACGGAGTTGTACTGCAGAATTACACGCAGTGAAAGCTGCGGCGTAAACTGCCAGTTCCACTTGCTGCGCACAATGTGGTTATTGAAAATACCTTTCCCAAAAGAGGCGCCGGCCGGCGCCTGCGACAGTGCAAAAGCATATTCGTTCTCCGTCGCACGCAAACGTTCAAACAGATACGTATTTTCAATCTTCAACGGCTTCACTGGACGCAAGGCCAACGTCGCACCACCCGTATCCAGCCGCGACAAAAGAGACTGCGGCGGCGCGCCCGCCGCCGGCACAAAGTTCGCACCGTCTCCCCAGTAGTAGTTCGCTGCTATTGTCACCTTCGGAAAGTATTGCGTCTGCACCGAAGCTCCACTGCGGTGCTCGTGGTAGTCCTGGTTCTGATTCGCCAACAAACCGAGGAACAAAAAGTCCTGTGGCCGCAACCGTTCCCTCAATTCCTGATAAGGAAGCAGATAGATAAACGTCTGTCCGCGTCCTTGAATCGCCAGATAGGGATCATAATAAGTGTCAAGCCGGTTGCCTTCGTGGTCGAACACGTAACGCTGATTCAGCGACGGCCCCCAATCCACAATCCAGCCCCGCTTCGGGCGAAAGCGGTAGTCGAAAATCTGGTAGACGTCGCGGATGTCCACGCGGTTCACAAATCCCGGCACAGTCACAAATCCCCGGCTGATGTCGTCGTAGATTCCCTCGTAGGAAAAGTGCAGCCCATCGCGCTTTAGATCCAGCTTGTCCGCCGGGCCCGCATAATAGTTGGCGTTGCCGGCGTTACCTGAGCTGAAGGGAAACAGGTTGTACTCGCATGTAGTTTCCAGGTTGCCGCTAAGGAATGCATTGAGTCCCTGCAGGTTGCTCGAACTCACCACCGCCTGGCCTTCCAGGGTCCAGTTGGCATTGAACTTCAAGCGCGTGTCCACTCCGCCCACGCGGTTGAACTCGCCGGTCGTCGGACATTCCCAATCGGTGTAAACCGCTCCCACACTCGACTGCTTGAAGATGTCGCGGCTCACCCGCGCGATCGTGAAGTACGACCGGACTCCATAGAGATTGTCCGCACAAATAAGGGACGTAGCCGGGCATAAGCTGGGCACGGCCAGCCCCGGCGCGCGGTCATCGCTCGTCATCAGCCCTACCGAATACGGCCCTTCCTTCCCCGTCAGCCGGATCCCCGCTGAAGGGTCCTGAATGTTGCGCGTGAAAAACAAATCGAAGGGCGTGCGGAAGTAGTCTTCGTTCTCCAGAAAAAACGGCCGCTTTTCCGGAAAATAAACCTCAAATCTCTGGTTCACCGTGATCTGCGGATCCTCCGACTCCACCTGGCTGAAATCAGGATTCGCGGTCAAATCCAGCACAAAGTGATCATGGAGCACGAACTTCGCGTCCATCCCCGCCTGCCCCTGCGCCTCCGCCTTCTGAAAAAACGGGTTGTACGGATCGCGCTCGTCCAGCGATCGGAAGCCCCGCATGATTCCATACGGAATCAACTCGATCCTGCGCCCCGGCGAAATTCCCTCCAACCCATACAACGTCGCCGCCTGCCCCAGCCGCCCTTCCACGCGGGATGAAATCTCCGGCCAGAATGAATCCTCATTCTTGCGGACGATTCCGCGATACAGAACGATTCCCCACTCCTGCTGCTTCGTCGCCGGAAACCGCAGACTCTTGAATGGAATCGCCATCCACACAACAAAGCCGCGGCTGGTCACTTTGCCTCGCGAATCCCATACCGTGTCCCACGAGGTATCCCAGTTTCCGTTGATCTCGTCCCGGGACGCCTCGGTATAGATCGCATCCCACTGCACGCCCAGCGGCGTGGTCTGGAACTCATACGCGCGCCGCCGGTCATGAAACGTGTCGAACATGACTGCGACTTCATCGTCGTCCGAAGTGTCCTCCCGCCGCGACATTCGCGCCCGCACCTTCGTCGGGTCGTCAAAACACACAAACACGATGTAAACATTCTTCTGGTCGTAGCCCAGATAAGCCGCCGTCTCCTCTGAAACTCTTTCCCCATCGTGCGGATTGCGTTGCACAAAGCCCGTCACTTTCGCCATCTGCAATGCGATCTCGCCCTCAGGCTTCATGTCCAGAAAGTCTTCCAGCGCGGGCGCGCGGGTCAAACGTGGAATGGTCAGCGCCGGCGGAGCCAACGCGTGCGTCGCCTGCAGTTGGGCTGCTGGCGGGGGATTTTGCGGAGTCTTCTGAGGATCCTGCCCGGCCGCATCTTGCGCCGCCGCAGCCGCGCTCCATCCACACTCCACCGCTCCTGGCAGCGTCACTACACAAGCCAGCAAGAACCTTAGAACTCTTTTGGATGAAAAGCCCGGAATTCGCCCCGAACGCAAATTGCCCTCGGCTCCCCGTCTCGAACGAGGAATCCTGCAAGATACACCATCAGCGCCCCTCCTAAAAAAGAAAGGCGCTGCTCTAAGGTTTACCGAACAGTGACGGGGCTGGGTTTCAAAAGGCCGCAGGCGGGATCGCCGGTTGGACTGTATTTCTCCGTGCCTCCGTGTCTCCGTGGTTGGTTCAGAACAGTGAACTCTGCCGCCGGCTCGGCGTGATCCCAAAATGCTCGTACGCCAGTTGCGTCGCCACGCGCCCCCGCGGAGTGCGGTTCAAAAATCCAATCTGCATCAGAAACGGCTCGTAAATCTCTTCAATCGCGTCCGGCTCTTCGGCCAGCACCGCGGCCAGCGTATTCACGCCCACCGGCCCGCCCTGATATTTCTCGATGATTGTCAGCAAAAGGCGCCGATCGACCTCGTCGAACCCATACTTGTCCACTTCCAGCATTTGCAGCGCCGCCTGCGCCGTCGGCAAATCGATCTTGCCCGCACCGCGCACCTGCGCGTAGTCACGTACCCGCCGCAGCAGCCGGTTCGCAATTCGCGGCGTTCCCCGCGACCGGCTGGCAATCTCGATCGCCCCCGCGCCGTCAACCTCAACTCCCAGAATCTCCGCCGACCGCTCCACGATCACTCGCAACTCTTCCGCAGTATAAAACTCCAGCCGCAGCACAATCCCAAACCGCGACCGCAGCGGCGCAGAAATCAATCCCGCCCGCGTAGTCGCGCCCACAAACGTAAACGGCTTCACTTCCAGCGTGTGCGTGCGCGCCGAAGGCCCCTGCCCGATAATAATGTCTAGCTTGTAATCTTCCAGCGCCGAATAGAGCAGCTCTTCGAGCACCGGCTGCAGCCGATGAATCTCATCGATGAACAGGACTTGCTTGTCCTGCATGTTGGTGATGATCGCCGTCAGGTCGCCCTTGATCTGCAACAGCGGCGCCGCCGTAGGCTGAAAGTGCACGCCCAGTTCGTTGGCAATAATATTGGCCAGCGTAGTCTTCCCCAGCCCCGGAGGCCCATACACCAGCACATGATCCATGGCTTCGCCGCGCGACCGCGCCGCCTCAATCGCCACCGCCAGATTTTCTTTGACTTTGCTCTGCCCGATAAACTCGCCCAGCCGTTGCGGCCGCAGCTTCAACTCAAACGAAGAATCGTCCTCCACCGCCGCCGCCGACACCACCCGGTCAGGACTGTAATTCAGGTTAGGATTTCTAGCGGTAGCCACTCGCCGGATGTTACCACGAACTATATAGAGACAGCCGCCCACGAACCAAGTGAGGTCGGCCGCCTCAGCCGCGCAGCCAAGCGCAGCGAGGGGTCTCTCCTAGCTGTTGATGACCACCAGCAGCCCAATCATGATCAGCGCCGCATCGGCCATCGTGCCCAGCATCAGCCCCAGAACGAACCGCCCACGACTTCGCAGCTGCTCGGGTGCCACCGCAGAGCGCTTGCACACAACTGTGCCCGCCCACTCGTCTCCGTAGCGCTGTTCTTTCGCGCTCTTTTGCATCTGGAAATAGGCGATCAAGCCGAAAAAGAATGCGTCGATAAAGTAGCCCAGTTCGCGAATGATCGCCGACCTAAAGCGGCAGGGTGTGCCGTCTTCCTGCACCACTACCATCGAGAGCACCCGCTTGCCCAATGTGCTCCCGTGGACGCTCACCCCAACCACCTGATAAGCGAAGGAGCCAAGCAAGCTGGCTACGAATCCCGGAACCCCAACATGCCTGAGCTTCACCATCACCCAGAACGGGATATGTCCGCCGGAAGCCGCCGCCAGCAGAATGGTAAAGAAGATCCCTGCCGCGAAGGAAACACAGTAGTGAATCACCAGGTCAATCACTCGCGCCGCCACGCGAGGCCAGAAGCTGACGCCCTCCAAGCCCCAGTCTCGGTAGCATAGCCACCGAAGGTAAAAGTAGGGGGACTTCCCGCAGCGTCTGGAAACTCGGGCACTGGCGTAGACATGCAAAACTCTCGGCGGAGCCCCTTGCCGGCAGCCTCCACCACAACCGTTCAGCAGCGTCGCTCTACTTCGGATACCAGTCCAGCAGCCGCACCTCAATCCCAGTCCCTTCCAATCCTTTTTGAAATACAGCAAGATCCGACCCGTGATAGTGGTAAGGGATCACAATCTTCGGATGGAAGGCCTTCACCGCGTCAGCAGCCTCTTCCGGCGGCATGGTGTAAGGCAGATTCATGCACACAAACGCCACATCAATGTTCTTAAGTGCCCGCATCTCCGGAATACCTTCGGTATCGCCTGAAAAGTAAAAGCGCTTGCCGCCGTAGGTGAGCACATAACCATTCCCGCGTCCCTTGTCATGAAAGAGCTTCCCCGGCGCAGGCCCGCGCTTCAGGTTGTAGGCCGCGATAGCCTCAATCGTCCATCCCTGCCAACTTTTCGTCTCTCCATTACCAATAGGCTTGGCGCTCGTAACAGTTGCGACCACTGCCGGCGCCGCCAGAATCTCCGTCCCCGCCTTGCTGATTTCCTGGATCGAATCCGGATCCAGGTGGTCGCCATGAATGTCGGTAATCAAAATGAGGTCGGCCTTCGGAAGCCCCGCCAATTTCGCAGGTTTAGCAGGATCGAGATAGATGACTTTCCCGCCCGCCTCAATCAGCGTGCTAGCGTGATACACCGGAGTGATCTTCACCGGCCCGGCAGTCGTGTCAAAGACCTTCGCGTCGCCCGCGCACGCAAGCGGCACCATAGCAATAAGAAAGCAGATAAGAATCCATGCAAGTTTCATCATTGACCTCGCGTAGTCTTCACACTGTCATCCTGAGCGAAGCATGAGCGCCTGATGCGCAGTCGAAGGACCCCTATTAAGCTAGCCGAACCTCGCCGTATTGGGCGTTCCACGTGCAGCGCCCTTCTACTCTTCCTCTTCCTTCACCTCACCCCGCGCCGCCTTAGCCTTCTCAATAATCTTCTCCTGCAACTGTCCCGGCACAGTATCGTAATGATGCATTTCCATGTTGAAGCTGCCGCGCCCCTGAGTCATCGAAGTCAGATCCACGCCGTAAGTGAGCATCTCAGCCATCGGCACTTCAGCTTTCACGACGGTGTTGCCCCCCTTGTTGTCCATGCCCTGGATGCGTCCCCGCCGGCTGTTCAAATCGCCCATGATCGAGCCCGCAAACTCGTCCGGCACGGTAATTTCGACCACCATGATCGGCTCCAGCAGGGTCGGCTTCGCCACTTCCATCGCCTTCTTGAATGCAATCCGCCCCGCCATCTGAAAAGACAAATCATTCGAGTCGACATCGTGATAAGACCCGTCATACAGAATCACGCGGAAGTCGACCACGGGAAACCCCGCCAGATACCCCCGCGCCGCCGCGTCCTTGATTCCCTTTTCCACCGCCGGAATAAAGTTCTTAGGAATCGCGCCGCCGAAAATATCATTCACAAACTCAAACTGTCCGCCCCGTGGCATGGGCTCCATCTTGATCTTGCAATCGCCGTATTGCCCGTGCCCGCCGGTCTGCTTCTTGTGCCGCCCCTGCACGTCGGCCTTGGCGCGAATCGTCTCCCGATAAGGCACCTTCGGCGCTTTCAAAACCACTTCCGTGTGATACCTCTTCTTCAGCTTCGAAACGATAACCTCAATATGCTGCTGCCCGGTTCCGGCAATCAGAAACTCCTTAGTCTGCGGATCGCGGAAGAATCGCAGCATCGCATCCTCTTCCATCAGCTTGTGGATCCCCGGCCCCAGCTTGTCTTCATCGGCGCGGCTCTTCGGTTCAATGGCAAACGTAATCGCCGGCTCCGGCAGCTTCACTCGCGGATACAGAATCGGAGCCGCTTTGTCTCCCAGCGTGTCGCCGGTAAGCGTCTCCTTCAATTTCGCGACAGCGCCAATATCTCCCGCATGCAACTCCGTCACCGGTACAGCGGTCTTCCCCTGCATGATGGAAATATGCGACAGTTTCTCCGCCGATCCGCGCGAAAAGTTCTGCACAGCCGCCTCGTTCTTCAACACCCCAGAAAAAACCTTGAAGTAAGAGATCCTTCCCGCAAACGCATCCGAAATCGTCTTGAAGACATACAGCGACACCGGCTCCGCATCCGTCTCATGCCGTTTCGGCGCATCCCCGTTGCCTGAAGCAGCCGGTTCGCCCTGCACCCACTCATGCTCCGAAGGCGCCGGAGTGTAATCCACAATAAAATCCATCACCCGGTCCGCGCCGACGTTCCCCAGCCCAGAACTGAAAATCACTGGAAAAAGTCGGTCTTCCCGAATCGCGTTATGCAGCGCCGGGATCAAGTCCTCCTCAGGAATCGTCCCCTTCTCGAAGAACTCCTCCATCAGCTTGTCATCACCCTCAGCCACCAGCTCGACAAGTTGTTCATGCGATTCCTGCACCTGCGCCCGCATATTGGCCGGAATCTCCGTCTCCTTGCCTTTCCCATTCCCGCCCAACTCATACGTGTAAGCTTTCATGCGCACCAGGTCGACCACGCCGCTCAAACTCTTCTCACTCCCGATCGGCAGCTCAATCGGAATCACATTCCGTCCAAACGCATTGATCAGCGACTCCAGCACGCGCTCCGCATTTGCCCGGTCGCGGTCCATGCGGTTCACCACAATCAGCCGCGGAGTCTTGTACTCGTCGCAATCCTTCCAAACCCGCTGCGTCACCACTTCCACCCCAGCCACGCCGTCCACCACCACAATGGCCGCGTCCACCACGGGCAGCACCATGCGGGCTTCGTGGACAAACATGTTGAACCCCGGCGTATCGATCACGTTGATCTTGGTCTTGCCCCACTCCACGTAAGCGGCTGACGCCGCAATCGACATCTTGCGTGCGATCTCTTCTTCGTCGCTGTCGGTCGTCGTCGACCCGTCGTCCACCCGGCCCAGGCGCGGCGTTGCCCCCGCGGTATAAAGCATGGCCGAGAGCAGCGAGGTTTTCCCCGCGTGCCCGTGCCCCACAATCGCAACATTACGAATGTTTTCTCCGGTATAAACTTTCACGAGTAGGCTCCTTCGCAGGCGTGCAGACAGAGAAGGCCCAGAAGAGATCAGCGCAGTAGACAGGCCAGCCCAACTTCACCCGCCAAAACCTAGGATGCTACCACGCGGGGAGCCAACCCTCAACCCAGGGAATTGGTGGCAATTGGTGGCAAGAGCGGCGCCGCCGTTGTATGATGCCTTCGCCATGTTAGGCAACCGCAGCAACGAGCAGTGGATTGCCCAATATGCCTCCAGCCATCAGCACCCCCTCAACCGGGCCTGCCACACGCTGGGCATTCCGACCATCCTGCTCTCCTTCGTGATTCTTCTCAGCAGCATTTTTGTGCACGGTTTGTGGCCTTATGCACTCGCCCTGTTTGTCATGGGATGGATGCTGCAATTCGTCGGTCATGCTTTCGAAGGCAAGCCCCCTGAGTTTTTCAGCGACTGGCGATTCCTCTTCGTCGGCGTCCGCTGGTGGTGGGCCAAGATTCACGGCAAAGCCTGATCTGCCGCAGGGGTCTACCACCACCAACCTTAACCAAATCCCCATCGTCGAACAACCCCGCCATGTTCCGAGCGGCTAGAGCGATCTCAGAGACCCCACTGCGCATGCCAAGAGCATCGAGATGAGCAAAGCCTTCACCACCTTGCTCGGCATCGCCGAGCTTGGCCGGAGGCTTAGGCATAGCTTTCGCAGTACTGCCCCAGCTTGCCGCCTTCGGTCTCACCTTCATCCTGTTCGGCGCCACCTATAAAAAGGGCTTTCTCCTGGCACACCGGCTTCGGGGGCGAGAAAGCCTCCCGCCGGCACTACGACCTGATCTTCATCCTGACCAGCCTGGCCATCGCTTTCACCGACGGTGGCGCTTCCGTCCTGATGCGACAGCCGACTATTACCGTCTATTACCGGCCGTTTGCTTGCGTTCGTTCGGAATTCTGTTCTATGCTAGCCCCACTTGGGGTGCAGATTCCCCCACAAGGCCATGCACCGCCTGACTGCCAGACTGCTGTTGCTGTTCGCGCTGCTGGGAAGCCTTGCGCCCATAGGGCTGGCGGTTACTGCCCCGCCGCCGCATGCCTGCTGCCTCCGCAAAGGCGTTCACCACTGCCACGATTCGCTGCCTTCTGAGTCTGGGCAACCCCTAATCGAGGGCGCCAGTTGCTGCCACGGGGATTGCACCCGCGCCCTCACCACCGCGCAGTGGGCCCACCCCCAACCAAGACTCGCAGCCTTTTCCCTCGGAGCCAACAACGTGCGTCCAGCCGCGTCCCGGCCGCACTCCCCGGCTACCGCCTCGCTCGAATTCCAATCCACCCGCGCCCCGCCTGCCTGCTGAAAGCTGTCTCCTACTTGCTCAATCCGCTTGTTTGGCGCGCTTTCCTGAGAACGTGTGCTGCGCCAGGCGAAGTCGGGAGTAGACACAAGGCCGGCGAGGCCGCCTCGCTTGGAAGCTGCGCCGCGAACCGTTCTTTGGAGACATTTTTATGAGGCAAGTTCTTGGCTGGACCGCTGTCATTTTCTTCCTGACGGCTACTGCGTTGGCCACGATCTTCGGCTCGGTTCGCGGCATCGTTCACGATCCGCAGCATCGCCCCGTGCAGGGGGCCATGGTCATGCTGAAGGCGCAAAACTCGGACTGGAAACAGTCCCAGGACTCGAACGACCGGGGAGAATTTGAATTCACCTCCGTACCCATCGGGAATTACACAGTCACGGTCTCGGCGCCGGGCTTCCGGCAAACGCAACAAAGCGCAATTGTTCAGTCCGACACCAGGCCGGTGCTGCATTTCCCCTTGGCCCTCGCGAGCGCGAAGGAAACCGTCGCGGTCTCGGGAACTCCAGTCGAAGCGACCACCGAGAGTGTCACGCCAACCACGATGGTGAATCGTGAAGACATCCAGCAAACCCCCGGAGCTGACCGCACCAACGGCATGCAGATGATCACCGATTACGTGCCGGCTGCCTACGTCACGCACGACATGCTGCATATGCGCGGAGGCCACCAGGTCGAGTGGCTGATTGACGGTGTCCCCATCCCCAACACGAACATCGCCACCAACCTGGGCCCCCAGATCGACCCGAAGGACATCGATTACCTGGAGGTTCAGCGCGGCAGCTACGGCGCCGACTACGGCGACCGCACTTACGGAATCTTCAACGTGGCTCCCCGCACTGGCTTCGAACGCGATCGGGAATGCGACCTCATGATCAGCGCGGGAAATTTCTATCAGACCAACGACCAGCTCAGTTGTGGAGGACATACCCAGCGATTTGCTTACTACGCCAGCGTGAATGGAAACCGCAGCAATTACGGACTTCAGACCCCGGTTGCTCAAGTGGTTCACGACGCAGCCAACGGCTACGGCGCATTCGCCTCGTTCATCTTCAATCCTGACACGAAAAACCAATTTCGGCTGGTCGGTTCCTTGCGCCAGGATTATTACCAGATTCCCATCGACCCCAATGCCAACTCGATTGGAAATTCGATCTATCCCAGCTACGGCCTGCGCGACGCCGAGCGTGAGCCCGATGGCTACGTCACTTTCTCGTGGGTGCACACTTTCAATTCGAACATGCTGCTTACGGCTTCTCCCTTTTATCACTACAACGGCGCCGACTATAAAGGCGGCGGAAACGATTTCCCTGTCATGTCCACGGTGAATCAGAACGCAGATTACGGCGGCGCGCAGGTGGCCTTCAACGCAACCTTCTGGAAGAACGATCTGCAAGCCGGGGTCTACGGATTCGGCCAGCACCAGCACAACTACTTCGAAAACCGGTTCACCGACGGCAGCCAAAATTTCCCCGCCTCTTCTACGGGGGTAAATGGAGGCGTGACCGCGCTATTCATCAACGACAAATTCAAAGTAACCCCGTGGTTAACCTTGATTGCCGGGCTTCGTGGAACAGAATTCGATTCCTCCTTCTCGGAAAATGCGGCCGACCCCCGCTTTGGTATTGCCTTAAGAATTCCGCGCCTGAATTGGGTCTTCCGCGGCTTCTACGGATACTTTTACCAGGCTCCGCCGCTGGTCACGGCGACGGGTGCTCTTCTCGATTTGGCCAACAGCCAGAACTTCACCTTCGCGGCTCTGCACGGGGAGCGGGATATCGAATGGCAGTTCGGCGTCACCATTCCCTATCACGGCTGGAACCTGAGCGCGGATAATTATCAGACCAAGGCCAGGAATTGGCTGGACCACAACAACATCGGAGAATCGAATCTGTTCTGGCCCATCACCTGGGATGCGGCTTTGATTCAAGGTTGGGAACTGACCATTCGATCTCCCAACCTCTGGCATCGCAGCCAGTTTCATCTTGCCTACGCGAATCAAATCGCGCAGGCCACCTCGCCCATCAGCGGCGGCTTAATCTGCTCCACTCCGGTCACGTCGGCCTGCGGACTGGACATTCCGCCGGGATTTTCGCCGGTGGATCATGATCAGAGAAACACATTGAACCTGGGCCTCAACACCACTCTCCCCGGGCACGCCTACGCTTCAACCAATGTTTACTACGGTTCCGGTTTCACCAACGGGCTGCCCGGCCTCGAGTATCCCGGCAATTATCTTCCCGGACATACCACCGTTGATTTCGCTCTCGGCAAAACCTTCGCCGAAAAATATACCGTTTCCGTGGATGCGCTGAATGTCGCCAATCGCCGCGTGCAACTGGATAACAGCCTGACCTTTGGCGGATTTCACTGGAACGATCCGCGTCAAATTTACGCCGAGTTTCGCTACCGCTTTCGCTACTGAAGCCGCAAGCAACCTGCACCCATGCTTGTCATAATCATGATCGGAGATAACCAAGACTGAATATGCCCAGCTCATTGCATTCATCCTCACCCCGGTTCGCATTGTTCTGCCTGTGCGCTCTGCTCACCTTCTCCGCAGCCTGCAACCGCGAAAAATCGCAGGCTCCATCCGGCGCTCGATCCTCCTCTGCGAAACGCTACGCCTTCAAGGGAAAAGTTCTGTCGGTCGATAAGAATGCCGGCATGGCCAACATCGACAACGAACCCATCGCCGGCTTTATGGACCCTATGGTCATGCCCTACTCCTTCAAGCCGCCCGCCCAGATCAATCAGCTCCAGCCCGGCGACTCCATCTCCGCCGAGGTTGTCGTCGATTCCGGCCAGTACTGGTTGGAGAATGTCAAAGTTAGCGGGCATTCTCCACCGCCTGCCGACAAGCCCGCATCGAGCCTGCACATTCCCGCTCCCGGCGACGATGTCCCGGACTTCAAGCTGATCAACCAAAGCGGCAAGCCCGTCTCCCTGCATCAGTATCGCGGCCAGACTCTAGTCCTCACTCTCATCTACACGCGCTGCCCCTTCCCCGATTTCTGCCCGCGCGTCAATCACGAGTTTTCCGCGATCGATCACCAGGTCCGCGCCGACCCCGTCCGCTACGGCAAAACGCACCTGCTCAGCATCAGCTTCGATCCCGCTCACGACACCCCCAAGGTGCTGCGCGCCTATGGTTTCTCCTGCGCCGGAAGCCAAGATCCCGCGCTCTTCACGCACTGGGAATTTTCCGCGATTCCCCAAGCCGAGCTCCCCGCCTTCGCCGACTATTTCGCTCTGACCTACAAGGCAGAAAGCGGCCTGATCACTCACAGCCTCAGCACCGCCGTCATCTCTCCCGACGGAAAGATTTTCAAGTGGTATCACGGCGCCGATTGGCAAGCCTCCGACCTCTTGCAAGATATTGCCGCCGCCGCGCACCCCGCCGCCTGATCGTCTGAGAGCGAATCGTGTGAGAATGGATGAACAAGAAGTTAGGAAGAAGGAGCACCCGATAAGGAGCACCCGATGAGGTATGTGCTGGTTTTACTCGCAGTCCTCGGGATCGTCGTCTCCGCGCTCGCCCTGCGCGAGCACTACCGCACCGACACCTCCCCGTGCAGCATCAACGAGCGCTGGGACTGCGGCATCGTCAATCACAGCCCCTATGCCATGCTGGCCGGAATTCCCGTTGCCATCCTCGGCATCGCCGGATATCTGCTCATGGCCGCATTGGCCGCCAGCCGCGCCTGGCGCCTGCTGCTGGCGACCGCCCTCGTGGGATTAGCCTTCTCTCTTTACCTGGCCCATATCGAGTCCCGGGTTCTCGGTGTCTGGTGCATCTACTGCGTCATCTCGCTAGCCGACATCTCGCTCATGACGTTGCTGGCGTTAGCAACGGCGTTCGTTTCGCTGCCCCAGCCATCAGAACAAGTCTTATAGCGTTCTTCGAAATCGAAACCGCACATCTGGAGCACGGCCGCCCCTCGGCTGTCGAGCGAGCTGACTCTACTTCGCTTGCCGGATAACGGCTCGTCTAGCCTCATCCCCCTGCGCGGCCTCTGGTTTCGGCCCAGAGAGCAACACACGCATTCCCCATGGCAAGATCTTCCATCCCGCAGCCGCCAGAATCGTACCTGGCCATGACAGAATCGCAGGTAACCAGAAAATGATCGCCACCACGGCCTAGTCTCGGGATGGGATTTTGTTCCCCTGCGGTCGCGAAAGAGAATGCCCCAGTCCGCGGGATTTGCGTCCGCTTTTCAGCGAAATGCCTCATTTCGGCCGGGAGGTTCACGGTAGCAATGGTGGCAATCCGAAAAATTGACTCTCCCCTCGATTCCCCCTAATATGGCTCGACCCACGATTCAGGGCATCGTGGAATTGGGGATCCCGCTTCGTCCATGATCGGCCAGACTGTCTCTCACTACCGCATCCTCGAACTTCTTGGTGGCGGAGGGATGGGTGTCGTCTACAAATCCGAAGACACGCAACTCGGCCGCTTCGTCGCTCTCAAATTTCTTCCCGACGATTCTTCGCAAGATCCCCAGGCTCTCGAACGCTTCCGTCGCGAAGCCCGCGCCGCGTCTTCGCTGAACCACGCCAACATCTGCACCATCCACGAAATCGGCCAGCACGACGGACATCTGTTCATCGTGATGGAGTGCCTCAGCGGCCAGACGTTGAAACACCTGATCAACGGCAAGCCGATGGAATTCGATCGCCTGCTCACCCTGGCGATCGAAGTAGCCGACGCGCTCGATGCCGCGCACAGCAAGGGAATCGTGCACCGCGACATCAAGCCGGCCAACATTTTCGTCACCGATCGCGGCCACGCCAAGATTCTCGATTTCGGTCTGGCGAAAATCGCACGTGCCGCCCGCCCCACCAGCGGCGATTCGCAAACCATGGCCGACCCGACCAGCCTCGACCTCACCAGTCCCGGCACCGCGGTCGGCACCGTCGCCTACATGTCGCCCGAACAGTTGCGCGGCAAGGAGCTCGACGGGCGTACCGACCTCTTCTCTTTCGGGGTCGTTCTCTACGAAATGGCGACCGGCATTCTGCCCTTCCGCGGAGAAACGTCCGCCGTGGTCACCGAAGCCATTCTCAATCGCCATCCCACCGCCGCTCATCAGCTGGCTCCCGAGCTTCCTGCCAAGCTGGAGGAAATCATCAACAAGGCTCTCGAAAAAGATCGCGACATGCGCTGCCAGAGCGCGGCTGAACTCCGTGCCGACCTTAAGCGCCTCAAGCGTTCTATCGACTCCTCGCGCACCTCCGTCGTGGCTGAGACGGCGCCGTCTTCATCCTCGGCCGCGCACGTCGCTTCGTCCCCGGCCGCATCCCCGCCGCAGAACAAGTTCGTCCCTCGATTGATCTTCGCGCTCGGCTTGCTCGTGGCCGCAGCCGCCGGTATTTACGGCGGAAAATTAATCTTCGCCTCGGCTCCCCCCGAGCCTCCTCTCTACCGTCAGCTCACCTTCCGCCGCGGCAGCATCCGCTCCGCCCGTTTTGCTCCCGACGGTCAAACCATTCTTTACAGCGCCGCCTGGCAGGGCGGGCCATTGGATGTTTTTACCGCTCGTCCCGAAGCGCCTGAGGCACGATCCATGGGCCTCAGTCACACCCAGCTGATGTCGGTCTCGTCCGCCTCCGAGATGGCGGTTCTGCTCAACAGCAAGGCTCTGGGCACCTGGGTCAGCATGGGCACGCTGGCCCGCGCCCCGCTGGTCGGAGGCGCTCCGCGCGAAGTATTGGAGCAGGTGCAATGGGCCGACTGGTCGGCTGATGGAAACAGTCTCGCTGTGGTGCGCGACTTCGGCGGACGCAATCGCCTGGAGTTTCCCGTCGGCAAGCCGCTCTACGAAACTGGCGGCTGGATCGGCCACCCTCGCGTTTCTCCCAAGGGAGATCTGATCGCGTTCATCGACCATCCGGTTCAGGGCGACGACCGGGGAACGCTCTCCGTCATTGACATCGCCGGACACAAGAAAAATCTCTCCGATGAGTGGTACACGATTCAAGGCCTGGCGTGGTCTGCGAACAGCAAAGAGGTTTGGTTCACCGCCAGCAAGTCCGGCGTCGATCGCACCCTCTACGCCGTCACCCTCGATGGAAAAGAACGCATGGTGTTGCGCCTGCCGGGCGCGCTCATGTTGTTCGACATCTGGAAAGATGGCCGTGTGTTAATGATGCGCGCCAGTTGGCGCCGCGAATTGGTCGGCATGATCGCCGGCGAGACCAAGCAGCGCGATCTTTCCTGGCTTGATTATTCCTATCCCGCCGGTCTTTCTCCCGACGGCAAGACGCTGCTGTTTGACGAAGAAGGCGGCGGCGGCTCGCTCGCCTATTCGAAATCCGGCGGCCTTTCCTACGCGGTGTACATCCGCAAGACGGACGGCTCGCCTGCGGTCCTGCTGGGGGAAGGTGGGGCCCTCGCCCTTTCACCCGATGGCAAGTCGGTGATTTCTCAAACCCAAGATTCGCCTTCCCAGCTCAGGCTGCTCACCACCGGCGCCGGAGAAGCTAGAGACTTGACCAAGGACAACGTGAACCACACCTGGGCGCGCTGGTTTCCTGACGGCAAGCGCATCTTGTTTTCCGGAAATGAGCCCGGTCAGGGAGTCCGCCTCTACGTTCAGGACATCGCATCGAACCGGAGCCAAGCCATTACCCCGGAAGGTGTCGACGGCAACGCGTTCGTTGTCTCTCCCGATTCCCAGTGGATCGCAGGCATCGGCCCCGACCGCAAAGGATATCTCTATCCCGTAACCGGGGGCGATGCGCGTGTGATTCCCGGACTCAACCCCGGCGAGCAGCCCATCACCTTCGGCTCCGACGGACACTCTCTCTACATTTATCAACCGGGAGAGCTGCCCGCCGGCGTCTACCGTCTCGACATCCAGACCGGCAAACGCACCCTCTGGCGCCAGCTTGTCCCCTCTGATCCCGCCGGCGTCGAAACCATCGGTCCCATCCTCATGACCCCCGACGCCCAGACCTGCGTCTTCGGCTACCACCGCATGCTCGCGGATTTGTATCTGGTCGAAGGCTTGAAGTAGGCGCGGCTTCGCACCACTGACTCGCCGCCCGGTCGGACAGCCTGACCGCGACGGGCCACCAGAACAACATTTTACAAACACAAGATGCGATGGGCGCAGAATTGTGCCTCTCGCCGGCCCCGGCCCAGGCCGTGACAGATCAGGATGGTTAAGTTAACGCCCCTCACCCTGAGCCATCCATGCAGTGGCCCTGCGGGGGGACGATAAGCGTCACACGGGATATCGACGGGAAGCTGAGCAATGACCAAAGCGGGTCGGCAAATGCTCAATTCACGATGACACCGAGCAGTTGCTCCGTATCCAACCTGATTGTGAACGGTGCCCCCAGTATCGATGGCGGCAAATAGGCTTCCATGCTCGTCTGCGTCCGGCGTTTCCTAACCTTCACGGGAAGCGGCGGAATCTGGTATGGACCCCACCCATCCGGCCGCGGTCCACTCGATGCCTGATACACGATAAATTCTTCGCTTGCCCGCACGGTCACCGGGACCGGTGGGGGAAATCGGTCACCGGAAGTTGCTAGCCCGATCTTAGATATCCAAATTCTTCACATCCAGCGCATTCTCTTCAATAAACTTGCGCCGTGCCTCCACGTCCTCGCCCATCAGGGTGGTGAAGATGGTCTCGCACTCGGCAATATCTTCGAGCTTCACCGAGAGCAGAGTCCGCCGCTCCGGATCCATG